>Ga0208645_1002611_pt1 | contig 14173 bp, 19 predicted proteins | sample VirMetDEL_Sep_01_FD_184519 | JGI IMG/M metagenome (GOLD analysis project Ga0208645, IMG submission 184519) | Aqueous microbial communities from the Delaware River and Bay under freshwater to marine salinity gradient to study organic matter... | ecosystem: Environmental > Aquatic > Marine >... | reverse complement strand
CAGGAGGCGCGCAGCCCGTACAGCGACCGGTACGCGGCGGCGTGCGCACGTATGACGTAGCAGCAAGCCGGGCAGAGCAGAAGCTTGCAGAAGGCTCTGAAGAGCTTGTGCGCTATCTGGAGAACGTGGCGCCTGCACAGCGCAGCAGTGTGCTTGCGATGGCAGCAGATGCGGGCAGCTATCTATTCGGAGCGGGCAGGAACGCACTGAATAACGCCCGGTATGGCTTCATGGGCCTGCCCAATTTGCCGTACCTGCTCTACAGGCTGACTGAAGCGCCAATACTCAGCATGGCGACCATTGGCGCGCAGCGCACGCTTGACGCGCTGCCGCAGCTCGGCAGGGCAGCCAAAGATGCAGCGCTGCGCAGGCTCGGTGTGCGCAGGCTCGGCACCGGGCTGACTGCTGCTGACGGCACACGCTACAGTCAGCGGCAGCTTGATGACCTGGTGCAGCAGTACGGCGTTGGTATCGCACGCACAGAGACACAGCGCATTGGGCAGCTTGCCGATGATATGGAGCGGGCAGCGCAGGCAGCAGCATCAGGTAAAGCAGGCGCAGCGCTTGACCTGACCCGCTCTATCTTTGACCCTACGGTGAAGGGCTTTTACCTGCGCCTGGCAGAAGCCGCTGAAGTCAGCTACCGGCGCGCAGTCTTTGAAGGTGCCCTTGCTGCCGGTGTGGGGCCTTCACAAGCCGCTGACCTTGCACGGCGCAGCCTGCTTGACTTTGGCGCGCAGCCTGAGCAGCTAAAGGTGCTGGGACGCTTCTTTGCCACCGCACAGGCACAGTACGGGCTGCTTTCAGAGCTGACCATCAAGGCGGTGCAGAACCCTGAAGTATTCGGCGCGCTGACAAGGGGCCTGCTTGCAAAGCAGAAGCTGCGTGACCCGTACAGCCTTGACGGTGACGCGGGCCTGACGCGGCTTGGCATTGTGCGCGGTGGCGAGCAGCGCTTCTATGGTCCACAGAACCCGCTGTTCTTGCCGATAGAGCAGGCGCTATCAACCATCAGACACGGCAACCTGCTGCTATCAGACCTGCGTGAAGCTGCGCGCACCTTTGAAGAGCAGCCAGGCGCAGGAGCTCTAGAAGCAGGGGAAGCCTTCAGTGAAGCCGGTGTGCGTCTGCTGACGGCTACGCTGCCCGCTATCGGCACGCTGATTGACCTGAGCAGCATCGAAGACGGGCAGCCGGTACCGCTCGGTGCGGCCACGTCTGCAGAGCGCCTGTTCTGGCAGAGTGCCATCGCAGCCCGTGCTGCTGACCCTGATGGCAGCGCAGGTATCTGGCAGACTTGGCTTGACCTTGCACGTCCTGACATCGTGCAGCCCCCTGCCGGTGCCGGGCACCCTGTGCTGACTGATTACTGGCTGCGGCAGCCCCCTGAAGGCACACCGCACATTCTGTATGCCACCGATGAGCAGGGCAGACCGCTGTACATGGTGCTGAAGCCATCTGCACGCGGCTTGCAGAACTTGGAGCTGGTCAGGGCAGCAACGCCTGACGCACTTGAAAGGGCCTTTGGTGCCACTGCAGCACTGATTGACGCACCGGCAGGGCAGCGCCTGCCCGGTGCTAGTGTCGGGCTTGAGCAGCCACCGCTGCAAGTGTTCGGTGAAGGTGTGGCGCCCACTGGTGCAGCAGCTGCTGCCGGTCTGCTGCTCGGGCAGCCTGCAGGACCGGCAGACCCTGCTGCAGCGCGCAGGCTACAAATAGAGCAGCTTAGACAAGCCAGGGAAGGACAATGACACCACTGATTATCGACTATGGGCACGGCGGACTGATTGACGGGGTGTATCAGACACCAGGTGGCAAGCAGTACACCTTCACCGATGTCATGCCCAACCTGACGCTGTATGAAGGTGTCAGCAATCGGATGACCGCAGCCGCACTGATGCGGGCAGCCCTGGCAGCAGGCTGCCCGGTCTTTGACTGCGTGGCTGACCAATGGGTGCGGAGTGCACTGCACTGGTCTGACCTTCAGCAGAAGGACATCAGCTTGACAGCCCGGGTAAACAGCGCAAACAAGCACCCTGACGGGCTTCTGGTGTCATGTCATAGCAACGCGGTCGGCAATAGCATCAGCGGTGCAAGCCAGTCAGCCAATGGCATTGACATCTATACAAGCAGGGGCACCACACGGTCTGATGCGGTGGCAACATCGGTATACAACAGCTTTGCAGACAATATGCAGGGGCTGCGTATGCGGTCGGGAGACTGGCGAGACGGTGACGTTGACCATGAAGCAAACTTCACCATCATTGCAAAGACCACGATGCCTGCTGTGCTCGGTGAAGTCGGCTTCTTCACCAATCTATCAGACGCAAGGTACCTGCACGACATCAACAACCACGGGCAGATAGCGCTGTGCTATTGGTATGGTGTTCGCAGCTACCTTGAAGGGGGCACCAATGTCTGACTTGTTGCTGCCTGACCGCATTGGCAGACTGCTGCCCCCTGACACCCTGCAGCGCGTTCAGGGGCTGCTTGTGGTGGCGTACAGCGTCACCGAGCTTCAGGCAGAGGATGAAGCAGAGCTTGCCAACAGCATTGCCCGCATCATTGATGATGCTGTGAGCTATCGGCGCGTGCCTGCCCCGTACGGTGACCTGCTTGAAGTGGCTGACCGTGCTGTGCTGCGCATCCTTGCGCGCCAGGCGCTGCGGTACTTTAGAAAGAAGTGGGGCAGGCTGAGTGAAGAACAACGGCAGCGGCTGCGTGACGGTGTGCTGCAAGCAACAAAGGAGCTTTAAATGGCACAGGTCACAAGCATCTTCCATGACGTGGTGGCAACGGGTACGGAAACCCTCGGCACTGCCTTCAATACCACCGATGTGCTGACGTTCGATATGACTTCGGTGCTGGCCTACCAGCCAAGCAAAGCAGCTTTCCACGGGTTTGTGGAGGGCATACACATCAAGGTCACCAGCATTGCAGGGGGTGCCACAAAGCTAACCATGCGCCTGTGCCTTGACCCTGACGGCGATGAGGTGGTTGTGCCTGACACTGAAGCCACGCTTGTCACTGGTGTCACCACGGCAACAACAGGCAGCGTGGCCTTCAGCGTGCAGCTGCCAATCTTCCAGATACTCACCACCAACATCGGCAACCTGTACCTATTCGCCAAGCTTGACGCAGGCTCTGCGGTGTTCGCGCAGGGTGTCATCACTTGGAAGGAGTGAGCCGTGCCAATCACGCCATGCTTTGACCCGACTTCAGGCGCGTCAGGCGGTGCAGCGCCAGGCGGTGCAGGAGCCAGCTTCAGCAACGTCAGCCTGCGCACCATTGACCCGTCTTCATGGTCAACCACTGACCCTGATGGCCTGCTGAAGAGCGTGGCGCACGCTTCAGGGTCAACCACCTTCACCTTCAATGCAAGCAGCGGGAGTGCAAACTACCTGCTGACAAGCAGCACGCAAAACTTCCCGCGCAGGTACACTGACCTGCAGGCAGACAACGGTGACGGCACCTTCACCACGCTGACCACAGATGATCACCTGCTGCTGTACTTCAGAATCAGCGGCTTCACCACGGACTTTGCCAGCCGCCTCTTTGTGGCGGTGGCGGTTGACCCTACCAGCGCCACCGCCACCACGCAGCTCGGGTATGGTGTCTTCTTCTATCAGCCTGCATCAACCCCTGGTGACGGCTTGTGGGATGTCAGCAGCACGCTGCAGGGGCTGAACGCAAGCACAGATAGCGTGCACGGCATCCTGAACTACAGCCCTGCGCGCAGTGTGGCACTGACTGACTTCAGCCTGAACAGCAGTGACACCCTGCTGAACACGCGGCAGCGCGCACTGTCTGACACGCTGACAGCAAGCACTGACCTGAAGCTGATGGTTGGCGTTGCCACCAATGCAAGCGGCACCACGATCACAGACAATGACACTGTGGTGGGCACGCTCGAATATCAAGCCTTCAAGCTGAACCTGTAAGGGGCAATCATGAGTCACTATCACTGCGACTATCGGCAAGTCAGACGCACAGGTGCCACAGTGGAGGACACTGACGGCACGCAGGTAGACGCTGACTGCTACCTGGTGCCGGTGCTGATACCCCTGGCAGAAGTGCAGGAGCTGCTTGACAACTATGACCCAGCCAGCGGTACCAGCCCCACAGTGACGTATTCCCGGCCACTGTCACGTGTCATCCTGGATGCCATCAAGCGCGCTGAAGAAGAGCGACAACCATGAGCAAGGACGCCTGCTATAAGAAGGTCAAGGCGTCATACAGCACGTTCCCATCGGCGCGTGCATCGCAGGCCATAGCCCGGTGCCGCAAAGAGAAGGGGCAGGTGCGCAAGACTGAAGCAGGCAGCAGCCTGAAGCGGTGGCAGCGTGAGAAGTGGACCGACACCCGCACCGGCAAGCCATGCGGCGCCAAGACAAGGGGCAGCCAATACTGCAGACCGTCACGCAAGGTCAGCAGCAAGACACCCCGCACAAAGTCAGAGCTGAGCAAGGCACAGGTCAAGGCAGGGCAGGCTGCTAAGAGCGCAGGCAGGAAGGCCCCTGACAGGCCAATCAGACGCAGGCGCAAGTCAAAGTACATGAAGGGGTAGGCTGATGAAGAAGGCACGGTCAAAGACGGTCACAAACCCTGACACGGGCAGGAAGAGGACGGTGCGCTATGGGCAGGCCGGTGCCGATGTCAGGCCGGGCACTGCAAAGGGGGATGCCTATTGTGCGCGCAGCTATGGGCAGATGAAGGAGCACCCTGAAGCCGCCAAAGACCCGAACAGCCCCCTGCGCTTGTCTCGCAAGCGGTGGCGCTGCAGCGGCAGGCGCAGCAGGCGATAAGATGCCACTCAAGAAAGGCAGCAGCAAAGCTACAATCAGCGCGAATATTCGCAAACTGAGAACAGAAGGCAAGCCGCAGAAGCAAGCGGTAGCCATCGCACTGCGTACAGCAGGCAAGCAGCGCTGCAGATGGGGCTGCAAGCGCACAAAGAAGAGGAGTCAGGGCAGTGGATATTGAAACCGTTGCACCCTTTGCTGCAGGCCCTGCGTCTGCGGTCATCGTGATGCTGATGGTGCTTGGTGCGCTGTATCAGCTAACCACTCGGCAGCTGATACCCCTGGCAAGCAAAGCGCTTGACCGGCACCTGGCTGCGCTTGACGAGCTGGTGAAGAGTAATCGAGAGGACCACGCACAACACCGGCAAGACCATCAGCAGATTATTCTGACGCTGCAGCGGCTTGACCGTGAAGTGACCTCCCCTGGCATCACTCCACAATAGAGAACAGCGGCAAGGGCTACCAACCCCTTGCCGCTGTTCAGCCGAGACCCTAACTATGATGGCTTAGTTATGTCAGGGGCTGCCCTGGCTGTCAAGGTTTAGCCCGTAGATGCGGTGGCAGATAAGCCTGCCCTGATAGGCTGCAGTGCCCACACCGGGCAGCATGAAGCCAAGCTGCCGCGCTGCGTGGTACACCTGCTCTGACTCTGCCTGCGTCAAGGTATAGACCGCGCAAACCCTGCCGTAGCTGTTGCCTGTGCGGTAGCTGTTCAGCGTGTAGTCAATGAGCATGACCCACATCAGCAGGTCAAGGCTGCGCGCCACTTCAAGCGCCTGCTGCGCCTGACCACCAAGCACCAGGTCACGCAGCCGCGCATTGACTTCTGACTTGTTCAGCATTGGAGCTTCACCGGCATACGCGCTTCAGCGTCAAGCTGCCCCCTGATGACCTTGTAGCAGTTTGCCCGCTGCCCTGCTGCCTGCTCGGTGTTGCCAAGCAGCTCCTCAGGTGATGGCCTGCTGAAGAAGGGGCTGCCGCTGCGCACATCATGGTCATGCGCTCGCTGCGTGCTGCCTGTGATGTACAGCACCCCGTCACGCCGTTCAAAGCGCTGCAGCGCCTGCTTGATGGTCAGGGTTGGCTGCCAGTCGTCAACGTGCGGCATCTTTGCCCGGTCAACGGTGCCCTGCTGCCGTGCAACCCAATCCCCCTTGCTGCAGTCACAGAGCACCTTTCGGCTGCCGATGCGGTATGGGGGCAGGTCATACCGCACCATGCCTTCAACGCGTGGAAAGCAGTGCTGTATCAGCGTGCGGTATCCGGTGCCGTGGTCGGCAATCTTGCCTTCCTCGTCAAGCACTTCACCGCAGCGTGCGCAGCCCCGTCTGCTGACAGCCACCTGGTGCCGCTGCTCGGCTTCAAGGTCAAAGGCAATGACGCGCAGTTCACTGGCTGACGGTGCAAAGCGCTGACCACGCAGCCGGTTGTCTTTGTCTGGTGTCGGTGTGCGCACGTACCAGTCAGCAGCCATCTGCAGCAGCTCGCCGGGCACATCAGACAGCACACGCAGCCAGTGGTGCGCCTCATCTTCAGGGGGCACGCTCTTCAGCCCTGCACCCCGGAAGAAGCGCAGCACCATTTCAATGTCATCAAGCGTTGTCATCATTGAAGCACCCCGCGATTTCGCCGATGAGAACAGCAACGGTAGCCAGCAGAGCAGCGCTGAATGTGCCGGGCAGCAGATACAGGTCAAGCACACGCGGCAGCGGCACAGTGACCTGCACAACGAGCGCTGCGCAGATTGATACGATGGTAACGAACAAAGCACGGTCAACCATTGGTGTTCTCCTCCTTGACTGCCTTCATCAGTGTTTCACGCACAAAGCGCGCAGCAGGCACCGAACCTGCTGCGCGCTTCACCTGCGCAAGCTCTTCTTCAGTCAGACGCACCTTGAAGAGAACCGTGCGCGGTTTGTCGGTCTTTGGCCTGCCTGCCATCGGTCAGCCGCACTGCTCGGCAAGGTCAAAGCGCTCTGTGTCACCGACCTGTGCAGATACTGCCCAATCTGCCAGCGCCTGCCCTTCATCTGCCAGGGTTGCGGCAAGCTCAAAACCATCAACCATGCACCCGTCAAGGTCAAAGGTGAAAGTCCAGTTAATGCAGTCTGAATGAACCTGAATGCTTCCCTGCTCGCTTCTGGTAACTGTGAATAGTGCGGTCATGGTGTCTGCTCCTTTGTCGGTTTGTTTGCTGCCGACACTCTATTTATAGGGCCCTATTAATACAGTGTCAATAAATAGGGCCCTATTTATTCAAGGGGCAGTCACTCACCACGCAGGAGCTGCTGCCGGTAGCGCGCAGCATAGTCAATGACCTGCACTTCCTTGCGTGGCTTGCTGGTCTTTGGCAGGTCTTCAAGCCACTGCGTGTTGATGCCCTGCCACCCTGCTTCAATGGCACGCTCAAGACCGCGCACCACGTCTTTGCCTTCAGTGTAGGCGCGCAGCAGCTTCTGATGCGTGCGTGCAATCTGCTCCGGTGCCTGCCGCCACGCTGTGCCCTTCCTGACTTGGCACCAGGTGTGAAAGGCATCTGCATAGCCGTCAGGCAGCCCGTCAGGTATCGGCAGCGCTGCAGCCTGCTCCCGTGTCAGGCAGCGTGCCTTCTTAGCCGGTGTGATGTCAGCAGACTTCTTCACACCCTGTGAAGTATTGACCTCCTTAGAATGATCACCTTCATGATCTCCTTCATGATCTCCTTTGGGTGTCACTGTGGCACTGGTGGGGTGCCACTGTGGCACTGGTGGGGTGCCACTGTGGCACTGGTACCCGTGCCTGTCTGACACTGGTGTCACTGTGGCACTGGTGTCACTGTGGCACTGGTGTGCCTGCAGCCACTCAATGTTGAGGCTGTAGACGTTGGCTCTTCCGGTGGCTCGGCTGACGCTGATGGCCTGCTGCTGCTCCAACCCTTCCAGGGCACGCAGCACAGTGCGCCTGCTGTAGCCTGTGCGCAGCTGCAGCCGCTGCACGGATGGATAGCAGGTGGCATTGCTGCCCAGATGGTCAGACAGTGCAAGCAGTGTGAGCTTGCAGGCGCTGGTCAGGTCAGTGCCGAATATCAAGCGCGCGCGCTGCCAGTACAGCAGGCGCTGCGGTGTGTTATCATTCATCTGTGCTCGTTCTCCATTCGAGTACTGCTCCTTTCAGGGGCTGCCGCTTGACGCAGTGCGGCAGCCCCTTCTTTGTATCACTCTTCACCAAGCTCAATAGGCCACTGCAGGTCATGCCGCTGCGCGTACGTGTGCGCAGCCCGTATTGCGCTGCTGTAGCTGCGGAAGTCAAGGTCATACGCAACCTGCTGCCACTGCTTACCCTGCGTGCGCAGCGTGTACGCCTGCGCCCCCTTGTCGGTGTGCTGGCGTGGTGGCCACTGCAGGTCATTGCGCTGCGCGTACACCCGCGCTGATGTGATGGCATCATTCTGATTGCTGAAGCCGCAGCGGTCAGCAATCTGCTGCCAGGTCATCCCGGTTGTACGGCGTAGCCCGTACTCTGTACGTCCACGCTGCTTCTTGCGCTTGGTGGGCAGCTCGACCTTTGCCGCACGCAGCCCGGCTTCATCAAAGCGCGCACGCACCGCTTCAGGCCACCGGCCTAACCCGCGCACTGTCTCTGATTGCGTCGGTGTGATTGGCAGCCCGTTGTCAATGCGGCGCTGTGCAACGCGCAGCCTGCTCTCACAGGCCGTGCAAAGCTCGCCAGCTCGCCACGTAGCATCCTTGTCAGGGTGCACCCTGCACTTGTCAGTCATCGCACACCCCACACCGCAGCCGCTGCGTCAATGATGTGCACCGCTGCGTGCTGCTTGCCGTCAGGATGAAGCCGGGCATAGTTGACCGCGCAGGCACGTGCATACTTAATCTGGTCTGCTCTGCGCTTCTGCCGCGCTTCACGCTTGCGCTCTGGCTTCATGTCGGTGCCCTGCTGCGCATAGGTGCAAGTCCATGCAAGCCCCCAATAGGGCGCAAGGTCTGACCAGTGGTACCACTGGTCACGCAGGGTGCCGCAGTCGTTGCCCGACCACAGAACGGTCAGAAAGAGCAGCCGGGAGCAGCCGCGCAGGTGCACGTTCAGCTTCTGAAGGTCAGCGGGCACAGTGGGGTGCGCTTGGTAGACTTCTTTGCCGCTGATGCAGTGTGACTTGACGGGCTCAGGGTCAAGGGTCAGCGGGCTGCTCGGTGCGTTGCTTGGTGCGCTGACGGTCTGCAGGTCAGGCTGACCGTCAGGGTGCACCAGGTGCCAAGCACGCTCTGCCCTGATGCCATACAGGGCACCCAGGAAGATGCGCGCCTGCTCCACCTGCTGCTCTGCAGGGGCACAGGTCAGCAGCAGGCGACAGTGCGCAGCGTGCGCTGCCTGTGCCGCAGCGCTGCAGCGGTCTTGGAAAGCGTATGCATCTTCAGGGATGCGTGACCACCACTTCAGGGGCATCATACACCCCGGTACAGCAGGCGCAGCACCATGTCATTGTGCTTGCGTGCTTCAGTCAGCATGGTGAGCAGGGCAACGTGCGCTTCATCCTGCGCTGCATCGGTCAGGCCACTTGCGAGCGTGGCGCCGTTGCAGCCAGGGCATACAACGTACTCGTCAGTGCTGGTGTAGAGCAGCTGCGCGCTGCAGTCAGTGCGGCAGACCGGGCAGCGGCAGCGTGCCATGTCAAGCAGCAGCGCATCAGTGTCAACGTCCTGCTCGATGTCGGCAAGCCATGACAGGTCATTGTCACCAAGCAGCTCAGTGATATCGGTCAGCAGCAGCGCCTGCGCATCAGTCAGCGCGGGCAGGTTCTGCAGGTCATTGGCAGCATCAGTCAGGTGCTCTGCAATAGCCGCGTGCATGTCATCAGCGTCAAAGCGCAGGTAATCAAGCTGTGTCTCATGCAGCACCTTGACCACTGCTTCTGTGATGGTTGCGCAGCCTGCAATCAGGTCAGCAGTGTCAACGCTCAGCAGGTACTCCGCAGCATCATCAAGCGGTGCGTCAAAGCCAGGGTCAGGAAGGTGCAGGTCAGGGTTGGGCAGTTTGGTGTTCATTCTGTGCTCCTTTCAGTCTTGAACAGCACAATACATATACCATGCAGCACAAGACTGAAGCAACCCCTTCCTGATACTTTTCCGGGCACCTTCCCTGACCGTTTTAGGGTACCTTCAGAGCATGCCCAGCAGAGTCAGCCCAGAACGGCGATTATATGAGAGCGCACGTGATCGTGACTTAGAAGGTGTCTTCAGCGGCTTAATGTTGTTGGTTGCTGAAGCGCTGTACAGGGGCGATGAAATGCCCGCGTACACCATACCCGCGCTGCGCCAATGGGTCAGTCTGGAGCGTGGCAGGCTGCAGCACGGCCCGCCAGAGATAGACACCACGGCAGCGCAAGACATCGAAGAGATGAGCGCTGTACTGGCACTGCTCAGTGGTGGGGAAGATGGCTAAGAAGTATCGGTACAAGTGGCACCAAAGCACCTGGTACACGTGGCGCAGCGAGACACAGACCACGCACCGACAGGTCAGGCAGCTTGCTGCTTTCAAGTTTCGGTGGCAGTGCAACCGCGCATCGAACGGCGAGCTGCTTGCAGAAGGCATCTGCACAAGCAGGGCAGAAGCACAGGCAGAAGCTGACAAGGTAGGAGTCACTCTGCTGATGCCTTGACACAAGGAAGGAAGGAAGGACATGAACACCAAAGAAGAGCCGATACCTGATGACCTGATGACCTATGAAGCAGCGGCACAGGCTGCCGGTGTACCGTACGGCACCGTCAAGTCGTGGGCAGTCACAGGGCAGCTGCAGCGCTGGTATCAGACTGCAGGCGCTGACCGCAGAGGAGCTTGCACAGTCAGACCGCACGTCAGCCTGCACCAGGTGCGTCAGCGTGCCGGCCTGCTGCCGGTAGAGCCTGCGCAGGTGCAGCTGCTGCCTGACCCTGCACCCGCTGCCGTGCTGTCAATGCCTGACCCTGCGCTGCGCACACTTGCGCTTGTGCGCGTGGCTGACCTGACAGGTGCGCTGACCATACTGCGCAGGCAGTGCCCTGATGCTGTGACCGCTGACATGGTGGCACACCTTGCAGATGACCTTGCGTGGCTTCAAGGCAAGCTGTGACTGCCTACCTGCCCGCGTCAGTGCCTGACCAGCTACGGCAGCGCATGGCAGCCAGTCTGACCAGCTGCGAGCAGTTTTCAAGGCTGCACCAGGTGGCAGACAAGGACACGAAGAAGCCGGTGCCCTTCAGACCTCTGCCAATGCAGCGCAAGATCTTCAGAGCAGTCAAGGCAGGGCACAAGCGCATCGCCGTCATCAAAGCGCGTCAGGTAGCTGCCACCACAGGCTGCAAGATGGTGCTGCAGCATATGGCGTACACCACACCGCACGCTGCAATGATGGCCCTTGTGAGTATGCGCGCTGACTCTGCTGAAGCGCTCCTGCGTGAAAACCGCAGATGGCTTGAAGACCTGCCGCGCTTCCTGCGCAGGGGGCTGAAGGTCAGCAACGCGGGTGAGCTTGTGCTTGAAGACACAGGCGCCAGCATCAAAGCCTTCACAACCAGGTCAAAGACCGGCCTGCGCTCCTTCCAGCCTGCCGCTGCCGTGGTCAGTGAATTTGCGTATGCCCCCAATCAGAATGAAGTGCTGAAGCAGGCTGACGCTGCCGTTGGTGATGCGGGCCTGCTCATCATCGAGAGTACAGCGCAGAACCCTGGTGACCGCTTCAGCAACATCGTGCGCGGTGCCCCTGACAACGGCTGGCATCTGCTCACGATGTGGTGGCATGAGCACCCTGCGTACGCTGACCATGACTACCCTGACAGCTTTGCAAGCTCCATCAGCAGTGCAGAGCAGGCAGAGCGCGAGCGGTACGGGCTGACACTGGCACAGCTGTACTGGCGCAGGCGCAAGGTGCTGCAGCTCGGGCTGGAGAACTTCAGGATTGAATACCCTGCCAGCCTTGAAGACTGCTTCCTAAAGCGTGAGGGTGCGTGGTTTGACGCAGCAGAGCTTCAGCGCATCGAACCGATAGACAGCAGCACACCGCAGCGGCAGATTGAAGCACCGCACCCTGCTGACCGCTACGTGGTCGGCGTTGATGTTGGTGGTGGTGTAGGCGGGGACTACAGCGCGCTTGTGGTGGTCAGTGTGGGCACCATGCAACCGGTGTACGTGCAGCGCTCCAACACCGTCAGCCCCCGTCATTGGGCGCATGAAGTGGTGCGCGTAGCTACCCGCTACAATCACGCGCTTGTGCTCACAGAGAGTAACAATCATGGTCATGCGGTCCTGCTCGAGCTTGACCACTGCGGCTACCGGTACCAGTGGCGCAACCCTGCCACCGGCAAGCCCTGGGTGACCACGGTGCAGTCAAAGCTTGACGCGCTGAGCACCCTGCGCGACCACCTTGAAGTCATTACGCGCATGGATCGCGCTTTGTGGTTGGAGCTACGCAGCCTGACAGTGCCTGCAGGCAAAGCAACACCTGAAGCGCCCCCTGGCAGCCACGATGACCTTGCTATGGCTTGTGCTCTGGCCTATCGTGCACTCAGAGACGTGCCCCCTTCATGGCGCAGCGAGGGTATAGCAGCAGTGAAGCACAGAGCGCAGCACCTGATTGGTCAGGCACGCGCGCGCAGGCTGAACAATCACGGTATGCCGTTCTAAAGGAAAGCAGATGAAGCCTGAAGAGATACAACGGATACTTGCGCAGCATGACGCTTATTGGGATGACTGCCGGGCAGAGCTACGGCAGCAGAAGGCGTTCTACATGACGCGCTATTGGAAGGAGCGCCTGCAGGTGCCGTACGGTGACCGCAGCCAGGTGCTGCGCACTGAGCTACCAAAGGGCTATGCCGTCGTTGAAAGCTATCTTGGCAGCCTGTACGCAAAGAACCCTGCCGTCATCGTCGGGCCTGACATCAGGGGAAGGGGCAACCCTGAAGTCAGTCAGGCCACTGCAAACCGGTATCTGCTGACGGTCAGGGAGCAGATTGAAGACGCAACCCGGCTTGCACTGGTGTTCCCCTGCTCGTTCCTGAAGCTGCAGCCCGTTGCCAATGTTGACCCCCTGAAGCGCATCAGTGCGGCAGCGGTGCCACCGTGGGAAGTTATCGTCGATGCTACCGCTTCATCGTGGGATGCGCAGCGCTACGTTGGGCACGTGTACCTGATGCCGCTCGAGGAAGCTGCAGTGCGCTACAGCAGGCGCAGGGATGGCTTCAAGGCACGCACCTATACAAGCTGGATAGAGCAGCAGGAGCACACTGCAAGCCCTGACAGCACGTACGGCATGGCAGTGACCGATGAAGGGCAGTGGGTTCGGGTTGTTGAAATGTATGACCTTCAGGATGACCGCTTGCTGGTGTGGTCGCCTGACTTCAAAGACGGTGACCGGTACCTGTTCAGCGGTGTGAAGGTGCAGGTCGGTGCCCTTGACCCTGATGCGGGCTCTGAGACGGGGCTTGAAGACCTGCAAGCAGAAACAGAGCACGTGACCAGCGGCATACCGTATAAGTCAGCGTCAGGCAGGCCAGTGGTGCCAATCATCCCGCTGTATTTCAGCCGTGACCCTGAAGTGCCCCTGCGCGGGTACGCACTGCTTGCGCGCATTCATGACCAGCTGCGTGAGGCAAACGTCATGCGCACCTATCAGTCACAGGGTGTGCGGCGCATGGCACGGCAATGGATGGTCAGGCAGGGCTTCTTGTCTGATGAAGCTGCAAGCAAGATGGCACAAGGGGTTGACGGTGAGTTTATTGAGGTAGACGCACCGCCAGGAACACAGATAGCCGGTGAAATCGTGCCTGTGCCCAACCCGCCGATACCACCTGACATCACCCTGTACGGGCAGCAGGTTCTCCAGGACATCAACGACGCGGGATTGCTTGCGCCGTTCACACGTGGAGAAGCCACCGGCAGCACAGCCACTGAACAGCGGCTGCTTGCTGCGTACACGTCAAGCGAGATCGGCAGAATGGCGCGCATCAGAGACGCGGTCATCAGCGGTATTGCGCGCACGTACAACGTCATGCTTAGCGTCATGCTCGGCGAAGAAGCAGAACCCCTGACGCTGCCCAATCCCATCGGCCCGACAATGCTCAGCGCTGATGACCTGACCGGTGACTTTGAATACTTCGCCGTTGACTCTGGCAGCACGCCGATGAGTGACCTTGCCAAGCAGCAGGCACTGGTCAGCAACGCACCGCTGCTGCTGCAGCTCGGTGTGCCCCCTGAGAAGATTAAAGCAGAGCTTGTGCGTGCCTTTGGCTTCCCTGAAGACTTCAATGAAGCCGCTGCGCCGATTCCTGCCCCTGCTGAAGCCGCACCGCCTGCCCTGGCAGCACTGCCGGGCCTGCCCCCTGAAGGAGTGATGTGATGCCCTTGAA
>Ga0208645_1002607_pt1 | contig 14207 bp, 10 predicted proteins | sample VirMetDEL_Sep_01_FD_184519 | JGI IMG/M metagenome (GOLD analysis project Ga0208645, IMG submission 184519) | Aqueous microbial communities from the Delaware River and Bay under freshwater to marine salinity gradient to study organic matter... | ecosystem: Environmental > Aquatic > Marine >... | reverse complement strand
TTTCAATCTCAGTCGTTGAAGGAGTAGCATATTCTAACCATAACGAACTTAGCTACTTTACCCGCGGATCATCCATTCACAAGAGTTATTACTATGAGTAGGTCATTACCCTACCTATTACAAATTATTTCTAAGATGTAAGGAGTATCTTGAGCTTCAGGACTTCCCCGTCGTTGTAAGCAATCTCGCCACCACTATTTAGTAGTGACTAGCCGGTAAAACACTTTTTATCGTGCCGACTTTTGAGGACTACAATTCAATCCCCGTACACGATGTCTCCATTGTGTTCGTCCTGTAATAGTTTCGCTGCCTTTGCGATATTCTGTCTTCCCATAAAGGTGGTACACATAGCACCAGGCATAAAAGGTAAATACCCTTTTCTTACACCCATAGCTCCATACATCGAATTACAACTCACCTTGTAGGCCAACTGTCTCTTGTCTAAAACATCGTGTAGAGTTTCCCATCCAGCCTGACCATCCTTTTTAATTTTTTTCATCTCCGTTCTTGTATTCTTACGAGCCGTCAATAGATTTTCAAGGATGGTGGGTATAACACCTTTTGGTTCTTTAAGAAACCGAAACTTTCGTTTTTCACACATAAATATTTTAGCATTCTGTGATACAAGTTTTGACCTTTCATCTCTATATGGTTTCACCTTTTCAACCATTTCGTTTATCTTCTCTTGAATTTCCTTCTTTTTCTTTTGTGTTTTTATTGAATCTCTACGTTCACGAACTTTTTTGATTTCCTTCTCCATTTCCTTGATTTTTTCGGTGAGAAATATCCTCTTTTTAACAACAGGATCATGTTCACATCCTTGGTGGTCTTCCCATTCAAAAACATGACACTTGTAATCTGATATAGGATCATTATCCTTAATCCAAGTGTGATAATCAATGTTGTAGGCGATAATGGTTGTTGGATAAAGTGAACAGTTGCTTACGGTAACACCCCTTGAAATAAAATTATGAGCGTCGTCTACTTCAATATCATATACAGGTTGAATTCCAGCATCTCTAACATCGATTACTTTTTTTGTAAATGACGGTAATTTTTCATCTTCTCTTCCAATACAATAAACATGTTTCGAAGAAAGTGAGAACCAGTCTAAAACTCCTATTGAGGTAAAATATTCTTTCGGATTGGGAAATTCTTTCTTATATCGTAAACTCATTTTTCGTGGTTTATCCTTGTGTCTTTTCATTTCTCCTCGTTGATAATTTATATCTTTTACAGATGATAATGAATATATTGATAGTGCTGGTTCTTTATCTAAAAACTCTTTTCTACATTCATCTAAACATTTTTGAAATGATATATCTCCTTTTCTAGAAAGAGTATTGGGTATTTTATTGTCAATATTTTTTATCGTGTTTTCACTAATCTCTTTATGTTGTCTTCTTACTTCTCTACAAAGTTGAAGATATGATTTTACCGCTGTTGATCTATACGATTTGTTTATACAATACCGAAACCCTATCTTGTTGATAAAATCAAGTGTTTTTGAAAGAGGAATGTTGAAATTATAATCAAATCGTTGAATTCCATCTTTTGGTATAATACTGTTTTCCCCATATTTTATCTTTGTAGGTTTATTTAAAGTTGTTTCAATTCCAAACAATCCAATTAGTGTTATCAGTTGTTCCATTACCCTTTTCATTGACACTGGTTTTGTCGTCGTCCATTTAAATCTTATCCCACCTATTTTGTTTGAATTTGTTAAATAAGGTGCTGAACCATCACCACCGAACATACCACCTAAAAACTCACGAATGACAGATAAGGGACATTGAGGTTGTAATACAAACAAAGGAAGGGATATATCTTGTGTTGATCTTCTACCTACAACTATACCTTCTAAAGAGTGTATTTTCTTTGATAATTCCGCGGGTAGATTGATATAGAAACACCCACCCTTCACCTTACTACCATCATTGACATTACCATTTCTAAAGCGTATTTTAACATCACGTCCAGTTAATAATACTATATCTCTCATAAACATTTCTGCGTCCATCTTTGTTCCAAGATACACTTCAACCATTTTCCTTTCATACTTACCAGTACTATATAAACTTCCATCTGTAATGGCAAAACCAACTATTCGTGCAAATGCTAATATTTTCTCTCGTTCAGTAAAACCACACAGGGAGTAGTCGTGTTCTTTTTCACATCTTTCATCCAATGGGGCTTCGACACCACATTTAACCTTTTTACCTTTCAACTCACCAGCTTTACACCATTCTCCATTGTCTAACATAACTTTATGGTCTGGTGTAATAGATAAAATCTCACCATCTTCGAGATATACCTTTACAATTTCTCTCTCACCTTTTACCTGTAAACCGTTAATCATGGGGTATGGTTTAAATCCGTCTTTCCAACCCATGACCAAATCATTTTTCATTTCGTCTATACGTTTAGATGTTCCATTTGCAAGGGTAATAGGAGTATCACCTGTAAGACAAAAGTCAAAAGGTACGACGTCTTCATAATCACCTGGTTTAGGTTCAAATACATATGCTCCTAAATAACTTTCACCCTCCTTTGTTTGATAAGCATTTCTTTCAACAATAATATTATTATCGTGACAGTATTTATACACTTGTGAGAATACTCGTATTTGTTGACCTTGTGTATACAGTGAAAAAATGGGAACATTACATGTTTTAGCCATTTCTGTCAACCCTACCCAAGATTTTAATTTATCAATCAAATTCAATACGAGAACACTATCTTGAACACAATATTTACCAACTACACCCATAGCATTCTGTGCTTTCAATGAATATTGTTCATCTTCAGCACCTTCTATACCCAATCTGTAGCACTTGAAAATACCCTTTACTGAAAGAGGGTCTTTGGTTTCACCTATAAAGTATTCGGAAATTGTTTTGAGTTTATAATTACTAAACTTGAAGTCTCTCTGTACCAACGGTAATAAATCAATATAGATACGACCTTCAGCATCAATGAACTCGAATTCTTGGTTTTTGAAAGCTGTAGAAGACCATTTGATTTTTGTCATTTTATCCTGTTGGTCGGTTTTAAAACCTTGTTTCATAAATCGCTTTAACCCAAATTGTTGAGAAAATACCCTATTGTAAAGATAAGGAACATCGAAACATAAAATATTATATCCTGCTATAATATGTGGATTTTCTTTCTTTATCAAATCAACCCAACCGTGAATAAGACTATATTCACTATTATGATATGACAATATAGTAACATCATGACCCACAATATTCTGAGATGGATTTCCTAAACTCAGTAGATATTTTTTCTCCACATCACCTTGTCTAAATACACATGATATTTGAAATACCTTGTCTTCAGGTCTAGTTGCTTTAGGCATTTGACTGATTACTTTAGAGTTTACTTCAATATCAAATGACATTATCTTAGGTTTAGGTACCCAATCTCTTTCCAATCTCTTTATATTTTTACTTCTAACAACAATTTCTTCATCTGCAAGTGTAACCTGTTCATCATTATCATCATAATCATCTATCTGTATCCAACCAACAGTTGGTATATCTTGTTTACAACACAACTGTAAAACAGGTGATGCATTACTTTCGTGTATTTTTAAATTTATCTTTTTACCTCTACTCTGGACACTTTTCTGCCACAACAAGTTTTTTAATAGAAATGGATAACTATATGAACATTTAATATATAATTTTTTTTCTTTATTATAACCATTATACAATGGTTTCTTTTCTAATTTACGTAAATAAAAATCCGATTTTACTTCTTCAGGTAGTTTGTTTTTTATTTGGTTAATAAAATCTGCAATCTCATTACTCTTGAAGTTGATATCAGAATCCAGTTCATAATAAACCCAAGGTTTAAAACCCTTTACATGAACACATACCGTTTTGTTTTGTTCGTCTAATGCATAGATACGTATCCATTTATCATCCAACGTGTCAATATCGTCCAAATCACCCTCTTTGTCTACAGCCCACGTGTAAACGAATAATTTTTTCATATTGATTTTTTACTTTTGTTTCTATCTATAGTATTACCTTTTTAAAGGATAATAATTCATTTTTCTTAAAATAAAAAAATGGATGATGTAATATTAATGAATTTATATTATTCTAAAACAAAACCTTTACAAAGTATTATTTTACCAGACAGTGAAAAATCCAATATCAACATAGATAAATGGCATATAGTGAATTCTTTTTGGGTTTTTTCACCTGATATATTACCTATTAACAGTTCTAGATTGAAATTATTAAAAATAACAGTGCAACCTGATAGTAAAATTACAAAGAATGTAGATGTTATTTACAATCCTGTAGTTTCACCTAAAAAGGATGAAATGTTTTTTGTAACATATAACAAAGCTATTTTCAATGCTAAAAAATTATATTTCGTTTTCCAACAAAACGGTAGTATATTACCTACATTTGAAAAACCAGAAACAATCAAAGATATAAAGTTAGTGTCTTATGTATTTTTAAAAGACGATTTGAAAAATCCTAACCAATACACATGTTTGAACAATATGTGTATCCCCTCTGAAATTGTTAATGATAAATTCATAGAAAACATATATACAGATCCTGTTTTTTCTCCAAATGATAACAATTTAACATTTAGAGAATGTAACATGTTTTGTGGTGGAATAAAACCACAATTATATAATATATTAGATCAAGTAAAAGAAGAAGACAAGATTCACACTAACAATAATATCAATGTTATTATTTTATTTTTACTTTCTGTACTAAGTATTACTTTAATTGTAATTTATGGGAAATATTTATAATGAATCTGTGAGACAAAACGAAGGTCTGGAAATGATTACAAGCGAAAATTATACTTCCGAGGATGTGCTAAGTGTATTAGGTTGATACCTGTTCTATATTAACAAATAAATATAGTGAAGGACGACCTGGTGGTAGATATTACGGAGGTAATCAATTAAAAATTAAAGGGAATTTAACCCTTTGTTTTTTTATTTTATAATGGATTTTAACCATTATAAAATATTCCCTACTACCCACTATACCCAATTTTGTTTGTTTTTTAATGTCTATTACATCGATTTTTACCTGGATCACAACAACTACCACATAATTCATTTTTAAACTTTCCTTTAGTAAATAAATACTCACATCTACCAATAGTTGAATTTACAGTTTGATTTACACCCCCATTTTTAATAGAATTTTTCAACATTTGTATTTGTTTTTTTTGTTGTACAATTTGATTCATCATACTCTCATTTTTTTTACATAGTGTTTTATACCGTAGTTTAGTATTATGGTGAAGTCTTGATTCTTTGTAATATTCATCTTCAGCAGCGTATAATGTTTGCATCAATTCATTAATCAATTTTTTATTTTTTTCTTGTTCGTCGGAACCATTTTTCCAAGCATTCATAAGAGTATTAACCATTATTAAATAATCACCTTCTTGCACGTCATCCTTGTGATCATCGATGAACTCTTGGATTTTGAGGAGATTTTCAATTTCGGACATCTTTATGTTGAATTACTTGTAGTAAGTAATAAGTATGCTTATCAAGGATGGAAAAGTCTATGAAAAATTCATTTTTTTTTAGTTTGATTTAAATTTGATTTGAATTTTTGAATTTGATTTGAATTTTTGAATTTGATTTGAATTTTTTTGAATATTATCTTAATATAAATGGTTCACACAGACTGTATAAAAATTTCTGTTCCAAAATCAAGGAAATCACCCCCTTATAAAGCCAAAGATTGTAAGGATGAAAAGAAAAAAGGTGTTGATGGTAATATGTACGTGTCTAAAAAATATCCAAGTGGATATCGATGGTCACGTGTTGGATATAAGACTATTGCTGAAAAACGAAAAGAATGTAAAGAAAAAGGATTGGTTTTAGATTCAGAGACAAAAGAATGTCGAAAAAGAAAAACCACAAAACCCACAAAACCCACAAAACCCAAAAAACCCACAAAACCCAAAAAACCCACAATCAAACAAGATAGTGATGTTGTTAAGGTATCAACGAAAAGGTTTAATGACGAGTTTTTAAATTATGTAGATTCTGAAAAATTTTGTTACAGAAAACGGTCTACCGGTACAACAACCTTTATAAGTAAAAGTTATATACGTGCTCATTCCAATACAAAAAATACATACTATTATGTATTATATGACGGTGAAAAAATAAGGAAAAACATCGTTGCATTTGCCCTTATGCGAAATAAGGGTAAAAAATATAGTGAGGTAAAAGTCATCTGCGCAAGAAAAAACAGCAAAGGATACGGTCGTCGTTTTCTTACCGAAATTGAAAAACTAGAATCGGATAAAACGAAAATGCTTATACTATGTTCTGTTGAAGAGGCCATACCGTTTTATTATAATATGGATTATGATATAATGGACGATGATATATGTTGGAAACTCCGACTTTTCTTCTGTCCCGGTGATTTAAAAGATTGTTTGTATATGTATAAATATATCTAATGTAAAATAACTTGACACCGGTATTTTATCATTATCGGTGTCAACCTATTGATTTTATAATGGTTCACTAGAAACCATTATAAAATATTTCATACTATACTATAAACTCACATACTATCACACAAACACTTTTTCAACCCATCCAAATCTCGTAACCAATCATTTTCTGGTGTTAGAGATAAAATCAGTCTTATTTGACCTTTAATATCTTCAATCTTCTTTTCAAGTTCTTTTACTTTATTAAGGGTGAAATTTTTAACAGGTATATCTAAAAGATATGAATAGGAACCACCACGTAAAGGGAACTTTTCACTCTTTAATATAGTTTCAACTCTATCAATATCACCCATTAGTAGTGGAATTTCCTTAGATACAACATCTCGAATAAATTGACGTTTTGTATTATTTTCAACTAATTCCTTCTTTAATTGTTTAAGTTGGTAGTCGTGTCTTTTTCTATACATTTCTACTCTAACAGTACAAAACTCTTTTAGAATTTCTTTCACAGAAGAGTATCGTTTTATTTTACCACTACTGTCGAAAAGAACCATGTTCGATGTTGATATATAATTGGTTAATTTCAATACTTTTTCAACATTATCTCTTGACATATCATTCACAAATTTTACATCAAAATTAACCTTGTCTGGTGTTGAATGATTGATAAATTCCTTTATTATCTTATCGTCTCGTAACTTATCAAGATGGTCTTTGAACTTTGATGTCCAAAATCCAACAGGTAATTCAGTTACTGTCCATTTTTTATCTAAACCAGAAAATTGTCCTATAGAAACATACCTATTTCCATCTTTTTTTATGGAACCTTCCGTCATACCTCTATACCAAGGGATTAAAGTAGTATTACCAAATTTACCATTAGAAAGATATTCTTGTATACACTCAATTAATTCAACAGGGTGATAACAGGGTATCATACTAGACCATCCTGTTCCTATACCGGCCGAACACCCATTCACTAAAATCATAGGTAAAATAGGACAATACCATTGTGGTTGTACTTGTATTCCATCCTCTATACACCACGATAAAACAGGTTCATCAGCATTACAAAATATCTTTTCAGTCAATGAATCCATCTTTGTGTATATGTAACGAGCTGATGCTGCATCTTTACCTCCTTCCAATAAAGTCCCAAACATACCATCTCTGTATAGAAGAGGGATATTGTTAGAACCCTTAAAATTCTGTGCAAGTCCTATGATGGTGTCTTGTAGATTTTGTTCACCATGGTGATATAAACTTACTTCTGCTGTATAACCAGCTAATTGTGCTACTTTAAGGGTTTGTCCTTTCCATCCTAAACCCTTTTTCATCACGGCAAACAAAATCTTTCTCTGTGACTCTTTTAATCCATCTACTATAGCAGGAATAGATCTCTGACAATCTGCCCAAGAAAATTTAACCAATTCTCTATTCAAAAATCTTGATATAGTAGTTGGTGTGACAACACCACCTGTATCGATATGGTCTTTTGGTAAAACAGACGGATCATATTGTGCCAACCATTTCTTTCTCACGTCGGCTTGTTTTTTATGAAACACTTTGTTTAGGGTATCTTTACTATCTTGGTCTTCCTTAAATTCTAACATTTTCTTTGCAAACGTATCTGGAACATCTTCTGGACGTGTAGTTCCCAAACCCTTATAATATTTTATTTTCAGTTGGGTAGATGGTTTTGTTGTATTATACCAATGATGGAAATGACTTTCATCATAAAACAACTTCTCTGTTTTATTACCTCTAAGTACTCTACAAATAGGCGTTTTCATACTCACTACAAATGGTGTGGTTCGTTTCAGAAGAGTAGGTGCCACAACGTCCAGAAGATTCAGGAGGAGACTTTCAATATGTACTCCATCCACATCTGAATCACACAAAAGACAAATTTGTCCATACCGAAGAGTATTGAAATTTTGTTCTTTGGTGTAATCAACATTCCGTTGAATTCCCATTGTTTTTAGAATACCTTGAACGACTTTGTTATCAGCTGATTGTTGAAGAGTACTATTACGAACATTCAATAATTTACCTGTTAGAGCCAATACACCAAACCAGTTTCTCCCTTTTCTTTCCCCTATACCACGTTGAATACCTGCAATTGCATATGTTTTAGCAGAAAGACCTTCACATAAAATCAAAATACATTGTTGGGATTTACCTGCTTTACCAGCCCAGTTCGCATCATCTAATCCATCTACCTTAATATAAGATACTCTACCTTTTCCAAGTTTTTCCGTCTTAGCAACATGTTTTTGAATTTTAGAATTTAAAACTTCTTGGATTTCTTGAACAGAACTGGATTTCATAATCTTTTTCAACATACTATCTTTGACATCAGGTCGGACAGTTGGAGACATCAATACATTTTTCTCTTGTGAATCAAATTCAGGACGATTTACTTGTGCTACTACCCAAATACGAAAGTATGGTTTTATATCACCCATATTCAATGACACTTTTCCTTTCTTTGGAGATAATTTAGAAACAATAGGACGTAAAAGAGTTTGTACCCACGGTTGAACATGTGAACCACCACCACGTGTGTGAATACCATTAACAAAAGAACATTCCATCCAACCCTTATCATCATCTGAGAGACACTGAAGAACAAGCTCACAATCATTTGTTTTAATGTTAAAATATTCATCTGTACCACCCTTGAAGAGTTTAACATATTGAAGAAGAGATTTTACCTTTATCTGTTCGTCGTTCCAATAAACCTTTACCCCTGTTAACATAGCAGTATCAATGACATATTTTCTATACAGATTAATAATATCTCTGGTATATCGATACATACCAAATCTTTCAAAATCAGGAACCCATTCAACTTCTGTATATCCAAATTTCAATTTACTTTGCGTCACCTTTGGTCCCTTTGTCTTCGACATATTATCGGTCCATATCTGTGTAAGTTTTTTACCCTCTTTTGGATCAACACCAATAACCTTAAAGTGTTTAGAGAATATATTTGTTGCCTTACCACCGATACCGTTTCTTCCTGAAACCATTCTTTCTTTAGTATCATCATAATTAGAACCAGTCAAAAGTTGACCGAATATAAGAGAATGATTGTATATTTTTTCAGTTGGGTGTTCGGTTATAGGTATAACAGCACCGTCATTCATCACTTTGGTGTAACCTGTTTCTTCATCTACCCATACCTTTATCTTTGTACACTTTTCTCCCTTTCTTTGAATATTATCGATAGCGTTGGAAAGACATTCAATGAAAATACGAAGGAGAGCAGGCGAATAGGATATCTCCTTTTGTTGAATGGTTGTTATATCAGGTGCAATCCATTCCAACTTTTTTGTAGAACGTACAGAACCGATATACATATCAGGTCTTTTTAGAACATGAGTTCTTGGATCTAATTTTTCATATTGAGACATTATTTTCTTTCTTTATAAGAGAGATATTAGGTTTTATATCAATTCATTTTTATTCCACTTGGAATAAGAATGAAAAGCACACATAGGAACAGGTTTTTTCGACTTGAAGATGATTTTGTAATAAGTTATTTTAACAAATCCCGTTTATCTTTTAAACTTTTAATTTTCTTCTTCTGAACACTTTCCATTTTATAGAATTGTGATCTTAGGTCTTCAATTTCTCGTTTCTTTTTGTCTATATCAACTTTCTTTTGTTTTTTCCTATCATCACAATCTTTTTGTAGTTTTTGTAATTCAAGTTCCTTTTCATTTAATTCTTTTTCCAAATTATCGTAACGTTTGTTACCACTATCATATATTTTTTGTAAAGCCTTCATTTCTTTATTGTATTCATCTTCAAGTTGTGTTATCTTGAAAATCTTTGTAGGTGAAAGTCTTTTAGTGGTACTCTTTTTAGCGGTACTCATTTTAGCGGTACTCTTTTTAACGGTACTCTTTTTAACGGTACTCTTTTTAGCGGTGCTCTTTTTAGGTGATGTATTAAATTTATATTTAACAGGAACAACCTTTTTAGTGGTGCTCTTTTTAGGTGTGATTGGTTTTTTTGTCACCGGAGAACTGGGGGGACTTTTACGTTTAATGTTCAATAACTTACCCATTTTAGGTCTTTGTTTTAAGTAATTGTCTATCCGTTTTTGTTTATGTATAAAAGGTGGAGTGGGAGAGCGTTTACGTTTAATAGGATTATTAAGTGTAACCCTTTGCTTTGTGTTCGATTTAAACATACTTATTTTAGGTGTGATTGGTTTTTTTGTCACCGGAGAACTGGAAAGACTTTTAAATTTAAGAGGGTCTTCTCCACGGATTGTGAATTTTTTTGCTTGTTCTTCAGTATATCTTCTAGTTAAATTATATTCAGTATCACTTGTATTTATAATGTTTAAATACGGATTTCCATCTCTAATAAAAGTAGTAACTAATTTTTCTAATATAACATTTGGTGGATAAGCGTTTTGTCTAACCCAAGTCGTATCAACTGTTCGTAATACACCCCGTATATTAGCAACTACAGAACAACGACGATTAGAACGTATACGTTTTAATAAATCATTATAGGCCAAATCATTCTTAACAATACATTTCAAAATTCGATGTAATAAATTATTAGTATTAAAGTATTGTAAATAACAAACGAACTTGATGATATCTCTTGAAAACACATAAACATTACATTGCATCTTCTCGTAACACCACGGATGATTTCCATCTTCTAATAATGGATTTTTATTCAAGTACGGTACATAACCTCTATCAAAATCATAAATAGAAACTCCAATTCCATTTTTTTTCAGTGCAAATGAAAAAATACCATTTGCACCATCAATCTTATAACCTTCATTTTTGTCCAATTTACGAGTAAACACATTACCTATATGTAAATCGTTATGTGCTGCTTTTAAGTAATACATCGATAAAAGTCCAGTAACTGTACTCACAATACAACATTCCATCTTGTGAATATTATTTTTTATTCTTTTGTCTATCTTTTCGAAGAAATCACTAACTTTTTCACCAGAAGAAGGTTTTGTTAAAATTGCATGATACATTTTATTTTTTCAAATAGTTTTTTCCTGATCAGTAGTGAATTGCGCAGTATTACGATCAATTGCAGGTCTTGACGGTCCCATTCGTGTCATAATAGAAAAATTTCGATACAAGTTATTTATTGCAGTATGAGTATTCATACCACTATTCACTAACATTTTGTAAAATGTATTAAACGGACATAAAATATTAGCATAATAAGTCACGTAATTAGGATTTAATACTTTCCCACCTAAACCTCCTCTATTCATAAAACCTACAATGTATTTATAGAATTTAGCTTCATATACCAATGCTTTTGTTTCTTGGTTAGTATTATGGTCTGGTTTTACAAATATTTTCATGAACACTTTTCCATCTTTAACAGGTTCTCCATTATAAGAAATACCTTTGAAATCAACTATCCAAGTATCACTAGGTGATGCGGAATCGGATTCAAGTCCTTTTACTTTTTTTGTATATTTTCCAATATCACAATTTATCATTTATTATTAATTTAAAAAATAAATGATAAATTGTGTTAAGTGTTTGAAATAAATAAATAAAAATATGAGAATAATAACATTGTTTTCTGGTGTAGGTATGCAAGAAATTGCACTGAAACGAGCAGGTATACCATACGAGTTGGTATATTTCTGTGAATATGATAAAAAAATTGCTGAATGTTTTCAGTATATTCACAACGAACCACCTGAAAAAAACCTTGGTGATATTACAAAAATAGATGTATCGAGTTTAGATGTGGGTAAGATTGATTTAATGTTTTCTTCCTTTCCCTGTCAGTCGTTTAGTATGGCAGGGAAAAAAGAGGGATTTGACTGTCCCAAAAATGGTAGTATGTTTGACCATTCTTATAAAATCATTAAAAAGGTGAAACCCAAGGTCATTATATTTGAAAACGTGAAGAACATAACGAATAAAAAATTCAATGCTGTTCCTTATATCCAATCGGAAATGGAGAAACTTGGTTATACTTGTAATCACAAGATACTTAATGCCGTGGACTATGGTGGTGTTCAAAACCGTGAAAGATGGTTTATGGTGTGTAGTTCAAAGACGTTTTCGTTTCCAGAACCATTCAAATCGGATAAAAAGGTAAGAGATTATGTGGAAACCAATATTTCCAGAAAATGTAGTAACCGTTTGTTGAAATATATGGGTAATGATGAGTATAAACAAATATACAAGTCTTTTCGTGGTTTGAAAAAGGTTTTTGATGGGTGCTCTCAGGGATACTTTAATAATGGATTTACAGGTGGTAGAATATATAGTATAGATGGATACACACCTACATTTACCACATCAAACGATGCTCATTTCTGGGAATTGGGTGGACGACTTTCAGCCCTAGAGAGGTGGCGTATGATGGGTTTATCGGATGATGATTATCACCTCTTAAAGTCAAATGATGTCAAAGACTCTCTAATTCATAAGATATGTGGAAATGGAATTGTTGTCAATGTATGTGAAACACTCTTTCAAAAGATGAAACAAGATGGTATTTTGTGATTTAAAAATAGTTTTTATAGTATAGGATTTTTTTCATTTAGTAATAAATGAAAAGAAAAATAAAAGAAATTTCATCCGACAATTATGCGTCTAGACTCGATGAGGAATGCCCCTCTAAAGATCAAGAAATAAAAGTAGGAAAAGCAATAAACACTATATGTGAAAAAAACAAGGAAACAATCATTACGAGAGATGGGAAATATAAGGATAGTTGGATATGGGATACGATTGAGAATAACGATAAAATCCCGGGTGTTGTAAAGAAAATAAAACTCATCAGTGCAGAAAGAAAAGGGAAAAAAGATGAAATGGGATCAACATCAAAAATACCTAAAACTGATGTTGTTTTAACTTTTAGATGTTGTGGTGAACACAAAGATGGAAGGCAGTGGAGTAAGAAAGTTTCTATTGGATTTAGTATCAAAAAGGATAATTTTTATACATTTGCAAACTGGGTTGGTTTTGAACAATCACAATCCATATTCGGACTTGGATCTGGAAAATTAAAACATCTCCGAGAACAGACCATACCTTTGTTTTGTGAAAAAATAAAGAAAAGTGGAAAGGTATCGTTGGGATACTGTTTGATGATAAAGAGTACAGAATCTGCTGCAAAAAAGAACAAGGAAGATAAAATGTTGAAAGATATATTCAAGGGCAAACATTCGTTTAAACCAAAAGAAGAGATTAAAGTTATTGATCGTTTATTTTTTGATAGTTTACAAGAAAACGATAATTGTCAGGCTTTGTACAAAAAGACAAGGTGTTCTGAGGATTTGTCGAATTTGGATACATTTCTAAATTCAAAAAATATTCATTCTAGAAAGAGTGTATTGGAAAAAGCAAATGAAAAATATAATAAACTTTACATAGAGGTTCGCCCCATATATATAGAAAATGATTTAGCATCAGTTGATTTACTGATGGAGTGGAAACCACATATAGAAATAAAACTACCTAACATTATAGAAATTAAGAACTACGATGATTTAAAACGATACGGAAATTGGGAACCAACCACAACGAAAGTCAATACACCTTCATTGTTGACAAAATATGAAAACAAGGGTTTCTGTTTCACTGAACAATCATTTATAAGTTCAAAGGGTAAACGTAGAAGAGCCATAAAAAATATCGGAAAGCCATGCATCAAACTATACAAACAAAAACCCACCTACACTAGACCGAAAAACAAAATCATCT
>Ga0208645_1002606_pt1 | contig 14208 bp, 15 predicted proteins | sample VirMetDEL_Sep_01_FD_184519 | JGI IMG/M metagenome (GOLD analysis project Ga0208645, IMG submission 184519) | Aqueous microbial communities from the Delaware River and Bay under freshwater to marine salinity gradient to study organic matter... | ecosystem: Environmental > Aquatic > Marine >... | reverse complement strand
ATTCAAAAATTTAGCAACGCCATAACGCCACAGCAGGCAGCAGATCTATTTGACCTGCATAAGCGAATCGCTGGCCAAAAGCTACAGCGGCAGCACTGGCAGCTACCTGTCATTAAGCAGCTGCTTGACCTCATGCAGCAGGCTACAGGTGGTGTGCTTCTAGAGCAGGCGCCTAGCTACATAGCACTTGAGCAGAATACCAGAGGCCATAAACAGCACGCAGATGGCTGTGTGTATACCTCAAAGGGCTGGCAGCCTAATCATATGAGCTGGTGTCAATGGTCTGCCAGTGTGCTGGTGTCAGATCCTGCGCTCTGCTCTGGTGGTGTGGTCAAGTTCGAAGATCAGAGCGTCACACCTGCAGAGCACTACTGTAGCCTTTATGTGTGGCCCAGTCATCCAGACAGTGGATACAGCCCAGCAGTGCACAGCGTAGATCCGCACAGTGGCTGTAGAGTCGTGCTGCTGTTTTTCATGGCTAAAAAGTAACAAGGCCAGCACTGTGGCTGGCCCTGTAGGTATTGTCAATGGTGCCTCTACTTGTGCAAATTCCATTGGTGAATCATGCTTGCTATTGTGTATGGAATTTCATGATATGGTGCCTGTTCTATATCTTCTGTGCCTTTGCTTTTACTCCACAGATACCTGTGTAGCTGGTCTGCAGCTACGCCTGCATGAAACCTAATTTTTTTGGCTGCATGCTTTGTCTTGATGGTGTACAGGCAAGCCAGTGCATAGTGTGCATTGACTCTAAGTTCTGCGTCAAACTCCACAATCTGGCGCAGGTATTCTGCAGCAGCTTCTACTGTAGTGTGCTTGGCAGTGTGGTACACCTCGTAGATGGTCATCTGGTGTGATATGTCTAGTTCTGTGTAAATGTCCATGGTCTGTTTTCCTATTGGTTATTGGTTGCCTGTTTCGTCCTTTTGGACTCGTCAGTAGCGGCACACACCGCCAGACAGGCTAGGATTATTCCCAGCGTGCCAGTATTGGATCAACTATTGAGTCGGTGAAGTCGTTAGCTGCATGGTCACAAATGACAGCAGCAGGCTGATAGTAATTGTTATCCCATACGAGACTGATCCAACCAAGACAATCGCCAGTGTCTGCACATCGGATACGCAGCAGATCTGCGTCTGTGCTATTGAGTGCCTGCAGGATCTGCAGCTTGTCTGTAGATCGCTTAAGTGTCCATTCTTCGCCATCATTGACAGACACGCTGGCATTTGTTGATAGGATAGACTCGATCAGTTCGATTACAACTTGTTGTTCTTTGTTAGTGCAGTAGTTTAAGTAGGTCATGTTGTTACTCTCAGTTATTGGTTGCCTGTTTCGCTGTTTTCAGCTCATCAGTAGCGGCACACACCGCTAGACAGGCTGGGATTAAATACCCAGCATTGACCAGCACTGGCGCATGTGGTTGCAAAGATCTGACAGCTCGCCAGAGGTGTAGCCTTCACGCACAATTTGCAGCTCATACAGATCGAAATTAATCACATAAACATTGTTATTTGTGCACTTGACTACTGGATAGTAATGACCTGATCCAGCAGTAATGTAGTCAATCTCTGCAGGCTGTGATCCTGTGCACTCTACGATCAGGCGCTTGATATGCTTATTAATCTTGCTATTTCGTAGACTTGTGAAAATGCGACGCTCTAGATCTCTGCTGCCAGATGGGTTGTACTCGTATGTCTGTGTGGTTGTATTAATCATGTTGTTACTCTCAGTTATTCACAGCGTCATGCTGTATAAACAGTATAGGGTATTTGTTGCAGGTGTGCAACACCTCTAAGCAAATAAATAAAAGTGGCTAACCTTCGCCATAGGTTAGGCAGAGGTTAGCCACTTAAAATAACGCCCTTGTTATCTAGCTTTTCGTCACACATGCCAGCAGACTGGCTAACCTTGCCACTAAGATCCTATTAAATTTATATTTTAATTGTTTTTAATTTCTAAAGTTTTAGGGTTTTTTAGGGGGAAGGTTAGACAGGTTATCCAAAAGGGCTTTTAAAGTACATTTTCAAGGTGGCTAACCTTGCGCAAGGTTGGCCAAGGTTAGCCAAGGTTAGCCAGCTAAAAAGCAAAGGGGCTAGCCGTCTCGCCACAGCTAGCCCACAATCAACCCACTCGTAACTTTTACAAGCTCGATCTACTTAACATGTGGAGGATACCAGAGCCAGACTCTAGCTCCATCTATCGATCGCCTGCGCTTAAGCCATCCCATACCAGATAGCAGTGTGCCGAGTCTGGTGCTGGTGCTTCTGCTCTGTCGATCTGCTGTAATGCCTAGTGCTGTCTCTAGTATGTCTGCCACAGTAGCGCCATGCTGTAGATTCTCTGTATTGTTTGCCCAGCTGGTAATGTATTCTGCCCATGTATCGACCTGCTGGTGCTCTGCGTGTACCTCTGCCATATCATCAGACACAGCAGGATCTAGAAGCCACGCCCATCTGGTAGGATCTGACCATGTATTATAGATGTGCACAGCCTCTGCCCACAGCTGATCTGCTTCTGCTCTGAGCTTGTCGAAATGACACACGCCACACTTGACGATCCAGTAGCGCCTGCTGCCTGTCGGATCGTTCAGGATCTCTATGTCGTTTGTCGTGCCTGCAAATATGACCTGTCTAGGCACCTCCTGTTCATATCTGGCATACGCTGGCCGATAGGTATCAGTGTGCTGTGTCAAAAAGGCTTTTACGCTGTTGTTATCTCTGCCTCTGGTGGACTCCAGTTCTGGGAATTCGTAGATCCAGACGCCAGCCAATTTGCTGTAGGCGTCACGCCCTGTTCGAATGTCAATAAACGAGTCTCTGTACCACTCTGCACGCCTCGCCAAAATACGAAGGGCGCTAGACTTGCCTATACCTTGTGCACCTTGCAGAATCAGGCAGCCATCTGTCTGTGCGCCAGCAGTCAAAATACGAGCCACGCCCTGCACTAGCCACCTTGTGCCGATCTCTGCATTCAGTGGCGTATTATCGGCACCCATGAGCCTATGCAGCCATGTATTTAGGCGCTGTACACCATCCCAGTGCTGATCTAGTAGATACTGCTGCACTGGGTGGTACTGATTCTGCTGGGCTACATGCTCTATGGCGTCTACCATCATATCTTTAGCCACCTGTAGGCCATAGGCACGATACAGCCAGAGTCGCATAGCTGTGCTGGTGGTGTCTGTTATGCTGCTGCTGTCAATCTCGATTCTCTGTTTGAATGAGTTGTATCGGATCTTGCCTATCCACCTAGGATCTGTGCTCAATATGGTAACCACATTGTGTAGATTTTTAATGAGTTCACCAGCTCGCCTGTGCTCCTCTGGATAGCAGACTAGCTGCTCTGTGGTCTGCTGGTCTGCCTCTGACTCTGGTGTCTGACCATCTAGAACCGCTGCAGACTCTGCCTGTGCTCGTTTAAAGCGTGCTACATCTGCCACAGCTCGCCCTACAGTGCGTGCATAGTACTTGTCTGGCTTGCTCTTGCCTCGCTCCTGTACTCTGTAGGCTATGGCGTCTGCCACCTCTACAGGATCGGCACCATACCAGATTAGCTCTCTAGCCACAGCATAGTCATAGCCTGATCCTGTCTGATCTCCTGTGGCCTTACCTATGCCAGCCCACAGATCCCTAATCCCAATAAATCTAGACATAAGGGCTTTGATCTGTGCACTGAGTCCAGCAGTCGCAATGTGCTGTATTTTGGCTATTTCGACAGGGCGGCTGGTTGCCACCTCTGGCCACTCGTCTAGCAGGTCTAATATGCTGTGCTCTGTGTGATTCTGGCTAACAAATTGCAGGCGGTAGATCTTCTGTGGATCCTTGCAGTGATATGACAGAGGCAGGCGCAGTACTCTGGCCCGATCGTGGACATTGTCGCCACCTATCAGAGCTGCTAGGCGTCGATTCGCCTCCTCTATCTCGTCTGCTGGCGTGTCCTCGCCTAGGTAGTAGTAAACATGCAGCCCACCACCAGAGCGCACCACAGCACTAGGCTCTGGATATAGCGATTCTATCTTTTTGTAGATCTCTGCTCTGCCGCCCTTAAAATCTTTATCGTCACAGTCTGCCCACACCACACAGCCCGACTCTACATACTCTGCTGTACCACCAGCTGCAGTGCGTGGCAGCAGGCCTATGCAGCATGCCAGATAATTGCGCCTGCAGTAGTCTATAATGCTGGGTACTTTTTGCTTAAATTCTTCTAGCTCTAGCCATCTGCGTGCAGCAGAGTCAATGCCAGAGCCTAGATCCTTACATGGTCGCAATTCGATCAGCCCTTCTGTGTAGTCAAATAGATGATCGAGGTGCTCGTTTAATTGTGTTATATTGTTTTTGGCTATTTTATTAGTCATTGTTATCCTTGGTTAATTGGTCAGGCCTACGCAGTGTAGGCCTGTTTCATTTTTGGCTAATGATTGATATTTGTGTGTGTGGATCGTCTGCTATGCCAGCTATGTGTTTAGTGGCTCTGATCTCGTACACTATGTTGTCATCTTGAAAAACACCAGCGTCTACCAGAGCGTCTAGAGTCGACTTGATCAAATTGTCTATATCTGGCTTGGTTATTTTTGGCGCTCTGGCTGTGCGCTTTTTGGGCGTGCTTTTTGGACGGCTAAATACATACGACAGCACCACACTGCTGGCCTTTGTAATCTGATCTGCAGTCCACTGGGCCTGTAGCTCTGCGATAGCTGCCTTTTTGTAGTCCGTGTAGTTTTTTGGCATGTAGGTGATCCCTCTGCTGGTGACTCGTGGGCGAGGTGCAGCGACAGGATCACCAGAGATCAGCAGGATCGGGTGTACTACTGCAGACACAGAGTCACCATCTGCAGCATAATGCTGTCCTTATCGCCCTCTGTGAGCTTGGCCAGACCGTCTGCTATCTTGCCGATTGTCGGCACAGTAGGCTGGTGCTGTCCATGGATGTATTTGTTTAGGCTGCCTCTGTTAATGCCAGTAGCATCTGATAGCTGCGTGTAGGTTATTTGGTGCTGCGCTATAAACTGCTGCAGCCATGCGTGTAAAGTCATCGTGACTCCTATGGTTAATATGCCTCTACAATGTACTGCTAAATATTTGTGTTGTCAATATTCAACAAGTGCAGTATTATACAGGTGCAGCATTTTGCTGTGTATCAACCTAGGACAATAAACATGACTAATTTAGTAATTCAGATCCATCTGTGGAGTCAGGCTCTACAGCTGCAGTGGGTAATAATGGCAGCCATCTGTGTGGCGCTTCTATGGGCCTTTGCTACTGTGAGGTTATCTAATGGATAAGCATTTTGAAGCAATAAAACTTAACGAGCTGCACACGCCTAGCTGTAGTGTGCTTTATGGCTCGTGTCTCGACAGATTGAAAGAGATTCCAGACGGCAGCATAGACGCTGTGGTGTGTGATCCGCCCTACCACCTGCAAAGCATTGTAAAGCGACTAGGCAAGCCAGACGCAGCACCAATTAACATAAAAGAAACAGGTGTCTATGCTCGTGCAAGTCGTGGTTTTATGGGCCAGACTTGGGATGGTGGCGACATTGCATTTAGTACAGAGGTGTGGCGAGAATGTCTGCGAGTACTTAAAGCAGGCGGCCATCTGGTGGCCTTTGGCGGCACACGCACTGTGCACCGTATTGCCTGCGCCATAGAGGACTCAGGCTTCGAGATCAGAGACATGATCAGCTGGTTGTATTTCTCTGGCTTCCCTAAATCGCTAGATGTCAGCAAAGGCATAGATAAACTGGCAGGTGCAGAGCGTGAAATTATAGGCCATAAAAAAGGAGTCACTGCAGATCCTTCCACTGGTCGATCAGACATGCCAGCTAAGGCTGTAGGTATTAAACAAAAATCTATAGATGTACCAATAACAGCACCAGCTACACCAGAGGCAGAGCACTGGGCAGGCTATGGCACAGCTTTAAAGCCTGCACAGGAGCCAGCCATATTAGCACGCAAGCCAATTGAAGCAGGCAGCATAGCCAAGCAAGTATTAGCCACAGGCACAGGCGCCATAAACATAGACGGCTGCCGATTCGCCTATGGCGATCCCTGCTGGGTAGGCCCTAATCGAGATGATGAAGATACAAGGCGAAAACCTGTAAAATCTAAAGGCTGGTGTATATCTTCAGAATACAGTGGCAGTATGGGAGACTCAGCACTAAAAGGCAGATGGCCTGCTAATATCTACCACTGTAGCAAGCCCAGCAGAGCCGAAAAAGAGCAGGGTCTAGAACACTTAGAGCCTACGACAGGTGCAGACGCTGTAGGGCGCACAGAGGGCAGTGCTGGGCTAGATAATCCTCGTGCTGGTGCTGGGCGCACTGCTGCAGAGATTCGAAACATACACCCAACAGTCAAGCCGCTTAAGCTCATGCGCTGGCTAGTGCGACTCGTCACACCAGAGGGCGGTACAGTGCTCGATCCCTTTGCTGGCTCTGGTACTACTCTGGCTGCAGCTACTCTGGAGAATCGCCACAGTGTAGGCTGTGAGCTGACTGCAGATTACCTGCCTATCATCCATGGGCGTGTGCAGTGGGCACGAGATGAGTACTACAGAGAGAATCAGCAGCTGGTGCTACCATGGTAGCCATGAATCAGGACTCGCCTACACTGCTGGCGGCTATTGTAGCGAATTGGATAAGAATCGAGGGGCACAAGATCCTAACAGCAGCCATACAGCTAGGCGTAGACGAGTCCACAGTATGTAATTGGATCATGGGCAGATCACTACCAAAAAATGACAGCATAGATAGACTAGCGATTTGTTTATGTGTATCTGGTTTAGGTGTGCCCTACTACGAAGCTCGCCAAATATTAGCAGACTGTATAGCCTTTGATAAACAACACAGGAGTCGAAAATGTATAGCTCGCAAAAAATAGTAGCCATGCTACACGCAGCAAAAACCACACCGCAATTATTAGTGGTGCTGTATCAAATGCAGCTGGCTGGTATGGATGTGCAGCCAGAGATCGATCGGATTCTGAGTCGCTCTAAGTTGACTATTTTTCAAATAGATAAGCTCTGGATTTATGCTCGTACTCTGTACAAAGGCCAGCAGCAAAAACCTAACAATTACACAAATAAACCAGTTTAAAACATTATGTTGCATTTATGCCACACCATAGGAGCCAAAAATAAAATGCTCAAAAGGTCGACCGCTACGGGATTTCTATTTGAATTCACTTTACATGTATTGATAGCGACCCCCCCCCTAAATCGATTTTTGGGCTATTCTTGTGCGCCTCTGTTGATATGTCATAAAACCGCATATTTGTGGCATAAGCACTTAAACCACTTGGCATAAAATATTTTATGTCACTTAACCATAGGAAAAACAGACCATGAAACAAATAATAGAAGCCCTAAATTTAGCTATGCAAGATGTAGGGCTAGTATCAAAAGACAGTGTAAACAGTCACCATAAATATAAGTTCACAAGTGAAGCAGAGATCATATCTGCCATACGCCAGCCATTTATGGCGCATGGTTTAGTGTTGGCACCTTCTAATGTCGAGGTGCTTAAACTGGCAGAATCTGGCAAGCTTTACCGCTATGATTTACTCGTCACTTATAAATGCTTGCATACCTCTGGCGAGTCTCTAGACATTGTGGTGGCAGCTTCTGGAGCAGACTCACAAGACAAGGCACTGCCTAAAGCCATGACAATGGCGCTCAAGTATGCACTAATACAGCTCATGCTAGTAGCCAGAGGCGTAGACCCTGATCAGGATGGCGATCTAAATGCTGCAGAGGTTCGACGCTGGGCGCAGCAGTATGGTGGCCTAGCTGTGGTGCAGCGGTACTGCAGAGCAAATGGCAAGCCCGATCCTTTGCAGTGGCCCAGCTCTGCCTATTTCGACCGCTTTGACGCTGCAGTAGCAGAGGGGAGTATAGAGCTATGATCTATCATCCAGACATAAACCACTACAAAGCTACACCCGAATACAAAGCCCTGTGGCGTATCCATGCGCCTTATGTGCTGGTGCAGTGTGAGTACAATTCTTTTCTCTGGCGTGTACTCAATTTTAACTTAATGCCTGTGGGCGTGCAGTACCCACCTGCTGGCTACTTAGAGCGCACCATACGGCCAATGGTCACGCACGATATAAACATGCAGCTGCATGACCACACTGTGCCTGTAAAAGGCAGCATTTTGCTAGATGGCGAGCAGTACAAGGCTCTGTACTTTTGGCAAAAGGAAAAACCGTCTGTGTTCCGTGCTGACAATTGCATGGTACTACAGCGCTATGTAGACTTCAATAAGACTCTGCCCTTCTAGGTGCTACATGAGAATCGCATATTTAGACACTGAGACAAGCCACCTGAGTCCAGACAAGGCAGAGCTACTAGAGATCTGCATAATCACAGAGGTAGACGGCCAAGTGATCGATATTTTCCACAGCAGAATCAAGCCCGATCCAGAGCGCATGCAGATGGCTAGCAAATACGCTCTGCGAGTCAACGGCTACGATTCAGAGCAATGGGCCAGCGCACCGACATGGCAGCAGATCGCCAGTAATGTAGCGTCACGCCTGCAGAATTGCACTATTGTAGGCCATAATGTAGGCTTTGATATTCGGCACATAGAAGCATCTATGCAGCGTGAAGGGGATGTGTGGCGCCTGTCTAGACAGCACATTGATACTGTGACTCTGTGTCGTGAGCATTTGCCTATGGCCAGTGTATCTATGGACAATGTTCGATTCTTCTTTGGCTGGTCTACAGCTGGTGCGCATACTGCTCTGGTAGATACTCGACAGGTCAGACGCCTATTTCACACAGTCTACAGGGCGAGCGTGGCAGAGCGCCTACTATGGTGGCTGGTGTGGCAGTGGAAAAAGAATACAAGGCCAGAATAATCTGGCCTTGCTCCCTTACACATCAGGCTCAGTAGTTCTAAGCCCACCAGATCTATAACTGATCTGGTGGGCTTTTACTTTGATTCGCTTCTATTTTTATGATGACAGGCTCGATCGTGTTTAGCCGTGCGTGCAGCCCTGCACTGGTGCTGCGGACTTTTTCGATGATCTGATCTGTCTGATCGTTCATTTTAGCATTATGCGCCTGCATAGACTGATTGAGCTTGTCCAGCTGCTCGATCGTCTTGTCTGTCTGCTCCATGTATTTAGCCACCACAGTAGGCACGAATTTAGCCAGCCAGCGGCCTATGGTGTAGATCATAATGATAGCCAGCGCCAGTGCTGACAGTGGGCCTGTTAATAGTTCCATGTATCCCATATTAAAACCCTGCTCTGCTGGTGGTGGTGTGACGCCTATAGATTCGTCCATGACTAATCCTCAAGTAGTGTATAGGTAAAAGTGTTCCAATTCCACTGCTGGATCTGCTTTTTGCACAAGTGGATCAACACTTCAAAATCTTTAGGGTGTTGTATCACTTGGCAGCCTGCTGACCACTTATTGACACGCATGCTAATGGCCTCTGGATTGCTATTGGCTCTGTGTATATTGATCCCAAATACGCCAGTCTGGCTGCTGTCGTGATCGATCTCCATGTCTCTATTAGCGTCACGCCACACTGTGACAGGTTTAATCTGCTGCAGCGCTTCATAGCCTTTATGCTTGCCAAGTGTCCAGCAGCCACGCCACTGGCCAGCTTTTAATACTGCTGTGCCTTCTACCCTGTGCGGTTTTAGCACCCAGTATGTACCAGCATCTGTGGTGCATGGAAATTGTAAATGCTGCCACTGGCCATTTTCTAAATAGCAAATATGGAATTCATCGTTAAATGTATTGCTAAATTGCTGGCTAACACGCACGCCAATTAGATTTAGGTCATAATCGCCTGCGTCAAATACAGCATAGCCTGCGGCTTCGACTCTATCTAGTATTGCTGGTCTACTCATTATTCTGGCTCCTGTCGGTTATTTAGGTTCTGATCATATGAAATATGCAGTGTGAAGCGCCACACACCTGCTGGCTGCCACTCTTTAGCCACTATCTGGCAGAGCGTATTAGACAGGTATAGATCTGCAGCGTCAAGCGCAATAACTTGGCCCAGCTGTAGCCAGCCATAGTGCTGGGCTGCTTCAAACTCGCAGATCATGACAGGACTAGTAGAACGCAAGAGCAGATCACGCACCACACGCCCTGCTGTGGACAGATTGAAAATATATGGCGTCTCTATTGTGGTGCTGCGTCTGCCATACGATCTATAACTGTCTACCTGCTGGCTGGTCAATATATTGTCTACGCCACTGGGCAGATCAGGATCTGCTGTCAAGCTGTAGGTGTAGTCATCTGTAGCCACTGTGTAGCCATAGCGCATCTGTATCACATTGTAGATCTGGCTAGGATCCGTCACACTCTGCAATGGGCCTACCTGCTGCCAGTCTGAGTCAGCTACTATTCTGGTGATCTCTGTCGGGCGTGTGTAGTATGACATGTAAAGCAGATTCAGCACTGGGCGCAGGCCATCTGCACCGTTTTGTATCTCGCAGGGCAGATACGCTACAATCTCTGATTCTAGCCACTCTATAGGACTCACAGGCTCGTTAATGTAGCCTGCAAACTTGTAGACATTTAGCAGCCCACTGGCAGCTTGCCACGCTGCATGATCTACCAGCACACCAGACTCCTGCAGCATAAACCTGCAGAGATCTGCGCCACCCTCCAAAACGCCAGTGCCATAAGGATTTGGGTAGCCGCCTGCTGTGTCATCCCACTGCACATACATGTAAAAGTCAGACTCTCGCTTGCGGCCTACTTTGCCGCTGGTGCCGTCTACTGTAGGTGGTGTGCTGTTATAGATGTGGAAATATTCAGCATTTGTAATACCAGATCCAGCAGGATCTATTATGGCTACAGCCTGCTGATCTCCGATAAAATTGGGCGTGCTGTTGGTGTTGTAGATCACGATCTCCACACCCTCTGCGAATCCGTGCGGCACTGTCGTATGTACAGCTGCAGATGTAAATAGGCCTGCTGATATGTCATCTATCGTTTTAGGCTTCATCACTAAGGGATTACCCACAGCCTGATCATAGATCTGTACATAGCTGTAGACTCTGCCTAGATCGTCTGTGTCCTGCTCTACATTAATGGTAGCTGTGGTGCCGTCATAACTCTGCACCAGCACACTGGTAGCTGCTACTGGATGGCCAGCGATCAGCATGCGCATATCATTGCCACGAGTAAGCACTTTAACCGCATAAGCAGGCGTACTGCCTCTGTTGTAGCTGGTGGCCTGTCCTGTGTCTCTTTTGCTGCGTGGCACGCCAAAAACAAACGGGTACACCTTACCCTGTGCCGACTCTCCGTCATGGTCTGGAAAAGTGCGATCGTTGATCACAGCCTCTGCATCTGGAATCTGGCGAGGCTTTACAGCAGCGTCACGCTCTACGCTAAATGCTGCATAGCCTGCTGGCCTTGTCGGATCGCCTATGACAGGCTGCACCACATTGCCAGAGAATAGCCTGTATCTAGACTCGTATGTCTGCAGGTTCAAGCCATTGCGCTGCATTATGGCGCCCAGCTCTGCAGTGGCTAGATCTAGTGGTCTGCCTCTGCGCAGCTCCTGCACCACATCGATCGGAAATATACATTCAATGGCAATGCTATTAGACTCCACATTGAAGCCAATTATATCTGTCTGCTCTGTCAGGTCTGGATCTGCTAGGCCACCACTGTAGGGCAAGCTGGTGCCATCATCCTGCACCACATCGATCGGCTGGCTGCTAAATCTGTATGTGACGCCACACCACACCACATCTAGCAAATACACCAGATGGCTACTACTGAGATCGGCTAGTGTGTATGGTCGCATTATTCAACCTCTCTAAGATTCATGGTGGCCACTCTGAACACTTCGCCCGCTGTGCCGTCAAACTCATTACCCACCACATTGTCTATGCTAATGTCTGAGTCTAGCGTGCACAGTATGGCTTTTTGCTTGTCGGTTAGCGTGCGCTTTTCCTCTGCGCTGGTAGTCGCATAGAGGATGTAAGGCAGATACACGATCGGGTGCTGTGCGCCTCTGAGTCGCTCTGCTATGCCCAGCATATCAAAAGGCACAGATCCATAATTGGCCACTGGTAGCTGGTTTGTGTCCTCTGCTGCCCAGTAGTTTAGATCTGGCGTGTCTGCATACTGCTCTGTAATGTCTATGCCGTCTGTCCATGCTACCTGCACCACTCTGCGCCCTTTGCTGCGGACTCTAGTGCGCAGTGTGCCGTCTGTCTGTTCTATGCTGTCTGTATTTGTGATGTACTCAATGGCACGGCCTCTGCCATACTGTGGCGCCAGCACATAGACTGTGCCTATTGACAGGTGACCGATCCGTATATCGCCTGTTGTGGTGCGCTGTGCGTCTGTGCGTATGGCTATGGCTGGTGTGTCAATACTAAGCATATTGATCACCACAGTAGCCCGTGGTGGTATTATCGTTATGGCGCCTGTGCTGCCCTCTGTGCCGTCAATGTCGGACAGTGTCAAAGCAGCCTGCTTACCATAGCTGCTGCTGGCCCATACGCCCTCTGTATTTGCTTCAATGGTGCGATACTTACCAGAGCTGCGTACGCCCAACACTGCATAGCCACCTGCCAGCGTATCAAAGTGCAAATAGGTGCCGTCACCGCCTCCACTATTCCACCGCACTGTGGCACCATTGCGCCTGTAGTTGGTCTGGATCGCTGTGTCGACATCTGCCAGCACTACCCAGCTGCTGGTGCCAGAGTCGTAGTACTCGATCGTGAATTGGCTAAAGTTGATATTTTCAAGGTGCACGCAGAGCAGATCTGAATCTAGTCTTGTGTCCTCAGTACTGCCGCCATTCAGATTAGTGTAGATCGGTATAAACTGGCTAGGCACATTTGAGATTAGCGGCACTTTAGTGCTGCGCCATTGCGTGCGTGGTGTAGGGCTGTAGCTGTGAAATATATTCTCTATTGGGTACAGGTATCTAGAGTCGATCGTGTTGATCTGGCCTTCTCCTGCGTAGCCGCCTCTAGTACTGATTAGCAGGCCCTGATCGACATAGACCGCCTGCCCCTCTGCTGGGTACTCTGCACCATGCAGCTGCTCTGGATTCTGCTGACCATAGGCAAGCTGTAGGCCTGTGTCTGTACCTTCTGAATAGTGGAATTCATTCCAGATCGTGACAGTGTTAGGCGTTACCGCTACTGTTTCGTGGCCAAATGACACCAGATTAGTGGCTGTACCACCAGCAGGCACACTGGCCTGATCAAAATCTGCTGTCCATGCTCTGGCGTGCTGGTCTAATCCAGATGACCTGCGCCAGATACACACCTGCCCATCTGCCAGAGCGATCAGCAGCTCGACTCCTGTGGTCAGATCTACTGTAATGGTGCTGCCTATCTGGCTGCCGTTACCATCATATGCTGCGTAGCCTGTAGTGCCTATTTTTAGCAGTACTTCGTGTGTGGTGCCATCATGATAACGGACTCTAATGGTGCGTCTATTGCTGCTGCTGGTGCCGCCTGTGCTAGCAGTAAATCTAGTACGCACTAGCAGGCCACCTATGGCATCTGTGCTAGGTGTCTCTGAGTAGTTACACAGTGTGCTGGCGCTGCTGGTTGTTGTTATCGTCATACCAGAGGCAGAGATCACACCACCACCAGATCCGCCCTTTGTCCATGTGCCATCATCTGGCAGCCAAAAGGCAGACCATGCATTAGTCCACCCGATCCAGTCTGCTATGCCTAGGCTAACAGGTGACTCTGGTGGTAGCGTCACACTGCTGTAGCCGCCTAGCCAGTGGCCCAGTATAGATTCGTCAAGCGTTGAATCGGTGCTTGTGCTGTTGGATACTACGAGATTACGCCCACCTACACTGCATCCTGCTAGCTCTTTTATAAATTCTGAATTTGTGCCTACATTGTACAGGTTAGTCACTATTTGTTGAAAATTTGCACCACCATCAATACTGGCGAAAATGCGAATCGGGTTATTTGTCGTATTGCTGCGCAGCACGGCATACATCAATCCCCTGTCGTCTGTCCACATGCAGCTATTCTGGTTTGTCGCCAGTCCACCTGCCACTGTCACCTTAGAGCTGTACGCAGTATTGATCGACTCAAATGCATTAGACAAGGGTATGCTGTACACTGTGCCGTTATCGTTTATGCTGACATAAAACGCACCGCCCTGCACCGTCACATCTGGACTGTACGCAGTGGTCACAGCGCCTGAATCGTCTATGGTGTCGACCAGCTCAAATGTTAGGCCATTGTCT
>Ga0208645_1002603_pt1 | contig 14214 bp, 30 predicted proteins | sample VirMetDEL_Sep_01_FD_184519 | JGI IMG/M metagenome (GOLD analysis project Ga0208645, IMG submission 184519) | Aqueous microbial communities from the Delaware River and Bay under freshwater to marine salinity gradient to study organic matter... | ecosystem: Environmental > Aquatic > Marine >... | reverse complement strand
AAAATATTTGAGAGGACAGGGGGTATGGGGGGTGGGGGCCAGGTTTACAAACCTGGGGTCAGGGGTGGGCAGGCTTGTCACCGGACGCGGACTTGCAGCATTATCCACGCACCGATTGCCATGCCGCACGCGCCCACGGGCGCGGCGCACCCGCGCCGACGGGAGGCCGGAGGCCGACTATCCATAGTACGGACCAGCAGATGCTAACTCTAATGCAACATGTATGGGTAGATGTTAGACTAGTTGTGTCAGGCAAAGGCTGTCTGACATATTGCGAAAGGGGTTGGCATGGTTGCCACCACTCTCACCGCGACGAACGATGTGCTCTACCGCATCAACCGTCATGCGTATCGCGAGGACATCATCGCCCTCGCTGGCACGTACCTCCGCGAGTTGGCCGAGTTCCCTTCGGAGCCGGACGACATGCACGACGACGATTGGTACGTCACCCATTGGGTACTGCTCGACATCTACGAGTCGGGCTTCATCACTAAGAGCGACTACGTGCGCTACGAGCGCGAGGTGGACGAGTTCCGCTTCGCGGACTTCATGCGTTGCATGAATGGCCTTGATTGCGATTGCGAGTAGGGAGACTGGCAATGACTGACATCACGATTGAGGCAGTCCTGTACGAGGACTGCGAGGACTGCGGCAACTCCGTTCCGGAGTCCAGTATCCAAGACACGGGCTATCGTGGCTTGTGTCACAATTGCTACAACCGGTACATGTTCACTTGCGATTACTGCGGCGACGAGTTCGATGTCCTGTACGAGGCACGCTACTATGTGGGCGCTTACGACTCCTACTGCGAGTCGTGCACGGAAAACCACGCCTACTACTGCGAACCGTGTGACGAGTACCATACGGACGGGCCTTGCGATAGCGGCTATCTGTCGGGCTTGGAGGACTACTCGTACAAGCCTGTGCCGTACTTTCACGGTGGCTCTGCGTCGTGGCTTTACTTCGGTGCGGAGATCGAGATGGAGTCCAAGGCCGGTAACGGGCAGATTGCGCTGGACAACTTCAGGAACGAGTTCGACCGCGACGAGTTCTACTACAAGTCGGACGGCTCCATCTATTCCAACGATGGTTTCGAGATGGTGTCTCACCCTCGCACCCTGGACTCGTGGCAGGCTTTGCTGCCCCGATTGCAGGATACTATGCAGCGTGCCCGTTCTTTGGGTATGCGCTCGTGGAATACCGATACGTGCGGTATCCACATTCACATTGACTCGCGTGCCTTCGGTGGCTCGTCTGCTCACTTGTACCGCTTCACGCAGTTCATCTACCGCAATCCCGCAGAGATGCAGCGCCTGGCGGGACGGGGCAGCGTGCATTACGCGGAGTTCATGGGTGACCACTCGCGTCGTGTGACCCTGCCTCGCGACATCAAGGATCGCAAGCGTTACGGCGGCGCAGGCGACCGCTACCTAGCCGTCAATCTTCAGAACCGTAAGACGGTGGAGGTTCGCATGTTCCGTGGCTCGCTCAAGCCTGAGCGACTCATCGCGAACATCGAGTTGCTCCACGCTCTCGTGTCCTACACGCGGGACATGACCACCCAACAGGCTTTCGCAGGCGGCATGAAGTTCGATGTGTTCGCCCACTACGCGCTGATGCAGCGCGACACCTACCCCCACTTGGCGGCACTCATCGCCGACAAGTTCGACATGGCTTCGGCCTAGAAGGGAGCACCCTATGTGCCTACTTGCTTACTGTGACCACGACGCTACCCCTGACTACGCAGGCTTGGAGGTTGCGTGCATCAACAATCCCGACGGCTTCGGTTGGGCTGTCCATCTCGGCGACCGCATCATTACGGGTCGGGCGATGGATCACACCGTTGCGTTGGAGACTTACGAGCAGGCTCTCGCCGATAACCCTGGCTGCGCGTCCATGTTCCATGCACGCTACGCAACCCACGGCACTACCGATCTAGCCAACTGCCACCCGTTCACCGTTGGCGGCAGCAAGGGCACGGTGCTTGCCCATAACGGCATCATCTCCGCTGCCCCACGGGAGAAGGACCGCAGCGACACTCGCTGGTTCGCTGAGGTGGAGTTGCCCCGCCGTGGCCTGCATGTGCTGGACAAGGCTAAGAACTGGCGCAAGTTAGAGCAGTTCCTCGGCTCCAAGGTGATCGTGTTCACCACCGAAGAGTCACTCAAGTACGACATCTACCTGCTCAACGAGCACATGGGCGACTGGGTGGACGGTATCTGGTGGAGCAATGACTCGTACCAGGCTGTCTACTGGCAGCCGTCCAGCCTCGGTGCGTACGGTGCGCTGTCTGCACACTCGGTCATCGAGCATGACTTTGACGGGCGCGATGTGTGCCCGGCGTGTGCCACCTACCTCACTCATGACGAGGCCAAGGTGTTCGGCTACTGCCTGACATGCGAGACATGCCTGGATTGTGGCGACGAGTTCGGCCTGTGCCTGTGCTACCAGAGCAAGGAGTCCACGCTCACGTACGGCTTCGGCTGGGACGACGAGGACATGAGTGCGGTGGCGGAGGCTGCCGTGACCGGCATCAACAACAAGTAGCCTATGCAGGATACTATCCAACAAGAAAGCGAGGTGCTATGAGCGACATCACTACCCGGATCGGTGCTCTCTTAGCCAAGGCGGAGAGCACAACCAACGACATCGAGCGCGATACCTACATCGCTAAGGCTCAGGAGTTGGCAACCAAGTACGCAATCGACATGGAGTTGGCACGCCTGGAAGCAGGCGGTCAGCCCAGGAAGGAGCAGCCCGAGGCACGACGAGTGCACTTGTTCGATTGGAATGACCGCAGCCAGACACGGGCATTCTTTGTCAACCTCTACATGGCAATCGGCAGGGCTAACAGCGTCAAGTTCCTGATCGACCGTGACTCACGGTACGTGGTGGCGCATGGCTTCCCGTCGGACATCGACATCACGACGCAGATGTATCAGTCGTTGTCGTTGCAGATGGTGTCCGCTGCCGAGCGTTACCTCAAAGGTGACGACTGGCGTGACCGTGACTACTTCATCGACCGCATGGGTGAGGTGCGCACCATGACTAAGCGCACGGCACGGCGCTCGTTCTACGAGGGCTTCACTCGTGTCATCGGTGAGCGCTGCCGTGATGCGGCACGCAACATCGAGAAAGAAACATTCGATGTGAGTGGTGAGTCCACGACAGGTGCGCTCGTCCTTGCGGACAGGCGCAGCGAGGTGGATCAGTTCTACGCCTCCGTCCCGAAGGGGCGTGGGTCATGGCGTGGTGGTGGTGCTGGTGTTGGTGGTGCTGCCCGTAACGCAGGCCAAGAGGCAGGCCGTCGTGCCTCACTCGGTAACAGTCAATCAGTCAGCGGTGGTCGAGCCGCAATCAACAACTAAGGAGAAGCACATGGGTTACTACATCAATCTACGTCGGGCAGAGTTCTCTATCCCTGAGACTAGCGAGGTATTGCAGGTTCTCAAGGACGCCAACTGGAAGTTCCATGACTGGAAGAACGGTGGCTCTTTCGGTGCGGGTGAGCAGAACAAGTGGTTCTCGTGGATGCCGAGCGACTACGACAAGACGGTGACATCGGTAGCCGAGGTGTTCATTCTTCTCGGCTTCGATGTGCATTCCCACGATGGCATGGTCGAACTCGTTGGGTATGACAGTAAGGCAGGGCAAGAGGATCTGTTCATCGCCCTCGTTGCACCGTTCGTGGAAGAGGGATCGTTCATGGAGTGGGACGGTGAGGACGGTGCTGGCTGGCGGCACGAGGTGGTCGATGGCAAGTTGACTATCGCCGAACGTGAGCACACCTACGGGAGGCAGGTTCCGTACACGCTGGTCGCATATGAACTAGGTGAGCGGGACGAGAGCGGCGATTACAGCAACAGCAAGTGGCTGTATTGCGACCCGTATTCCATCGAGTCTCCCGCCGAACAGTACGCAGCAGCGGGTGGTGCTGCGTGATTAGTGCCTACTGCAAGAAGCAGAGGGGCTACGAGTCAGATCACGACAGGTGCTACGGCAAGGGTGAGTACCTGACATGCGATTGCGAATGTCACAAGGAGGAAGCATGAGCAGGCTGTACGTTTGGGTTGCTATTGAAGTAGATGACAAGCCAGAAATGAGCATCGAGTCCTTCACGAAGTACGTCGGGAGCATGATCGCGGAAGGCGGTGGGGAACTGATCAAGTGCTCCACCGTCTTTGGGGAGGAAGCATGATGACGATTGATTTGCAGGTTGACTGCGGCAGGATCGACCCACTCGTGGTGTCGGGAGAGATCGGGGTAGTTGAGTTCCCTGAGTCCAGCGGAATCCACATTGGCTACAAGAGGTACGGACAAAAGCCAGGCCAGTTCACCTACGAGTGGCTGGTCGAATGGCTTGACGTTAGCGAGGTAGCCAACCTGATCGAAGCACTTCAGTTCATACTCGACCACCGCATCGAGATCGTCAGTTCAGATGAGTGCATCGAGTGCCAAGCGGAGGGAATAAACCAATGAGTGGTGTTGTTATCTTGCTCGCCGTGTTCGTGGTGGGCACGATCATCTTGGCGCACGAGATGGGCAAGGACGTAGGCCGAGAGCAAGAGTTCGTTAGGCAGAAGAGAGGGCAGTCTTACTGCCCCGAATGCAAGATGATGGCACAGCCTGCTAGTATCTACACACAACAAGAAGGGAGCCGCAAATGACGGCGACAATGCAGGAAGTAACGGGGCGACAGACATCGCTCCTTGACGGGGTGTTACTGGACACCAAGGCAGCCGACAGCGTGGAAGATGCAGTCCGCATAGCGGGACTGGACTTCAATGTAGAGACAGAGCCAGTCGTAACTAAGTCAGGGCTGGAACTACCAAGCAACCAGGCCATCGTGTCCGTGTATCCCGATGGCTTACGCCACCCACTTGGCGTGGTTGGCAGGAGGTATCAGCCAATCCAGAACTCCGAACTGTTGGAGCCACTCGATTACCTCATGAACGAGGGCTTCATCACGGAGATCAGCAGCGCAGGGTCCATCGACTATGGCAAGAGAGTCATCGTCATTGCCAAGTTGAGCAGCGAATGCAGGCTGGAAGATCCGCACCACCGCTCCATCATGTTTGCAACAGGTCATGATGGCACGGTCGCAGCCACCGTGCGTGGCTGGTCGGAGCGCATGACCTGCAAGAACCAGATACCCGCCGTGTTCCGTGGCCGTGGCTACATCTCACGCATCAGGCACACCATGTCAGGTGTCGCTGCTCTACCCATGCTGCGTGACGCTGTGCTTGCAGCAATCCAGAACCTCGACAAGTACGACGAGGCAATGGAGCAACTGTTGAAGCACGAGGCCACCCTCGGTGACGAGGTGGGTTACGTCGAGCGCCTGTTCCCCATGCCTATTGAGGGCACGGAAAGGCAGGAGCGGTACGTCGATGACAAGCGCAACACCGTGCTCAACCTGATGCACGCCGACACTAACCGCAACATCGAAGGCACAGCGGCAGCCATGTACCAGGCAGCCGTCGAGTACCACGACTACTTCTCACGAGGTAACCGTGCTCGTCGTGTGCTCACGGGCAACGACACCAAGTTCAAGGTGCGTGCCTTGGAACTCGCGCAGGAGTTCGTGCTCGCTGCGTGACAACTGAATAGGTGGGGGTCTGCTTGGGGCTGGCCCCCACCCACCTATCATCCAACACCTAGAAAGGTAACAGTTATGAAGTTCGTTGACACTCTCCCCGCCATCCAACTCAACACCACCCGCGCCGAGAAGAACCAGCGGTTCGTTGAGAAGTGCAAGCAGAACCCAGGCAAGTGGACCATCATTCAGTCCTACGATCTCGGCGATAAGTCTGATGGTGCTGCCTATGTGTACGCCAATCAGATCAACAGCGGCAGCATCAAGAGCCTGGCTGGTCTGCGTGCAGCAGCACGCAAGGAAGGCAGCAAGTTCCATGTGTGGGTGTCGTACCCCGTTGAAGGGCAGCGGTGACGCGCAAGGTTACGTGCGCTCTGTGTAAGCGTGACTGCTCGGCCTCCGAATGTGAGCAATCCATTCGGGGGTACGAGTGTCGCCGCTGCATCGACAGGAAACTACGCATGGCTGTCCGTCAGATGGGTGCTGTCCATGTAGATAAGGACGGCACGTTCTACGGGACGGGAGAAGATGATGCCTCGCCCGACGATGCGTGAGATGCGTGCCGTCGCAAGAGTTCTCGATTCAGATATGTCCGACGACGCAATGGACATGGCGCGTGAAGCAATCGAGGCTCTTGATGAGGTGCGTGTCACCAAGGACCAATGGATAGTGGTCGCCAGAGTTATGGCTGGCGGTCCCTATCTTGCAGTCGGACCTTGGACCACGAAGAAGCAAGCAATGAAAGCGTCGGAGTCTTTGTGCTCTGCACACAAGGAGCCGACACCAGGCACGGGCATGATCGTTATGCCCATGAACCAACCCGCCTGGCTAGACAAACTGAAATAGGGAAGGGGGGAGCCGCCTCACACACGGCTCCCCTCTCCCTCAGTACGGGCTGTTACCGCCCAAGTATTCGATGATCTTTCTGATTCCCCGGTGGAATATCTGATCCACCCGTTGAGGGGACACCTCCCACTCCTTCGCAATCTCCACGAGTTTCATCTCGTCCACCAGTCGCAGGTACACCACGCCGTACGAGCGTGGGTCCAACGACTTCATGGCTGCGTCGATGTCGGCGATCATGGCGAGTAGGTCATTGCCTTCGCTTGCCACTTTCGTCCGTCGCTTCTGCCCCATGTCGGCAGGGTCGAACACCTGCCCGGCCAGGTCCATGTCCCCTGATCCCCACACTTTGATTAGGTTCTCAACCACGGCTGGCCGGTAGAAGTATTCATCTTCCACGTTGTACCCGGCACGGCTGGCCTTCTCCTTGCGTGCCACCCGCTCGCAATGACGGCGCAGCATGACGATAAGTGCTGTCTCACCTTGCCTGCGCTCGTCCTTATCTTCCCGGTCCAAGTACTCGATGACCTTGTTCTTCTTCTTGACAGCGAACTCGCACGCAGACTGCTTGAGGTCATCGAACTCAATGAACTTATTGAAGGTGCGATGCACGGGTGCGGCAGCAACTGCCGCCAACTCCATGACATCGAGCCACATCGCATCGTTGTTATCCAGCATCCTGCATTCACCTCCACCCGTAGCGTGTGCCCTCGACAATGAACGACTTGTTCATGATCGGCACAGCGACAGGTGTGACGTTGCTCTTGTCCACGTACATCAAGCCGAACCCCTGCTGCCAGTTCTTGAACTTGGCGTACCTCATGCCAGGTGAGTTGAAGTCGGCGAGTGTGCCCACCTCAAAGCCAGTAAGAAGTCGAGGCTTCTTGTTGCCAAGCCAGGTCATCGTGTGATGTGCGATGCCCTGCCTATGCGTGTGTCCACACACCACGCTCTGATTAGTCCGCTGAGTTAGGGACAATGCCGTCTGCCCCGACTTGCTGGACTGTGTGCCCTCGTCCCCATGCAAGAGTAGCCAGCCGGGGGCAGGTGACCAGGGATCTTGATGATAGGTAACACCTAGTTCCCTGAACTTGTAGAACTCTTCCAACTGCATCTCGGGGATAGTCTCAAAGGCGGGCACTCGGGACAGGGCAGAAAACCACCTATCGAGATGGTTGCTGCGGGTGATGTGTTTCACCTGCAACATGCCAAGCACCTCAACCACACGGTCACGCTCTTTACCAAGGTCACCTTGATACATGCTGCGTGTGTTGAGTGAGTACCTGCTGATAGGTGCGAGGTCGGACTCGTCACCGACAGAGATCACGGTGTCTGGCTTGAAGTCCTCGATGAACTCAGCGACAGCAGCAACTGCCTTGCGATCCTCAAAGGGAATTTGTAGGTCGGAAATAACTACTATCGACTTCATCCGATGTCCTCAATCCGTCGTTGCCAGCGTCCAAGTTGCAGATCTAGGCCGACGAGATAGTTGATGGCATCTGCTACCTCTTGCCGTATCTCCAACAGCATTCGGGCAGGGTCATACTGCTCGATGCGTTGATGGTCGCCCTCTGAATACTCACGAGATCCAGCATCAGCGATGCGGAAGCGTGCGTAGTTCGTGGCTCGACGGTGATGCGTCAGTAGTTCATCAACTGACAAACCGAATGGTGGTGCGATAGGAGGTGGAGTGTCCACCATAGGAGCGCCCTTCTATTCGACCGCCCTCACAAGATCTGCGAGGAACTGCGCTCCGTGGTCTACAAGTGTAGTGTTTACGTCTTGTCCCATCGGAAGGGACACGCGGACAGCACTAGGTAATGTGTCCGTCAAGCGTCGTGCTAACTCTTGACCTGGATTACTACCGTCCTCTTTCAAGTCGTTGTCGCATACGACAAGCACCCGTTCGATGCCGTCGAAGCATCGACGGAAGTGTGGCTTCCAGCCATTCACACCAGGCACGGCGACAGCCGGGAAGCCAGCGACGGTGGCGGCAACGGCATCGAGTTCACCCTCAACTATCAGGATTGTGTCGATGCTGTCGATGATTGCTTGCACGTTGTAGAGGTGGTGCCGCTGCCCTGTCGGTGACTGATACCTCGGGTTGCCGTCATCTAATCGACGGAACTTGAAAGCGACAACACCATTCGGGGTGATGTAGGGCAGCGACAGCATCCCCTCAAATCGTTGCTCATGACCGGGTGCTGCTTCAGCCACGTAGCCCAAGAGAAACTGTTCAGCCGCATCAAGTAAGCCACGACTGGCGAGGTATTCCTCTGCCGGTGAGCCCGGCAGTTCCATGTGGTACTGGTGTGCAGCACGAGTCCACATCTCCATCAGTTTCTCGTTGGGTTTCATTCGGGTCGAGCCTCGTCTGCGTAGCGGTCGATGGCAGGCCAGTCGAACATCGCTGGCGTGTTGTCTTTCTCGTGATCGTGGGTGTTGAGAATGACATCGAACTTGTGGTCGGGCGGAATGTGATCGCCGCATTCGATGAAATCAGCAGTCGCATCTTCGATCACCGACACGTACAGGTATCCGCTACTCCAATCCAATTCAGCGGTGTCGGTCACCTTGTTGTCGTCAAGGAAGCGCAGCAAGGTACGCAGATCCTTGACGTTCCGTGCGTCTGCTCGCACATAGGCGTAGCCACTCATCTCAATCTTCACTTCTCCACCACCTCTGTCATGTGATAGCGACCGCACTCGCGGTAGTTGCAGCAACGCACGACGTATCCATTCATCGGCGCAGCACGCTCGGTTCCACAATGGGGACACTTCTGGTTCCACGGTTCGGGCATGGTCAGCATGTCCATCGACCTCCGGCAAAGTGAAACTTCCCTGCCCACCTGCGGTCAGCGTCGTGCCCGTCAAGCACGGCCACGAACGCAGCGGTCTGTACTTCTTCCGGCCACTTGTTCATCGGGATCTCCCGCAATGCGGCGGCGTACTTCTTCGGCTGGTCGTGCCAAGTGCCGAGCCAGTCGATGATGTGGAACGTGGTCCCGTCAGCGAGAGCATCATTGAACTGGTACATCCCTCGGTACTTGCCGGTCGGGTTCACGGCGTTCGGTCTGCCGTTGGATTCCCGTTCGGCAACGCAAGCCTCGTATTCCCGGTACACGGCTGGCACTTCGTATTCGGGTATCTCTGCTGCACCTAGTAGTAGTGCTTCAATCATCCTGCTTTCTCCTACTCTTCATCTTCTTCTGGGTACAAATCTCGGAAGGCGGGATCGGCGGTGAATCCGACAGCGGAGTTGTCGCTGGTCGTGACCCGATCTGCTTCGCCTCGTTCCTCGTCCTCGATGTTGGTCGTCAAGTCGAGGTTGATGTCCAAGGTCCAGCCCAGGAACTCCACCGTCAGCCTCATATGGCACGCCTCAACTTGGGGGGAATCCACCGACGGCCTCCGGTGCGGCGTGGAGTGGCCCTAATCGGGGCTGTCGTGGCCCCTGACAGGCTCTCTACCATGCTGCAAGCATCCTGGTATGACCCCTGTTCCATCGCCTGTACGAGGGCGATAGCCCCTCCGCCCGCTCCGCAGGCGTGGCAATGCCACAGCCCTTTCGCACGGTTTACTGAGGCACTCGGGGTTCGGTCGTCATGGACCGGGCACAGCATCGGCTGCTCTCCGTACCGTGGCTCGGGCAGGTTGTAATGCTCAAACACGGCAACTAACTGCTGCTCCATTGCTTCGTCATTCATGCAACACCTGCCCACTTGAGCAGAGATAGGAAGTTGTCGAGCGTCATCACGACACGGCCTTCACCCGTACCCGCTTGCCTGGTCTTAGTCGCCACCACGGGGATCGTTGGCTTGTCGTAACGCATCTCGTAGTTACATGATTCGATGTCGGCTTCCCGAAGGAAGCCCTTCATCTGACCCCACGCATCTTTGACGTTCTTCGCTTCGATAACGATGTCGAATGTCTTGCCGTCGATGGCAACGTCACCGATGTCCTTGGTTCCGGCACGAGGTAGCCGTCGAGCCTTGACCAGAAGATTGCAATGCTCTTCCAGGTCACGCTCCCATTGGCTGCCTTTACGTTTCGACTGGCTGCTCATAACCCACCTTCCCCAAGATGGCAACCTCTGGTGCCTGCAACTTGATGCCCAATACCCGGCGCATGTCCCGGCGTTCCTTCGCAGTCGAGCCACCCCACAACCCGTGTTCTTCGTGGCGCAACGCCCACTCCAAGCACGGATCTTTCTCTTCGCAGGATTGGCAAATCCGCTTCGCAAATGCTGCTTCCGTTGAATGTCCTGTCGTGTCGAAGAATGCTTCGGGATCCGTGCCAGCACAGGCAGCACGGGGTAGGCGCGGAAACTCCACTAATTCCATTCCCTCCGTGTCCGATACATCTCAAGTTCTTGATGGCTGTTGAACAGCGACATCGTTGGTGCGTCGCAGCACACGGTCACGGGCCTGTCAGCATTCGGGTCTGCTTCACCGTCACGGTTCTTCACCGCTGCGATGTGGTATTGATCGCCGTCCCGTGCCACGGACAAGATCACCTCAGGTAACTGATTGACCTTGCCCATGACTGAACGCATCGGGCCGGGGTAACCCGGTCGGCTTGCGTTCTCTGATGCGTGGTGAAGCGCAATGACTGCGCTCTCTGTTTCGCGAGCGAGTGAGTGCAAAGCACCCATGCTGTCCCTGAGTCCAGTCCATTCGTTGTCGCTCACCGATGCGATGTTCATCAGGTTGTCAATGAAGATTGCGGCAGGTGTGGTTCCGAACACCTCGACGTACGCCTGGACTTCTTCGTAGATTCCGTCGAGTGTCGGTTGCGGATCTCGCTCGATCCGCACACGACGGTTCAGTTCCAGCAGGGCATCTTCAACTAGCACCTCGGCTTCCGTGCCGAGCATTGCCTTGATCTCCTTGACTGGCTTCTCTAGCAAGATAGCGGCGGCACGGTTCGCCATCGTTCCTTCGTCAGAGTCAGCGTTGAAGTACAGGGCAGGCTGACCAAACTTCACGGCGTACCACAAAGCGAGCATTGTCTTGCCAGCACCAGGCTGACCGACGATCACATGCAGTTGGCCGCGACGGAACATGACCGTTGCCGTCGTCAAAGCGGGGAGGATCTCGGGAAGATCCTCACCCGCCTGCGACGACCCTCTGATTACTTGAAGCAGAGAGCGCATGACGAGTTACTTAGCGGGCCACTCGATTGGGCACTTGTCATCACGCCAGTTACCGAACGGAGACTCGTTCATGCACACGTACGCCTTGTACGCACGGCCAGACTTGTTCGTCCCGTTCTTCACAATGCGTGCGCCATGAACGCAAGTGCCAGCATCGGGGTTGCCACGGGTGTAGCGGTTCCCGAACTTGTCCTCTTTCGTTTCAATGGCGGTGGAGCCTTGGTCTACGACCGTCGCACCCATACTGTCCTGCACATTCTGGACAGCCTGCGTGGGTGTCGGGGTAGCAGGTTGCCCAGTACCCTGCATTGAGGCAGCAAGAGAACGCAGTTGCTCGATGCGAACCTGCATCTCTTCGGCTGTGTCGGCACGACCCGTGAGTAGGTCGTTGTTCGGTCCAACCTTGATGGTCAGGCTGAACGGTGATTCGGTGGTGTTACTCACTTATCCTCCTTGATTCTCAATGGATACTCATGGGACTTGGAGCCATCGCTGGCGGGGCAGTAAGCAGAGAACGAGCAGTACGAGCAATGGTCACCGACGGTGGGTGGGAACGTGCCCATTGCGATCATCTCGTTCATCGACGAAAACATGAAGTCGAAGTAATCCATTCCCCACGGGGACAAGTCAATGAGATCCGACAGTTCACCCTTGCGGCTCATGTAGAACGCGCCCCACTTCGGGCGCTCACCGTATGCCCGTTCGATTGCGCTGGCGTACAACGCCAGTTGCTCTTGACCGTACGGTGCGCGTTGTCCTGTCTTGTAGTCGCAGACGATCAGGTCGCTGCCGTTGGTGTACACGCAGTCGATCACCAGTCGTACGGGTGTGCCGCCGAAGTTCACTTCACCTTGCCACTCAATGCCGGGCTTGCCATCAGGCAGCACGGCAATACTCCACCCAGTATTGGAGAACCACTCGATGTAGTTCTCCACCTGGCGTAGCCCTTCGGACTGCCAGAAGTCCAAGGTTTCCCCTTCGGGGTTCGCCTTGGTCCGTCGGCCAGCAACGCGCCACTCAGACGCGGGAACATTGGTGCGCTCTTCTGCGCGTGTGATTGTCTCCGCCCACACCGTCGCCCATTGTTCGGTCAAGTTGTCTAGCACGATGCCTCCCCTGCATCTAGCGGGCACGGCACGGTGACTGGCGCTTCACACGCAGCGCAGTAGCCGTTGAGTGTCCACCACACGATCTCGCCTTCCTCAAACTTGACCAGCACCTTGAAGGTGTCGGAGCCGCACACGCATTGGTGCGTCGGAATACCACGTTGGTCAATCATCTTGCATTCCCACCAAAGCGTAGTTGACTTGCTCGATCATCGAATGAACAGCGGTCCCCGCAGCCAGGTACACGGCTGGATGCTCGGGCACTTGGGCGATCTTTGCCAAGTAATACTGCCGCTGGCAGCGCATGAACTGGCTCAGTTGTGAGTACGAGCGGTGTGCTGGTGCTTCCATCATTGCGGCTCCATGAGAATGAACTCCCAATCCTCGTTGTCCACCTCGGGGATTCGATACCCGATGATGTTGCCCACTTCGGAGATGACCTCAAATCCCTGGGCTTGCGCGTGCCACATCGCCTTGTCTACCTCTGGCTCACCTTGCTTGTACCAGGGCCATAGCACGAGGGCGCGACGCGCCTGCTTGTCCATCAAGATTTCGACTTCATCGTCCAGACGCAGGCGTGTGAACTGCTCTAGTTCCCATTCGAATGCGACCACGGCACGGAGAGTAGCAGCCTGAGCAGCAACATGCCAGCCTTTTCCGGGGCGTGTCGGCGTGTCGGTTACCTTTTCACAGTATCCTGCATTACTGTTCCATCGTCGTTCATCGAGCGCGTCCGACGCTAACCAACGCGCCCAGGAATAGAAGTGCGAACCGCGAGAACCTGCTCGCGGAGGAAGTCGAAGGCCACGGCTGACTAGCGCATGGCGGAAGCGGTCGTCCATCGGACGAGCCGCCCTTCGTCATGCCGTGGGTTGACACGACGGCTTCGGCTTTTGGGGGGGTGTTAGGCGCTTTGTGTCTCGGGTTCGGGGGCACGGACGAGGCCGGTGTCCACATCGGGCCGAGCCTCACAGTAGAAGAAACCCTCAGGACTGCGCGGCTCATAGTGGACTACGAGGTTCTTCTCCGTCATCTCCTTCTTCCACTCTTCCAGTCGCTTGATGTCTTGCGGTTTGACTGGAAGGCCACGGTTCACCCGTGCCTGGGTGCGGAGCATGAACAGCGGGAACGCTGTGTTGTGATCGACGGATATGCGGGGCCAGGGGATCTCTTCGTCGTATCGGATTCGGTTGGTGAATCCGGCGCGGGATAGCGCCGCCGATACGGACGACCGGGACACCTCTTCACCTGTCTCTTCGCGTATCCGATCCACGATCTGAGCGTGGGTCATTCCCTCGACCTCCACCCACTTGCGTAGGATCGACTCGCTAGGCAACTTGCGTGGCTTCGGCATTCGCTCCGACCTCCTTCATTACCTAGTTTACATGCTGCATCGGGAATAAAAGCAATTGGGGGGGCGTTTTCCCCTAAGAAATTCAGGATTCGAATTTGTAGCCAAGTTCCGAACATCATCCTGCAATGGTACGATCGCGCCCAAGTGCGAATGCAGTATGC
>Ga0208645_1002602_pt1 | contig 14218 bp, 30 predicted proteins | sample VirMetDEL_Sep_01_FD_184519 | JGI IMG/M metagenome (GOLD analysis project Ga0208645, IMG submission 184519) | Aqueous microbial communities from the Delaware River and Bay under freshwater to marine salinity gradient to study organic matter... | ecosystem: Environmental > Aquatic > Marine >... | reverse complement strand
TATACCCCCTATACGGCCACAGGTCCCGGCAGCCCCCCGGTCAGAGACTCCCCGCGCCTCCACCACCAGCAGGCACACCCTCACCCACGCCTGCACCATGGTCCTTGTGGTGGGTTTGCTTCCTCCGTGCCCCTGGGGGGGTTACCTTGGTACCTCTTGTTATGGGTGTATGGAGGGGTACTTCTCTGTACCTGCGTTGTTACCTGTGTCGCTGGCTATCACTTGTGTCGCTGGTTTGACTAACGCTGCGTGTGGGTTGGTACTCCTCGCGGCTCAACGGGCCTGTCCAACCAGGCCAACCTTCGGCCCTATGCGTACGCTCGTACTGCTCGCTGTGCCTAGTTCCGACATTCCCTCGCCCTGATCGCAGCCACAGGGCGGTGAAGCGTTGCCCTGTAACTGCGCTCATTGCTCTACCGATAACCGTGTCTAGTGTCAGGAGATGTCACTCGCACTTCTCAAACGTCTGCGGTCACGTATCCGCCTAATCGCTGGCTAACGTATTTTCAAACTACTGCGTTAGAGACGGAACCAAGGTTCCGTACCTCCTTTTACAGACTGGGAAGCGAACATGGCGCCAGCCCCCATCGAGGGGGCTGACCCCAGACCTAGCGGCGAATGGGTCCGCTCCGACGTAGGCGGGAGCCAAAAGAAAGCAGGCTCACCGCCTCCGCCAAGTCGCTTTGGTATCACTGGCAATGTATAAAAAAGTACGACAAGTGCGGCTGCAAGAAATTGTATCACTGGCGATTTGCACAGTAAACCCTTGTTTAGCCCCTAGAAAAGAGCAGGGTCTAAACAATCCTTCGGACGCCTTGACCCCGCTTGCACCCCATTTCCTCCCTACGGGCTGCCCTAGAAATGGGATACAACCGTGATCTGCGCCGGGGTTGACAGCGCAAATCGCCCATGATCGGTGTGAAAGGTGCAGCCGCAGACTGTCGGCTTTTTTACCTACGTCAGGAGGAAAAGATGAGCACCAGCGCACGAAACACAATCGCTAATAATGCAAATACGCAGGCACATGAGCGCGGTTACAAGCAAGGACAAGTGCAACAGCGTGAAGCATGGAAAGCCTGGTACAGCAACCTGCCGCACCCGCTACAGGTTGCTCTGGTGACTCAGAAGGTTTCGCCTGAGTCAATCACGTTCACTCAGCACAAGAATGGGTCGCTCACGATCAAGGTGATCGCGGCCCCACCAGATGAGAAGGAGGAGTAATTGCCCAGCGTAGTTAGGGTGGGTTCGCCCCAGTCGGTCCGCGTTGATCGCGGCTCCGAGTGGGGCAACCCGTTCCGAATTGGTCAGGATGGTAACCGCGTCCAGGTTATCGCTAAGTATTCCCGCTGGTTGCGCTCGCAACCTCAGTTGTTAGAGCGGGTGTACACCCTGCGTGGTAAGGATTTGGCTTGCCATTGTGCACCGCTGCCTTGCCATGCAGATTTGCTGTTGAGATTGGCTAACACCCGGCCCGTCGCGTAAGCGGCGGGTCGGGTCTTACACCCGGCAGGGCCGTCCGGTCCTGCCACGTGGCTGATAAATAACCCGCGTTAGGAGACGCAATGACCCGCGAAACACAGATCAAGCATCGTTTGCGCAAGGCTCGCTTCGACTACCGGCATCCGGTTTTCTACTCTCGCAAGCCTCCGGCTGCCAGCCACCTAGATGATGAGGTCGCATACGCACTTCATCAACACCTCAAGATTGTCGAATAGCATGGCTAACAACGCTATAGACATATGGCCTGCGGCCTTCTACGCCAAACACGTAGCCACCTGGCACCCAGACGGCTACTCATACCTGCGGTGCCCTAAGTGCGGCTCGCAGCCGCCGGGCTATTTCACCGACATGGACAGTCTCGTCATGGCTGCCCTCAATTTCGATGCACGCCATACAGACAACTGCAAGAACGGTCTGTACGACGCAAGAGAAATACTGCACGCGCAGTAGCGCCTTGCCTCTGGCCCACGGCCTTGCCGTGGTCCGGGGGGTGGGCGACCGCTCGCCACAACAAAACAGGAAGGTAACTCATGTCAGACGAATTTGATAACTCGTTTGTTCCGTCCGACGACATCCTCAAGTCTGTTGGCCTGACGGCCAAGAAGACGGACGCAGGTTGGTACAACGTCATCAAGACCAACCAGGCCAAGACGGTAGAGATGCGTGCTCAGAACGCTGTCGCTGCCTGGACGTTGACCCGCCGTGGTCACAAGCGCGAGGTTATCGCCGCCGAGTGCGAAGTAGACGTTCGCACAATTGACAACTGGATAGTTCAGGGACAGGCACTCCTGCGCACCCTTGGTGCGCCTGATGCCACCGAGCGCACCCTGGCTGCTACCGGACTAGGTAGCCAAGCAACCCTCAAGATGGTGGACGCAGCAACCAAGGTTGACGCCACCAACGCAGAAAAGTTGGAGCGTCTTGAACGTGCAGCCGTAGCGTCGTACATCAAGTCTCGCTTCACCACAGAGGATAAGAAAGAACTGTCCGACGACCAGGTCGCCAACATTGTCAACGACCTGCCTGCACAGGCTGTAGCCAACGTCGGCTCCGACCAGATCACGGCCAAGGACATGGCCGACGCTATCCCCAACATCGCTGAGTCACACGCGATTGTTGTGAAGAAGCGTTCGTCCCAACAGTCCAAGCCGCAGGATCAGACGCTTGAGGCGCACTTCAAGGCTGCGCTTGAGAGTGTCAAGGCGCAACAGAAGGCCGAGCCAGATCAGCCGTACGAGATGACTGCGGCTGATTACAAGGCTCTCTTCGCCCTCATGGATCACCTTGAGGTTCCGTTCATCGTTCCCGACCACATCGTTCAGTCGGTGAGCGTATGAGCAACGTGCTGCCCACGCTTCATGCGTACCCGGTCACCGGGTCTGACCATCTTCGATTGGTCCAGGTCCCGCGCACCGAGAACTTCCAGGAGGCAGTAGTACCGCCAGTTGTGTTCCGTGCGCTGCTCAACAACCCGCAGCGTTACAACTGGTTTGACGACATCATCTGGCACCAGCCAGCGTAGTAGGGACGGGAGAGGCCGGCGATGCTGGCCTCTCCCTCTCTGCGACTAACTCAGTCAACATCATTACTGCCCGTTACCCACCCCCACCCCAACAACCGCCTTCTTGGGAACCTGGAGGGCTGCCGCCCTACGGTTCCCTTGCCCCTCCTCTACCGCATCGCGGCTCGGGCCTCCGAGCCTGCGACGTGGCTGATACATACTTCGTGAGCGTTTATGGGTGGCCGGTGAATACGCTGACGCATGGGGGAAGTTATCCACAAAACTGAAATGATTTCAGTCGCTGTGGATAACTTTTTCTGTCATTACTGCGCTGGGGTTGTTTCATATTGTGGGACGGGTGGTGCCCATGACCATACTTGTTATTGACATAGTAACCCCTTGTTGGTAGGATAGGAGTATTCCAATCCACAAGTTAGGAGACACTCATGGAATACAACGATCAAGCCGTCCGAGATATCGGGCTCGTGTGGGACAGCGACGCTGCCACCCACAACTTCATACGCCTCACGGTCAGACAGTCTGCGTCATGGCAGGAAGTCTCGTCCAAAATCAAGAAGTTCTACGAGGACTCCGTAGAAGCCGTGCTGCGTGACGTACCCGCCTCATGGATCGGCCACAAGGTCATCTCTGCCCAGGTCAACTACCACGACCGAGCCGTGTTCGATCAACTCGCTCGTGACTATTGGGGCGAGTGAGTCATGGAACACATACCCACCCCAAGCAGTCACCTGGAGCCCAAGGAATACCCGTACTGCGACAACTGCGACGAGTTTGAGGACGAGTGCCGTTGCGATGTTGGGTACCAAGAAGAAAAAAGTTTCTACTAGGGAGGAACAGTAATGGCTAACTATTCAGTAGAAGTTGTCGGCTCATTCACGATGGTTTACGGAGATATCAGCGCCGACTCCATAGAAGAAGCACACGAAATCGCGCAGAACCGCTTTGAGGAAGATTGCGAGCCGAATACCCCTGGCGGGCTTATGCCGTGGGACGACGTTCGCGTAGAAGCAGCAGACGAAGCGGAGGAGTTGTGATGACGCTGCAACCTTGGCAAGACCTGTACCCACCCACGGGCACATGCCGCTACTGCAAAGTCGGCCCTGGCCCTGTGTGTGGTTCCTATCCCTGCAACATCAAAGACAACGAGGAGACAGCATGACGTACTACCACGTAACCGGAACAGTAGAAATCGTAATAGAAGCCGACAGCCCCGAAGAAGCGTTATCGGAGGCTAACGAGTGGTACGAAGAACGAGTGTTTGACTTCCGCGACTTGGAGGTAAGTTGATGTACACAGACGACGACCTGTACCGCGAGCACCTCAAGCGACGCGCAGCCGAAGCCGACACAACCATTCTCCCTGGCATGTACGTCCGGTGGAAGCCTGAGTACAAGCCTGAGAAAGCAGATTGGCATGTCGGTCAAGCAGACCTAATCAACTACAGCAGCGGCTGGGCAGAGGTGCTCGTTTATGACGACGCTTCTGGTGGCTTCAGCAAGTTTCATGTCGCGCTCAAAGCACTAGAGGAGGACAACGAGTGAAGAAAGATATGGCGCAAGAGATAACCGACAAGTTCATCGCTCAACTACGGGAAGGCACTATCCCGTGGCGCAAAGGCTGGACTTCATCAGGGTTCGGGCAGCACAACTATTACTCGCGTCGCCCGTATCGTGGCATCAACTCGCTGCTGCTGGGGCTGGAGGCTCAGGTCAAGGGCTACTCTTCTCCCGCCTGGACCACGTACAAGAAAGCGGCAGAGCACGGCGCACAAGTGCGCAAGGGTGAGAAAGCAACTCGTGTTGTTTTCTGGAAAATGCTGGACACCGAGGACAGGAAAACCGGCGAGCCGGTTCGTATCCCGCTGGCGCGTTTCTACAACGTGTTCAATACGGATCAGATCGACGGTATTGAGTGGGTTGCGCCTGAGCGTGAGCCTGTTGAGGTTCGTGACGCGATCAAGCAAGTAGTCGCCAACTACCCCAATCCACCACGGATTGACCATTCTGTCAGCGATCAGGCGTACTACTCGCCTCTCGTAGACAGCATCACCCTGCCCTTGCTGGAGCAGTTCGACAGCGAGGAACGGTACGCAGAGACGATCATGCACGAGTGCACGCACAGCACGGGGCACAAGAAGCGGCTAGATCGTTTCTCCGACGAGCCCCTGGGTTGTCGGTCGTCGTACGCCAAAGAGGAACTCGTCGCTGAGATTGGCGCAACAATGCTCATGCAGCACGTGGGTATTGAGCCCGACATGCCGAGCATGGCTAACTACGTGCAGGGCTGGCTGGAAGCACTCAGTAACGACGAGTCGCTCATCATCAAGGCAGCGCAGGCTGCACAGAAAAGCACCGACCACATTTTGGGGATTGATCCAACCGCGAAGGAGGAAGGTGCGTAATGGAGGACACTCATCGCTGTCGTGACTGCGAGGCACTTATCACTCAGGAATGGCATTTGTGTGAGGACTGCCATTCCGACTGGATTAGTTGGTTAGAGAAGCGCCGTGTCGGGCCTGCCGTTACCGCTAATTGACACTAATAACTAAATAAGGTATTATTGTCCTTGTAAGTAAGGGTCGAATGACCACCGAAGTTAGGAGACGAAATGGAAACCCAAACCCAAAGTTCAGCAATCGTGGCCGGATACAGTACGCCGATACAAACACCGGACATTAGCGAAAACGCCAACGGCGACCCAGCCCTCAACAAGCAGGTACTTATTCCCGCCGCTGAGTCCTGGGAGTCGGTCGTGTTCGCTCGTACCTCCGAGAGAGGGGCATTGGAACGACTCAAAGCCAATACGCCGACAACCGTAGGTGACTTGTGGTGGAAGTACCTATTGGTGCTAAAGGCAGAAGCGCAAGCAGCCGACAACCAACTCACTCTCGTGCGAGCACTTGGCAAAATCAACCGTCAGATGAACGAGTACGCAGACGACAACGATATGTGCGAAGCATACGAGGAGGCCCTGGAGCAGTTCAATAAAATCCTCATCGAAGAGGGATACCGTGGCTACTTTTCGTTTGAGGGTCGCACAGAAACCTACAGCGTGCGGGTCACTCGCCACCGCATCGTCAAGGAGACAATCGACGTTGACGTTGAGATGCGCAAAAACTCAAGCGACCAAGAGGTGATTGACGAAGCGTACGAGATTGCAGGAGAGACGGAGACGCACCTTTGGGAAGAAGAGGACACGGAATACGACACCGAAATCGTAAGCGGTAATATCCTGTAGAGCGCGACCGTCTCCCGCGCTGGGCCCCTCGCCAGGTCTACTCCTTACCTGGCGGGGGGCCTTTTCCGGTCCCGCGACGCTCCAAACCCGCGACGCGACTGACAAATATTATCCGCGCTTTCTTTCGCGGTCACATGCGCGGCAGACCCGCTTCCCTGCTTTGCTGACGCGGGTGTTTTCCTCTGTGTATTCGTGTCCTTTTGGGCATTGGGTTTTGCGTCGCTCCCAATGATCCTGGCGCATGGTGTTTTCGCTTGGGGTCACGATTTCCATGTGATCGGGGTTGCAGCAACATCGGTTACGGCAGAGGTGGTCTAGTTGCATACCGTCAGGTATCTTCTCTCGCTTGTGGTGCTCGTATGCGATCCGGTGGACTACTCTCTCGCTGTAGCCTGGGCCTCGCTGCCACTTGCCGTAGCCGTTTGTTGTTTGGGTGCCTTGCCATTGCCAGCAGCCGTCGTCTAGCACTTTGATGAGCCTGTTGAGTCTCGCTTGCTCTGCTCTATTGAGAATAAATGGAGGGTGGGGCATTGACGCATCGTACTACTTGACATAAGGTGGCAGGGCGAGTAGTATTTACATGAGAGGAGTTCTTCATGTTATCTGAGAACCAACTCAGCAATATCGCACAATGGGTATCAGAGTTCCCTCGGTACTCACACGTAATCAACGACCCAACCCTCCGGTGGATGTTCGCCAAGCAACCGCCACCGGCAGATACCACGGAGGTATCACAGGACCTATGGAACTACCTGTCCGAAGAACTGGCAGGTCTGGTCCACGAGTAAAAAACATCGACTGGCAAAAAGTCGTTGAGATTGTCGATTCGCTGCCAGAAGGTGAAACAGCGTTTGTGGGCGAGGTAGATCAAACCACTCGCACCCACATTCGTCGGGGACGCTACGCCTACATCGACCCAGACAAGTACGAAGTCTGGACAGAAGGCATTTCCCGTACTCGTGCCAACCTGTTTATGCGCCGTAAGACATGAGATCGCCAAAGGAAGGAGACGAACGCTGGGAGAGGACCCTTAGTAGGTATTTTGCCGCCAACGGCATCCCTCTCACCTTCTATTACCAAGTCAGAAGGTTTGTGGGGGTCGCTGGGCACACATTTGCTCGCCTAAACCCCAAAAAAGACGTAAATGTATGGGCTAGGATGCCTGATTACGTTGCAAAGTACGAGCAAGACAAAAAACAGGTAGTGCTATTCGTAACCAATCGCCAATATGGGCAGTCAGTAGACAGTTCGTTTGTCGTTATGCGCATGGAGACGTTTGTTCCGATGCTAAAAGCACTTATTGATAGCGATAAAGAAAGGTGGACCGATGCTTCCAATCATTAGTGGAGAGTTCGGTGTAGTTCAAGAGCCAGAGTTGCGTTTCAATGATGACGGACGCGCTTGGGCCAAGTTGCGCGGCGTAGCCAAAGATCGACGCAAAAATGCCGCTGGCGAGTGGGAAGATGGTGACGCAACATTCATCGACATTCTCGTAAGTGGTCGTGCAGCCGAAAATCTTGTCGAATCAGTCGTTGTTGGTGACGCTATTGCCGTGACAGGCAAACTCAAGCAACGCGAGTGGCAATCTGACGGCAAAACGATGAAGGCATACAGCATTTTGGCTGACAATGTTGGTGTGAGCATCCGTTTTACATCGGCGGCGACACCCAAGTACCAGCAAAACATGAAAAACACTCCCGCTGCTCAAGAATCGTCTGATTCGGGCTCGTGGAGTAAAGAGGAGGCTCCGTTCTAATGAGTGACGACTCACAACACAGGGCGCTGCTCGCAAAGGCGTACCAGGAGGCTTCGCGTCGGCTTCGGAAGAAGCATGACGCTGAGTTTCACGGATTATTGGCCGAGGTGTATTGGGAATGGGACATCAAAGTCAAAAAACGTCGCTCGCGCACACAAGTCAAGGTTGATGCCGTAGAAGCAGCCAAAAAACTCATTGCTGAATCAGACGTTTGACATAAGCAAAGGACTGATTTAGGTTAGTTGTGCTGGACCTCCCCCACCTAGCAAGGTCCAGCCTCGCACCCACCGACCCTAAGCGGTGGATTTGGACGGAGCGTGGCCCCGGCTCCAGCGAACACGGGGCACTCCCAACAAACAGGTAGGTAGGAATGTAAAACTCTTAGTGCCAAGGCATACCCAGACTGGCGTGATTCGTGCTGGGGAGACGATTGACAGGAATGACGGAGGAAATAGCACCTGTCTCGTGAAGGCCAAGGCTTAGGTAGGGTTTGCATCCCAAAAACAGGAAGGATGATTGTGGAACTGCTAGATCAACTACAACTAGCAGCCTTGTACCACGCTTCGTTATCGAATGAATCTGCTGAGACTGTGTTCAGCATTGTTGATGTCGATGACTTTGAGCCAGGTCACCAACAGGAGATAGCGTCAACAATCGTGTCGCTGTTGTCCAGAGGTGCCGTAGAGCAAATGGCTGTGGCTAACAAGGCTTCAGAGAAGAACCCAGCACTATTCAAGTGGTTTCTGGTGCATGTCAAAGAAGAGTTTTACAGCACCGGCACTTACTGCGCTAACGCCGTGCGTGACGCAGCCAACCGTCGCCGCTTGCAAGCGACGCTCACCAGGCACCTGCAGAGGGCGGAGAAACTGCCACCCGATGAGGTGCTCAACGAACTCATGGATGAGTTGCAACTCAACGAGGCACACATCAGCAGCGGGTTATCGACCGTGCCCCTTACTGATGTTTTGGATGCACCTGACGATCTGCGCCCGTGGATCATGCCTGACATGCTGCGCACCAACGAGCGCATGATTGTCACCGGACCCGAGGGTGGCGGCAAGTCGGTGCTTGTTGCTCAGATGTGCCTGGGCGCTGCCATGGGTGTAAACACCATGGACTCCAAGATGACCGAACACGATCCAATGCGCGTGCTCATGTTGGATGTAGAGAATGACCGGCTCCAGGTTCGCAACAACATGCGCAAGGTGTATCCGGCTCTCAGAGAGATACGTCAGGTTCAACCTGAGATTGAGTGGGTTGATGTGTCTGACATTGACCTATCTGATTCTGTGGAACGTCAGCGTGTAATCAAACTAGCCAAGGAGAGGCAGCCCGACTTGATGTACATGGGCTCGCTGTACCGGCTAGCGCCCGAAGGCGACAAGGTTGACAGCGCGTTCGTTCACGTATCCCGCACAGTTGATCGTATTCGCAGCGAGACGGGCGCGTCCGTACTGCTTGAGGCGCACGCTGGGCACGGGCTCAGCAATGACCGTAACGGTATGCGCCCGTACGGGTCGTCTATGTGGATGAGGTGGCCTGAGTTCGGGTTCGGCATGGTGCGTCATCACAACACCGGCAATATCCTGCTGAAGAACTGGCGTGGTCATAGGTCTGATGATCGAACGTGGCCCGTGGGTTTGCGTCGTGGCACGGTGTTGCCGTGGTATCCGATAGCGGCGGATGAGTGGGAGGCGCTTCACGGTGACCTTGATTAGTTATCCACAGCAAGTGGCATGATGCTACTCCTTGTGGATAACTATTGACTTAGCGCCCTCATTACGATAGTATTGTATAAACAGGTAGGAGGTATAGCAATGAACATCAACCCAAATCTGGCTGACCCAGAGGTAGAAGAAGAGTTCGGCTCACATCGGGGATACGACGTAACCGTGACCCTGTGGAGCGACGGCAAGTGGACGGCTTTCATCGCCAAAACTGAGCCCGTACACGGCTCAGAGCATGTCCTCATGGACAACGACACCGAATGGAGCGACAGGCCCGACGAGTCATACCTACATGACCTCATCGACGAGCGGCTAGAGCCGTGAGCCTGCGCTGTGGGTGGTGTTGCACCGCCCATCATCAACAATGCAAACCGTACGTAATCGGACCCATAGGTCAAATATGGTGGTGCGATTGCGACTGTCAACCAAACAGGGAGGAAACCCATGGAGCCGATGCAGCAGCCGAGTCTGTTCGATCCAAGGAAAGGGCGGCACAAGAAGAACGATTGGGCAACAAGCGTCGCCGCCGCAGAAAAAATAGCGTATAAAGCAGGAACTCAAAAGTATCACCTGCTCAATGCTTTCCAGAAAGCGTACCCAAACGACCTCACCGACGAGCAAGCAGCAGAGGCAGCGTACATATCGCTAACCTCTGAATACAGTAAACGCTGCGGTGAACTACGCGAGGATGGTGTTATCTCTGTAGTGTGGGTTGACGAGGATACGCCCAAGACTCGCGCAGGTGCAGCAGGTATGCAACGGATTGTCAGCATTTACATACCGGAGGAAGAGCGATGATCGCAGCAGCAGTACTCGCAGGAGTCATTGCCCTAAGCCCAGGCACAGCACACCCAGCAGACATGCAAGCCGCCCACGATATGCGTGGCTTTGAGCCTTCCCTATATCAAGGGAAGTGGTACAACAAGAAGTGGGAACGGAAGCGCAAGTGCATCATGTGGCGCGAGTCCCGGTTCAACTATCGGGCAGCAAACAAGCGTTCGTCAGCGAGAGGCGCGTATCAGTTCCTAGACTCTCAATGGCGCGTGTCGCTAACGCATATGCTCATACCTGAACACGCTGACATGAAGAAAGAAGTGAAGGCGTTGCGTGACAAGCCGATCCACAAGTGGAATCGGTACTGGCAGGACGCAGCGTTCTACACGGCTTGGCGCAACGGAAAGGGCGCGAAGCATTGGTATCTAACAGGGAGTAACTGCTGATGATGTGTCCAAAGTGCAACTGTGAATGTCCACCTAGCAGCATCAAGCAATACGGGTGCTGTAAGTCTTGCTCTGTGAAGGAGAAAAGCGGTGGCTGAGTACATAACACCTAGCGAGTTCAAGCCGGAGCCACTACCGCGTGAGATGCAATACAAGTTCTGCCCTCATTGCGGGTTCCGTGGCTACCCAACAAACAAATACCTATACCGCTGTGGTCAACAAGACTGCGGCAGATACTTCTAATGACCAACCCGCAGAAAGCGAAAGGATCAGCATATGAGCGACTCATCAAAGACGGACTCGCTGACGCAGGATTCAATGACGCTGAACGTACCCGTGCCGGATGGAGTGACGACAGGGGGGACATACACGGTGTCAGTCACCCTGTCTTGGGAGCCTTCACCTTTGAGTGCAAAAACCACAAGGCGCTCAACCTCGCAGGATGGGTCGCTGAGTTGGACAGAGAGCGACACGCGAATGGTGGAGGACTTGGCGCGGTCGTCCACAAGAAAAAGGGAGAGACAACAGCGGCACAGCAGTACGCCACTCTCCCATTCTGGATGCTGGTGCAACTCCTCATCGAAGCGGGATACCGGTGAAGTTCACGGAAAAAACTAGAGGACTAATCCAAGAACGAGCCCAGCATCGCTGCGAACTATGCGGCACACCGTTGCGCGAAGCCGGTCAAATACATCACAGGCGGCCACGCGGCATGGGTGGAACAAAAGACCCAACGTCTAGGTCAGCAGCAAACGGCTTGTATCTGCACCTCAAATGTCATCAGGTGATAGAACACAATCGTTCAGATGCTCGTGAATACGGTTGGCTAATTCTTCAGAGTCAAGACCCTCACGATGTGCCAGTTCGTCTGCATCATGGATGGGTCCTGCTGAACGAGGACGGGACGTATGAGACGCTCGCTGACGCACCAACTCCGATATATCAACAACGTTTTGTGCGCGTGGTTTAGCAAGCGGGTTCCATTCTCCGGTCCTCTCTGAGTACCAGCGAATCAGCATCTTCACTTTGCGTTCGCTGATGTTCAGCAGATCAGATATCTGACCCGTGTTCCATTGAAGTTTGTGTTTAAGTTCCCACGCTGTCTGCTCGTATTCCTTGAGCAACCGGTTAGTGAACTCATCGCTGACATTCAGTAACACCTCCGCTCTGCCCAGCGGGTTTTTCTCCATCTCAACGGGAGCGAACAGGTCATTTATGGCTTGATGATTGACATAGTAATACATGAACGGTAGGATATACCTACAGACTAGAAATAGAAACAGGTGGTGATGAAATGCTCAACGATAAGCAAAAAGAAATCCTCATCAAAGGTATCAACGCTGCACGTATAGCCACACGTAAAGGTGGCGGCGGTCGATCCCTCTCATACCTTGAGGCTTGGGATGTCAAGGCTCACCTCATCCGCATCTTCGGTTTCGGTGAATGGTCCTGGGATGTCTGCTCCACAGAACTCGCATTTGAGGATGAGCGCGACGGCAAGTGGAACGTGGGATACCGCGTGACCGGTCAACTCCGCATCCACGCTACAGGTGCTACGTACTCTGAGGCAGCCGTAGGATCATCAACCCTGGGTCAGCGTGGCGAGGCACACGACATGGCAATCAAGACTGCTGAGTCAGATGCGCTCAAGCGAGCCGCTATCAACCTTGGCGATCAGTTCGGCCTGTCGCTGTACAACAACGGCAGCACCACACCGGTCGTCGTCAAGACCCTGGTTGACGGTGACGATGATGAGTGACCTCAAGGATGTCATTACCGCTGGGCTCAACGACTACATGGAGTCCAGCGCACGTACCCTGCAAGCCCGAGCCGGAGTCCTTGGACCTAGCGATATTGGTTTTTGCCGTCAGAAAGCCACGCTAGTCACCCGCGAAACACAGCCCACAGACTCCGTGCCCACATGGGCAGCAAGCGTAGGAACGGCGATACACAACTACGTGGAGTCGGCTCTCCATGAGGCTCACCCTAATTGGCTGTTTGGCAGCATCGACCACGTAAAGATTCACGCTGAGTTACCATCTGGCGCGACCATCCAAGGACACCCCGACATTGTTGCGCCAGACCTCAACGCCGTAATTGACATCAAGACTGTCAATGGATTTGAGTGGACCAAGCGCAATGGCCCATCGCTCACCCATAAATACCAGCGTCACTTGTACGCGCTTGGCTTGATGCAAGCAGAAATCCTCAACCCCAATGAGGAAGTCTTAGTAGGCAATGTCTACTTAGATCGCAGCGGCGCTAACCCAGAACCCATGGTGTTCATGGAGCCGTTCGACCCCGACCTCACAGGAGAGATTGATACATGGATAGGCGACGTTATATATGCCGTCAAGAACGGCGAAGATTCAGCAAGAGATATTCCCGCTGCTGTCTGTGAAAAAATCTGTGAGTTTTTCACCGTCTGCCGTGGTGGTCTTGAGGACAACAACAGCGACGGTTTCATATCCGATCCGACTCTTATTGAGGCCATTGAGATGTACGTCGATGGGCGCAACAAAGAAACGGTCGGTAAGCAAATGAAGAAAGAGGCTAGCGAGCGCCTAGCCGGTGTCAGCGGCACGACCCTCAATCATCAAGTCCGGTGGGTTCAAGTTCAACCCCACAACACGATGAGGCTAGACATCCGCGAAAAGCACGGCTAGTATAAGTGTCGGCCCCCGGTCCTATCATCCTACCTGTACCGGGGGCCGACTCCTTTTTAGGAGGCAAAATGAATGAAACAATTAGAACTTGTTGGGCTATCAGCGCCGCACTAATGACCCGCTGCGATATGCCAGCCGGTCACTCAGGCAATCACAGCATCACCGTGGAGTGGGGCGAAGAGCAATGCTGGACCCCCGAGATAGATGAGCCTATTGCACTAGAGGTCGTGGCTGAGCCAACTCCAATTGAGGTTGCTAAGTGTGAAGCGTGCGGCCACATGCACAAGAACGCAGAATGTAAGTGCGGCTGCTACACGCACATTTAATCTTCTTCCTCGTAGTCAGGGTCCACGGCTTGCCAAGTATTAGTCTCCAGCATTGAGGTCAGGGAGTCTTTCCACAAGACACCTACCCGCTTAATGAGGTCATCCGCTACGTCAGGATTCCACGATGCGCCTTCAGCGGTCAGGGTAACCGTCAAGTCGCCGTACTGGAGCCGACAGATCAGGCTCCTCGTGTTAGTCGGCATCGTACCTCGCTAGAGAATCGTGTATAAGAAAGTACGCTACGCCGTCCACGGCGTTATCTCT
>Ga0208645_1002597_pt1 | contig 14228 bp, 8 predicted proteins | sample VirMetDEL_Sep_01_FD_184519 | JGI IMG/M metagenome (GOLD analysis project Ga0208645, IMG submission 184519) | Aqueous microbial communities from the Delaware River and Bay under freshwater to marine salinity gradient to study organic matter... | ecosystem: Environmental > Aquatic > Marine >... | reverse complement strand
CTGCTAATTGTTCTTGTAGTTCAATTAATCTTTGAGGATCTTGTGTACCGGCTTTTTCTTTTTCTAGATTATCTATTTGACCTCTTGTTCTTTCTCTTTCTGCAATAACTTTAGCAATATCGATTTGTCCACCATCTCTAAACCCTTCACCTGCTAAACTGTCAAATTCTGCATAGAAGCTGGCGGCTCTTTGTTCCATTGTGAGTCTCTTTCCGACTGCCTCTGCTAATCTATTTTCTCCCTCTATCTTATTTAGTATGCCTGTTAATTCTCTTTGTCTGGCTTCATCTAAGGCTTTTATGTATTCATTAGCATATTTTGTACTTTGATCCATAGCATCAGCAAATAATTCTGCTGCTGCTGCTGCTGCTTTTGTTTGTTCATCAAGTGCTTTCATAGAAGCCACTAAAGCTGGAACATCTTCACTAAGTTCTTCTAAACTAATTCCTTGTCTACTTCCTATCTTTGATTCTAATGCTTTTCTTAAATCTGTTGTAATTTGATTATTGGTATTTCTATCAATAGAACCGGCAGCAAGAGCTTGATCAATCTTCTCAACCACTTCATCAACATTTTGAGAATTAGCACCTGCTAAAATCTTAGGGAGTTCTTCGTCTAAAATACGTTTACTTTCTACTGCTTGGCGAGCTTGTGATCCTGACTCTCCACCTATTAAAGCTCCAGCTCTCGCTGCGGCTGCACTTACCTCTGCTCGACTATACCCTCTGGTATTATTTAATATATTTGAATCTCTTCTGCTAGCTTCTCTGACTCTTCCCTCTCCTCCAATACTAGCCATTGTATCAGAAACAGATTTATCTAATTCATCTAAATCTGATCGAACAGCTTTAATCACGGCATTTATTTTTTCAAATTTGTTTACTAAATTTTCGACTTCTATATTAACATCTCTAAGTAAAGTAGCTTGTCTTTGTTCATTTAATAGTTGTTCTGTTTTTTGTTTTACGATTTCTTTACCAAGATCTAATAGCTGTTGACTATCCTCTCCACCCATATCAGAAACAGTTCTACGATAAAAATCAATATTTCCTCCACTTTGCTCGTAAAGTCTTTCTTGGGCTGCTCTTCTAAACACGTCGTTTCGAGATAAGCCAGCTTTTTCTCCTTCTTGTACAAGAACGGAGCTATTAAGGTCTCCAGACTTTATTGCAGTTAATGCTCGGTCTAGCTGATCTATGGTTTGTTTTTCTAGGTTAATCTTGGCCAAGCCTTGTATAGCCTTATTAAATTCTCCAAGATTTCCAAGGTATGCTTCTAGGGCCTGATTATCTAGTTCATCTGGAACAGCAGTAAGATAACTAAATAAGCCATATACCGCAGCAGCGGTGGCTGCGATAGCTAGAGCAGCTCCTCCTGTTAAAACGCCAGCCACGGCCAACATAGCAGCCGCACCGCCAGCCACAGCACCAGCATTAATGGCGCCACTAGCGCCTTGTCTTAATCTGTCTCCTTGTGTAAATCTTCCCTGCTCCTCTAGTGCTACAGAAGCAACATTGGCATCTGCGACACTTTTATAGATTCTGTCAAGATTTTCTGCGGATTGAACAGCCTCATAATCAGCAAAAGTCCTATCAACTTCCTTCATAGTGCCATTCAATTTGTTTATTGAGAGTTCTAATTTTTTAGTTCTGAACCCCTGAATAAAACCATTTATAGCTCCGCTAATAGCACCGGTAATACCCATAATTAATCCGCCAATACCTGGCATCAAAGCATTTCCTATAGCTGCAAATGCTGCTGATTGACTAGCTCCTTGGGATATCCCCTGTTGTATTCCAGCGCCAGTTGCAGTTCCAGAAAGACCAGTAAAATTTAATAAAGAAGGTAGTAATTGATCAGACAATACAGCTGTTGCGGCAGCGACTACTGTTGGCATCCCACCAAGAACTTTTGAAAAACCAGATAATCCACCAGCAAGTTTTCCTAACCCCGGAGAAATGCCTCCTATTTTTGTAATAACTGATTTGCCAAAATTGTCATATTTCTTTTGTAAAGCCGTTAATTTTTTACCGGTATCGCTTTGAGAAAATTCGTATGCTCCACCACCAACACCAAAATCTTTGGCTGTGTCTAAAATCTTTCCTATTCCACCAAGTTTTTCTGCCCCGCCCCCTTCTCTCCACTCTATCTCTGCTAAATCTCTAGCGCTAAGTTTAACCGCATTTATTAAACCACCATATTCTGATTCTAGTTCCTTTTGAACTTTAAAATTTGCTCTATAGCTATCAGCTCCTTCGTCAAATGCACTAGCAAGCTCTGGTACTATTTTAATTAATTCTGGAAAAGATTTACCATCCATTAAATGAACAGCTATTTCATCAAGAGCATCTTGTAGTCTTTCTCCACTAATATTGTCTCCTAATATACCAGTTAATTGTCCTGATAATTCTCTTTGGAAATTTTGTATATCGTCTTCTGAATTCAGTCCTTTCACTCTAGTCTGAACAAGATTGGTTTTTATATCTGCTCTTGTGTTTTTGATTGCTTCTCTATTTTCTTGATATTTCTGTTTTGAAGCATCTCTAAGCTGTTTACTAAATTTCTCTAGAGTTAAACCAGCTTTTTCAGCAGCGTCTTTGAACACATCCAAAACAGCAGGATCATCAACTGTACCACCACCAGCAAATCTTTGAATAAATCCTACAGAACCTCCACGATTAAAACCTTGGACCTTATCTGCGTTATTCATTTTATGCAGCTGATCTGATCCTATTTTTGCTGCTGCTTTCTTATTGATGACAAATTCACCAGGAGTTAACATAGCAGGAACGGTGTCTTTGGAATATCCTCCTTTAGCAAATTGCTCTATGAATCCACCCATAGCAGATTGTATTGCTTTTTGTCTCCAATATCCTGTTGGTTTTCCTGTTGATTTTCCTGCTGATGTGACTTCTTCAATACTAGAATTGTTTCTTAAAAATTCTCTAGCTGCATCTTGATCATTCCTGCTAACACCCATCTGATTGAGTGTTAAAGGTGTTGAGCTTCCTCCAAGTAGTTTCATAATGTTATCTTGTTGAGCTTGCGCTAAAGTTCCTGATGTAGGATCTGTTGGTTTATTTGGATCTTCTTTAGTTCCATTTTCTAAACCAATTTGATTCAAAATTTTGGGTATTATTTTTGATGAAATCGCTCTAGCTCCGCTAGCTCTAGCTTCAATATATCGAACATTATCCATTCCTTCAAAATAACCAGACGCTGAGCCTAAACCATTTTGAAAATCCCAAAAATCTCTAGGACCACCAGTAAATTTTCCACCACCAGCAGCGGCTGCTTGAAAAATATCTTCAAACATATTGCCTCTGGCAGCATCGTTAATACTATCATAAAATGTTTTTCTAATGGATTCACCGTTTGCACTCATATCAATTCCAGTTAATCCTGAATAAGGACCAAAATTCTTCTGCAACTCAGCTATTGAGCTATTTACACCGCTAATAAGTCCATGATTAATAGCATCGTTAAATTTTTTATATACAAATTCATTTCCGAAACTCGATCTAATTACTTCATAACCTTTACTTCTATTGTCTATATCCTTTAGTACTTGTGAACCATATTCTTTCTTTTTTTTATTTTTTTCATTTGCATATTCCTTCAATTCTTTTTTACTAATAGAATAGTTATCTAAACGTCCTTTTTCATACTCTAAAATTATAGAGCCTACAGCTGCTTCATCTTTAATCTTTCCTCCACTACCATATTTATTCATCTTATGAAGCTTTTCAGTTCCAAGAGCCTTAACAGCATCCTTTCTGATAACAAACTCACCTGGAGTAAGCATTGCCGGAACAGTGTCTCTATTACCAGAACCAGGAACTATACCACCAGAAGCAAAACCTGTTGTACCTGGACTACGATTAATTCTGTTTGTTAGATTTAATACAGCATTAGTAAGACTTTTAATGGCAGCAGTATTTTGAGTAATAACTACTGTACTTTTTGTGTCTTTTTTATCTCCACCACCAGTTAAAGCATTGCCTATACCTCTGCCTACTCCTTTTGATCCACCTCCTGCTTTGATAGCTCCAGCAGCACCTGAAGCAATATTAAATGCCGACTTAGCTACTTTAATAGTTCCCAAAATTGCAAGTAAAGGTAAAATAGGTTTAAATGTTTTAGCTAAAGACAAAAGACCACTAGAGAGTGAAAGAATAACACTAAGAAAACCCCTAAATACTTTACTGTCTCCAATAGTCTTAAATAAAGAAAATGCTTGTTCGTTTACTCTAGCAAATTGAACAGCCAGGGATTGCAAACCTTTGAGTCTGTCTCCTTCTAAACTTTGGGTTCCTGCTTGTGCCGCAGCCAAAGCTCTTTCGGCATCCGCAAAATTTTGTAGTAATGGAATTACTTTACCAATTTGTCTAAAACCACCAAGTTCTTCAACAATTCTAGTAAATCGAACATCTCTAGGATCTAGATCTTTTAAACCCGCTGCTAGTCTTCTAACAGCTTCGTAAGGACCAACAAAATTACCTTCAACATCTTGTAATTCAATATTAAACTGTTTCAAAAATTCAATAGTGCTACCACGCTGAATTCTGGTAAAAATAGTTCTTAAACCAGTTGCAATGGTCTCGGCGCTTTCTCTCGTAGTAGCACGAACACTAGTAAATACCGCAACAAACTCTTGTAATGCTTGTTCTCCTGTTTTTAAGCTTCCGTCTAAATTTTCCACACCTTTACTAGCAGCAGCAAAAACACCACCAGTACGTTGAATAGCAGCGATAATATCACTAGCTTCTACAGCAAACTGGCCAGCAACAGCATTAATAGAGCTCAACACCGATTCAAGCTGATTCGTTTCTAAACTAAACTGCCTCAAAGCTGCAATAGCACCTTCTGTAGTTCTAGAAATATCATCAAATGTTGGTGCTAATTCTGTTTTAGCTAAAGCCTCTAAAGCAATTTTAGCGTCGTTAGCACTGATACCAGCCTGAGCTAAAGTTACTGCTGTTTGTGTTAACTTTTCACTACTAATACCTAATGTAGTAGAAAGACGATCTATCTCTTTTGTTAAGCTAGAAAGACCTATAGCTCCTGATTTTGTAACTTGTTGAAGTCTAATAATCTGTTTATCAAACTCTAAGTATCTTTTAAAAGCGCTATTAACTGCAGAAGTAAAACCATAAAAAACTCTAGTAATACTTGCGTAAATTAAAAATCTTTTCGCTGTGTTTCGAGCGCTTTTACCTAGCAATTCCATTTTATTGCTAGTATCAATAGTAACAGAGGCAACACCTCTCATTGATTTAGTAGTTTGATTTACCGAATTATTAAGTTTACTAGCACCTTTTCCAACAGCACCAAAACCTTTTGACAAATTTCCTAAAGATGCATTTAAAGCAGCAGCGTTGTTCTTAGCTGTATACAAAACATCATTCATCTGTTTCAAAGCTGCTGTTGTATCTTTGACTGTTTTTTGTGCTTTACTGTCTATATTAACCTTAAGGTCAAGATTTAATCCTTTTAAATCCTTCCTAATACCAGCAACTACCGCTTTAACATTTGCTGGTCCTTGCAAATTCAATTGAGCTGTTAAATTAAAAGCATTTGCCATATTTAAATTCCTAAAAATAATCCCCATGTCCATAAGAAAATGGGGATTTTAGTAAATAACACTATAATAGTAATACACTAATTTAGAATATTAAGTAGGTTCTACCGGTGATTCTACTGGTATTTCTGGAGACGGTTCAGGTTCTGTCGTATTTTCTACTACTTTTTCAGATTCTTCTTCTGTAGCAGTATCTAAAACAACTGGCTGACCTTCATCATCTAAGAATGGAGTAAACTCAACATCATAATCACCCTGATCTGTTAGAAGATTACCGAACTTATCAACAAACTTTCCTTCTTCGTTAATAAATCTACCATCTTCATTTACTAGTCTTCCTTCTTCATCAACTAACTTTCCTTCTTTGTTAATCAGTTTAAGGTCTTCGTTAACAAACTTATAATTTCTTAAGAATTTATTTTCTGGTAGCTTTTGTTCATAATTAGCATCCAAACCATAGATCATATTTGCTAAAGTTTGAGCAGCCTGAACGGATATTGCCTCTCCTGCTTTATCAAGATAATCTTGGTAACTTGAGAAATATTTATTTCTATTACCTTTATTTACGGTACAAGCATATACCAAATAATTAAACTTAGCATTATCTGCTTGCCCTTCTGCTGTATGAACATCTAGATTTGTTTTAACAGAAATAAGGTCCCTTAATTGAGCTCTAAGCTTTCTCATTTCCATAGCAGAATCTTTAGCTTGTTTAAGAGAAATACCACCCTTAGCAAGTGTTCTCTCATTATCCAAAATTTGCTTTTGTAATGTTTCAAACTTTTGTTGTTTAGCGTCGTCCCATAACCCTTGATCAACCAAAAGATCATCTAGTCTTGCTCTAACAACAGCTTTGGATTGCAAAGCTTCTGTAAAAGCAGTGTTATATATTTTGTCTGCTTCCTGCTTGTCTTTTAAAGAAGGTGTAACAACTGATAATTCTATTTCTTTACCATCCTCAGTTTTAGCTGTAAAATCTCTTGATTGCATAGTTAGAACCCTTTCTTAGTATTAAAATTGTAGTGATATTTTTTGGTGCCTTTGGCTGTTTCTATTTCTGAAATAGCTTTTCTTAATTGATTATTTCCATTGTTTAATATCTTGTTTCTTGTCTCTTCCCAAATATCTAAAAACATTTCTTCTTTTTCTGTTAATGGTTCTTCTTCTGATTTATGATATCCCCATAAATAACCAAAACTTTTTTCGAATTCATATAAAGAACCGATCATTGTAGTTTGGAATCTTTTTTTAAGTATTTGTTCTTCCATTTATTTTCCTTTTCCCTTTCTTTGTTCACTACTTTGTATTATAATATCTCTTTTAACATCAGGCAATTCTGATGCATTAATATTATCTTTACTAGACCTGTTAATAAACTGTTGTCTTTCTTTTATTATTCCTCTAGATTGTGTGTCATTAATCTTATAAATATCTTGTGCTTCTTCATTAGAATTAGCAACCAAAAATACTTCTTGAGCTTTACCCATTTTACCCGGTAGTGCTTTTTCGATTTTCTTCTTTTCTCTGGACTTTTCTTGTTCTCTTTTTTGTAGTATCATCCAACCATCAAACATATCATCGTCTTCATAAACATGGTCTGGCGGAGCTTCCATACTTTCTCTAGCTCCATCATACATTTTTGTTAAAACAACCAGCGTTTTTTGTTCATCTGTCCATTCCATTACTGGTGCAGAAAATATGTCTTTATTGTTTGCTGACCAATAATTTCTCCATAGATCACTTCTGGCAATTTTTTTAAAATCCGTTATACTGATACTGTTATTCATAATCGCAGATATCATTTGATTGTATACTGTATAGTCTTTATTCTTATCAAAAAACAAATCTCCTTCATCGTCATAAATACTGTTCATTAATAAAAAATCATTCCTAACATTATCACAGTATCCTTCTATTGTGATATGGTCATAAGCATGTCTTTTCGTGTAGAGCTTATCATAATTTTTCCTAGTATTAACTAAATTTCTTCTGATTTGTTTAACCTTATTAGGGTTAAAATAATTTTCGTATAATTGAACTTTATAGTCCTCTATTTGTTTATCCAGTCTTTTAAGATTAAGATCTCCTTCATAAGACCAAACGCCCATGCTAATTAATTGATGTACAATATTTTCTTTATTATACCATCCATTATATTTAACTTGATCGTAGGCTTCATCTGCTAGAATATCTGCTTCATATTTAACATGTATATTAGGATACTTAACCTTATATTTTTTGTTGTTATAAAATATAAAGTAATACCCAGACAATATTCTTGATAAATATAAGCTTATTAATCTTTCTTCCATTATCCTTAATCTATTATCCTTAATCTAAATTAATTTTAAGTTTGTTCTATGCTTGCTGTACTCCAGCAGTGTGACCTACTGTAAAATCATTATATGTAACATAGCTATATGTTACGGTAACATTTCCACCGCCTGTGTCACCACCAGAATAGTTAATAGATGTTAGCTTATTCTTTGTTCCAAGATCGATGGTTGTGCCTTCACAAGTTACGACACGAATTGCATTATCTACAAGATTGTATCTATTGGCACATTGACCAGTACCATCAGAATAGTAACCTTCTTCGGTAGCGGTGATTCCATCACCTTCAGTACTTAAAACTTCGAATTCACTACTTACTTCTACAGGGAATGTTAGATATCTATGATAAGGAGCAAATCTTCCTAATTCGTTAATTGCTTCACGACCAAGATCACAACTTACAGTAATGTTCTGAAAGTGAGCAGAAAAACCGTCTCCACTACCACTATTATCTGTAAGCTTACCTTGATCGCTCACTCCTGGAATTTCTTTAGGAAAAATACAGGCATCAATATCTAAGAACTGTCTACGTCCAACACTATTAGCTGCTGGGCTATCATTATTACCCGTAAAAGCTCCAGCTAATCCACCTGCTGACCACAGTTTACTATTTCCAACTAGGGTTACATCTTCTGTAAAATTACCGTCTACAGGAAAAGTATAGCTAACACTCGATACATACATTCCTGGACACGATAATGTTTGATCAGCAGCACCTGTTGCTGATTCATTTAAATCGGAAAAAACACCCAAGAAAACATCGCATCTAGCATTTTGTCTACCAGCTAGTGTTGCACTAGATGCTGTGGAATTAGCAATACCACTAGCTCCTTGTTCAGTTGCTAATGAATAAATTAATGGATATCCATCAAGTACTTTATTTAAGGTAACTTCTACTTCTGGAATTTCTTCGATGTTTTGGTAGATTTCTAACTGACCTAGCTCGAAGACTTGTTCTAGGCTAAAATTAGTACTAACCCCAACGCTCTGTAAACCATGTACTGCTACAGCACCAGTGCCTAAACTTACTTGTTGAATAGCATAATAAATACGCTTGTTAGCCATAGTAATTCTCCGATTTGTGTTGTTTTGAATTGAGTGTTAGTCGTTATTAATAGATACACCTTTTAGACTGAATTTATGAGATTATTTCTATAGTAGCTTTTGCCATACCCATATGAAAATTAGGATTTACACTTTCTAGTTCAAATAGTGATATCTCTTTAATCCATGCTTTTCTCCAGGTATAATTATCTACTATTCCTGGATACATTTGGGGATTTGATTTAAGATTACCATTATGATCTAGTGGATATTGATCATTTTGTGATAATGTATTAGTATCATATAAAAGAAAAACCAGATCTTGCTGAAGTCTCAATATGTCTAATATTTTATTTCTTTCGTTTTTGGTCTCTGCTAAAACATAAAACTCTATGTCTTGATTAATAACAATATCGTTATTTCCCAACTCATAAGGGTATGATCTAGAACGAGCAACAGCTTCTATAATAATAGCAGGTAATTGAACTCTATGATTTCCGGAAATAGACCAGTCCCCATCTTCTGTTCTAGTAATATCGGGACTTGAGGTATCAAAACTATTATACTGTAAAACATTAAACCAAGGGCTATCACTAGCTCTGTATGTCTGTATATTTCTGTAGCTATAATTTAGTTTTATGTTTGATGTGGTTGATTTTGCAGAATCGAAGATTATACGTCCTTCTGGGTAGTTTATTGTATATGTTGATTGATTATTTGGATAATAAACATCATCTATATAAATACCTGTTATTGGTGTTGGATTTGTATCATTAAATAGAACACCTGTTTCCCAAACCCAATCTTTTCTGATAGATTGCCATACCTGTCCACTATCATAACTGTGGTCACTCACAGGAACTAAAGCTGAGTGCTGGTTAACACCATACATATTTTTATCATTAATATCTGCATCAAACCACGCACCTATGCACAAAAAAGACCAATCAAAAAATAGTTTCATATTAATTTCTAATATATTTAATAGAAAATCATCTGATATATTTTCTGCATGTTTAAATCTTGTGTATGGTTTACAGTTATTGTTCATAATTGAATAGCCTTTTGTATAAAACCTAAAATTTCACTATTCGAGCTATCTATAGCTCTTGTTATCCAGTTATCTCCTATAGTTCCGCTATATCTTTTGGGAACGGACCAAGTTTGCCCATCTTTCTGTTTCATAACCGCCAATCCTGTTCTTGATCTTCTATTTGGCCCAATAACTATTTCATGTTCTTTAATAATTGGAACGCTTCCTCTTAACAAAAGCCATTCTAACCACGGTAAAGCATTTTTCTTAGAACTATATTTTAGTTCTGCATAGCTAGAATATAATACATCTGAAAAATCAACCTTTACCATAGATACGCTAAACTGTGTCTTTATCTTACCTCCTGCTATGACTGCTGGAGGTGTATACACAACATAAATATTTTTACTCCATACATCTATTAAACCAGCTATTTTTGATTCTGCGTTCGGAATACCTAATTCATATCGCAGTTCACCGCTTATTAAAGAACTATACTCAGGCGTGCTCATAATACTTGCATTAAGAATTAATGGTAGACCTTTCTTAATCTTTTCCATGCTAGCACTCATATATTTTCTAATATCTGGCAGTAATGCGTTTGCTATTTTAAGGCTTATTTGTTGATCTGTTTCTAGTAATTTTAGACTAATTTTCATTATGGACAAGTCCCCCAAACAGGTCTTGACAATACCCAAGCTGTAGCACCATTATCAAAATCATTAGGGATAGAGGTAATATTTGTCACACACCAACTTGATAAATCTTGATTGAAAGCTGTAGATTGACGAAACATGCTAACCATTCCAGTGCTAATAACGCTGCTTACATCCCACATACTTATATCTTGATTAAACTGCGAATTCAGATAAAACATCTCTATCATACTAGTAACATTACTTACATCCCAATTACTTAATTCTCTATTATAAGCACTAACCTTAAATAATCCATTCATATTAGTTACATTAGTTACATTCCAAGAGTTTAATGGTTGATTAAATGAAGACGTCCCAGCAAACATGTGTGACATATTTGTCACATTACTTACATCCCAATTGGTAATTGACCTGTTGTATGCTGATGCTCCAGAGAATAAGTAAGACATGTTAGTTACATTAGAAACATCCCATAAGCTTAGAGACTGATTAAAAGTATTGTTTGCACCAAACATGTAATACATATTAGTTACATTTCCAACATTCCAAGAATTGATATCTTGGTTAAAATTACTATAACCAAATAACAATGACATATCTGTTACATTACTAACGTTCCAAGCAGAAATATCTCTATCAAAAGAAATAGCATTATAAAACATTGAAGATAAATTAGTAGCGCTTTGAATATTCCACGAACCAATATCTTGATCAAAATCTAAAGCATCTCTAAACATTCCATTAAATGTTGTTACATTTGATACATCCCAATTTCCTATATTCTGATTAAAAGCAATTGCATAACGAAAAGTTTGATTCATATTGGTAACATTAGATACGTCCCAATTTAAAACACCGCTACCCTGAGTATCGGCATTATATGCAACACAAAATGCAAAAGTGTTTTCTAATGACTCTACTTCAGTGGGTAGCGTATCGGGAACAGACACCAATTCTGAACAACTCATAAAAAATCTATCAAGATTACTTAATCCTGTGTTACCAAAATTTCTACATTCTACTAATTTTTCTTGTTGTGTAAAAATATTATTAGTAATTTCATCTCTAGTAAAAGCCAACTTGTGATTCAAATATTCTAAATTACCAACTACTTTTACATCATAAATTCCACTAACAGCATAAGTATGAGTCTTTTGACCGTCTGTATCATAACTTTCAATATTGCCATCACCCCAATCTACTACTATATCTACAGGACTAGACAAAGGAAGCACAACCGTATCAGTGTTATTCAAACCTAAAGAAGTATTATATACTAAATGCAATGCTAAATTATCGATAGTTTCTGTATTTTTTACCTCTGGCAATATATCTGATTGGGTAGCATATTTCCAATAACCAGCATTAGGAGTATAACAAGTCATGCTTGTTGTAGAAGGGTCATTCTTATAGAAAGCTGCCTTATACCATTCATCTATTGTAGGTAATCTATATTTTGCAGATGAGTTGTGATTTATAAATGTTGTTAATTGATTTACTCCATTTATGCTATAAGCACCACCTTCTGTAGTTGATGAATTTGGTGTTATTCCATCGTTATTAACTGTCTGGTAACCCGAAGGTTTGGTGTTATGTAACCAATTACAGTATCTTAAAGCATTAAACCATGTCATATTTGTAACCGGTTTATTCCTATATTCTTCTTTAACAGAGAAAGTATAGTGTCCAGGAAAACCTGTTGGTGCAACATAGTCTACTCTACTAAAAAATGTATCGTTGAGTAAGCCATAAGTATCTGAAGTTATTTCTGGATTACCCCATAACACACCTGGGTCTATAATGTCTCGATCGATATTGGTAACTAATCCAGAACTTGTTGTATAACTAGCAACAGAATTAATAAACTCACACCATTCTGAATATGTTGTTTCATATTTATTGATGTAATAATCGTGGTTAACTCCTCCATAACCATTTGTGTCATTTCTGTTATATTTGTCATCAACCAGTACATAATTTTCATAAGAATTAGGATTGGTTAATGTTGCTGTTCTAAATCCTCTATATCTTACTCCTGAAGGACTAGATCCATAAACCCCACCTTTTAATATTGAATCTACGCTACTTCCGGCATATCCTCCACCTACTTTAATCTCTATTGTTCCTACCTGACTATTTCTGCTGCCTGTCCATTCCTCAGCATTTCCTGTTTGATCATATGTACCATATGCACTAGGGCCACCATTAGAACCTACATCTAACATTATGTTACCAAGAGGACCTAAATAATTTGCGCTATTAAATCCTACTAATGGTTTACTTACCATGCTTTCTGTAATAGAACTAATACCTGTTCTTTCCCAATTACATATTAAATAATTATTGTCTCCCAATCCATTTGGATTAGGTTCTTCTGCTAATTTAAATAGTGGATTATTATTATTAGTAGTATAAATAACTGTTAAATCCTTTGCTTTCTTTAGTCTATCAAACAATGATCTATGGCAAATCGTTTGTATCATACCTGTTGGATTTTGAATATTAATCGGTTTGTTAATCCAATATTTATATTCCCATATTACTGCTAAATAAGCTTCCTCAACTTTAACAAGACCATTAAAACCTGCTCCGTTACAATAGGGGCATATTCTACCATTTACAAAAGGCTTTGGTCCACCTTGTTTGTATTTGTTAGCTGACTTTTTTAAAGAAGGGTCATAAATACAATTAGGACAAAGATCTTTTTTTGTAATACCATAATTTAATAAACATTTAGTTGTTAAGCCAGTATTGGCTAACAACATATTCATTTGATCATTATAAAGAGATTGTAGTGCTGAAAAGTTTATTGTCATAATTATGAGTAAAAATCATTTGCGCTTGTGCTTCTATATGAACCCCTTAACAAATATCTAGGATCGAAATTATTACCAACAAACGGACTTAGAACTGCTCTAACCACACTAGCATTTCCTATATTAATATCCATAGCCAATTGATCATATAATTTACATGGTCCTTCTTGTAGAATAGTCTTATAGCCTGATAAATTTCCAGCTACACTTAAGCTCGCAGATCCTAATGATGTTCTAATACCCTCTAATGCTGCTTTAGTTCTGAATGTACTTTGATCTAACAAACATGCAGATTTTAAAGCAATGAAACTGATAAAGTCTGTATCTCTTGTAGCGTTATCACTAGGGTCTGGAGTAATATCAACATTTACCATATCAATATTGTATGTTCTGGATAAATTAACTTCTTTAGATACATAATTAGCAGCAACGACTGCTAACTGTAAGATTCTATCGTCTGAATATGTAGGATCTGGACCTAAATCATTAATCAATGATCGTACAATAATTGGAATTTCAATTTCCCAGTACATATATTGACCTTTCGTATAAAGAATATTCTATATATTAGAATACACCATATTCTGCTTTATGAAGAGCAGAAGCTATAACTTGGTGCATATCATAATATTTGTATTCGGCCAATCTTCCGCCAAAAATATATTTCTGATTGTTGGAAATCTTTTGATATCGAGAAAGTTTCTCTGTATTTTCCATATCATTAACTGGATACATTGGTTCATTTTCTCCGGTATATTTTG
>Ga0208645_1002596_pt1 | contig 14239 bp, 13 predicted proteins | sample VirMetDEL_Sep_01_FD_184519 | JGI IMG/M metagenome (GOLD analysis project Ga0208645, IMG submission 184519) | Aqueous microbial communities from the Delaware River and Bay under freshwater to marine salinity gradient to study organic matter... | ecosystem: Environmental > Aquatic > Marine >... | reverse complement strand
TAGAAAGGAAATCAAATGGTTGAAGAAAAAAAGACCATCACGATTGACGATGTAGAATACACAGAAGATCAACTTACAAACGAAGCTAAAGCCTGTATCAATCATATCGGTTCTCTAGACCAAAAGATTGCATCGACAGAGTTTAATCTTACACAACTGCAAGTAGGTCGTGAAGCATTTATAGTTCGTTTAAAACATGAACTAAACAAAGAACCAGAAGAAGACTTAGAGAGTGCTGCTTAAAGTTCTTCTTTAAAGTAAAAGGTAAAAATGGCAACCCTAGAACAAATCCGTACAGCAGCTGAGAGTGACTTAGTCACCTTTATTAAGCTGGTGTCTCCAGAACAAGTTCTAGGGCAATGCCATGAGGATGTATGTAACTGGTGGACAAGGGAAGACTCTAAGTCTCACCAGTTGCTACTCTTCCCTCGTGATCACGGCAAGTCAAGATTAATAGCCTATCGTGTAGCTTGGGAGTTGACAAAGAACCCAACTCTTCGTATACTATACATATCAGCTACAGCTAATCTAGCTGAAAAACAACTAGGGTTTATCAAAGGAATCCTTACCTCTGATACTTACCGTAGGTACTGGCCTGAACACGTACATGCTGATGAAGGTAAACGCACACGGTGGACTAACTCAGAGATCATGTTAGATCATCCACTACGGAGGAAAGAAAATGTTAGAGACCCTTCGGTCTTCACTGGTGGCCTTACTACGTCACTTACAGGACTTCACTGTGATATTGCTGTCTTGGATGATGTCGTTGTGTACGAAAATGCTTACACAGGCGAAGGACGCAATAAAGTTAAAAGTCAATACTCTCTTCTCTCGTCTATCGAAGGTGCTGAAGCTAAAGAGTGGGTCGTAGGTACTCGTTATCATCCTGCCGATCTCTACAACGATCTTCTTCAGATGGTCGAGGATCAGTACGACGAGAGAGGGCAGAAGGTTGGCGAAGAGAATATCTACGAAATATTTGAGAAGCCAGTAGAAGATTTAGGTGATGGAACAGGCGAGTTCCTCTGGCCTCGTACCCAACGTAAGGACGGTAAGTGGTTCGGCTTCGATATGAAAATCTTAGCCAAGAAACGTGGTCAGTACCTAGACAAAGGACAGTTCAGAGCACAGTACTACAACGATCCATCCGATCCTGACAATGTACCTGTAGGTTCTGAAAAGTTTCAGTACTATGAAAGAAAACACATTCGTGAAGAAAACGGATACCTTTACTACAAAGATAATAGACTCAACGTCTTCGCTGCGGTGGATTTTGCTTTTAGTCTGGGTAAACGTGCTGATTACACAGCTATTGTCGTGGTAGGTATAGATGCAGACAACAACATCTACGTCTTGGACATCGATAGATTCAGGACTGACAGAATCTCTGAGTACTTCGAACACATCCTTCACCTATCAAACAAGTGGTCATTCAGAAAACTCAGAGCTGAAACAACTGTCGCACAGATGGCTATCGTCAAACAGCTTAAAGAACTTATCAAGCAACATGGACTTACCATAAGCATCGACGAGTTCAGACCTAACAAAAGTCAAGGTAATAAACAGGAACGTATATCTTCTGTCTTAGAACCTAGATATGATAACCTGAGTATCTGGCACTACCGTGGGGGTAATACTCAAATACTCGAAGAAGAACTATCGTCACGTAACCCTCCGCATGACGATGTGATTGATGCCCTAGCCTCAGTTGTAGACATGGCTGTCAAACCTGCACGTGCAGTACGTAAACAAAAAGATAATGTAGTGCAGTTTAACAAAAGATTTGGTGGAGTTTCCTTTTAATGGCTGGAACAACTATTGACATAGATCATTTCATTGATCCTCATGCTCTCGCAACTGACATCACAGATCGTTGGACTTCGTGGAATAATGCTCGTCGTACCAAGATAGAAGAGTGGAAAGAACTGCGTAACTATATCTACGCAACGGATACTCGTACAACATCTAATAGTAAACTACCGTGGACTAACAGCACAACCACACCTAAGCTAACACAGATAGCTGATAACCTACACGCTAACTATTTCTCAGCTTTGTTCCCCCAGCAAAGATGGTTCAAGTTCCAAGCACACGATGAAGACTCAGATTTAAAAAATAAACGTGATGTCATTCAGGCTTACATGGAGAATAAAATCCGTCAGTCTGACTTTGAAAACACAGTGAGTAAATTAATCAATGACTACATCCAGTACGGTAACTGTTTCGCAACAGTTGACTTCTCCAGAGATTACACTGAGTACGACGATGGAGAACGTATTGTCAACTACATTGGACCTAAACTTGTCCGTATCAGCCCCTTTGACATCTGTTTCAACCCACTTGCCCCAAGTTTCGGAGATAGCCCTAAAGTTGTTCGTTCTATTCTAACCCTAGGGGAAGTTGCTCGAAAGGTAGAAGAGACAGTTGACAACAACTATATGAAGAGTATCCTTGACAAAATGATGGCTAACCGTTCAGCCATGTCAGGTCAAGACATAGATGTTGCCAAGTCTCAGGCATTCATAGCTGATGGCTTTGCAACTCTGTCAGAATACTACGAGTCTAACTACGTAGAACTTCTAACCTTCTACGGTGACATCTACGACTCAGAGAACGGTGAGTTCCATAAGAACCGTATCATAACAGTCGTTGATCGTTCTTATGTCTTGATGAACGAACAGAATCCTAGTTGGTTAGGTAAGGCTTCTATCTTCCATGCTGGTTGGAGAGAACGTCCTGACAACCTATACGCAATGGGGCCACTAGATAATCTTGTCGGTATGCAGTACCGCATTGACCACCTAGAGAACCTAAAGGCTGATGTCTTCGATCAGATTGCCTACCCGATTATTAAGATCAGAGGTGACGTAGAGGACTTCGACTTCGAACCTGCCGCACGTATATACATGGGTGAAGAGGGTGACGTAGGGTACCTAGCCCCTGATGCTACAGCCTTGAATGCTGACTTCCAGATTCAAACCCTAGAGAACAAAATGGAAATGCTTGCAGGTGCTCCTCGTGAGGCTATGGGTATACGTAGTGCAGGTGAGAAGACAGCATTTGAAGTACAACAGTTGATGACAGCAGCTGGTCGTATCTTCCAACACAAAACAGCACACTTTGAACGTGTGTTCCTAGAGCCAATCCTTAACGCTATGCTCGAAGCATCTCGTCGTAACATGGACTATGCGGACACAGTTCGTGTCCTGAATGATGATACAGGATTGTATTTCTTCGAACAGATTACCAAAGAAGATATTATGGCTAACGGTAAGATCGTTCCTATGGGTGCTCGTCACTACGCAGAACGTGCTAACCGTGTTCAGAACTTGACACAACTATATCAGTTGAAGTTGTCAGACCCAACCATGGCGGCTCACTTGTCAGGTAAAGAGTTTGCTCGTCTTCTAGCTGATGAACTAGGTGAGCCTAAGCTGTTCGCTGAGAATATCACAATAACAGAACAACTAGAAACACAACGAATTGCAACTGAAGCTGAAGTTCAGTTCCAAGAAGAGCAACAAATAGCAATGGAGAAAGGACTCTGATATGCCATATAAGATGGGAAAAAAGACAACATACGGTAAGGGTACTAAGAAGAAAGAACCTACCAAAACAATGAAATCTCCTAAAAAGAAATAAATGAAATCTCACTGGTTCAAACAATGTAAGACGAAAGAAGACAAGGAGAGTGTACGTCAAACTCTCCTGTCAAACCGTGAAAGTCTTCTTCGTCTTGAAGTAATTCTTGAGTCTCTACTCAAAGAATCCCCATCGTCGGCTGACTATGACAGTCCGTCATGGGCGTACAAACAGGCTGATCGTATCGGCTACAACAGAGCACTAAACCAAGTGCTAGATATTATCAACTTAGACAATAAGGAATAAATTATGGTATTTACTGACAGTGCTGCAACCGCACAGACTGAGCAGGTAACAGAGCAGACGCAACAAGAAACCGCACCACAGGAATCTTTTTTGCAGAAACTCGTAGAGGCAAAGGGAGAGAACTGGAAAGACCCTGAAGTCCTTGCCAAAGGTAAACTCGAAGCAGATGGCTATATCAAAACTCTTGAAGAGCAACTAGCCACTATGCGAGAGGATATGCAGAAGCAAGATTATCAGGCCCAGATTCTTGAACAGTTGCAGAACAAGGCTGCTGAAACTACCACAGCACAACCTGCAACGCCCAACAATAATGGTAGCACAGAGACACAGGACACCACTGCAAGTCTTAGTGAGAACGATTTGGAAAGCCTTGTTGAAAAAACACTGGTCAAACGTGAACAGGATGCTGTCATTAAACAGAACCTGACACAAGTAGATCAAGAGTTAGAGAAGTCTTTTGGTACGGAAGCTGCTGCTAAAGTCCAAGAGAAAGCCGAAGCACTAGGTATGACAATAGATCGTCTACGTGATATTGCAGCCGAATCGCCCACAGCATTCTTTGCTCTTATCGGTGAACCACAGAAAACCTTTAGCCCTATGGTTCAAGGTTCTGTACGAACCGAAGGTGTCAACATGCAACAGTCGAATGAACGTGACTGGAACTACTACCAGAATCTTCGTCGGCAAAATTCAAAACAATACTATTCACCTAAAGTCCAACAGCAAATGATGCAGGACAAGCTACGGCTGGGTGATAGGTTCGGTAACTAAGGAGACTAGCAATGGCTGGTATGAACGACAGTGCAGTAAGCACTAACTTAGTCCGTAGTGAACTTTGGTCATCAGAACTAAAGGAACTACTACGTGACGAAATGATGGCACAGAACTACGTGCGTATGCTAGAAGGTTTCCCTGATGGGGATACTTTTAACATTCCACAAATCGGTGCGATCCAAACACGTGACTACACAGATGACACAGCTATCACATATGATGCATTGTCAACTGCGAACTTCACGTTTGCGATTGACAAGTATTTGTCATCTGCAACTTACATCACGAAAGCAGCATCACAAGACTCTTTCTACAGTGCACAACTTGAAGCACGTTTTGTTCCAGAACAAGGTCGTGCGATCATGGAGCACTTCGAGTCAACAACTTTTGCTGCACCTGAAGTAGGTGTTACAGCTAACTCAGCTGAAGCACAAGACGGTATTGCACACCGTATTTCAGGTGGTAACGGTGGTAAGCTAGAACTAGCTGACTTCGCATATGCACGTTACGCATTGAAGAAGTCCTCTGTACCTGATCGTGGTCTAGTTGCTATTGTTGACCCATCAGTTGAGTTCCAACTGAACACATTGACTAACATCGTTGGTGTTGCTAACAACCCAATGTTTGAAGGTATTGTTCGTGATGGTATCGCAACTGGTATGCGTTTCGTAGCTAACGTCTACGGCTTTGACGTATACACATCTAACTTCTTGAAGTCTGATGTCTCTGACTCAGCACTTGCAGAACGTGATGGTTCAACAACAAACAACTTCGGCACTGACAACGGTGTTGCTAACTTGTTCTTCTCAACTGAAGGTGATGCGAACCCATTCGTAGGTGCATGGCGTCAAGAACCAGAAGTTGACTACGAGTACAACAAAGACTACCAACGTCACGAGTATGTAACCACTGCTCGTTACGGTGTCAAGAAGTACCGTCCAGAAGGTATCGTTACAATCGTAACCGATCCTGCTGTATAATGATCTTAGGGTATCCCTTCAAAGGGGTACCCTTCACTTTTTTGTTGACAAAAGATATCTTTTAGTTTATAATATCTTTAACACTGTCAGGGGTTCCTAATGGCTAATGTAAATCACTCATCTCTAACTGATCCTTACCTACACGAACCTAAGGGTGTAGCCTCTGCATCTTCAGGGAAGGTATATGTGTCTAATGGATCGGGTTCAGGAACTTGGAAAAAAGCACATTCAAATGCAGATGTGTATTTAGACTTCGATGCTACCACACCAGCCTATGTTCATTCAGCCACAACTGGTTTTACAGTTATTAATCCTACCCTAAGTACCTCGACACTTAATGGTTTTACAGTTACGAACTCACCTAATGCTAGGTTGACGTACACAGGAACTGAAGACATTTCAGTTAATATCCATATTTCTATATCTACTTCACAGTCTACAGGTACAAATAAAGACGTAGAGTGGATAATCTACAAAAATGGTGCTGGTCTTTTAGGTGCTCACGTTATTAGAACAATTAGTTCAGGTACTTGGGGTTCCGTTTCATTACTTGGAAATAGCACATTATCTACTAATGACTATTTAGAAATATACTCAAAGATTAACAGTGCTAGTAATGTCAGCTATGCGTCTATCTTTTGGACAGTAAAAGGGTTACCAGTCTAATGAAAACGACACTCTTAGAAATTGTTCAATCTATACTGTCTGACATGGATTCAGAGAATGTTAATACTATTTCTGATAGTGTAGAAGCTCAACAGGTAGCCTCTGTTGTCGAGGATACTTACTACAATATTATTGCTGCTAGGTATATTCCTGAACATGATGAACTTATCAAGTTAGGCGTTCTTAGTGATTCAACTAAACCTACTCACTTTACAATTCACAACAGCATTAAAGAAATTAAACGTATTGAATATAATATAGGAACAGTTGATGATCCTGATTATAGAATAGTTAAATTTGTAGAGCCTGAGTATTTCCTAGACAACATGGATGAATCAGGTTTACGTGTAGAGTCTGACTATTATCCAGACAACACTGACCTTTACGTAAGAACCGATACACCACCTTCTTACTATACTTCTTTCAACGACTACTACATTATAATGGACTCCTATGACAGTTCAGTAGAAGCAACACTACAACAGAGTAAGACAAGAGCAATGGGTTCTGTCTATCCTTCGTTCAGTCAGACCGATTCATTCGAACCTGACATCGATAAGAACCTAGTACCTCTTCTTATAGCTGAAGCTAAGTCAGCCTGTTTTTCATTATTCAAGGGTGGGTCAGACCCTAAAGTTGAACAGGCAGCACGTCGCTTGAAGTCATACGTTCAGAACGATATGTATAAAATTAAACGTGCTAACACTCGTAATAACTACGGAAGATAGTATGATTGAGTACCAAGAGTTTCCAGAGAAACAAATGTGCATTTGCACAACAGATAAACTTAAAACTAAGGTTATTATTCAAAAATCTGTAGGCGGTAATATCTTCTTCGAATTTAAATTTGAAAAGGGTTCTATACCTAAAGAATTATCTGGACGTTACACTTCGATTAAAAAGGCTCAACTAGGTCTAGAAAAGTATTTACGCAAACAACCTAAGTCAAAGACTGTCCTTCGTGATGAAAGGGCTGACATGAGAGAGAAAGAACGTAATGCCGCAAAGTCTAAATCAGAAGGCAGTTAATAACTTTGTCAGAGGTTTGATTACTGAGGCTGGAGAACTTACGTTCCCTGAGGGTGCTTCAGTAGATGAACTAAACTGTGAGTTACGTCGTGATGGTTCTCGTCGTAGACGTTTAGGTGTAGCCTACGAAGCTGATAATGTTTTGTCAGATTTTAGATTACTGGACTCAGAATTAGTTTGTATAGGTGAGTGGAAAAACGTAGGCGGTAATGCTGATCTAGAGTTCTTAGTCTTACAGAGAGGTCGTTGGCTATACTTCTATAACAAGGGTGATACTCCTTTTTCAGCCCAGATAGAATTAAATGCTATAGACTTGGTTGCATATGAACATGCTGGTTCAGGAGGTGCTGCAAATGCTAAGTGTCAATTTACAAGTGTTAAAGGATTCTTAATCGTTTCCTCACCTAACATTAACACAATAGCTGTTGAGTACGATTCTATAACTGAAACTTTCACACGCACTCAGATTTCTTTTAAGACCAGAGACTTTGACTTTCAAGGGGATACCGAAGATTATTTCACTGAGGGTACTGGCACAATATCAGACAGTCGTAAGTACGATACCTTAAACTCAGGCTGGGGTGATCCTAACACAGGCCGTAGTCAGACAGCATTAAACTACTACACCTCAACTCAGTCAGGCAAATACCCAGCATTGACACACCCTTGGTTCTCAGGCAAGGATTCCTCTAACCAATTCGATGTCACAGAATGGAAAAAGATAGGTGCTGGTACATCCCTTTCAGGTGCAGGTCGTTATATTCTAGACTTCTTTAATAAGAATAGAAATGATGCAGCCTTAGACGATGGAATTAGTATTTCAATAAACAATGAAGTTGAATCTTCTCGTTTCCGTTGTGTCGAATCATTCGCTGGAAGAGTCTTCTATGCGGGTTTAGATAGTGCTAAGAATGCAGGGACTATCCTATTCTCTAAACTTATAGACACAACAAGTGATCTAGGTAAATGTCATCAGGTAAATGACCCAACATCCGAATACCTTTCCGATCTACTAGCTACAGATGGTGGTGAGATAAAAATACCTGATGCTGTCAAGATTCAGAAACTATACGGCTATCAAAACTCTCTCTATGTATTTGCTGAGAATGGTATCTGGCAGATCACAGGGGTAGATGGTGTCTTCAGGGCTACTGAGTATTCTATCAACCGTGTATCACGTATAGGTATTCTCAACCCTGAGACATTCGTAGCAGCTGAGGGTATTCCTTTCTGGTGGTCACCTTTTGGAATCCATACCTTATCAGCTGATCCTGTATCAGGACAAGGTCAAGAACAGAACTTAACTCTGCCTACCATACAGACTCTATGGGATAACATAGACCCCGAGGTAAAGTTAAAAGTTGTGTCAGCCTATGACAATATAAACAAACGTATATATTGGGCGTACCCTGATGCTGGCGAAACTGTTGAGGCTAAGTTAAATAACTTTCTAATCCTAGATATTCCTCTTCAGGCATTCTATCCTTGGAAGGTATCAGACCAAGCATCTAACACTGACTGTATCGTAGGACTAGCATTCTACACTGGCTTCGGGGCAAGTACAAATCTACTTGACGTAACGTCTGATTCAGGTTCTGATGATGTAGGTGAACATACCCTTACATCAGCTACAGCTGTAACATTTAAAACTGTAGCAGGTTCAGCTGACGGTACCCTAGAAATAACAGATGCTTCACATACCCTGTCAGTATCCGATTCTGTAAGGGTTGACTTCGAAGAAATATATGCTATAGCTGTCTTACTGGGAGTTGATACGTCAAGTATCGAACAGAACTTGACAGTGTCAGCAACCACAGCTACAACATTCTCAGTTCCTATAACATACACAACTGTTCAGGGAACTACAGGTCAGGCTACTCTACCTGCCACTTACTACTACTCCAACCTACAGACAGCTACAGTTGCTAATGATATCGTGTCAAGTCAGATATCTTCTGTACCTACAGGATCACCACAGATTGTTCTAATCTGTAGAGACTCAACTGACAATAAGATTACCTTTGGCGGCTTCCTATCAACGTCCTTCCTAGATTGGGCTGATACGAACTACACATCCTTCGCTGAGACAGGATATGATTTCATGGGTGATGCGGTAACTAAGAAGAATGCACCCTACCTAATATCCTACTGTCGTCTAACAGAAGAGGGTTTCACAGGAAGTGACTCTGATGGGTATGAAGCTATAAGACCGTCAGGTTTGAAGGTTTCAGCTGCATGGGACTTTAAAGACACCTTCGGGACTAGCCAACAGGTTTACAGACATAAATATCCTGTTGTTGTCAATCCTAGTGACTTGACAGACTTTGCTTATCCTGAAGACATGATAACATCTCGTGTAAAAATACGAGGACATGGACGTTCAATGCGTCTGAAGTATGAGAGTGAGCAAGGTAAAGACTTCATCCTAGTCGGGTGGGGTATGATTCAAGGGAAAAATCCAAGGTACTAATGACAGAATATACAATTCGTAATGCAACCCATGACGATGTATTAGATACTGTCCTCGCTGTCAAACAATTCTGTAAAGAAATACCTCACCCAGCTTGGAATAAATTTAATACGAACAAAGTAAACACTCTTGTCAGTCAGCTGATAGAAATTGACCAAGGTTTCGTAAAGATTGTTACTCACGATGACGAGGTAGTCGGTGCTCTAGTTGCAGTTATAAGTGACATACCGATTAATGACTTAGTCTTCGCACAAGAACTGATGTTTTGGATTGACCCTGAACATCGTATAGGGAGAACAGCCTTGAAATTAGTAGACGAGTATGTAGAGTGGGCTACCAGTAAAGGTTGTAACTTCATAAGGTTGTCAGAACTAGACAATGTTTTAGGTGGAAAAGCTGGATTATTGTTCAAACGTAAAGGTTTCGAACCTCTTGAGACAGCCTATGTAAAGGAAATATGATATGGCAATCTTTACAACAGCACTCGGTTTAACAGCCGCTACTACGATAGCTGGTGTTGGTGTTTCTGCTGCGGGTGCAGCACTTACAGCAGGTACTCTTGCCCTTGCAGGTACTGCCTATTCTGTCTCTCAAGCAGAAAAAGGTGCTAGTGCTCAAAGGGCAGCAGCTGCTACTCAGCAACGTATCCAGCAGCAACAAGCTACTCGTCAAAGACGACAGGCTATACGTGGAAGCATCATACGAAGACAACAGGCAGCAGCACAAGCACAGGCGACAGGTGTAGCTGACACATCTATGGTAGCTGGCGGTTTAACAAGTTTGTCATCTCAACTAGGGGCTAACTTAGGATTTAGCTCAATGATGTCAGGACTAGGTGCACAATACTCAGCCCTAACAGGACAGGCTGCAATGTTCGGTGCTCGTTCCCAGATGGGAAGTACTATTGGTCAACTTGGTTTTCAAGTTTTAGATATGACAGGTCTTCCTGATTTTAAGGCTCTTTCAAAGCCTGTTCAAGGCCCAATGCCTCAGTAATAAGGAATAAGAATGGCTACCCTTCTGACACTCGAAGATAAAATCTTCAATGAGCTTGCCCTAGAAGCCCAAGCAGAAACTCAGCCTGTACAAGAGACATTTAATCCTTACAGCCAAATAGAACGTACTAAAGCACAGGAAATATCTATCGCAACGGATATCCCTGTAGACCAAGTAGAGGCTGAACGTGCTGTAGGGGATGTCAGTGCTGAGACAGCTGCTAAGACTAATGCATTGAATTTTGATTATGCCTTGACAATAGATCAGGCATACAACGATGGTCTGTCAGCTGAGGATGTAGCTCTTATTATTGAAGAACGTAAAGCTAAGGGTGATGATATGACCCTTAGTGAATACATGCTAATCCAAAACCTCATGTTGTCAGACAATGGTGTCAATGCATATGCTGCACGTACCATGACAAACATGGAAATCTGGAATCGTATACTTCAGAAAGAAATAGAAGCTAACGACACTTCAAATATTTCTAAGGTTCTATCCTTCTTCGATGTAAACGTCCTACGTGAACTTACCATCGGTGCCTTTGAGAATGTTACCTTCCGTTCTAACCGTGAGGGTGAGGATATTCGTGAAGCATTCAACTCTTTAAAACCAGCTGAGTTCGAGGAGTGGGCTAAGGAGTACCTAGAGGAACGCAAGTCTGAAGGTATCTTCTCAGAGGATAGCCTATGGAACCTGTATAAGGCAGCTAATGATGCTACCTATCTAGGTGATGACCCAATGGCTGGCTTGAACTTCCTATTCGGTGCAGCTGACATAGTTACCTTAGGTGGTACTAAGATAGCATCGGCAGCTGTTAAGGGTTTAAAAGCAGGTTCTGAGGCAGCTGTATCTGCACCACAGAAACTTCTAAGTCTCTACAAGGCACGTCGTCCAGTGGATGTCGTGTCAGTTGTTGATGGTGAGGTTGTAGGTGCAAGGGCAGCTAATAAACTGATAGATGATGCTGGTGCTCAGACAGATGAGATTTCAGCTGGGCGTACACTACCTGAAGAACTAGACCCTGTCAAAGGCCCAACAAGCAGACCCTCAGGCGTTGCTTTCCGTGATGGTTCTCGCAAGACAACCCTGACAGAAAAACTAGAAGAACTTAACCGTCGAGGTTCATTCGGTGAGTATGTTCCTCGTACAACTGTAGAGGGTGTAGCTACTCGTATAGCTTCTAGGATTGCCTCAGGTGTAAACGACGTAGTTGTAAACTCTCGTCGTGTCATTGATGAAGGTTCTGAGGACTTCAAGGTTGTTGTTCGTCTAGGTAAGGATGGATCAGGTGCTCCCTTCCGTCGTAAGATGGATGCTGAAGAGATTGCTAAACGTGACCCTAGCCTAAAGGTTGTCAAACGTGAAGAGGGTCGTGGCTGGTTCATTGAGACAGAGGAACGAGTCAATGTCTTAGGCTTGCCTGATGAACTGGATCGTTTCGATAAGGGTTCGTTTGTTTCAGATGCTATTAACAAAGTATTCGGTGCTGCTACTGTACGCCTAGGTGACAAGATAGGCGGTAAGTTTCTACAGGCTGAAGCTGGACAGGCACTAATCGGTGATCTTGTCAAGCCTTACCAACAGACAATCCGTAAAGTAAAAGGTAAAGAACTAGAAAACTTGTCAGACTTTATGACACAGCTACGTGATGGTGAGATGTCATACTTACGACAGGCTCCTACTCGTGAATCCTTTGAGTCTCTCTATAAAACAATGTACGGAGAGAAACCTTCTAAGAATGTACTTGATGCATACGAAGCCCTACAAGACATCAGTGACACAACATGGCAGATCAAATCATCACAACGCTTAAAACGTGTAGTTGCTGAGGGTGGTGTCTATGTCAACATCACAGATATGTATGGTGACATTGGCTATCGTGTGTCAACAATACCTGATGATGAACTCGTCCTTGACATAGCAGCTGGTAAGTCTCTTCCTAAGAATAAACTTAACCCAGACACACCCATCTTCAAAGTTCCTAATACATTCCTTGACCACCTCTATGTTACAAACGTAGATTCTACTCGTGTCCTAGAACGTGTTGATGTCATGCCTTATAACGTAGGTGGCCCACGTACTAACTCTGAGTTCCGTTGGTTCGTAGGTTCTATTAAGGAACAGAAACTAGCTTCAGGTAATACTATCTCAGCTGGGTTCAAGACACTTCTAGGTTCCTTTGGTAAAGACCAAGCCGAAACAGCTGTTCGTCAGATCAACAACATCAACCGTAAGGTAAAGTCCTTGATGGATGAAATGGGTGTTGATGATATAGCTAACCTGAACTTATCTAAGACACAGTATGACGAACTAGGGGATACTATCAGAGCTAACAATGCTTGGAATAAACACGTAACTGACCTAGAAGACCTGAAAGACTTAGCTGCTAAGTACAACTTCCGCTTCACAGAGGAGTTTGCAGCTAAGGCTCGTGACCAAAAGGTTTCTATTCGTGAGGCAGGTGAAGACCCAGCTAAAGTAGGAGAACCTTTCGGACAGGTTGTAGGTGTTCGCTTGAACATGAAGCGTGGTGACACACCTCTAATGGAGTTCGGTGGTAAGAAAGCTACCAATGCAAGTCCTGTGTCAGCTATTGCTGATCAGTTCGGTAGTGAAGCCTTTGGATATGCTAACCGTGCAGCCTCACAGAATGCCGTTGTAGGCTGGGTAAAACTAGCTGAAAAGGCAGAAGGTCTAGTCACCTTCCCTAGAGGTGTTCCTGAGAATGACTATCTGAATAGATTCCTGAATGCTGAAGTAGCAAAGACAGGTAAGTTTAATGACCTAGCCGCACAGTTACGTGAGCAACAGGACGTTATCAAACGTCGGATGAACCAGTCAACATGGTTGTCAGACAAGTGGGATAGCTTCACATCATCAGCTACTGAGGCTGTCTTCGAAAGAACAGGTTTCAAGGCTGACTTTACCAAGGCTGATCCTGCAAGTCGTCTACTTCAGGTAGGTTTTTATTCTAAGTTCGGCTTCTTTAACCCTGACCAGTTCATGCTTCAGGCTCTACACAGCTTGACCATCACAGCTATCTCACCTGTACAGGGTTTGAAAGCTATGGGTTTGACAACCCCAATGATGATCATAGCTAACTTGACAGATGGCCCTACAAGAACCTTGGCAATCCAACGTCTAGCTAAAGCCTCGGGCATTGAGATTGACGAACTTCAACAGCTTGTCAAGTATATCGACGAGAGTGGTCGTAACATCATTGACACACAGATCATCGAACTTCAAGCACCACAGAAGTTCGGTGCTGCAAGTAACCTTACAGGTAAGGCACAAGAGGCTGTCGGTTCATTCCTAGACAAGTCAACGATCTTCTTTAAGGAAGGTGAACGTGTCACACGTATGACAGGTATCATCACAGCATTCCTTGAGCATCGTGCTAAACGTCCTAACATCGATCCTACTTCATCTG
>Ga0208645_1002594_pt1 | contig 14253 bp, 19 predicted proteins | sample VirMetDEL_Sep_01_FD_184519 | JGI IMG/M metagenome (GOLD analysis project Ga0208645, IMG submission 184519) | Aqueous microbial communities from the Delaware River and Bay under freshwater to marine salinity gradient to study organic matter... | ecosystem: Environmental > Aquatic > Marine >... | reverse complement strand
CTTTTTGTGTACGTAGTAACCTTTGCCGTGAAATTACCGTATTTTGGATGGGACAAAATGCCCGATCCGCTTGCGTTTAAAGCAGCATCTAAAACGTCCCTATTATCGTCATCAATTTGCGCTGAAACAGTAAACTGCTTAGGCATTTTCCCCATTTGCTCAATTTTAAAATTATTAGAACCTGGGTATAAATGCTGGACTGTCTTAAACCCTCGTTGCTCTGTGCTTCCACGGTAATAAAAAGGTATTCCACGCCACGATGCCTGTTTAGGGTTAGCCATTATGGATTCACCCCAACTGTCTGCATAATGCGCCCACGATTACCAGAAAATCCAAAGTTGCTAGTGGACACTTTACTGCCTTTGTCGGCTGATACAGTTATATTCCCATTTAATTCAACTGATTGAGATTGTGGCCGTGATGTACTAAACATTGCTTTAGAAACGCTATCTTGGCCTGTTATTCCTCCAACAAATGTGGTTGCCATATCAGACTTGTACTTTTTAAAAAACGAATCAAAAATATTAAAGTATCGTAAAAAATCATCTAGCGCACCCTTTACAAAATCAACCGCCGTTTTAAACGCCCCTTTAATAATGCCCCCAAACTTTGAAAAACCTGCATTTACTTTATCCCAGTTTTTATACAACGATTTTGCAGCCATTACCAACGCCACCATTATAGCCACAATTCCAATATTAGATATAATGAATCCTACAGCAGCAACAGCAGTCCCAATGGCTATAATTGCAGGGATCGCAACAGCAGCAGCCCCAACCACTGTTAAAATAGCTTTTGTCAATGCTCTATTATTTTTTACCCATTCGTGTACACGTTGCAATACATTAATAACAATCCCTGCGAATGCCTTCGCTTCTGGCAAAAATTCATTACCTATAGCAGCAGTCGTTAAAACAAAATTGTCTTTTAACGTACTTATAACACCGCTTAGCGTTTTTGACTGATTTATCATTGCCCCATGAGCAAATCCACCTTTTTTAGTCATATTAATCATGGCTTGCTCAATCATTTGAAACGATATTTTTCCTTTGGATGCCATATCAAAAATAGCGGACTCATTTACACCAAATTCTTTAGACAATAACGCTATCGCTGGTATCCCCCTGTCAGACAGTTGCAATATCTCCTCAGTCATTGCCTTGCCTTTATTCTTTATTTTCGCAAATATAGAACTCATATCTGTCAATGGGACATTTGAAACAGCAGCTATGTCACCTAAAAACTGCAATTTATCCGATATTTCCTCAACAGGAACGCCAGCAGCTAACAACTGCCTTCCTGCCTTACTCACTTGCTCTAACTGAAACGGCGTTTTAGCTGTAAATTCATTCAATTTAGCTACCATTTCAGCGGCTTTATCAGCATCTCCCAGTATGCCCAAAAAGCCAGTACGCATAGTTTCCATTTTTGCGGCGTTTCGCAACAATATACCAAACCCAGCAGCAACAGGCAAAGTAAAGCGTGTTACCATTTTCTTTCCAAACTCAACGGCTGTATTACCCATTGATTTTAGCTTTTTATCAAGTTTTTCAACCTTAACTCGTGACTTATCTGCTTGCTCTGCAAACTTGACCATATTACGGCTAAATTTGTCCCTAACTTCGACTAAATAACTAACTGATTTCATCGTTTCCTTTGTTGCTTTTCAATCTCTCGATTTTTTTGCGCCACAATATTACTTACCTCTTTATTATACAACAACAACTCACCCATATTCATATCCATTAACTCAGAATAGTTAAAATGGTGTTCCATCATGTAAACTACAAACCCCTCAATAGTTATCCTATTAATAAACTTAAAATCGGTAAATAAAAATAATGGCTTATTTTCTACAAGGCCAGCGACAAAAAATGGTCAGCATACCCCCCAGCTAACGCTTTTAAATCAGGCAAATCCAAACCATTATCAAAATGAGTTTTTTTCATTTGAACACCATCAATAGTTATCGTTGGCTTATCTTCTGTACCAGAAAGAAATATTTGTTCCAAGTTATACATAATAGAAACAACTATATCCGCATCTGCAAACTGAATAATTAAACTTCCTATACCAACTTGGTCATCCGTATTAGATTTTGCATCACTTTGCTTACCAACCCCATCTATCATGGTATTAATTTTTGGGAAGACACTTAAAAAAGCGTTGTTTAAATCTGCTTCCAACTTTAACACTTTATACTTATCTCGTGGTCGTGGGGCATAAACACAAACATCTGATGCATCTACATACTCACCATTTTTAGATATTTTAATTGGGGTTTTTAAAGTGTATTCAAAAAATTCTTTCATTTTTTATCCTCGATAATCACACAAATCAATTTAGCCTCCTTCAAATCTGGGGTCAAAACATCAATGCTTGGATTCTCCCAATGCACCGAATCACCATCAAACACAAACTCAGCAGGGAAGTTGTCTTTTAATCCATCCAGCCATGCTATATTCCAATAATTTAAACACATATTAAAAACAATCGACCCATCCGGCCATTTCATACATGACATACCTTCAAAAGTCTTTCCGCTTATCTCTAAACGACATTCTGACGGGACTGTGGATTGATCAATACTTATCGATTGCATACTAGATTCAAGTATAGCATAATAATTAGTATAATGTCAATAATAATATTAGACAATTTAAATGCTACTGAATCTAGTATGCGTTGCAAGGCTCGCATTAGGCTGTAACCGCTTGCGAGCCTTCAAATTCTACAGATATAACCCCGTCAGATGAAACATTGATTTCAGGGTCAACATACATACACATTTTTTGAAAGACTTTAGTGACACCAGTGGACGCAACATATTTAATCACGTTTCCAAGGCCGTTAGACTTCCAACCACGAACCAATGCTTCATTCTCAACAGTTGATAATAAATCAAAAGAAACCATGCTTTTAGCTGTTGTATAATCCACTGCTTCAATTACGTCCACAGACGTTCCGGCTACTTGTGGGGTAATAACCTTATCCCCAGAACCATCTTTCATACGCAAACTATTCCCTTGAATAGCCACTGACTGGTCATTGATAAATAATTGTCCACCGACTAATGATGTTGCCATATCTTACTCCTATATGTTAAACACTGCTTGTAATACTAAATCAAGTCTTCGCAGCTGAGCAACAAGCGGTACTTTAGCCGTGCTAGTAGCCTTTCCATTTAACAAGTCTAGGCTAATTGTTAAGTTATCCACAAAGTATTTAACATTGTCTTCACCTGCTCGGTACAATAAGTATCCTTCACCAGATAAAATATTGTACAATTCTACCAGCTTGCCACGAATTGCGTTTTCATTTACCATGTTATACCCAGTAACCAACGAACCGTCAGTCAATCGGCTTTGACTGTAAGCTGATTTCAAATTGTTAAAAATAAACTCAGCACCAGCAGATGTCACATCCACGTTGTTTAAGAACTGGTACGTTTTATCTACATTCCCAGCAGCGTCAGTTTTGTAGGTTGTATAGACTTGCCCCAAGACAACACCATTGCCAGCGACGTTATTGCCAATCACAAAACCACCAGCCTCGTTAATTTCAGATTGCTCAGACTTAGCCCACCCCTTACCAGTATCAAGAATCGGCAATGTTAAAGGCGTGTTCATGTAAGGCAGTGATGCTGTGTGAGTACCACCCCTTGCGTCTAAATTTGAAGCAATAACAAACTGCGCTATATTCGCACCATCTGTAAGCCTTAACGCCCTAACAGCCCCAATTTGTGCTGCAATCACATCATCTAATTCAAATATAGATGAACCCTTATACAAAGTATCATTTACAATACCCTGAGCATTGACAATCAATGATTGTGAATTTCTAGCATTTAAAAATGTTTTTAGGTTAGCCAATGTATCTGTTTTCGATATTACACAAACACCATCAATAATTGCATTGTCCTCGTTCCACCGTGGGTCTAGCAATGAAGTCGTGCTTGTATGAGAATCCGCAACAACTGTTACATCGTAGTTTCCAGGGAAAACAATAGTTTGGTATCGTGTTTCACCAATTACATCAAACAATCCAGTTAATACTGGGTCAGTCGCCCCGCCTGTCATAGCCGTGACACTTGGCGTAACTCCACCAACAATTCCTTTTACTTCTAAACCAATCCCATTGCCGTATGTACCAGCATTGTTAGCGGTCAATGTTACCGTTCCAGTTGTGTTAGATGCTGAAACAATCTTGTGAGCATCAGCGTTAATCAAAGCAACTAATGCATCCCCGATTTCTGTTGCTGTATCCCCTGATGCAATAGATACACTGTATTTATGGTTAATCCGTGAGCCAATCGACACAACCAACGCTCCGGCTTCTGTAGCTGTCCCAGAAAATGCAACCGAGCCAGTAGCCTGAACCCCTGATCCATTGTCATCTAATGGGATAACATCCAATCGAGTGACTTGGTTTACTGATTTAAACGCCTTAACCATTTCAGCAACCTGAGACCCCTTCCCAAAATTACCAATCTCAACATTAGCATTACCAACACTTTCAACCAAAGAACCACTTGTGTAAACCGAACCTGTTTGCTGACCAACAATCAACACCTTTTGTGGAGCATTGCTAATTGACTGCTCCGCTGGTGCCTTGGTTATGTTAATAATAGGATTACTGACTGTCATTTAATACCTCACTTTTTTCATCTTTTGCAATTTTTTTACGAACAACTTTTTTTTCTTCAATTATTTCTACGCAATTATCAAATTGAGCATCGTTTAATCGTTTGCGCCAGTAGCTATTAACTGGTACACCATCTACCGCTTCAACCTCTACAATATCACCTGCTTCATGCAATGCTAGATTTCTGTTTAATTTTAATTTCATACAATCGATTATATCACAACAAATTAAAATTATTTTCTTTTACATTTTCACAATTGTCATTTTGGAATGTATTCTCAAAACTTCTAAATGCCACGGTTTCAGTATTTGTATATGTATCCCCAGAATTATACATAAATTGGTTTGTGTCCTGAACGTGGCTTGCCGTTTGCGTACTCAATATAGTTTCGGTTGTTTCAAAACTGTATGAATAAACAAGGTATGCATCGTTATAACTAATTGCCCCATGCCCTAATGGCACCATTAGCGTGTTGCTTGTATTCGAAAAAAATGTGCTTGGTCGATAACCAGCGACAGTTTTATACAATGACGGTAAAATGTTAAACGCCAAATCTATAGCCTTACTGCCTGTCAACTCATTAACTGTTGGAATAAATAAATAAAACGAAAAATTATTTACCAACTTTAAATAAAATTGCTCCGTTGACGTTGTCTCGCTATTCGCATCATTTTGGGTGTTCCTGTCTGCTGATGCATCAGACCCTTCTGGAACAATAAATAAGAACGGTGTATTGATTTTCTTATCTGTATACAATTTTATAGCTCGTTCAAGCGTTGCCACTGCTGAAATCTGCAACCCTGTCACAAGTTTCATGTCAGAGCCAGAGCCAGCCGTCAATCGGTCGTTATTAAGTATAAACTGAAATTTGTTTGCATCTAAAACTGCGCTAACCTTGTGCCAACCATTGAAACCAACAGAATGAAAGGTGTGTAGCGTTCCTGTAGATTGTACTGGTGTTCCTGTGACATTAAATGTAAATGTAGTTGAACTTGGGACACTTGTTATTGTTTTATCACCATTGTACGCACCCTCAGTTGACGATATATTGACTTTGTTTATGTATGGGTATGACAAGTCGTGATCTGTAGCGCAAGTGGCTGTAGCAACACCATTTACGGTTGTTATATCTGTTATTTGAATATCTGTTTTTATTCCAGATAGCAACAAATTGTCGCCAACTGATAATCCGTGTTGTATACACGAAATTGTAACATCATTGCCAGACTTTGTTAAATCTGTTATTGGCTTGGATACGCTAAGATTGCTGTTGTATAAAGGCAGTATGCTTTGTACATGAGTGACTAATTCACTTAGGTTCATGCCTATATAATACTACATTGCAATAGCGTTATGATATGTATTTTAAATCCTTACCAGAAACAATATCCAAAACAATAGACTCGTGATACTCTATTGCCTTTTCTAGCCCATAGTTTGGGCAATTTGTGAATTTAACTGAATAGCCATCATAACATTCAACCCTTGTTTCAAAAATAGGGTAATAACCACCACCCCCTCTGTGCCTGTCGTCATCGTCTTCAGCGCAATCAGCATCATCTAAACTAGTAACTATGTTATACTTTTTGTTTTCTTGGGTTTCATATTTTAAAACAGAAAATTCAGAATGCATCACAACAGTCCCATTACCATACTTATCTTCCAAACGGGCATATAGCTCATCATTAGGACATTCAACACAAACCTTCCTGTCCTTTATATAAAAAAAACAAGGCTCCCACGTTTGTTCAAGCGAAAACTCCCACTTTTTATAAGTATCACGATCACATTCTACCAAATTATCATTTTTATCAATATAGAAATAAGCATACATAATTAACTCCCTAAATTACCTACTAAAATAATCATACTAGCACATGCATAACGACGAATCGCACCCCCTAATACATTTGCTTCGGTCAACAGTTTTTGCATCGCCGTGCGTCTCGACATTAGCGTTGCCGAACATATAAACCGTTGACTTCCCAAACCCCCAAACCTTTTCAGCACTGTAAACACTCGCTTTTGAATTTTCGTGACAAAAAATCACAGGGGCTTCATCTAAAGAACCGTATGATTTAACACTCGAAGCCCCAAAAGCATGAACAACTACATTGTCGTGGACATTAGCCTCCGAGCAATCAAACAGATAAACGACTGCGTCCCCCCAAACGTCCACCCTCGATTCACCAAAAATATACAAAACCCCACCCTCAAGTTCAGTAAAACCATATTCATCTATATCCAAGTCATACAAAGGCATTTTTTTGCCCATATCATAAAATATTTCTTGTTTAGTCATTTTTACTCCTTGTGTTAAACAATCAAACTATAGTTATTATATATTGTCAATGACAATTAGTCAAACGTATAATAATTACAATTACCAGACCGTTTCCCTTTTTTGAAAAATACACTAAATACTAAATAGACTAAAGCCAAAATCGCCATAATATCATAAAAATTAATCAAAATAGAAAGTATTACAGAAAAAAATATACCAACAAATCTTGTGCATCCAAAAAGCAGTATTAAAAACAAAAACAGGGAAAATAGAACATGCTTATTAAACACCAAACACCCTATCAATTTCTTGTTCAATATATCGTTCAATTTTCCCAGCATTGCTCTCTATAGCCAGCCACATTGCCGGACGATTTAACGATTTCGGGTCTTCCAAATACTGGACATAATCAACGCTGTTTTCAAAATATAGACGATTCTCACCGTGAACCCTAAATGACAACCCCCTTCTAGCTTTACCGCTTCTATTCGCCCATGATTCACCATCTTGACTAGCTTTAATCCTTCGCCCTTTGTATCTATATACTCGCCCAGATTTCTTTTTTAAAATCGCATCACTCGCACTTTTACGCAATAGCTTGCCTGAGAAATATAAAGCGTTACGCATTGCACGTCTGGTTTTTTTTGGCATTTGCTTAATTTCAAACACCACCCTTTTACTTTTTCGGTCTAATTTGATACTAGCCATCGTTAGCCAGTAACTCTGAACTCCCCTGCTTGATTAAATATAAACGCAAGAACTTCTTTCCCTCGTTGATATTTTCTATCCTATCAACTTTATAACGAACCCCATCATACAACAGCCATTCTTGATCCGTAACTGTAACAACGCTTGTATATCGTGTTGTAAATACATGCGTGATAGATTCTGATACCCCAGCACCGCCAAATGACCGATAGCCTTTCTCATCCGTTTCAAACTTGCCCCACAAAACACTTAGATCAATAAATTGTTCAGTTAAGTCTGTTACCCCAAAATGAGAACCAACCATTGCCCGTGTTTGCACAGTAACCTTTTGATTCAGGCTCTTAACTGGGATGTTAGATTTACAACTCATAAGATATATCAATTACTTTGTAGCGATCATAAATATCATTAACCGCATCAGGACAACCGCATATTCCACGGTTATCGTACCAATGATGAACGGTTTGCAACAACGCCATAGTAATGTCTGCAGGAACATCCGATACGTTATCTCCATAGCCAGATTTAAACGTGATTTTAACCCCCTTTACATCATCATCTACAGTAGGTGTTTCAATTTGCTCAATAATGCCATAAATACCCCCTTCTGATAGCTTGTATTCAGATGATAGAAGCGTTGTGTATGTACTATCTTTTAAATATTCAATAGATACAAGGGATTGATAAGGCGCACGGCGTAAAGTTAAGTCTCCATTAAACGATGGTCTGTAACATTCATAGGTAGCTGTTAGCAAATCTCTATTCATGATGCCCTCGGCGTGTTTTACCGCTGCGTCAATAAATAATTGGATCATCGAGTTTTCGTCATCGCCAGATAATCGTATAAAATCCTTGACTTGGTCGAGTGATATTATATTTTTCTCAACCTTACCAATCCGCTTGTATTCTATAGTCATTTTTTAATTGCCTTTTTAACGACCCTTTTTACCTTTTCAACTTTTGTTTCTAAATCCTCTGATTTCATAGCCTTGTTTTCTTTTACTAATGTTTTTTTTGTTGGTTTGTCTTCTTCTATGATCTCGGCATACCCAAGCATAAACATTGCTTGCCCAATGCTAGTTAGTTTTTGAGACGAATTGATAATTGCCCCTTTTGTAAATGTTATGTTTTCACCATTAACATTAAATTTGCAGTCTTGTAAAATTTTTACTTTCATGGTTAATTTACTCCTAATAATAAAATGGTGGCCTTTTACAGCCACCGATTATATTCCCCTCTATTATAACACTTAATGTTATTAAGCAGTAGGTTTGCTCAAAGCATGGCCTTTGATAGCAACCACACCAATAACAGCACCACTAGTAGTATTAGCTGACACGATACTAGCTCGAACATATCGTTTCTTTCCTACATAACCAACATCTTTGGACAAGTTGTCGTCAGTGTCCGCAGTGAATGATGGCAATCCACCAATAAGGTCTGTAGATGCAACAGTAGCTGCGTCAGACAAGGCAGAATCATCACCATGCTCGACAACAAGGGTGTAATCACCGTCACTTACTGTTCCAGTAACCAAGCTGAAAACCAATGATGCGAACCCAGCTGAATCAATAATATTACCAACAGTCGTGGTGTTTGTAGCAATAGAACCAAAGTTTAAACCTACCTCGGTTGAAATTGAACTCTTTAAATCATAATCCATTTTTTAATTCTCCTAGATTACCCCACGATCAAACGTGGGGCATAACAATAATTCTATTAAGCTTTGATTTTTAACAATGCGAAGGCTTCTGGCAATACAACTTTACCAGTTAGGTATCGGAACCAAGTGTATTCAATAACACGTTGCTTCTTTAATCGGTAAGGGTCTTGAACAAGTTCAAGGTCTACACTGTCAAGAATATTGTATCCTGAGAAAAAGTCACCAAAACCGACAACAATATCGCCAGCAGTTTGGCCAGTTAGTCCGGTTAGCTTGTCCATATCTTGCATGATGACATAAGGAAACTCATTGATAGTGTTAGGGGCATCACCCATACCAGCTTTCCACAAATAACCATTGTTAGTCCCTTCACGCTCAGTTTTTAAGTATGCCAATGTTTCACGGCTTAAAAAATAAACTGGATTATAAGCATCACTTACTTTAGCCGAAAGCAAAACAACGTCATCAAATGTAATCTCACCAGCTGTAGCAGTATCAAACGAGGGAACGGAAGAATTTACCAAAACACCCTCTGGGGCTTTAACGCCTGTACCTTTTAAAAAGTTTCGCCCTTCAGCTTGTGCAAATGCTAGTACAGCATCACGTTGAATTTCATTAGCCATATCAAAACCAGCAAAATTAAGCTGATCTCGTGTAACAGGGGTAGTTACTTGCAAGGCGTGAGCTGTCAACGCTTCTGACCCGTATGCAGATTGGCTGTCCCCACCTTCCTCAAGCTCACCTTCAAACAAAGCAGTTGGGATTCCAGTTCGAACTGGGACATTTAGAGTTTTAACGCCAGCCACAGATTGAACACGGGCTAAACGGCGAACATCCGAAATTTCCTCAACTTGTCGGGCAATTTCAGTTGACAAAACTTCAGGAACCAAGTACCCACCGTTTGCACCAACATCTGTTCGTAATGTTTTTTGCTCAGATTCGGACAAAGCAGCTACATCCCAAGATTTGACCAAGGAATTAAAAGCCTTATATTCGGCAGACTCTTTGTAGTTTTTTGGGGCTTCAACAGATTTCTGAGAAATAGCCAACTCCAAAGTTTCTAAACGCTCTTGTGCTGCTTTCAACTCGTTAGCTGATTCAACAGACTTTAACGTCAGCTCTTTATTCTTTTCTTCATAAGCATCAATATCTTTTTGAATTGCTTCAATTTTAGATTTTTGCTCACCAGTAGCACCTTCAATACTTTTCAACCCTTCTAATACTGCACCTAACTCAGCATTAGCTCCTTGTTCGGTAGTTTTTACTTCTACACTCATTTTTTTACACTCCTGTAATTATCTAATAAAACAATAAATAAATTGATTATGCTCTATTCATTGCGATAGATAACTCATTTCGAGTGTTGACAAATCTATGATATTTAATATATCACAGTTTTGCTTGTATATTTTGTAAACTCGATTTTATTTCTGACAACAAAGCCTCAGCTGCTTTCTTTTCAGCATCAATAATTTTGTCGGCAATATCTTTTTTGTCTTGAATTTTTTTAACACAGGCTAAAAACGCAGTTGCTTCTTGGTTGCTTAATCCGTAGGCTTTTAAAAAGTCAGATGCATCCTTGATATGCCCAAATTGTTCAAACTGTTGAACCATGTTTTTTTGCAAGGGGCTATCAACGCCATCAATCTTGTCATAATATTTATTAATTGACTCCACAGCCATGCTAATGTCATCAATACCATCCACTGACTTACGCCCTTTAATTGCTGCACTAGCTAAAAACAACGCTTTAGGGATTATTTGTAACTCACCGTCAACAACATCAGCAATCTGGTACGCCCCTTCTTGTTTTTTCTCGTCATAGAATAAGAACGCTGTTTTTTGTTGGTCTACTGGCAATTCTTTTTGGACACGTTCCAATGCTTCAGACGGTACCCAGGCATATTCTTTTTCATAAATAGGCAAGTTGTCTTGAAATGGGGTAAATGCTTTACTTGTAATAGCTGCTTCTGGGTTCATGGGTATAGTAACCAATGATACCTCATACAAATCAACAGACTTAATCATTCGAACATTAGCCCCGTTGTATTTTTCATAATCAGCATCTTTAATTGAAAAACCAATAGACATATCATTGATAGACCCTATTTTCATTTGGGGGATAATACGATCAGAAACAAATTTATCATCCCTTGGCATCTTCCCTTTAACGTAAAGTCCTTTCTCGTCCTCATACGCATCAACAAATACACCTATAGGCATATCCATTTTATGTTGCCACAACAACTTAGGCATTTGCCCCTTTAAGCTTTCAACAAAAGCCCCTTTTACGACAACATCATTCCCACGGTCGATATTCCCAAATGTTGATCCGTACCCTTCAAAATAAAAATAATCGGGGTCATCATTGTTAAACTCTTTTATTTCAAACGACAGATTTTTATATTCTAAGTTTTTATTTTCCATTTTCACTCCATTATACACCATATAGACTACTACACCGACAATTTATAATATTTCCAAGCGATGCCCCCATGCTTGTATCGCTGGGATACATCAAATATTCACCATTGACAATATACGGATCATTCATATTTTGCGTTTGCCCATCAGCCATTGCATGCCCCCCTCGTGTTCGATCATCTAAGATAGCCGCCCATTCTTTCTTGACATCAGGATTCCCAGTAACAACGCCATCATTAATACTGCTAGGGTCAACGTCCCCATTCCTAGATATTACCGCTGCTTCAATATTTTTAGAACGTTCAGCCATAAACTGGGTTTCTGTTAATGCTATCATGGCATACCTTGACTTAAAAGCTTTATCCAAGCCTTTATTTATTTCATCACGAACCTTAGTTCCAGATTCCTTGGCCTTTTTTGTTGCTTTGGCAGCAGTATCTTTAATGTTATCATTTGTGGTTTCTATTAATTGCAATGCCCTTCGCTGAATAATGCTTTCAACAAACGCCAACGCAATTAATACAGACGTAGCCTTAATCTTTTCGTCTTCCTCCTCTTGCTCCTGTTTATACTCAATTCCTTTAGCTTCTAAACTTTTTCTATACGAATACTTGCCCTCATTGATAAAATTGCGTATAACACGCTTATAGTGCCTTTCAAGCAGCGTTTCTGTTTGTTTTTGATATATATCTGCGTTAATTAACAGCCCAGTAGCAGTATAGAACGATACCACATCTGTTTTGATCTCGTTAAAATACGACACTAGATCACGGTTTAATGTTTTTTCTAGTGCAAGTTTAAGCGTTAAGTTTCGCTTTGCTCTTTTATTTTTTTCCGATGTAGTCATTCCATAAATTGTTTAGGTAGTCTTCCGAATATTCACCACTTAAAGACTTTATTTGATCTACCCATTGGCTTTTTGCGCCTTGGTCTTGGTAGGGGTCTTGGCTGATTGGTATTTCTGACATAGGTCGGTACACCTCATCCCCATGATCTGGCAATGGCTGGTACCCTAATCTACTTCTCATTTCGTTTACAGTAAGGACGTTTGCTAGTTTAAGCATACGGACTTCCTCGGCTTCTCTTAGTTTCATTGCAGAAACTTTTGAAGCGTCACATACAATTCGGTGTTCTTTTTTTAAAAGCCCTCTGCTTATAAACGATTCGGATATTCCGTCAAAAATTGCGTTAAATGTTGGGAATACTGCGTTTTCGTACAAAGCATATAGGGCTGTTTGGTAGTTATTGTAAGTTTGTGAGCCTGAGTTTACCAACGGCTCTGGGATATCGTATCGTTGATAAATTGCCATTTTAGATTGCTCTTTATTCTCGTTGGCCTGCATATCCCTATTACTTCGATTGCTATGCATGTGAAAGGCCACGTCCTTAGAGTTTATCGCCATCATGCGCCCCTCATTTTGTGCGCCTGCATAGTAATTACTTAAATCCTTTTTAAACATTTCAAATTCTGCTGTATTATTAAAGTGCGTTTGAATAATACCAGCCCCAGAATACCCTCTATCCAAATAAGCAGCGACTTGTAATAGGGATTTTTCAACAATTTGAGCATCTTGGGCTAGGGCTATTAGCTTTGACGTTGCTTTTGTTTCATTTTGCCCTAAATAACCCTTTATGTGAATTAATTCCCCTAATCCGTTAGCCCCAACAATTCGCCCATCGTTTTCATTGTGTCTTTGTAAATACATGCCATTGATTGATGAATAAAACCCTGTGTTATTTACTGTGTAATTCCGAACCCCCTCTGTCTCTGTGATTGTAACTGATCTATCACATACTGGCGTTATGTACTTGGATTTATAGTTTGTATTATTCGACAAATGGACGTAGGCGTTGTTGTATATCAAGAAATCTGTTGCTATTTGCATCATAAACTCTGCGTATCGTTGCACAGAGTTTGGTTTTCTTAATATTTCGTATATATCACCACCTTCATTCACAACAACTCCATTTCGATCAACAATAACTGGTTGCAATTGCGATACTTTTTCCGCAATCATATCAACGGCATGACCAATTGGGGCAACATTTTTATATAATGAATACCCATCCTGCCTACCACCTTTTAAAAGATAAGAGAATATACTTTCATTGTTGCCGGTAGTTCGTGAAGTAGGGGCAGCTGATTTTTTAAATGGATTTAATTTTTTAATTGGGTCAGTAAAAAAAGACACGGTTTACTCTATAAAGATTTACTATATTCAATGCTTAGGTCGCCATTCGTAGGATTATAGCCAGCAACCACGTTTTTAAAACCAATTTTAACCTTGCTGCCTTCATATTTTACGACAACGTCCTTCAATTCCCCTTTGCTAATTGAGGTTACTGCATCAGCAGCGTATTCAATGGCTTTTGCATCGGCTTGACCATTTAGTTTAGCAACCTTATCAACTTGCTTGGCTAAATAGACAGCTATTGCGTCATCTTTAGTGGTTTTGGTCATTTTTGAAAATAACTCTAGCGCAACAAGGGCTTTTTTGGTGTATGCAATCCCCATATTTCTATTTTCTT
>Ga0208645_1002589_pt1 | contig 14266 bp, 8 predicted proteins | sample VirMetDEL_Sep_01_FD_184519 | JGI IMG/M metagenome (GOLD analysis project Ga0208645, IMG submission 184519) | Aqueous microbial communities from the Delaware River and Bay under freshwater to marine salinity gradient to study organic matter... | ecosystem: Environmental > Aquatic > Marine >... | reverse complement strand
AGGTTTTCGCGGAACTTCGCCTCGCCAAAGGTGATGCGAATGAAATCGCGGGCGCGGGTCACGATGTCATCGGCGAACCAGTCGCCGTCAAGGATCGGGATGACGTTATCGGCATCCAGATCGAAGTCGGCTCCGGCACGCGGGCGCGGTAATCGGCCGGCCCTTCGCCCTGATTGGCAAGGATCAGGCCGGGGGCGTCGAGGCTATAGCGGCCAAACATGCAGCCCACGGCATAGTGCAGGAATTCGGCCATGGTGTCGGCGCGCAGGCGGGTTTCCAGTTCTTCCGCCGTGGCCTTGCCGCCATAGCGATAGGCGGGGTTGCAGGTGAGGGTGATTTCTTCCGGCGGCACCTCTGGGGTCAGCTCGGCTGAGAGGCCGTAAGCGTCGATGAAGATGCGGTTGTTTTCTTCCTCCAACCGCTGCATCTCGTCGGTGATGCCCTGCCAATGGGCGCGCAAGGCGGCATAGCTGGCCGCCAGCGTCTCGGCCCGATGCTCGGGGGCGAGCAGCGGGAGGGTGGTGAAATCCCACGAGGTTTCGTAGGCGTCCCAGTCGGACTTAGAGTTCTCGCTTAGCTGCCTCGCTACAGAGCCATCGGCCCATACGACTGGAAGTCGCGCGATATTCCCTTGTTCGAAGTTAATAGTTTCCGACAAAACGCTTAGCATTTTGGGGGCAACGCAGGAGTTGAAGAATCCGAGGACTGAGAACTTATCTTCCGAACCTTTTGGGAAGGCTTTCATCCCTGCATCACTGAAGATCGCACCTTCGGGTGAAAATCGCGCACTAAACGGGCCACTGGTTATTTTTCCCCAAGTGACGCCAGACTGAAAATATCTCTGCTCATTGCGCACGACACTCTTTGGTTGGAGTGACTTGATCAGTGACCCGTCGTTAACTTTCATGACGACCGAAGAGTTGTTGCCGAACCATCTCCTATACTCTCCACCTTTGTCATACGCGAACCATTTTCGTTGGTCGCCAGAAAAGTTTTCTGATAACGGACGCGCAAATCGGGCATCAACCACCTCATGCCATTGGCGAACGAAGCGATCATTATCTGCGGTGGACATACCTTGACACGCATCCACGACACTTGCCAAGGTTTGATGCTTCGAGAAAAGTTCACGAAAATCCTCTGTGATCCAATAGGCAATGGGCGACCCTAGCACTTTCTGGAACATTTCTGATGAGTATCGGTAGTGAACGCCGGAAGTGGTTCCAGAAAGAGACTTCCGGAACAAAGCGGATTTCTCCGCTTCACTGCTGCCAGATGTAAGCCGGAAGTAATCTCCGAGACTTTTTGGGTTTGTTGCGTTAATAAATACAAATGCTGTAGTGGACACGACTGAACCACCGATAGTGTCAAAACCTCGTTCGCCAAGGTGAGCCATGGACGCTATCTGCATCTTTGACAGCAACTTGCCGCGAAGTTTCTCAAAAGATGAAAGAAACATCCATGATTGCATGTTAATCATAGCGACTGACGCGGAACGCTTTGATAGAGTTGAAGCCCGCTCCATGAACATCGCAAAGAGATCACTTCGGCTGTCTGAATACTGTGATCTCGCAAAGCCTTGCAGGGCTAAGTTCATCCCTTTCCAACCCATATACGGCGGATTGGCCACCACCACATGGTATTTGGGAGATAGGGCCTCGGCCATCTCCAGAACCTTCAGCACCCGCTCTTGCACATCGCGCAGCAGCAGGTCGCCCCCGAACTCCTTCAACCGCACCACCCGCGCCACCTCGGCCGGATCCCGCAGTTTCGGCACGATCAGCGACCCAAAATTCTTGGCCGCCTCAAACTGCCGCAGCGTTTCCACCAGCGCGTCCGAACGCGGGGCGATCTTCCACAGCGGCGAGTCAGGATCGAGTTCGCTGTCGCTAAACCGCACATCCTGCATCACGCAGATATTGGGCTGCACCCCAAGGCGCAAAAACTTGCGCCGCCCCAGCCGTGCCGCCGCCTTCATCACCAGCGCAAAGGCCGCCAGCGCGCCTGCCCTATCGTCAATCTCGACCCCGTGCAGGTTATGCGTCAGGATCAGCGCGGGGATGGCATCGGCGTCATAGCCTTCCTCGGCATAGATCGCGTGCAAGAGATCAAACGCATAGGTCAGCATATGCCCCGACCCGCAGGCCGGATCGCAGATGCGGATATCCTCAGGGCGCTCAAGGCGCAGAAAATCCGTCTCCGGTTCCTCGGGCGCGATGTAATACTCCATCTGAAGCGCCAGTTTCGAGGCGGGGCGATTGAGCAGCCAAAGCCGCCCCAGCGAGTTCTCCACCAAATAGCGCACGATCCAATGCGGGGTGAACAGCTGCGTCGCGGCGGGGATGTTTTCGGCGGTGATCTTGACGTTCTTCTTCAGCCCCGCAAAGACCTGATCCTTCTTCTCGCTGATGTAGAACTGGTAAAGCCAGCCGATGATTTCGACATCCGCGCAGGCGTCGGTCGTCATCACCGCGCGCAGGCGGGCCAGAATGCTGTCGGGCGACAGCAGGTCATCGGGCATCAGCAGTTCGGAATAATCCTCGGCCCGTTCGAACATAAAGGGCATCGGCCCGTGCCAGTGGTTGCAGGCGTGGATCAGCAGCAGCCGATACGCCTCGGCCTGCGGATCATGCGCGGGGCGGGTGCCGTTGAGGTATTCGGCAATCTCAGGCCGCGCGCCATCGGGCAGGTTGCCTGCCAGCGCCTCGGCCAGAATTTCGGGGCGGGTGGCACCGTCGGCGGGTGACACCACGCGCGGGTTGGTCAGGCCGGTAGCATCCATGAACCGCAGGGCGGTAAAGCGGTTGAACCACGCATAGGCGGCCTGTTCGATCACCTGCCCGCGGTTGGTGGCGCAGGCGGCCTCAAGGCTTTGCACCGCCTTTGGGTATTCCCGCCGCGCTGCCCCGCCTTGTGCCAAGGCCAGATCCAGACGCGCTGTGACCTGATCGATCAGCAGGTTGCGGGCGGCTTGGGCGAATTTCTTCAATGCGTTGGTGTCCATCAGACAAGCACCTTCTTGCCTGCAGCGATTTGGGCCAGCAGGGTTGTTTTTACGGCATCCAGATAGCGGGTCACGTCGACCTCATCCTCCAGATAGGATTTGGTAAAGGGCACGGGGATGGACTGCGCCTTGATGTAGGTGAGTTTTGGGGCGGGAGTTGCCGGGGTGATCGGGGCCTTTGACGGCGCCTCATCCATTTGCCCGCCGGTAGACGGGGGGAGGGCATAGGGCGCAGGCTGCGGGGCAAGGGCGGCGATCTGGTTTAGCGTATCGGCCAGCAAATCACTGCGCACCCCCGTCGCGCGATCCCGCAGCACGGCGATATGGGTCTGCGTGGCAAGCCGTGTCTGATGCGCCGCCAGCCCTTCGCGAACGCGCGCCTGCTGACCTTCGTCCAGCGCGCGGAATTCGGACGTCTGGGCGATCTTCGTGACGACATCCTCAATCGCGGTGGCGACATTGGTGCGCTCGGTCAGAACGGTCTGTTCGATGCGTTCCTTCAGTGCGTAGAAATCGGCTTTCAGCGCCTGAATTGCCGTGCCTTTGAAACATTCCGGATCAGCGAGGGCTTTGTGCAGGGTCTCCGCCGCGGCGGCATCAACATAGACTAGGTTCGATTCCTGAGCGGCAAGGAAGGCACGCACATCGTCATAAATCGCCTTTTGCGGGCCAGACATAAAGCTACGGATTTTGTCGAGGGTTTTCTCCTTGGCATCTAAAATCCGGTCTTCAAGGCCCACCGGGCCGATGATAAACCAGCTCGCTGCCTGATCGCGCATCGCGTCGATCTGTTGGCGGAGCGGGTCAAGAGTCGCAACGAACGGATAGCTTGGGGCCTGCCGCGCCAAAGAGTCGAGTTCCGCCAAAAGTTTGCGGGCCTGCGATTGCCATTCCCCGCCAAGGGTGCGTGCGTCGTTGCCAGAGGCTGGCAGATCGAACAGTTCCTGAAAAATCTCGCGGGATTTCCGGATTTGCGCCGCTGTGAATTCAATCTGCGGCGATAGAAGGATATTACCCAGCGTATGGCTATTGCGCAGGGCTTGGATCAGCGCATCGCCCTCCAGCAGGACGCTGTCTGATCGCGCCTCGAGCTTGCCCCGCGCCACCAGACTGGCGGTTATACAAAGAGCTGCGACGGCCGGCCAACCATACGGTTTGGCGGAGAACTTTTCGACAAGTGCCTTGGCCGAAACCTTGACGCCCAGCCGCATCTGCCCCTGCGCGTGGTTCAATACCTCTTGCTCGGCCTCGGTCAGACCACTGCCCTCTGCACCGAACAATCCACCGTCCACACGGCCGGCGCGGCCCAGATCCGCTTCGGTAAAGCTGTTACCGTGCAGCATAGGCAGGTTGGTATAGACCTTATCGACCAGTGCCTGAAATCCCTTCACAAGACGATCCTGTGGGTCGTCTCCGCCAATCTCCAGCTCGGTCCCGCGCACGAACATACGAGCTTCGGCCATCAACACACGCAAGCGCGTCAGCAAGTCCTTTTCGCGCCGAGAATTTTGATCCCGCTTTTCGGCGATGATCCGATCTCTACCGGGCTGTTCTTGCCCCATCGACGCTTGGCGGCCGAATTTGCTGGTCTGAATCCACAAAACCAGATCACGGGTAAAACGCACGTCGCGGTTCAGAACGACAGCCAACTCATCACGCACCATGCTGTTCATACGCACCATTTCAGGCGCGTCCGCATCATCACTGAACGGCGAAATAAAGTTGACCGAAAGCTCGTATTCTTTGCTCAGCCCATGCCCGTCAAGCTTGCGCGTAAAGGGGTAATCGACACCCGTGGCACCGTGGCGGATCTTCGTATGGCGCAGGATGGATCCGAAGGCGAGTTCGTCGAGATGCCGCTCGATCTCAGCCGGATCGACGGCAATCGCCTTGATTTCAGCTTCGACGTCCTTTTCCTCATTCGTCAGGAATTCATAGGCGTCACCATTGCGTTGGATCAGCGTCTGGCGCTCCAGCAGCGACAATGCTTCTTCAATCCGGCGGCGCTGTTCGGTTTGATTTGCGTCGAACTGCGAGAGCAACAGGATAGAGATGTTCCGCGCGGTTGGTTTGAATTCCTTGACATATTTCACAAGGAACAGCGATTTCAGAACCCGAACTGCAAATGCGTCGCCTAGGTTTTTCTCTGCCAATTGAATCGACTGCTGCACGGAGGATTTCAGCGCCGTGCGAATGCCTTCGAACATGAGATCAAAGGTTGCAAGACCGCCCACAGGAGTATCGGCAAGCCGCTTGGCAACCTCTTGGAACACACCCAGCATCGAACGTTCCCCGACCGAGCTGTGTTTGCCCTCAAAAGCGTTGTGTTGTGACAAGCCCATGATCGCGCGCTGGAACAGATCATACTGGTAGTTCGGGAACGGATAGCTTGCGACAAACTGCTCTTTGCCTACGAAATTCTTGAACTTGAAAGAGTTATCCCCGAACTCGAACAAAGTGCGCAGGTTGTTTTCCTCGGCATCATAGAGGTTGCCAAGGGTGATCTGGCCAGCATCCGTTTTGGCCAGCAAGCGCTTTTGAATGACTTCGGCCACGTCCTGGGAATTCAGCGGCATCCGATTGGCAAAGCGAGCCTGAATCTTGGAAAAATCATTCTCTTGCTGCGCCGTCAGATCGCCGACGACCGAACCCATATCCTGTTGAGCTGTAACAATAATCCAAGCCTGACCTTTACATTTGGTATTCAGACTCTCGGCGATAGTCTGCAGGTTGGTCATCAGTTTGACGTTGTCAGCAATATATTGGCCGACCTCATCAACGAAAAAGTTGAGCCGGAACTTCGGCCCTTGCGCGTCGATCCAGGCTTTCACATTGTTGGCAAAATCTTCAATCGAAACCCGCGTATCCTTGCGATATTGGCCCAAAATATCGGTCACTGTGTCGCCTGTCACCTCGGCGAAGGCAGCCGCTACATGCTTGCCCTCCATCAAAGCTTGCTCGCGACCACGCTCCCACGATTTTCCCGACGATTTTTCAAAGGCTGACTTGAACGCATCAAGCTTGCCGCGGCTGTTCAGGTCGCGCTCGAATTGCGCGATATGCGGCAGCTTTCCATAATAGCCGCACAATTCGTCAAAGACCTTTTGGAACACTGCCAAAAGCGCATCAACATCAGTCTTCGAGATCACATCCGCCTTCTGATCGATGTTGAACAAAACGGACCGAGAGGGAATTGAGACCGCTTTGCGCAACGCGCCCGACAGCATTGGGTTGCCTGCCAGTTTGCGCTCAAAAATCGCAAAGGCCCGCTCCCCTTCGACCACATCATTTTCCAGCAACAGGGCAAGCATTTTCAACAAGTGGGACTTTCCGGACCCGAAGAAGCCTGAAATCCAAACACCGTTGGCAGTTTCATAGTTATTATAGGCGTCAAGAAACTGTTCAAGCTTGGCGCCGATCTCGTTGGTGATGACATATTCATCAAGTTCGATCCGCAGGCTAGCACGGTCGTCGGCCTTGATGACGCCCTCGATCGACCGATCAACGGGCTTGGCAAAAATGTCTTGAAGAATGGCAGCCATAACTCAAACCTCGTAATTCATGATATTGAAGGCGCGGTAATATTTGTCGTCATGCAGAACGCCAAAGAGTTCTAGCGACGCACCGGTCGCAAGCGCATGCGTGTATCTTCCCGGGAAAAGCATCACCGTTGGCCGGTCTTTGGCGGTGCTTTGCAAGTTATTCAGGACGTTATGGGATCGCAGGAACGGGTATACCTCTCCCACGCCAGACAGGAGGATAACGTCATGGGGCTCGCGGTCGATCCGTTGCCCAATCGCCGGAATCAGATGTTCCTGCGGATCCAGCACGCCTTGCAAAAGCTCTTTAAGTTCAGACTTATCGGTATCCGCTTCGATGTCCAGCACCTGATCCAGAATCCCACGATCCTGAAGCACCTGCAGTGAGAGCTCATACAGGTCGATATCAAGCACTGTAACACCGGCGTGGCTGAGACGGGCGATCAAGTCCTTGCGATCATCAACTATCGTCAGGCCGTCTTCCGCCCCGTAAGCACAGATGAAAAACGGAACTTCATTGCCAAGACCTTGTTTATTCAAAAACCGCTCGCTTGAGATCACCTTGAATAGGTGTTCGGCACGCTTACGGCGATCTAAAGTCGTGCTCACGACTGCCCCCCATTTCCCGGAAAGATCAACAGATCCGCCGAGCTTGTCTCCGCGATCAAAGTCTTCATACGTGCAGACAACCAAATCGGTTGAATTTTCCCCTCACGGCTCAGCAGTTCGCATTCGCGTAGAATCCGAAACAGAACTTGCCTGAGTTTCGCACAGGTTGAAAGTGAGAGTTCGGCAAGGCTTTGATCAATATCTGCTTTTTCCGCGAGGAACCGATCAAAGACCTCGTGGCCAAGATCAAACCGCCAGGATTGGTAACGCTCAACAATCACCTCGACAGTGAACTCACGGACGAAGCGATAGGTCCTGCAAACCGCCAGCCACATTAACGCCTGTTGTTCCAAACGATCGGCGCTTTCCAGCAAATAGCAGCGCTCTGCCTCGGTCAAATGCCCGATCCGATCAAAAATTTCACGCAAAACACGTGTCTGTGAGGCCAGCTTGGGAAGCGAGGAAACGCCCTCAGACAACAAGCGCTCGCGTGCCTCAGCCCAGGATTCGCCCGAGCGGTATTCCTGCGCCACGGCCATGCCTTCTCGGACCATCAGCCCACCGACACTGAACGACATCCGGTATTTCGTCTCTATCAGCCGCGTCATGGGCGGGTCTCGGCGTCATGCACCGCCCCGTCGAATTCGAACTGCGCGCGCTCTAAGGCGATGGAAAGGTCGTCTGCATTCGCGGCGACGATATGCTGTGCCCGAGGATCTTGGCGTTGCGCGGGGCTGAGAAGACCAAGGCGCTTGAGCACATAAAACAGCATCGCATAGCGGACGGTCAGCCGCGCACTGCCGCCTATCATGCCATAGTCTTTTGCCACCACGGCCTGCTGCCCGGTTGAGAGATCAGGGTGGGGCACGATGACAATATCAAAGGTTTCCTGCCAAAGGCGGTCTTGCGCCCCATCGACACCCGGATCGCCCGGCGCATCGATGCCAAGGATCCTTGGCAACAGAAAATCCTTAAACTTCGATGTTTCATGACACCATGCACGAGCATGCCAGCGGAATCCGTCATAGCCAAAGGCATGCGGGGTGATACGTCGCCAAACAGGGTCTGGATGATCACGGCTCATGGATTGATAGTGAACATTTAGCGATCTGCCGTCGCGCACCGCCGCCAAGACCAGCCGCAGCACTTCAACATCCACCTTGCGCCGCGGCGTCAAGGCCACATCTGCCGCGGGAGCAAGTCCAAGCCAGTTTGCCCCTGCCTCGACGAAACCCTCGGCAAAGGATCGTAACCGCAGCAGATAGGCATCTGGGTCGGGATCAAGGAATACGGGCGTAAAGCCCTCCCCCGCGACATAGCGCTTGGCGCTCTTGTCGTAGACCGCGTTCTGTGGCGCCCGCTCTTGGTAAAGGGTAAGATCCTTGGAGGCTTGAGGCACCGAAACGCCGAACATTTCAATAAGATCGGCGCGGTTTACCCCGCCCTCCCAAAACAGCCGAAACTCGATGAATTCCAACCGCCGTTCAACACCCCATTTTAGCATCGCTTCTCATTCCGCCAGACGGGCATAAAAGCTACACGGGAACACTCCCGCAATCCGTATACTTTATATACCTAAATTCAAAATCTCGTCAATCGTCGTTTCCGCATACAGACGATGAGAATACGTTTATCCTGAACGCCTCCGATTGACTGATTGACCAACCGACGCGAGACAGACAACAAACGGGAGCTCCTACGCGTCGTATAAGTCGTATCGTTATACAGAAAGTAGCTCGTGTTCCCCCTCGCTGGCGTCAACGCAACAATCTCGAAAATGCGGACTTGAACCACTGATTTCATTCTGCGTCCGGTGCGCCGGATCCTCGGCATCACGCGCAGAAACCACGCGGCGAAGTAGCCCAATTACCTTAGAGAACAGCGACTGCACCGGCGACCGTTTTTCCGCAGCCGCTCCATGAACTTTGGTATTCTTTCCAGCGACGTTGACCAAAACCACCTTAGCACATCGCGATGTTGTCGGGAGGAGTATCCACCCATCTCTTCCAAACAGGAATCAGCAACCTCCGGCCATTTCCGGATCGACTTTAATATCTGTTGGACAGTTGGACAGATTTTAACTGCGGTGCAGCCCCCGCCCGCATTCTTCCACCCCAAAACAATGGGCAGGCCTGCTCGGTTCAATCTGGCCCACCGCTCGCGCATCGACTGTGGCAGCATGCTCTCGGGGCGTTTGTCGAATTTTGTGGATAACCGCCAAGCACCATCCTGACAGCCGCACATTATTGGCGCAATATAGGGCATCCCATAAACTAAAGGAAACTCTATGGATTATCGCGAGTCCGCGCCCGAAGACGCATGTCTGATTACGACTGGAACGACCAATCAGAGCGGTGGTTCTGAGCACGAAGGGGTCGAGCCTGACGACTTTTGCATCGAAGGCCTGCCCGAAGGATATGTCTACATCCATCACCGGCGCATCATCTCGATCATGGGCAAGGGAGAGGCAACGCCGCTCTGTGGCCCCCTGCGCGTTACGAGGCGGTTGAGCAGTCTGAACGGTGACGCCGCAGCCCTTGTGATCGAGTTTTTGGACCGCGATGACACCCAGAGGACCTACGTCGCTGGAGTCGATGATCTGATCAAGCGCGGGAGCGATGTGGTTGCCGATTTGGCCAATCGCGGCCTCGTGTTGCGGGGCACCGTTACGCAGCTTTTGAAATTCGTGCGTAGCTGGGAGGTGGGCGCTGTTGGAAGTCTGGCCAAACACAAGGGTTGGATGCACGCCGACGATCAAGTTGGTTATATCTCGCAAAGCGGCAAGGCGCTCACCTGTTCCGGCCCTGGCCTGAAGCCCATTTTTACTTTGGGTGGTTCGGCTGATGTCAGTGCGGCGCGCGCAGGCAGCTTTGAAGGCTGGCGCAACGGTGTTGCCGCCATGGCAAACAACAATCCTTTGCTGATGTTTAGCATCGCATGCGCGCTTACTGGGCCCCTCCTCGAGATTTTCAACCTGGACGGCACAGGCTTTAATATTCACGGGAGGACCAGCGATGGGAAGACCACCATTCTCAATGCGGCAGCGAGTGTTTCGGGCCCACCGGCAGCGATAATGCGCTGGAATGCAACCCCAACCGCATTCGAAAACGCAGCCCGGGATGCAAATGACGGCACACTTATCATCGATGAGATCCCCACGAAAAACAACAAGGCCGCGCGGGACCTCGGGCCAGTGCTGTATATGCTCGGGAACGGTGTTGCCCGCAGCCGCAGCGATTTCAGCCTCAAAAGCTTGGCTCCAGCCACGTGGCGTATTGTGTTGCTCACCAGCGCCGAAGCCTCTTTGACCGAAATCTTTGCCACTGCGAAATTGGCGATGCCCGACGGGCTTGGCGTCCGCTTGGCAGATATCCCGACCAAATCCTGGGCGCATGGCGCCTTCGCAGACATACATGGTTACCCCAACGCCGCGGATTTTGCCGATGCGCTTAAGGCTGCATGCAGGGAGCACCACGGCCATGCAGGGGAGCGCTTCATCCGTAATTTGATCAATACGAGGCAATCGTCTCCGAAGCTTAAAAGGATCCAACGCCTCTTCGAACTGGTTCTGAAAGAGCTCACGGAATATCTTGGCTCACGATCTGACACCCCTATCGAGAGTGCGGAGCAGCGCGTTATCCGGCAGTTTGCCGCAGTCAGTGTAGCGGCTCAGTTGGCATGCGCCTGGCAAATTGTGCCTTGGAGCTTGTCGTCGGTGCGCCCGGCTATCGCCGAGATTGCGTGCCTGTGGCTCAATCAGCGGCGTCAACACTTTCTGGCTCCGAGTGAGGGACTTTTGGCACGTGTGAAAGAATACTTCGACGCGCATCGCGGGGAGTTTGCTGACTTCGCGGGCGGGGAGGACTTCGCTCCGGGCCAGCACTCTGGTTGGCACGATGATGAGACCTTGGCTATCTCGACCGAGGTGTTCGCCGATCAAATCGCACATCCACTTCCCCGTGGTGTGGCGGCACGCTTACTGATGGACATTGGCGTTCTGTCTGTCGGTGGGGAGGCCAGGTCGCTGCAGCAGCGGCGGCCACAACGCATGGATCCGAACCGTGGGCGGGAATATCATCTCTCTAAATCGCATCTGGGCCTCGCACGGTCGGGGTGATGATATTCCGCTGCGATCCTTCCCTTTGGCAACCGGGCATCAAATCGGGCAGAGCCAAACCTGTGCGTCTTTTGGGCTTCAGTGCGTGCGTAAACATTGAATTGGCAATGACGTTCTCGCTCGCCTTAAGGTCTCCGTCAGCGCTTCATGTCTGCTACTCAATGCCCGCAAGCGATCGGTGATACGGTGTTTCGGGATGGCAGATCAGAGGGGGAATTCCGGATGGGCAGCAATTTGGATGTGCGCTGTCAAAGCATGCGATCCGAGGATCCGTCTTGGCGTCCTGAGGATACTTAATCATCGGCTCATCGGCCACCTGAACTGCTCAATGCCTTGCACTGCGTCCTCAATTTTGGGGAGGCTCTGCGGGAAATTGGATGGGATAGAATCCGGTAGGTTTCCGGAAAGCGGTGGGAAGAAGATCCCCAAATTCCCGACGTTTTCCACCGCTTACGGCATGCGTTTTACGGATCGTGGGTTTGGCCGTCACTCCTATTATCGAGCCCCAAAGAAATGTGTTTTGGATTTTCATCGAGATCGGTGAGTCTTGCTCTCATCAAGGCTCCTCGCACCCGGGGGGTAAAACCCAAAGCGTCATGCAGGATCAGAAAGACTATAGACCATGGCAAGGCCGCGCAAAAGCGATGAAGAAAAAGCCAAACCTCGGGAAATTCATGTCCCCGACGCGACTTGGACTGCGATACGAGAAGAAGCTGCCGCCGCAGGTCTATCCACGTCACAGTATCTGATCCGGATCCGCGCGTCACGCCGCCCCGTCATCGATACCGACCACATCGTCCGAGCGTGTGAACACCTGCACGGGATCGATCAATCGCTGCATCGAATTGCCGATGGCCTTGCGCGCCGCGACGGCATGAGCAGCATCGGCGCACTGCTGCGCCTTGCCGCAATCGAGCGCCAGATACAGAGATTCCAAGAAAAGGTGCTGGTTCCATGATGATCGGTTGGTCACAACATACGGGTGCCAGCGTCGAGACCGCGCCAGAGAATGTCATCGGATATTTGATGAGCCCCGAGGTCAGCAAGACGGTCGGCACAACACGTCAAAACATCCTGCGTGATCCTGCACCGGAGTTGCTGATGGGCAACCCGAGCATTACGCGCACCACTTTGAGGGCGCTGCGTCACACCCACATCTATAGCGTAGCAACCTTGTCCTTTGCTAAAAACGATATCTCGGTCGCGGCCTTCAATGCAGGGGATCCTGACTTGCGGCAACAGATCGGCCAGACCTTGGGCCTGTTTTTCGAGGCTGCATATGCGGGCATTCCGCGGGATGCTCGATTGCAGCCCTTGGTGGGAACGCACACGCACACCGGACGCCTCGAGGTGAACATCTTGATGCCGCGCGCCGTGTGGAAATCTGATGGGCAGCTGCGCGCTCACAACCCCCACCCGCCGGGGGGCGCAAGCATGGCGCTGTGGGATCATGTTCGCGATCTGGTCAATCTGCGATTTGAATGGGCCGACCCAATGGACCGAGCGCATGTGCGGATGACCGCACAGCCCAATTGGCTTCTCAAGAAACGCAGCGAGGGCGCGCGTCACGGTGAGGTCATTTCCCAAAGCCCTCGTCACGAAATCGCCGCTTTAGCGGAGGCTCTGGTCGATTGGGAAGGCCTTTCTGACCGAGAGGAGTTGATCCCCCGGATGCAAACCGAGCTAGAGGGCAGCGGTATTATCATCACAAGATGCAACGCTGACAGTGTGACGTTTCATGATATCGGAGCAGGTCAAACTTGGCGGATGCGCGGCCTTCTGTTCTCTGACGCATTTGCTGCTGAGAACCCGCTGATGGACCTCCCCGGCCCCGAGTTTGATGAACTGCGCCTGCGGCAGCTCCGAGCGGCACCATCTAAACTGGCAACCGCCATGATGCGCCGTGCAACCTTCAATGCGTCTCGTTATCAGCACGCCAAGCCAGAAGGCTTTGATCCCGCCGCCATCATCCGCCAACCAGGCCTGCGCTTGTCGATGCGACATCCCTGTGCCGACGACAACCACAATGCCCAATTCCCTGAGCCCGCTCGAGCAAAGGCGTCCCGAGCAGATCAAGCCATGACTGAAGTTACGGATCTAGGCCTTGCTGCAGAAATGGCAGGTGATGCTATCCAAGCTCGCCGTCTTCGATACGCTGGCGGCGGCGAAAGCATCTTCTCAAAGCTACAAGCACATCTTGCGCGGTTGATCCTAAAGCTGCGCCGGCGCCAATCCACGCAAATTTTAGCGCGGAGCGTGAGCGCCCTCGGCACCATAAGATGGGTAAAAATCGCAGATAAACTGGAGACTTTGAATGACCGTCACCCCCTCATCGACAGAATGGCCGGAGCTGCTGGCCGAACTGCGCAAACTAACAGCGTTGATCGGGCCGTTGCAGGCGATCTTGGCACAAGAAGCCGCGCCGGGAGTTTCGGACGTGATCGAGCAGATCCTCAGGGAGTTCTCCCGGATTGGCGAGCAGATGGAGCGAGCGGTAGACGTGATGGAAGGGGATCGAGAGCTTCGCGACCAAATGCGCGCAATTATGATCAGGACGGAGCAACAGGAGCAGGCGTTGATCACAGCGAACAACGGCATCAAACAGATCCTCACCCTACTGGGGGAGCCGATGCGGGAATACCCTCGCGCGGCGATCTAATCTGCTTCGCGAGGTTGGCTGCGGCGCGGCAGGGGATAACGTCGCCCCGTCTCAAATTTGTTATCCACGACAACAAGGAATGGCTGAGCGTCCAAACTGCGGGCAAGGCCATCCTCTTTGATGGCATGCGCACGCTTGAGCTTGGCGAGCAGCCATCTGTTGCGGAACACGTGACGGAAACCAACAGACCATAGCTTTGCCTTCCATTCGGTAGCGCCTATCTGCGGGGATCGGTTTGCGGTTATTCTAAATCGCGTAATTGCGAGATTTCTGCGTTCATTGGCGGATGCCCCGCGCAACGGCCAAGCTGAACCGCCGCCATTTGCAGCACGGATTCC
>Ga0208645_1002588_pt1 | contig 14268 bp, 18 predicted proteins | sample VirMetDEL_Sep_01_FD_184519 | JGI IMG/M metagenome (GOLD analysis project Ga0208645, IMG submission 184519) | Aqueous microbial communities from the Delaware River and Bay under freshwater to marine salinity gradient to study organic matter... | ecosystem: Environmental > Aquatic > Marine >... | reverse complement strand
AATACCTCTTCTTTGCAAAAAAAGGTGACTGTCGCAAATTGCGTCAGATCATCTCTGATGTAAATAAATCTTCTAACCATAAAAATTCAAAAGTTATGGGCTAGACAGAGAGTGCTGAGTAACCACTATAAAGATGCTCAGGCGTTGGTATGCCTACGAAACCAACCGACTGCAACCTGCACAGTGCGAAGTAAAAAGGCAGGAGGTATCTTATCACCTAAATAGGCACGTAAAGATAAGACGTTGAAAGGCTCAGTAAAATCCTGAGATACGTATTGGCAAAACTGTTGGTGAGCAGTACAAAACACTAATAATTACAGATAATAGGCTTGAGTCGAGCGTCAAGCCGAATGGGCGGTTGTTTATACATAGTTTCACCAACTGTGTAAGGTTCCCTTAATGACAACTAAGCCGCTGTGGTACTGCGAGTGGTGTCAAAGTACGCGCATGGGCGAATCCAGAAGTGGTAAATAAAATGCTGGACTGTAATTATTTATTAAATAGAGTAGGCTGTTTGTTCAGTCTACTCTAAAGCACACAACATTGCTACCTTCAGAGTTGAAATACTCACGGTGTGTGCGTTAAGCTTGCTTGACAAGTTACCAAAGCAAAGACTATATTGTCGCATAACCTCTAAATTTTAAGTTATGTTATTTTCATGTAGCTGCGCCTGGGGTGCAGATGATCTAGAGGACACAGGAATGTGTCAGAATTGTGGCGGACACTCCGGTAAGTAGCCACGAACACCTGAGGTATGTGTATAAACTGCCTTTCTTTTTGATTTCCAAATCTAAATTATAAAACAGTATGGAAAAGAAAGTATTTGGTGCTATTGACTTAACGAATGTCTACCTTCATCGAACAGATCCCCATCACGGGAAAATGTACGATAGAAAAACAGGTAGTCTAAATCTATATCATAGCACAGTTCCTACAAGAGACGTTGAAGATGGCTATACTGAAGAGGAATTAATTGAATGGCACAATGAAATTATAGAGAATGGCGGTAAAGCCAAACTCTATTTCTTCAAAGAGGCCTATTACATGGGAGTTAAAAAAGCCTATGTAGAAATAGATTTACTGAGAAAACGTAAATCTTTCTTCATAGGTTATTCAATCTATAACTCATCAAGAGTTATAGACTTTTGTGAAGACAATGGTATCTACGACATAGATAATCTTGAGATTGAAGTCTCAACTGAAGCACCTTCTCCCAATGATGTGGGAGAACTTCAAGAAGAAGACTTAAGAAGGAGTAACGTGGTTTATGTGTCTCTCAATGACACATATATATTTACAGTAAGTAAAGACGATGGTCTTTACAAGGCTGTAAAAGAAGTAGACCAAATCCTGCAGGAAGCAGGTGAATATTTGAAGGAAGCATTTGACTTCTATCTGATGTTCGAATAGATATTAACTCTCATCCAATTGCAGGATAAAGACCCACAGTGATTATGGCTAGTCGCGCATAGTCATTAATCTTTATAAAGTATATTCTTTATAAACCTACTGTTACTTAGATAACAGCTAGTAATCTACCGAGAGGTAGGGGCCGTGGTTCAAGGGTTGCAACCTTGTGAGAGTTCTCTTATTTTTTAACCTTTTAAATAAGTAGTTATGTCATTTGAAGAAGCTGCTGATATGTTTGATTTGTATGAAATATCACCTGAACTAACATGTTCATGTGATGAATTCCATACATGTCAACAATGTATGGAAGATGATAAAATAAATGACCGAGATTTATCATCTTTTGAGACAGGTCAACATTTAGAGCAATCATAATACTGCTTCATATAACCGTGTCATAACAACTGCTTCTAACCAAAGCAAGTTATGATAATCTATGTAAACAAGTATGCAAGCGTTGCATACGTTTTGTGAAATTTTTGATGCTTTTTGTTATAAGCAATGAAGTTTACATAGTAGGGCTAATTCGCAGGCTTGGTAATTATAGTTGTGGTAACTGTAATTATGGGCTAACAAAAGCTAATGCTAGTGTCCATGGGGCATCTAGTGGCTCTGGTAAGGGACAGAGTTAGTTATTGAGGGTGTCCCCAATATCCTCATGTATTATTTTCTAACCTTCATAAAAACTATAAATATGAAGACTATGACTATTTACGGTGTGTATGTGGCAAGTCAGAAATATGACTATCGCACATTAGATTACAGTGGTTACGAAATAAGTTTAGTGGAACTATGCAATAGCAGAGAAACTGCTAATGAATTAGTTCGTAAACTTATTAAGGAAAAAGTGTCGGGAATGAAAGAGAAAGGTTTATCTCAAGAGATAATAGATCTTGTTGAGAAAAACCTTATCTTGATTAATTATACACATTCCATGGATACATGGTATGAGCACGTTCCCCTTTACCATGTAGATACTGTCTCTGTTGTAACAGAGGTTTGATATGAGTGCTGGAGTAACACTATAAACTGCTCCGATTTTAATGTATTTCCTAATTTTTTTCTTAACTTCTTAAATTTTTGTATTATGTATTCACAAGCTTTTCTTGATGCCCTCAACACAGGTGAAGTTCTCATTCGTAAAACATGGATGAGAAAGGGCAAAGTTTCAGTCCAATTCATGCAACAAATTGATGGTCCCTCAAGCGGTGGGTCAAACAAGTTCGTTGCCATGAACAATGGCATTGAAAATGGCGGTAAGCAAAGGGTAACCACAATTATGTCGGTTTTACCCAATGTAATTGCCAATTGGGGTCTAAATCCTGAGAAGGATTATTTCTCTGAAAACAAGGCGGTATTCGCCTCAACCATCTATGGTGATTGTGACATAGAGGTTACAGAGAACACAATTCCAAATCCGTACATGGCAGACCATCAGCCAAAGATTAATCCTGTGACAGGAGACATCTTGGCACTTGATGGTCAACCAATCTATCGCCACACCCAACTTGTGGAGGAGGCAAACAATCAGTTTCTCAAGCACAATGGCGTCATTGATGCTGAAACAGGAGAACTGATTGAAGCTGAGGCTGCTGCGGACAGTCCAGCAATCGGATAAATTAATCTTCGAGGTCTCAGGAGTATATCTCCTGAGCCTCATTTGCATCATCGAATGGTGGAGTATAGAGAAATCTATGCTCCACCCCCCTTTTCCCTTGTAGTTTAATCTAAAACGAAATACTTTTTTTCCTTTGTCATTTATTAGAAAACAAAAAAGTATTTTAAAACTAAAAAAATTTCCGAGTTATAAAGTTTTTTTTAAACGTCATTTAATTTAAAACAAACTATGGGCAAAATAAAAGAATTATATGCTCAACTTCTTCAAGGTTTGATTGATGAGGAAGAGTATTTAATCGAAAGACTTAGAAAGCGTGAGGAAGAATATCCATCTCCAGAACAATACTATGGAGACAAATACCAAGAGATGTTAGATAAATATGAAGAACAATATCTAACACCAGAACAATATTTTAAACTTAAGTCTGGATCTGAAGAAGAATAACTTTCTTAACCATTTAAATTTTAAATCTTATGTTCAACATTAATTATGCTCTTGATTTCTTAGAGCAAAAACTCGTTATTAATGACAAACCATTGCCAAATGCAAGGCATCCAGAAATTATTTTCTGTGGTTTATCAGGTGTTCCTATTGATCGTCTTTATGTCAAACGTGTAGTATATAGCCTCAAGGATTATGATTCTTGGGAACATATTACTGCTGATACAGACTTCTTGTTTTATTATTCACAAGACATGAAGGAAATAATTATAAACGCTTTCAATTACAATGGTTCTCCATACACAGCTATTTATTCTGTTATGTTGGATGATGGAGATCCTCATTTTTCAGTAGAAAAGGGAATCCTTGTAAACAATTCGATTTCATGGAATTACTTTGCTATGAAAATGACTGAACAATGAAGATAAACGAAATACAAGTATCCTACAAGAATCCTCTTGTAGAAGATACAGAACGCATTTCTGTTGTTGGGAGTGAGAAAGCCTTTGAGGTTTTCTCCTCTCATTGGCAGGAGATTGAACTTGTAGAATCATTTTATCTGCTTGCTTTGAATAGAGCAAACAAACCTTTAGGTATTAAAAGACTATCTCAAGGTGGATTAAATGCTACAATCATTGACACACGAGTAGTCTTTAGTATCTTACTGAAAGGCTTAGCAAGCAGTTTTATTATTGCACATAATCATCCATCCTGTAATTTGGCTCCAAGCGAAGCTGATAGGGCTATCACCAAAAGACTTCAAGCAGTAGGTGATGTAGTTGATATCAAAATGCTTGACCATTTAATACTCAGTCCACAAGGAAAGTATTATTCATTTGCAGATAATGGATTGTTGTAGTATATTTGGGTTTTATTTAATCATTTTTTTTATTTTTTGTGTAACTGTTGGACGCAATGCAAGGGTGTATTAATCCTTGCATTGCTTTTTTATTAAACTAAATAAATTAATTCCTCATGAGATTTATAGCTGATTCAATCATTCTTATTCTCATTCTCACGATTGTATACTTTCTTGCAGAAGCAAGACGAGTAGATGATAGTGATTTCCAGATTGTACAAGATTATGACTTTGACACTTCACAGTATCAAGTTGACACTTCATTAGAAATGGTAAAACAAAGCAGTAAAAAGTTAGAAAAGCATCTTGTAAGTGCCAATACTTTCATTGGTACAACGCAAGATATTACCAATTATGTAAAAAGATTCTATCCAACCGCTGTTGCTGAGAATGTGATATATAATATTCCTATCAGCATCAAACTTGCACAAGGTATTTTAGAATCTTCTTGTGGTAAATCTAAGATTGCTATCCGAGCCAATAATCATTTTGGCATTAAGTACAGGAAATGGCCTGAGGATATGCAAACTTTGGTTATTGGTAAGTATACTTGCCGTGAAGGTAATTTTACTTCCTTCATTTCTGCTTGGTCATCTTGGAGAGCACACAGCATTGTTTTGCAAGCAGAACGATATCAAAACTTGTACATGACGGATGATTATATGTCATGGGCATATGGACTTGAGCATTATGGATATGCTGAAGATCCTCATTATGCTGAGAAGCTAATCAATGTTATTGAAAGAGAGAAACTGTATTTATTTGACTAATTAAAATTGTAAACAATGAATGTTACTGATGTAATCAACCTGACTCCCCACAACATCAACATTATGGATGATGATAACAGAATTATCCTAATTGTCGAACCAGAAGAGCAAGTAGCGCGTATTGCTGCTACTACTGGTAGAGTGGGGATTATTAATCATTCAGGTGAAGTAGAAATACCTGTAAGTGAAAGCCAATTTGGAGAGCCTGTAAACTTGCCTAACCCAATCAATGGTGCAATCTTTATTGTATCAAGGTTGCTTGTTGCAGCTTTACCACAACGTACAGACTTGTACTTTCCTAATGAAATTGTCAGAGACGACCGAGGTGTAGTACTTGGTTGTAAGTCTTTGAGCCGTAGTGCATAATTCTTAAATCATTAAATTTAAATTGTTATGAGTAAATCAAATTCTGGAAGTGTAACTTTTAAAATGGCTGATGGTCGCAGACTAAATGTGTCAAAAGATACATTTGAATGCAATCTTTACAGTACATATCCTAAACCTTACAAAGGTCAAAGGGTAATGATATTTGTAACAAGACATGGCCAAGCATTTACTGTTTTAGGTTCTTGTTTAGAGAACAATGCATGGACAGTAGAACGAGCGTTCCAAACTGAGTAGGTTTTTCTTATTTTTTTTCAATAGTGTTTTGTGATTTGCCCCGATGCGTATTAACTTATGCATCGGGGTTTTTGTATCTTCACCAAAAAGACAGAGAATGAGAAGTACGCACTACATACATGACACAGAGAGTTTTCCTGATTTTTGGTGTACCACAATCAAAGCATACAAGACTGATGAAGTTTATGTTTATGAAATAAGCAAGAGACGTAATGATTTAAACGCCATTGCAAAGTTCTACAAAAACTTCAGAGGTAAACTGATTAGTTTTAATGGCAAACATTATGACAATTATTTGGTAAACTATATAGTAGCAAATCATAGAAAACTATCTTCTATGTCTGCTGATGAAGTTGCCAATCAATTATATAATGTTTCTAAGTCAGTTGTGTATGATCTTGAGGGGTACAAAAGATACAAGTATGGTCACAAATGGACTGATGTAGATTTATTCTTCTTTTGGTCCAACCTTATCAGGATGAGCAAGAATCTTTCTTTAAAGACTATTGCTATTGCTCTAAACTATGATGAAATACAAGAACTGCCTTATCCACCTAATAAGCCATTGGAGAGTTATGAAAAGTTTGATGAGGTAATCAGATATAACAAACGCAATGACATAGGTGTAACTGAAAAGTTATGTCTATTCTTTGAACAGCAAGGAGAAATGGAATTGCGTAAGTTTGTAACCAAACAATTCCATATTAATCCTTGGTCATTGGATGGTGTAAATATTGGTTCTGAGATTCTCAAGTACTATTACAAACAAGCACATCCAGATCATGATTTTAACAAGCAAACATTTAGAAAGAGTATCAAACTCAAACATGTATTGCTAGATAATTATGATTTTGTAGAACATACATATGGATTTACCACAAAGAGTAAACCCAACAGTAAAGAGCGTAAGATGGTCTTTAACAGTCCATACAGCGCATTAATATTCTTAGAGGATCTTGTTATCAAAGACACAAAAAGTCTTTCTTACAGCATTCACTTTGAGAACCCTGATGGCAGTACGCTCATTTCTGATTATGGTTCTGGTGGTATACATGGTTTGGGTTTTACAGGTGTACTTGAAGCAGATGACAAGCACAAGATTATTGACATTGACGTAAGTTCTTACTATCCTACTCTTGTTGTAGAAAATAACTTTATCCCAAAACATTTGGATAATGAGGTGTTTAGCAAGGTATTTTCTAACATTATTAAAACAAGACTCAGGTCTAAGAAACTAAAGAAAGAAAGTCAGTTTCATGATCTTTTGCAATCAGTACTAAAGTTGTCTATTAATGGTACTTACGGTAATTTTAACAATAAATATTCTTGGTTGTACGATCCTTTTTGTACCTTACAGGTAACAATCAATGGCCAGTTTATTTTGACTGAACTTACTGAAAAACTTATTAACAATGGCATTTCTGTATATTATCAAAACACAGATGGCATTACGTGTAAAGTTCCTGTTGAAAAGGAGCAAGTGTTGAAAGATATTGTCACTTCTATTGAAAATAAATTCAGATTAGAGTTTGAATATACTTATTTTAGTAAATTCATTGTTCGTGACGTAAATAATTTCATTGCTGTAACTGATTATGGTGGTGTAAAACAAAAGGGTTGGTTTGTAACAAAACCTAATATTGAAGACAGTCATAATTATTTAGTCATTAAAAAGGCTATTTATGAGTATTTTGTCAACAATAAAGATCCTTATGAATTTATACACAACCATGATAATATCTATGATTTTTGTCTGTCAGAAAAACCTTCAAAGAAATTTGATGTATATTGGGGTAATGACCAGATTCAAAGATTAAATAGATATTACATATCAAGGAGAGGTAAGAGGATATATAAAATATCTAATGATAATAAGAAATCATCTTTGCAAGATGTAGCTAATTGGGCTGTACAATTACTAAATAAGTATGAAGACAAACCAATGGATGATTATCATATAGATTATACATTCTACATATCCAAGTGTCGCAATGAGATATTTAATATTGAAAACAACGCAACTATTTCTACAGGTAATCAACTAAAATTATTTTAACATGACGTACGGAAAGGTATTTAGAAAGCTTCGTTACATTGAAAAGAAAATGTCACAAGAACTAACTGAACGCAAGAAACAACAGTTAGAAGAAGAGTATGAGAATCTAAAGAAACTCATACCTAAACTTGTCTATTTACCTTCTCTGCACAGAAACAAACCTTATAAAAATGATATTTAATATGACAGCAGGTGCAATAGTAATTTTGTTATTACTATACATCATGATTGAGGAATCAAATTAGCGTTTCATTTTATTTTTATTTTCATTTATTTTTTTAACCGTGAGTGAAAAGATTGAACAGCAGTTGGTATATCCAATTGCTGTTTTTTTCACTTAACCAATACAAAATAATGACATGGATAGATAAGAAAATTAAAGCAATGGACATTGTCCAAGATGAGGCAGTAAATACTTGGGCAAATAATAACTACAAAGGTACTGTCGCTGCAACTACTGGGTCTGGTAAGTCTTTTATTGGTTGTAAAGCCATTATCAAAGCTTATAAAGATGGAGTTATTAAGAAAGGTAATAAGATTGGTTTCTTTGCAGAAACACAAGTAAGAGAAAATACCTTTCGTGAAGAAGAGTTTCCCAAGTTTAAGCAAGTAACAGGACATGATTTGGAAAAACTCTTTGACGTACAATTCAGATGCTATCAAGGTAATCCTACCAAGAAGGAACAGTTTGATATGATTATATGCGATGAGATATCAGAAATGCTCACAGCAAAGTATCATGATCCTTTGTTCTTTGATGGGCCAAAGATTGGTCTGGATGCTACTGTCCCTGAAGCATTGTCTGTGTACAGAAATGAACTTCCTCACACAATGCTCAACAAAATAAATCAGGGCAAGAAAAAACGTGATGAGGGTATTATTACAGAGCTTATCAACAAGGGTGAGCTGCTTGATATGTACATGCCTGTTGTGTATGAGTTGTCTTATGAGGATGCTGTAAGATTTGGTATTGTTGCTCCATCTAATGTCTTTGTGATAGACCATTCTTTGGACAACAATAAAAAGAACATGAAACCCTTTAAGTCAAAAGATTTTTACACCACAGAGTTTGATTATTGGAATAGAAAGTTTAACTTGTCAAGAGATTTCACCAAGAGTCCCTTTGTAAGGCTTTCTCAGGCAAGAGAACTGTCTGCTTTTATATCTACTATGCCATCCAAATTTGAAGCAATCAAAGGCATTGTAGCATCTTCTGTTAACAAGACTATTGTATTTAATCAAAAGCTTGAACCATTGAGGTTGATAAATCTCAACGTGGCAGAGAAAGACAACACTCAGTATTTAATTGACCAGTTTAATGATGATGAAATTACAAACATTGCATCTGCTATTAAACTAAAACGTGGTATTACGCTCAAGAAATGTACAAATGTGGTAATTGCAACACCTTACCAGAATTTTCATCATTTTGAGCAGATGAGAGGACGTGCTGTAAGACTTGATTATGAAGACAAGATAGCCAATATCATTGTGTTCAGAACAAATGGAACATACGAGGAGAAATGGTTTGATAACATGCAGAATGTATATAGTCTGGATGGTGACCTAAAACGAACAGTATACATGGGAGATGAAATTAAATTTGTATCATCTAAAAGATTTTTATGAATGCGTTTAATTATGAGTTATTGCAAGGCTTGCCACCAAATGACATGGATTTGGCAAAGATTATTTTATTCACAATCAACCAAAATTTGAGAATCTATGATTACTTAGAAGTAGAAGATGGAAGAGTCGTTATGTGTAATGACTTAAAACAAGATGTAAACAGGATAGTACGTCAGCTTATTGATAATAATGTAATTGTGGCTGATTATGAAGGTGAAATTAGATTGTCACCAATGATGCCATTATTTGCAACTGATGCTGTCAATAATAACCTTGATGTACAATCTATCCGTAAGTATTTCAAACACACTTATCTTGAAGAAAACTTTGGGTTAAGTATTGCAGGTAAAATGGGTGATGTTAAAACCTGTCAAAGAAATTTGGAATATGTCAAACAAGATTATGCTGAGTTATTTAGGCATGTAACGAATGAATTACTAGAAGAAGCGTCTCGCAGGTATATTCAATCTTGTATTGACCAAGATAGATTTATACTTGATTGTGATAACTTCATCTACAATGGAAAGAGTAAATTGTGTGAATTCATAGAAATGGTAATAGATGAAGGAATTAGAGAAGATACAATCAAACCAGGACAGGCTCAAGATTGGACTGAGGAATAGTCTTATTCTTGATACTTACTTTCCTAAGCTCTCTCAATACGTTCCTGCAATTATTCCTAACGATTATATTATTCTTGCTGGCAGAACTGGTACAGGTAAATCAAGAATGCTAAGAACATTTATTAAAGTTATTATTTCTGATGCTAAGAAATATAACTATCAAGCAAAAGTGTTCTTAAATGCATTAGAAGAAACACCTGAAAGAATCAGAGCTGCATGGGTTCTTCAAAAGCTTATTACTGATTACAACATTAATATGACATTTTATGACCTGATGGGTTATAAAGGAAGAATCCATACTTTAGAAGAATCTAAGGCTATTGAAAAATGCTATCAATCATTCTATGATGAGGTGCATCCTTATCTTGATATTGTAGCAATTAGACAGCCATTTGGATTTTACAAGTATGTTCGTGAATGGGCATATGGCAAGGGTAAATTCTATTATGATCAAAGGGATAATGATAGAATTGTTTCAAGCAGGGAGGTTGATCCTAAAACTGAAGCATACAGTAGGTTTGAACCACATGATCCTAATCTAAAGGTATATGTGGCAACAGACCATATACTGTTCTATGCTCCTGAGAAAGGTAAAAGCAAGTGGGAAACTATTATTGATTATTCCAAGACATATTGTCGTGGTATGCTTAATAATGTGTACAACTTTACTGTTATTAATCTTTCTCAGTTCTCAGCAGAAAGCGAGAAGAAGCAATTCAATCTCAAGGGTCAGAATATTGTAGAGAAGCTTGAACCAGACCTTACAAGTTTTGCAGAGGTAAAGCCTATTGTAGATGATGCAACCATTGTGTGGGGCATGTTCTATCCAAAGAGATATGGCATCAAAAAGCACAATGGATTTGAAGTATTTGATACAATGCGTTCTATGCACTTGCTTAAAACTCGTGAGGGTAGGGCTGATGATATTATTTCTTTTCAAATGCTACCTGAAAAAGAATTGATGGTAGAATTAAAATGATTGTTTATGAAAATTAAATCTGTTGTCATTGACACACTTACTGGTCTCATGGAGCAAGAATATGCAGAGGCTGGTAGACGTAAAATGATTGATCGTGTAAAATGGAAAGATTGGGCATTAGATGTTGCCCATCTTGTAGATTTCCTTCGTAATGAGGGTTTTGTTTGTGTGCTTGTTGTAGGTTATCCTGGTTCAGGTAAATCCTATGGCATAAAAACTTTACCTGAAGGTTCTAATGTATGGTATAATTGTGACAAAAAGAATCCTACTTGGCAAGGTGGTAAAGCTGTTTATGGCTCTATCAATACACCTACTAAGTTTCATGTATTGCCTAAATCATATGATGATATTATGAATCATGTGAAGGTATTGAAGAGTAAGGATGTATTTGATGCAGAACCAATAGCATTTCTTATTGGCCATATTGAGGACTTCAAAACAAAGGATGGTCAGATTAGACAGAAATTTAAAACTCTGGGTAGTTTGACTAACAAGCTTGATATAGAAGCAAAGATGACAGAGGTGTTGTATTCCGAAGTTATTATGGATGATAATGACACACGTAAGTATTTGTTTAGAACAGCTGCTCAACCTACTGACAGTTGTCGTTCTTCAGAAGGTATGTTTCCAACTGAGTATATCAGCAATGACTTTAGAGTTATAATCGAATCTATTAATAATTATTAACCTTTTTCTTAATTCTTAAATCTTAAATGTTATGTTGGATTTTTCAAAGATTTCTTACGTTGGTCAGTCCACAGGTTCTTCACGTTCAAAAAGTTCTGAGCCTAATTGGCCAGTAGTTCAACTCCAAACTACAGGTTTTAAGCAGGCTCGTAGCCTTTGGTTTAGCAAACTTGCTCTCAAGGAGCTTGGTGTTGATCTTGAGCAGGATGCACGTCCTTTCGTGTCTTTCTGGTCTATGGATGGTCAAATGGGCTTCCTCTTGGCTAATGAGGATAACCACGTTGGTACATCTTTCAAGCTTGGTAAAGTTTCCCAAAAGGTAAACTGTAAGCCAGCATACAATGCGCTTTGCAAGCACTTTAATCTTCAGACTGAAGCCATCATGAATGAGGGTGAAGACACAGGTGATATTACACTTGTGCAAAATGAAGATTTTAGTTTCAATTTGGTAGGTGAACACGAAGGACGTAAGTATTATGTTCTTGAGTACAGTCCAAGTGAAGAAGCTCCTGAAGTAATTGAGGAGCAACGTGCTGATGCTCAAATGGCAACTATTGAGCAAGATAATGGCTATGACACTCCGTTCTAATTAATTTTCAATGGGGGTTTGTTATTTATGGCAAACCCCCTATCTTTAACTTCTTTTCTTCATTACAAATTTTAACGTATGAGTGATTTCTTAGGTGTAAATCAAGAGAGTAGAGCACCCTACACAGGCCCTGTTGTTGCACAAGTATTGGGAGTAAATCTCAATGAAGATCAACTTAAACAGTTGAATGCTTCAGAAAACTTTGCAAAAGCATTTGGTAATCCATTGGAAACACCTCTGACTAACGAGGTAACACTTCCTGACGGCACAACTACAACAGTAGAGCTGCAAAGCCTTACTGTGTTCTTTCAGCCAAACAGAGAGGAAGTAAATCAAATCTTTCCTGCTACATTGTATCTTGGTAATGCTGTTAGATATTCCCAAAGTGGGAATGCTCAGTATATTACTAAGCAAGGTGTAACTTCTTATCCTAAGAGGGACACAGGTAAGGTACCTGATTTTATTCTCAACATGGATCCAACTCCTCGTGAAGCTCGCATTGGTGAGGGTGAATACTATGACTTTCTTGAGAAAGCTCTTGGTTTTGATTCTGTCAAAGCAAAGGAACAAAATATTTACATTGTTCCGTGGGCAGAGCAGAATGGATTTGGCTTTACCCATGTTGTAGAAGGTAATGTTACTAAGCTGAATGAAATGCTGAATAAATTCAGCAAGGGCATGGTCATTACTATTGGTGTAAATCCTGACACATCTCAAATGAAGGTTATTCTTCGTCCTGAGTCTACTTACAAGAACTATAATGAGGTTCCAGCTGGTTTTGTAAGTAAGCTACAAAAGAAGATTACTGACCCTGACTATCCTTTGAGCAAAACATTGGATGTCACATCTACTTTCCAGAAATATACTGGGGAGGATCAAAATACTTCTCCTCAAACAGGAGGTATTACTGATGATATAGGTTGGTAAAAAAAGTAAGAGTCTTGGGGTAGCTCCCAAGACTCTTTTCTTTAAAAACTCGAATCTATATACAAATGTTATGCAGAACTCTTACCTAGGTTGTATTCAAAATGAATACATAAACAAAGATACTCTTTTAACACAAATCAACCAAGAAAAAGTTTGGTCTGACTTACTTAATTTTGACGTAAGTGTAGGTAGACATTTTGTAAATCCTTGGAGATCAGACAATTCACCTGGTTGTTATTTGTATGAAAGTAATGGAATTTTAAGACTTTGTGATTTTGGATCAAGAGATATGTTTCACACAATGGATATTTGCTCTGTTATAATGTATCTGCATAATATATCTTTTGCAGAAAGTTTAGTGTATATAAAGAACAATTATTTATTTGCTAACTTCTCTTCTAATTCTTACGAACAAATTAAATCTACAAATAGTTTTGAATTCTTTCTACAAGTGATTCCACGAGTAAGTTTTGACTGTCCTATATGGAATAAAACCGATGCAGACTTATGGTCTGTTATAGATGTTACACGAGATGATTTATATGAAGAGGATATATGGCCTGTGCATTCATTTAGAATGAACAGTCATAAAGAATCTCATATCTTAAAAAAGTATTTTGCTCAAGCACCATCGTATGTTATATTCATAGATGGTAAAGCAAAGATTAGATTATATGGCAATGACAATATTAGATTTATCAGCAATTTTGATGCTTCTACACTTGGTGGTAAGTCTCCTATTTATAATCACAAGTTTTTAGTTGTAACAAAGAGTCTTAAAGACTATTTTGTATTTACTAAACTTGGTTATCAATGTAGATATATCCACAATGAAGGTATTTTGCTTGATAGTAAGTTGATTAATTTCTTTAATAAGTTTGATGAAGTATTATTCTTTATGGATAATGATCAAACAGGTATTTACAATGCAGCTCGTTATGCCCAACTTGTAAAGAATGGCAGAACTGGATATATTCCTGAGGTATTTGCTCTTCAAGGTATAAAAGATCCTTATGAATTTTGTGAAAAGTATTCAATGGATAAGTTTAATGAACTAAT
>Ga0208645_1002585_pt1 | contig 14280 bp, 21 predicted proteins | sample VirMetDEL_Sep_01_FD_184519 | JGI IMG/M metagenome (GOLD analysis project Ga0208645, IMG submission 184519) | Aqueous microbial communities from the Delaware River and Bay under freshwater to marine salinity gradient to study organic matter... | ecosystem: Environmental > Aquatic > Marine >... | reverse complement strand
GAATTGGTGGAAGTATGAAACATTTATGGCAAGACAGAAGGTACTCGGCGTGTATTCTAGGTATAATAGGTTTAGTGTTCCTTGGTTATACCAAGGGTACTGACGTAGGCGTTCCGTTATCTACCATTTGTATCGGGTTAGGCGCTGCGAACGCTTATCAAAAGAAAGGTAAGGAATGAACCTTAAACTCTACGGATACATTGCAATCGGTTTAGTCGTTGCTTTTCTAGCAGGACGTTTTTCTACACCTGAAAAAGTAAAGATCGAAACTGTAGAAGTTGTTAAAGTCGTAGAGAAAGAAGACTTAAAAGAAAAAATTAAAAAGAACGAAACAAAAGAAGTAGAAACTGAAATCATCGAGAAGAAAGATGGGACAAGAATCACTAGGACAAAAACTAGAATTGTAAATAAAGACGAAACAAAAACGTACAAAAGTAAGTCGAAAGATTCTAGTAGTGAGAAGAAACATAGCAAGCTTGTAGAAAATAGAGCGAGAAACCGAATCACTCTGTTAAAATTTGCACCAGAGTCGCTACGTGATTTCAGGGAAGTAAACAGAAACTTTGGGATTATGTACCAACATGAGTTTTTTTTGAACATTCATGGCGTAATTGGTGCTAAGATAAATAAGTTCGAACCATTCATCGGAGTAGGGATAAGTTTCTAATGGCCTTTACACCAGATCAAGAAATGCAAATTATCAAGAGTCTTGCAAAGATCGAAGAGAGGTGTGAAGTCCTACCTAGCATCAAAGATAAAGTAGATAAGAACACTAGGCATCGAAACAGAATCAACGGTGCTTTAATACTTTTGACTTTTCTCATTCCTGTTTATCTGAAGTATTATCATAAACAGAACCCAGTAAAACTAACGAAGCCCCCTGTCGCAATTTTAAAAGATAACCCTTAACATCGTAAGGGTACGTTTTATATTCACCGATCTTTAACCACACCTTTTTATTAACACGTTTGTAGAATTGCAGGATTCTTTTTCTACCGTAATTATTAATAGTGTAGCCTATCTCCATCTCACTTTCTTCCCTATGGACATATAGAGAAGTTCACCAAGTAGGTCGATGAATGGTTCGTTATCGCACAACTCTTCTTGACGAGCGTGATCTAGCAAAGCGTGGGCATATTCATGCCAGAACGTTTGCTCGACTTGCTCCTTGGCAATATCATTACCGTTCACTTGAGTCTGTACAAATATTTCATTGGTGTAACATCGATAGAGGCCTGTACAGCCTTCTTTAGGAATATTCCTAACTATCTTTACTTTGATGTTTTGACCGCCTAGAGGGATTGTCTTTGGTATGTTGTAGTCCATTTAACAATTGTATCAAGGGGGGAAATATATTCTATAGGGGAGTTAGGTCGGGTATATAACTGAGTGTCACAGTCTGTTGAAGGAGTGAAACGTAAGTGCGTATAATTAAGTATGTCCTGTCATTACGGAAATATTGCCGAGCTTCAGTTCTTACTAGAAGCGACAAAAAAAGGACTCATTGTCTCTAAACCTCAAACAATCTCAACACCCTATGACTTTCTTATTGACAACGGAAAATCTGTTTTAAAGATTCAAGTTAAATCTTGTTTCATGGAAGGCCCTAGATTTGAAACTACTGTAGCAAAGGGTAAAGAAACGAGAACATCTTACACTAAAAGTGATTGTGATTTTATATCCGTATTTATTGCGAAACATTTTTTGTGGTTTCTTATTCCAATTGAAGAATTATCGTCCATAAAGAAGATTACAATTCTTCCTTTCGGTGAAAGTAAATGGAACAAGTACCGTGAAGATTGGGGCGCACTTTTAAAACAGTGAGTTTTTATGATCGATTGTATCTACTGTTGGATGCTTTACCAGGATATTCTATACCCTGTTATAGTTTAATTTTTTTAACGTAAAGCTTTCCTTCTTTTCGAATCTTCTCTAATGTCCACGCAAGTTTGTGGTGACCACACTTTTTAATAATTCGTCTAATACTGTTACCTACACTAATAGTATCGTCGAAAGGTTTATCACCTTTTCTAAAAAGCTCACTACTTATTTGTTCAAACGTAAGTTTACGTCTACCAATTATTTTAATAATCGCCCATTCTCTTTCACTAAAACTATTCACTTAACTATCTCTCCCAATAACTAGTTTCTTGGTTTCTTCAGTATAATAATCCCAATCGACATCGGACCAATCAAAATCAGAAGCTTTATTGCAAGCTTTCACTTTCCATCCTGATTGAACCGAAGTTGTACGAGTGGTGTATTTACTTTTGTTTCCTGTATGAATTCTTGCGTCCCATACATTTTTACCAATCTCACTCATTATTTTATCAAAGTATTCATCTTTTAATTTATTCTTACGTTTGTACTGACCTTCTTCACCCTTTGGTGGTGAAATCTTTTTCATTGGTTGACCAGTCTTCGATACGTAATACCTCAAAGTTTTCTGTTGTGGTTCATCACCGATATATAACTTACTTCCACCAGGCGTTTTGTATAACAACATGAAGTCAAAAGGATTCGTTACTAACTTAATCGCAGCTTCACATGGCCAAGAGTCAGTGTGGACTTTTTCAACAGCTATCTTACTTGCAATATTTGAATAGTTCTTGTTCCAAAAACCATCATAATCTTCAACAGACTTAGGATACTGATAAGCACCTTTACGTTTTAATTTACCGTCCATTGTTTCGGCCATGTAGTTATTAACATCACGTATCCACATGCGAGAATAATCGACTCGTTCTAAAACAAGTCCTGTTTCTCTTTCCCACTCTTCACACCAAAACGTAAAAATGTTTTCGTAATCTTTATTTACTCTTACAGTAATACCATCGGTGTTGGCCTGGATAAGTTCACAGTCAGGTATCAAGTCCATCATCTCTACCAATTGGACAATTTGTAATTGACCGTTAAGCGTGACAGACAACATGCATTTTGGATCATATAACGGAGAGTAACTGTTATTGAAGTTTCCGTATGCTCCGTTACCTGCGAGTTTTAAAGCTTTGTTTCGACTAGTACCCTTCGCATACCGCGCTCTATCCGCTTTAATCTGTGAATACACCATCGTAAAAGATTCACCGAGATGTTCAGGGCCAAATCCATTAGCAATAGCAACACTAGGGTACATACCAGCAACATCGACATCAATAATTTGATGGGTTTCGGTAGTGTGGAAAACTTTATTTTCTGCTGACGCATGAACGCCTCCTACTCCAAAGTGAAATGTTAAACCTGATAAAGGTATCGAAGCTGATGGCCTTTCCTTTTGACTCATGAATACTACTTGTCGCATGAACCAATCGTGGACACCTTCATAAGGTTCGGTTCTAAAAAATATTTTCGGTAATATTACGCTTGAAAAAGGTATTTCGTCACGGAACGATTGTCGTGGTTTTCCACCTGCGTAACACTTGGTTTTACCGATCTTATTGATGAGATATTCTGTACCGATTTTAACATCTGAATAATTTAAAACATCACTGTTATCGTTAAAAACACCGTCTTCTAAATATTCTCTTCTTAATTTTACGTGGTGTTCATTAAGCATAAAAAACTTTTCAGTTTCCGTTACATCGTGAACGTTGTACTCAATTAACTTATCCTTCTCTTGGTCATTCAAAGGTCTTATGTCAAACGGTAAATCTTCTACAGACTCCGAGCGCATTGCAACTTGTAATTGTTTTAATGATGTCGCCTTCATTCTGTTATCGAAGTGACATATCTTCATAATATCTATTTGAGGTATGAGTCTGTTATAAACTGCGATACCTCTTACTTTTTGATTTCTTTTCTGACCGTTGATAATTTTATCAGCGATTTCAGATGCTTTTTGATACGAAAAAGAATGAGGGTTAATCATTAATTCGTGTAGGATTAAATAATCGAAACCGATGTTGTTGTAACCAACCATTTCAATTTTATTATTTTTTAAGTAGCCAAGGAAATTGATTAATTCATCAATCTGATTTTTCCTGTCGCTTATCTCGTAAACGTAAGCTTGATCGGCACCTACAAACTTTCCACAATACGTGAAAATGTTAGGATAAGTTTCGAGGTCGAAAACATGGTAATTCGTGTCCATACTATTACTTTAAAAAATGCACCTGCGCCCGAAAATGAATCATTATGCTATCTGAACTAAAAAACCAATTTACAAAGAAGTTTAGACGCAGGTGCGGTTATTGGTGCGAGCGTTATGTTTTCGCACCAAACTTTAAATACTATTGAGGCATTGGCGGTAATCCTGGCTGTGGTACACCACCGTTATTAACTGGTGGATTAACCGCACCTACACCAGGAGCTTGAGCGTTCGGTGCAGGAGGGGCCATGTGCGCTGCCTGTTGCGCATACGGATCATTACCTGGAACTGGCGCAGCGGTAGGCGCAGGGTTCTGTGGTAATCCTGGTTGTGGTTGTAAGTTACCTGGAAGTACATCGTAGTTAGCAGGTGCAGCTTGAGGTGTAGGGTTCTGTGGTAATCCTGGCTGTGGTGCTGCTTGACCTGGCATGGGTGGTGCGCCAGCCCCGACCTGTGGCATCGCAGGAGCTTGATCGGCAACGACATTACCTGCATAGGCAGGGGCGGCTTCACCAAAGATTTGATCACCTGACGGTGAGTTAATAATTGCTTGTCCAGGTTGAATAAGTTGAACCGCTGTTGGGTTAACGTATAAACCTGCTTTACCTGCACCTTGCGCGGCGTGAGCTTTAACATTTAATTGAACGTTAACGTAGTCACCACACTTGATACCTTCATTAACAACAACGTTATTACCACCTTGGAATACAAAAAACTTAGGTGGAATACGAGTGGTGCAACTGATAACAATATGTCCTGCCCATCCTTCACGTTCTGAATATTTTTTTCCGCTTTGATCAATGGCCGTATCACCATCTTTATATTTGATTGCGAAATCTGGTGGTAAGTTTCCACCTGGAAAAAGTGTCATAGCTTCGCCATGTAACGCTTGATACGCTTTAACATAAGCTTCAGTGTTTTGTCCTGTAGCAGGGTCAACTTTAGGAATTGCTAAACCAAATCCATATTCTCTAGCAGGTGTAACACCATCTTTTTCCATCACAGGTTGTTTCGTTGTGAAATCTAGTTTAGGTTTTCCTTCGAATAGATCACCTGAAACCCATACGATTCTTCCTTGCACTAATAAATTTTGACCATTAGCTTGAGTCATTTTACTTTACCTCCATTTGTGGTTTTTCTTTCCCGAAAATACCGTTTCCTATTTCTGTTGCATTTTTCTTTTCTAATTTAACACCGATGAATCTTTTCTCTGACAAGTGCTTCACTAACTCTTTAGATACACCTGCTTTCTCAGCTTTTGCAGGAGTCATAATAGTTCGCTCAGTGATGTTCTTTCCTGTCATCATTTCAACAGCTTCAGGTGTAACACCATCTTTCCACGCTCTATTACTATACTTGTTAGTTTGAACGTAACCAGGAATGATTGCACCTTCTCTTATTCTGAAAGAACCTAATTCTACCAAGGAATCTTTCTTAGTCTTAATAGCTTCTTCTGCTCTTTTAATTTCGTCTAACTGACGAGCAAGTTCTTCATCGGTGATTGAATCTTGATGAAAACCTGTACTGATTTCCAAAGCACGATGGAACAATCGATTAAAGGCAGGACAAGCTTCAGCAGCACCAGGGCAATACTTACATTGACTACTGGTTGTTAGAGTCCTTTCACCTGAAACAATGTCCATCATGCGTTGTTCGATTCTAGCATGATAATCCATTAGCTCTTGGTAACTAATAACCCAATCGCGTGTTGGCCCATGCTCATGGTGCGCTCTCGGTTGTCTCACACGTAGAACGATTGCAGGAAAACTTTGATTTCTTCGTATAACTTCCCCAATAGCATAACCAAGAAACTGCCAGTTTTCTTTAACCTCTACGATACCGAAACCGTACTTCAAATCTTCAACAACTAGACGACCTTCTTTATCAACGTAACAAGCATCGTATCTGCCTTTAATCGTTACACCTGCTTTTGTTTGCCAATCGATACGTGTCTCGCATAGGACGGGCGAATTCTCTGCCTTCCTAGACATAATATCGTCTACTATTGGATCAACGAAAAACTTCATGTCGTCATTGATATAAACATTATTAGATGCAACTTCTCGTATGTGTTGTCCGGTTAATCTCCATTCGAGATATTCACCAGCAGCAGTACCTTCTTTGTTGAAAACAGTATCGCCATCTAGCTTTGGTAAATCTAAATATAAAAAACCTGCACAGACCATTGGTCGTGCCAATTTTGAACAAGATATTTTCATTAGTTTATTGAAACCGCATTGATTAAATTAAACTCAACCCATTGATTAAAAATCTGTGCTTTACATTCTTCATTAACGTCCCAGATTTCGTCAACCTTATAAAATAATTTTAATTCGTTTAGGTACTGTTGAGTTAACTTACCTTCGCTAATTAAGTTAGCAACGATTAAAGGGAACTGTTTTGTAAACGATTCAAGAGTGTGAGCGTTACCAACATTCATTGCAGGTAGTGGTGGTGCTGTTACAGGTGCAGCAGCTTCAACAACAGGTGCTTCAGTAGTTGTTCCACCTGCTAATTCTATTTTAACTTTACCTACTAAATCTTTATCAACACCTCTTCGTAACTTCCAAGTACCATCTGCTTTTTTAGTTTTTGAACTTGCGTGAATTCTTTTATCCCATGGAATACCTTCAGCATCTACGTCACCTGTAACTGGTGCTGAGCTTACGGTAGCTGTATCATGAACTGGTGTATCTTCAACTGGTGCATTAGGTGCCGCAACTGTAGCGGTTGGCGCAGTATCGAATACGTTTTCTTTCTGAGGTGCTTCAAGAGTTTCAGCAACTCCGTTATTGCCATACGTTTCCATTTCTTTATAAAGATCGAAAACTTTACTTTTTAATTCTGGTAAAGTATTGGCCTTTACCGTTACGGTGTGTAAATGCATTTTTAGTCTCCTTTGAATTTTTTGAAAATCTCTTTTCTAAATAAATAAATAAACGCTTGCCAATCGTCAAGAAAATATTTCATAGTTCTTAACATGTTAAATTTAAGACCTTACCAGGATCAATTAAAATTAGACGTTTACGATGCTTGGAAAAATGGACACCGCAACGTAATGGCGCGGAGTGCAACAGGTTCGGGAAAAACCGTCCTCATGTGTTCAATAATATGGGATTGTCTAAAAGATAATATCTCAACAGCGGTCATGGTTCACCGTAAAGAACTTGTTCAACAAATATCATTGACATTAGCTAAGTTTGGAATACACCACAATATCATCGCTTCGAGAAAAGACGTTAGAGGTATCATTGCCGCTCAACGAAGGATATTTAAAAAGCAATTCTACGAACCTGATTCCTTGGTAACTGTAATATCTGTCGATACCCTTATCGCTCGTTACGAGCAATATAAAAATTGGGCCATGGGCGTACAACAATGGTTCATAGATGAAGCGGCCCACGTACTAAAAGAAAACAAGTGGGGAAAAGCGGCAAGTTATTTTAAAAATGCTAGAGGTCTTGGTGTAACTGCTACACCTGAACGACTCGACAGAAAAGGCTTAGGTTCTCACGCTGACGGTCTATTCGATGTGATGGTTGAAGGACCACCTGTCAGATGGTTCATTGATAATAATTATTTAAGTAAATATAAAATTGCTATACCGGAGAGTGATTACGAAACATTTTTGAAAAGTGCTTCAGATAAATCAGATTACTCTAAGCAAGCAATGAAAGAAGCTTCCAAGAAATCTCGTATTGTCGGTGATGTTGTTGAAAACTATTTGAAGTTTGCCAAGGATAAGCAAGCAATCGTTTTCGCTACGGACATCGATACAGCGAAACAGATGCAAGATAAGTTTAATGAGTTTAATGTACCTGCTAAAGAACTTAACGGAACGACAAGTGATAGAGAAAGACTTGAAGGTATTTTAAAATTTGAAGAAAAGAAATTAAAAGTTCTCATTAACGTAGACCTATTCGATGAAGGTCTAGACGTTCCAGGTATCGAGTGCGTATCGATGGCCAGGCCAACTAAGAGTCTCGGAAAATTCTTGCAGATGTGTGGTCGTGGGTTAAGGCCAGCACCAGACAAAGATTATATGATGCTTATTGATCACGTTGGTAATGTGATGGAGCATGGACTACCTTGTAAAATTCGTAAGTGGACTTTAGATCGGATTAAAAAGACTGGTCAAAAATTAAACTTCTTAAAGATATGTGGAAACGTTGCTTGTAACTCTCCATACGATAGAGCATTAACTGAATGTCCATGGTGCGGTTTTGAACCAAAGCGCCCTGTTGGTTCTTCACCGAAAGATAGAATATTACCAGAACAAGTTGATGGTGACTTAATGTTACTCGACCCTGAGACTTTAGCAGAGTTACAAGGTAAAGCGGTGTTAGAAGACCCTGGAAAAGTCGGTAAAAGAGTTAGTTACGCTGCTGGTGCTACTGCTGGTTTAAGAGCTTCGGGAAAACAAATGGAGCGAATCAATACGCAACGAAAGTTAGCTGAAGTGATCGCCAATTGGGCAGGAGTCTTGCGAACGCATTACGGTTACACTGATAGGCAAATTCACAAGAAATTTTATATTCATCACGGTCAAACAATTACTGAAGCCCTTGGTGAACCTAAGAAAACGATGGAAGATTTAATAACACAATTAGAAGATATGAGGGATTATTAATGGACTCGATAACACTTGAAGCGATTATCGTCGCTGTAATCGTATTTCTATTTATAATAAAATAAAGGAGAGTAAGAATGAAAAACTTAAACGAAATTGATCACACTCAACAAACCGTGACACTTGGGACAGAAGACAATCCAGTTGTTTCATTAATGAGAGGTCACGTTATAGCGCGTGGATTTGTTAAAGCTTTCAGTAATGAAGGTTGGGGTGACGATATGACTGAAGAAGAAATTATCGAGGAAGCAAAAAAAGATAAAAAAGATATTAAACACACATGGGGTGTTTTTGATAGTACGGCAAATGACGGTAACGGTGGTTGGACGTATGACGTTGCCAAGGACACCGATGGTGCTGAACCTATTACGATGAGATTATGGTAATGAAATCACTAGAAAAACAAGTTGGTGGAAACCACTACAAAAAATTTAAAATTCAACCAATTGAATTCATCCTTGCCAACAACCTTGGTTTTGTTGAAGGAAATGTTATTAAATATATCTGTCGTCACGAATTTAAGAACGGTGTTGAAGACCTGGAAAAGGTTAAACATTACTGTGACCTTTTGATTGATCATTTAAAAAAACAAGAAACGAGCGTTAAATTAAATAACGAACCTGTACAACCTGCAAGATCACTTTACGATGGGGAGTGTTTACCACCAATACCTAGTGTCGATGAACGCTTAAATAAGATTCGTGAAGATTTAAAACACCCGAAAAATCCGAGTCTACATGTATGAAACCAGAATCAACAGTACAACAAGAATTGCAGATCGAAGCGAAAACTTACGACTGTAATCTAATGAGAAATAATTGTGGAATGTTAAAAACTGAAGATGGTCGCGTAGTTCGTTTCGGACTCGGTAACGTTTCTAAACAACACCAAGATAAGATCGCTTCTTCCGATTTAATTGGCTTTACTCGTCTGTTGATCACTCCTGAAATGGTAGGACATGTTGTAGCGGTCTTTACCGCTGTTGAATGTAAAGAAGAAAAGTGGAACCACAACAAAAAATTTAACAAGCGTGAAACTGCACAACTCAATTTTATCAATTGGGTACTAATGAATGGTGGTTTCGCTGGTTTCGCTTCACACGTTGACAACTTACAAGGAATTCTAAGACAATAACATCAACCTAGTAGATAGATTTTCCTGATCCGTTAATCGAAAGAACGATTTAGTCTCCGTTTTTCTACTAGGTTCCTTAGAGACTATTTACGAGGCTAAGAATTATGAACATACGGAACAACTTTTAAAATGATGTGGAAAATCTTTCCATTAACTATCACTCGCGATGGCCGAAAAGTGCCTATCCGTGAGATTAAATGGCAGGAACAGGCGACCAGCGACCCTAATGTAATCGCAGAATGGCAACGTCTTTACGGTCATAAGATAAAGCTATGGGGCCTCCCCACTGGGCCTGAAAACGGTATCCTTGCCCTTGACGTAGACGTAAAAGACGGTGGACTTGAAGCGGTTAAAAAATACGATGTACCACTAACGAAAACTCAGATAACAAGATCGGGTGGAATACATCACCTTTTTAAATATCCTAACGATGGAGAGTCATACGGAAACAAAGTAAAATTCGATGGAAGTGGATTAGACGTTAGAGGTGAAGGTGGTTACGTTGCTGTATATAATCTAACTGACGTACCGATGATCGACGCACCTCAATGGCTACGTGACGTATCTAGAAAAACGAAACGTCAAGAAGTAAATGTAGAAGATGCGGTAAAAGTCTCACCTGAAATTGTCAATAAAAAACTCGAAGAAGCTTGTGAAAATATTCGCGAAGCACCTGAAGGTGAATCCAACAACGTTTTAAATACTGAAGCATATAAAATAGGCCAACTCGTTGTCTCAGGTAGCGTTGATTACCAGTACGCCTATGACATGCTTTTTAAAGCAGCTAAGGATCGCGGTAAACCAGATTATGAAGCTAAGGCCACAATTGAATCGGGCTTTAAAGGGGGCGGTAAAAACCCTGTCGTATGCCCCTTCGGAAAAGACGAACCTATTTTAACTATTCCGGTCCTTGACACACCTGTACAAGAACGTTGGACACCACCGTTTTTCAACAGTCTAGATTTAGTTAACTTCCAAAAATTAAAAAAACCGCAAATCTTTAAAAATTATTCTACTGAAGATATTCACTTGACAACTGCCGATGGTGGGACAGGTAAGACAACACTTAAATTATACGAAGCTGTTTGCCTAGCTCTAGGTGAAGACTTCCTTGGTTTTGAAAATACTCGAAGAGAAGGCGCAAGAACATTATTTATTACAGGTGAAGATACACGCGAAAAATTAGGGGCCATGATCGGTGCTATCTGTAAGCAGATGGGCATTTTAAAAGACAAAAAGAAAATGTCGAAAATTAAAAATAACATCGTTGTTAAAAAAGACGACGACTTATGTTTAATCACCAAAGATCGCCAAGGGTTCATTCACATTAATCAAGAATCTTTAAATAAAGTTATGGAAGCTATCGTTGACCTTAAACCAACGTTAATTGTCTTTGACCCTATCTCAAGTTTTTGGGGTTCGGAGAGTGCGCTTAACGATATGTCAAAAGTCGTTGCAAAGTTCATGGGTAAATTAGTTGTAGCAAGCGGAGCGTGTGTAGAAGTAATTAACCACATGGGGAAGAGTTCTTCAGCAGGTAAAGACATGACTCAATTCGCTGGTCGTGGTGGAACAGGTTTACCATCTCATTCCAGGGTGAGTCGAGTGTTACGTGGTATTAGCGAAGAAGAGTACAAAGAAGAAACAGGTTTTGAACTTAAAGAAAATCAATCAGCGATGATTTGCAACGTAAATAAATTTTCCGATGGTTCACCGCTATTAAACAATCCGTTCATTATTGTAAGAGAAGGTTTCTTATTTTCTAAAGTTGCCCTGGTAGCTAGAGAAATTAAAGAAGAAGCTGACAAGGTGACTGATACGGAACGAGTGTTTAAATACATTAAGAGCGAAAGAGAACAAGGGCGTTACCCTAGCAAGAACGTTATCGTAGGAAAGTTCAACACTGACGCAGATAAAATTAGCAAGGACAGAACATCGATGGCGCTTGAAATGTTAATGTATCAAGGACATCAAGGTTTAAAAATAAAAGCAGTAGAAAACCCTGACCCTGAAGTTGGCGGTAAAGCCTTCATTATAACGGATATGGATAATAGAGAGGTAGAATATGAGTAGAGGCGTACCATCGTTTATTTGCTACGAACGAAAATTAAAAGAGTGCAACGGTTGTAAAGAAATTCTACCGTTCAGCGATTTCTCAGGTTCAAGTCTCCTTGGTACACCTAGAAGTCATTGTAAAAAATGTAGAGCAATAAAGACGCAAAACTATACACGCGAAAAAAAGATAAAGACTTTTCCAGATTTATATTACGACTGTGACAACGACGACTGTTGTTTCATTTGGTTAAAAAGTAAAGGGAGAGTTTGTCCTAAGTGTGACGATTTGAAGGAGTTGGTAGAATGATTGGAACAGGAATAGAAGCGACGATTAGACTTGGTAGCGGTAATGTAGCCGTTGGCCCTAGAATGTATAAGAACCGCCAAGGTGGTTTGTTATGTTTTGAACAATTATTTGATAAAGCGAACCATGGCGAACGTGTAGATAATTATGAAACTTACGGTACAACAATAAAAATTGAAATACCTAACGTAGAAGCAATTGAAGTTATCAGAAAATGTTTAGACAATCTTGAAGAAAAACTTCAAAAGGATAACAATGACCAACACGAAGAAAACAGTTAAACGAGCGCAACGTGAAGTAGTGGTCCATCACGTAGAAGACTTTTGTAAGTCAAAGTCACTGACCGTTTACGATTGGGCCAGCACAGATGAATACGAAAAGATAACTTGTGTCGGTTGTCTAGCATCGGCAATGTATCGACGAAATAAAAAGATAATGGATTGGAACGATTGCTTAAAAAGAGCAAGAGTTTTAATCAAAGCGAAACGTACTGTTGAACGAGCGAGAATAGAATGAATAAAACTGAAGAAATGTTAAAAAGAATAGAAGTTGATCCAGGTGCTAAAGAGTTCTGTAATAAAATTATGGACAACAAAAAATTAATTAAACCGCCAAGGAAACCTAAGTTTAACGTTGAAACAAAATTTAACGGTTCTGTTTATTTACGTAAAAGAAAATTATTGGAGAGTGAAGGTTAATTAAAGGGCCACGACTCACACATAGATTAAACTCAATTACCGATAATTAAAGTTATCACAATCGCGACCCTGAACATTAAGTACCGTAACAGATACCAACGGTCAAGCGTATTTTCTATGTTGTTTAAGAGTCAAATAATAATTAATAAGATCGGAAGTGTTATCCAAGTGAATCATAATTTCGGCCAGCAACTCATCATCAACTAAATCTAAATCATCGTTCTCAACAGACTTACCTAACTCTCTAAGAGATTCATTTAGTGTTTCAAATTTTGAATTAGTGGGTCGCCAGTCTTCGGTCTTCATGGTTTGCTTTAAGCGCCCTAGAACTGCATACCAGGGCGCTAGAAAAGATGAATCATAACTAATCAGTCGCCAGATAAACTAGTTATTGTTAGTCTTTAGGGTACAAACCGTAGATAAAAATGACAACGATTTTATACTTGAGCGGTAGGGTATGGGATTATTTAAACCGACGAATAAATTATTTCTCGACACTTCAAGATACCTTTTACTTCACCTTTATGAAAACCAATTTTAAAAATCGCAAAGGCCATAAAAGCATGATACAGAACGAACCAAATTTGATTAGGTAAAGTGTCGTGTAACATAACTGCTGAACCGGATAAAGAAATACCGTGAAAAGTTAACGCTAATATAAATATCCAATTACTTTTAATAAAATTTTTCATCTATCCCATCCTCAATAGTATTTTTACAATCGCATCGATTATATCCGGTTCACCAGAGAACACGATGAATAATAATGTAATCATTGCGATTGCAAACATCGCGGTAAAGTCTAAATCAAATGCTATGTGTTTACTGTTACTCATTATTTAATTTCCTCTAAAACTTGTCGCGCTAGTTTTCCACCAATCCAATCTTCACCTATCTGAACATGGTCACTCTCGTTAACCGCTACAACTAACCCATAACCGTTTCCAGGTTCCATAACTTCGTACCAAGTATTATTATCGGCATATGCTTCAAGCGCGTTTCTCAGTCTTGCCAAAGGTCATACATTTTCGCTACACACTCTCCGTGCGAGTACTTTCTGTAAAGCTTTAAAATGTCTTCTGCTTCTTCTATTGGTCTTATATCACTCATTTCAACCCCTCTTTGTCCCCATTAATGGATATTCGTTGCTTATCCTCATTATGGGATATTATCCGCCTGGCGGTTTCTAAAGCTCTCTCGTAACCCTCACCACCATAGTATTGGTCGTGCGATTGCAGCAAAGCAGCGGCAAGTTCATCGCGTTCTTTCTCAACCGATGCGCGTCCTGCAAGGTAGGCAGCCTTTCTACCCTTGTACCCTACAGACTCATAATCATACCGCTCTTTAAGGTCGTACACTTGCGGATACTTTTCCT
>Ga0208645_1002583_pt1 | contig 14300 bp, 16 predicted proteins | sample VirMetDEL_Sep_01_FD_184519 | JGI IMG/M metagenome (GOLD analysis project Ga0208645, IMG submission 184519) | Aqueous microbial communities from the Delaware River and Bay under freshwater to marine salinity gradient to study organic matter... | ecosystem: Environmental > Aquatic > Marine >... | reverse complement strand
ATACAAGCACGCTTTAGATGCAATTAGATATGCTGTAAGCTATCAATTAAAGAATCCAAATGCAGGACAATATCATATTATTTAAAAAACCTAGACCGATTTACCTACCCTCAAACGTATATATAACATAGCATTTTATTAAATGGCAACACAAACACTAAAAATCCCAAACAAACTCTCAGAGATCACACTTGGTCAGTATCAACAATTCAGTAAAATATCAACTGATGATGCAGACGAAGACTTCTTGCAGAAGAAAACAATTGAAATATTCTGTGGTATCAATCTCATAGATGTTGTCAAAATAAAATACACATCAATCATTAGAGTGATAGGTGTTATCAATAAAATGTTTAGCCAAAAATCTGTATTTACAAATCGTTTTAAAATGAATGATACTGAATATGGATTTGTGCCTAAACTCGATGACATGACTTATGGAGAATTTGTTGACTTAGATACGCTCATGAGTGATTGGTCAACTATGGATCAAGCAATGGCTGTATTGTTTAGAAAGGTAAAGGATACACATAAGGATAAATACACGATAGAAGAATACAACCAGGAAGAATCACAAGACATGAAGCAGATGCCTTTGGATGTAGCCTTTGGAGCAATTTTTTTTTTGGAAAGTTTAGGAAAGGAGTTAACGAATCATTCCCTCAATTATTTGGGGAAAAAGTCGAAGAGCATGACAGAGCAACAGAAACAAACCTTAATGAAGTCTATGGGTGGTGGATTACATTCTACTCCATTAGTAAAGGCGATTTAACAAAGTTTGAACAGATAGAGAAATTAAACTTCAGATCATGCCTCACTTATTTAAGCTTTGAAAAACAAAAAAACGAAATAGAAACTAAAAGAATAAAAAATGCCAGACAAAACAGAACTTATTGATTCGCTCTACGAGAGACTGTTTCTAAATGATGACGAACAGATTGTTTTATCAGATGGATTCGAGTCAGCTCTGATTGGAATTAGTGCAGCAGAACCAAAGGTGGCAATCTATGATTTTTGGAAAGCTTTAGATGTAGTAATGAAAGAAGCTCCAGAATTAGGTTTTGACCAAGCTTTAGAATGGCTTGATGAATTCGTAAGCATTAAAATTGAAAACTCAGAATCTATCACACCCATATTTGTGAAAACACTATGAACAACTATTTTAAAATAATTGACGATTTAAAAGATGCTGCTATTGCAGAGCCTTTTATTAATACAGTAACTCAAGGAGACATTACTGAGATAGACCTAAACAAAAACACAATATTCCCACTATGCCATTTGACAATAAATAATGTGACTCTAACATCGAACATCTGCACAGCAGACATTTCAGTTATTCTTATGGACATAGTGGATTTTTCTAAGAAAGCTCCATCAAGCGACATTAGGGGAAACAACAATGAGATGGATGTGCTTAATACACAGCTTGCAGTTGCAGGAAGAATTCAAGCAGAACTTTTGAGACTTGACACTTACTATAGTGATTATCAGATTGACAGTCCTTTTACTTGTGAACCCTTTACAGATAGATTTGAAAACAATGTTGCAGGGTGGGCGGTTTCTTTTTCTATTACTATGGCAAATCCTTCAACTAAGTGCTAATGGAATTAAAAGAATTAAAGCAAGTACTGAACATCTTTGGCAAAACTGTCATTGCTAATTCAAAGAAAAAACTAGACAGCAACAGTTCTCTTGCTAAATCTTTACGCTATCAGTTAAATGAAACTTACGGAGCTATTGACTTTGAATTTTACATGAAGCAATATGGCTTATTCTATGATCAAGGTGTTGTGGGTAAAGACCCAAGCAAAGTATCTCCTAATGCAAAGATAAAAGGTCAACAAGGAGTAGGAAGAGATATTGTCACAGGACAATTTAAGAAGAGTCCATATAGATTTGGCTCTGGTAAAAGCAGAGGCACTTTTAAAAACTTTGCAGAGACAATGGAGAAGTTTGCTCGTAAAAAGAATATAAGATTTAGAGATTCTAAAGGACAGTTTTCCAAAGGTGGATTTAAAAGCATGGGTTATGTGATAGCATCTAATATTTATAATCGTGGATTAAGAGGAAGCTTATTTTTTACAGACCCATTTATGAAAGCCTATAAAGAGTTAATTCCAAAAATGGAAAAAGGTCTTGTGTCTGACATTGAAAACTTTTTTGAAGCAGCAACTAAAAACATAAATACATGAGTACCTATACTAAAATAAATGTAAGAAGTCCGTTTTATTTACATCTAGTCGAACCTAGTCCACCCCTTCCAGACTTCGATTGTGTAGTTGCAGGACTTACAGGTTTTAGTGTTGACGATCAAGGAATCATTACTTTGCCACAACCACAAGCAGGAGTCATAGAATCTATCTCTAGTGATGACGGAGATTTTTCTAATAACAAATTCCCAACAGAAAGCACAGACACTTCTAGAACAATAAAAGTTAACCTAGCAATCCCACCTGCTTTATTTGCGAATTCTAGTAGTGCCTTTTTCGAATGTCCTGTCACAGCAACTCAACCAGGTGTCACAAGCTCAGTTGTTCAACCAACAACTTGTTCTGGTGGCCCATCCAAAAATGGTTCAATAGGTGCGCAAACTTTGACAGTAGGTGGCTCTAGTGTAGATATTAATCTAGCGAGTTTCTTTACAAATGAAACAACTTATGATGTATCTAATATTAATCCAAATGTAGTCACAACAGCTCTCAGTGGAAGTACATTAACTCTCTCTCCAAATGTAATCGGTGGAACAACTACTGTTTATGGAATAGCAAGAGATGGGAGCTACCCTGCTACTTGTGAGCAAACACAAAGCATATCTGTGACAGTTAATGCAGGAAGTGCTTTAGGATGTACTCTAGCAGGAAAAAGTATTATTCAAGGCGGTTCGATAACAGCAGCAGGAGTAATCACAGATCCTATTTCTCCAATAGCAGGAATAGTTGAAAAATCCTTGACAAGTGGTGGTGCTGCTATTACAAGTGTCACACCAAATGGAGACAGCACATCTAAGACAGTAAAGTTATTTTATAAACTTACTCCACCTGCAACTTTTACAAATTCTGGAACACCAATTATTTGTGAAATAGATTTAACACAAGCAGGAACAGCAGCTCCAACATTTTCTTGTGCTATAGCTAATTTAATTGGTGGTGGTGTTTCACAAAACGGAGCTATATTAACACCTACATCCTCAATCGGTGCAACAGTAAAAACACCTGCTAGTGGGACAGCATTTCCAACAGTTACAGTAGACACATCTAGAACTGTTAATTTCCCTGTGGTAATTCCTAGTGGCTATCAAAGTGCAGGATCAGATTTTAGTGGTGGATGTGATGTTACTTTCACACAACCTGCAACAACTCCAACTTGTGGAACACATACTTTGTTTTTAAGTACTCCTGCAAATCAATTGCCTAGTCCAACAGCAACACAAAGTCATTGTAACAAGATTCAAGTAGTGGGAACATATACAGAAATAAAAGCAACAGACCCTAGTGTCACAGGAGTTTTAAACACTATAGTTTGTCAAAACGGATCGCCCTTTGATGGCAGAGACCTTTTTTATGTGATTACAACATCAATAGTTGATGCAGCAGGTGGGCCAGGAATATCTCCATTTAATTTAGTTAAAATTGACAGAAACGGACAAGTCACACAGATAGCAGTTGGCGGATGTCCAACAGCAAGTAGTAGTGGTAATCAAGCAGGAACAATAGTATAAAATTATGGCATTAAAAAGAGTAGAAGTTGATATTTATGTGTGGGAAGGTTTGGTCACAGCACAGCCATCTGCACCTGCATATTCAATAAACAAAAACGTAATATCTGGACAGACAAATATTACACTAGAAATTGCAGAATTAGTTAGAGATTATCTGACTATGACTTTTAACAATGATTACACATCAATTGCAAGATATGTTAGAGCTATTGTAAGCTCCTTTGACGATTCAGACGAACCCTTCCAGACAAATCCAATAGTGACGACCTACGTTGCTCTAGATGGCTACGGATATTTTGAAGAAGGCACAAACCCAGAACTAGACAGACACGCTCTTATCAGTTCGACTAATATTTATCTTCCAGAAGGTACAGCAGGAAAGTTTCCAATATTTGCAGAAGGCGTTGGAAAAGTCATCATTGATTCTACAACAACTCAGATAACAGATAACGGAAACACGAATCAGAAGATTCAATATATTACAATTCCTGCTGACAGTTCTACAATACAGGTTTTCGACACAGACGACACGACACTAAAAAAGACGATTACAGTATCTAATATCTGTGAACCTAAATACACACCTTTTAAAATAACCTTTGTCAATAAGTTTGGAGCATTTCAAGATTTATATTTCTTTAAAAAATCAAGCGAAGTAACAAACGTAACAGATGAACTATTTAAAAAGAATATAGTCACAAACACATCTTCTACATATAACACTTATGACAATCAAAAAGGCAGGATAAATGTAAACGCTCAAACTTCATTAAAAATGAACACAGGCTTTATAAGTGAAAACATGAATCAAACCATTGAAGAACTTTTTTATAGCGAGAATGTATGGATCAGATACGAAAATAAAACCTTGCCTGTAATACCCAAGACCAAGTCTCTTCAGTATAAAACACAGCTAAACGACAACCTTATTAATTACACAATTGATTTTGATTTTGCTTTTGACAGAATTAACAACATAAGATAAATGCTACAATTACAGGTTTTTTTTGATGGGCAGCAAGTTGAACTGTTTAAAGATGAAAGTGTTGTTTTAACACAATCAATCCAAGACATTAAAGACATACAAAAAGTCTTTATTCCTTTTACACAAACATTCAACGTCCCTGCTTCAAAAAACAATAATAAAATATTCAAGCATTTTTACAATTTTAATATTGATGGTTTTGATGCTAGAAAAAAAACAGCTTCAGAACTATTTCTTAATTACAAGCTTTTTAAAAAAGGAAAGATAAAACTTGAAGGCGTACAGTTAAAAAACAATGAACCACACACATACAAGCTTACATTTTTCGGCAACACAATAAATCTAAAAGACCTAGTCGGAGAAGATAAACTTGCAGCTCTTAGTCATTTAAAAGATTACAGCTTTGACTACAACGACACAAATATTGCAGCCTATATGTCGAATGGTCTTGATGTGTTTAGTACAGGTGGAACAGTAACTGATGCAGTCATTATTCCTTTAATAACACACACAGATAGACTGATTTTTGACAGCGACTCTGCTGTTGTAAATGCTGACACATTAAAAAACATAAACCCCACAGCAGGAACATCAACAAACTATGGAGTTCCATTTAAACAGTTAAAACCTGCACTTAGATTAATTGCAATTATAAAAGCCATAGAAATAGAATATGGCATCACTTTCAGTACTGACTTTTTTAATGAAACAAATACTGCTTTCTCAGGTCTGTATATGTGGCTTCACAATAAAGAAGGCGAACTGTTCCAAGATCAAGATGCACAACACCAGGCTTCTGGATTTACAGTTACAAGCAAGGACAAAACAATGGGTCTTGGAAGTTTTTTCACAGGATTCAAAAATGCGAGTTTTGAAACTAAACTTGATGACATAAGAAAGCACAGAATATTTGATGGAATTCCTGTTAATAAAATAGAGAGAGCCTTGAATGTTAAAGTTGTTCCTTCTGGAAGCGCAGGCTATAGTCTAGTGATTAAAAAAGATGGAGAAGAGTTTCAACGCTTTGATGGACTTACAGGGACGACAGAACTAGGTCAAAGCTCTAGTTTAAAGAGAGATCAGTTTCTAAGAATAGGAGATGGCGTTTATACATTTTTTATAGAGACAGATGCAATATCAACTTATACGCTGACTATAACTCATTTTATAAAGAGTTTAAGAACAGGTGGAAGAAGAAAGGACATTGAATTTACAGCAAGTGCAGCCAAGACGACAGACAACCCTGTGACAGCTACACAGTTTGTTCCAGACATCAAGGTCTTAGACCTACTAACAGGAATATTTAAAATGTTTAATCTAACTGCTTTTGAAGACGAAGCAGGAATTGTCCAAGTACAGACTCTAGATGAGTTCTATGCAAGCAGCACAGTTTTTCATGACATCACACCATTTGTCGATAAAACTGAAATTGTGACTGATTCTGTTTTACCTTTTAAAGAGATAGATTTTAGGTTTGAAGGCACAGGAAGTTTTCTAGCAAACAACCACAAAGAAAAATTTAATACAGAATGGGGTGCTTTATACTATAACGCTCCAGAGAAATACGATGGAAAAGTCTATGACATAGAAGTTCCGTTTGAACATTTTAAATATGAGCATTTATATCTCACAAATAATAGTGTATTAACTGCAACAGATAGCGGTGTTCAGTACGGATATTCTGTAAACGAATCACAAAGCGCATATCTAGGAAAACCCCTTTTATTTTATGCTGCAAAATCTACTGCAACGATCAGAGCTTTAAACCTTACAAAAAGTGCAGGGGTTTCAGTAGCTAATCCATACATACCATTAAACTGTGAATCGACAGGAAGCACATTTTTAGTTGGTAAACAAAGCATAAATTTTAATGCAGAATTTGATGAATTCTCAAGACAGGTAAATCCTAAAACTTTATTTAACACATATTATAAAAATTATGTGGACGATATGTTTGATGTTAGAAAAAGGCTAACAAGTGTCAAGGCTTATCTGCCTATGAATATAATATACAATCTAAATCTAGCAGATAAATTTATTCTTAATAATAACGAATATAGAATAAACAAAATCTCCACAAACTTTGAAACAGAGCAAAGCAGTCTGGAATTGACTAACATATTTGAAGCACCTGTATTTAGAACACTAAAAGCAATAGAAAACAACTGTTTAACAGTAGACACAAGCTTAATTAGTGTAGATAGTGTTGACATTACTGTCGATGCAGCGTGTGACTTAGACTTTACTATTCCAAACACAAACACAGGTGTTCCAACAGCTTCTGTGAATAATCCTGTGAGTCAATTTACAAATACGAGCCTCAAGGTTATAGCTCCGACAATTGATACAGATCAGATTCCTGTTTCTACAACAACAGAGGTATTCTTTAGTCATCAAATTACTGCACTAGGGAAAGTAGGCGACACAGATAGACTAGATGAATACGGATATTTATACTCTACATCTTTAACAAATCTAAGCTCTACAAATGACATTGATACTTTAAAAGCTTTTGGAGATGTCACAGTTGTTCCATTTATACCTTCTCTAGCTGTTTTAAATGTACCTATAAAAAGCATTTACAAAAAAGCAGGATTGACTGACCCTGCAACTATTTATTATCGTTTTTATGCAAGGACAAACACGACAGTCCAGAACGATAAAGCAGATGCAATTAGTAGCCTAGTAATAGCACAGACTGTCGCTTCAGCAGTTACTCAATACAATAATGCAAGTGGAGAGAATCTCTATGGTATTGTTGGAACACAAGGTTATATGAGTGCAGGTTCGCCACAGCATAACTTATCAAGAGAAAACTTTTCTGGAAGAGGTGCTGAAGACCAAGATGGTATTGTAATAGGAAATGCTATACAACCAAATGAAACAGCAATCAAAGAAATAGTAGAATGGTTGTCAAGTGTTGCTAATCCAACAGCAGGCACTTACTATCCTGTATCACATACATTTAAAGCAATAAATAAATTCGGGGCAGATTTTTCTGCTGTGTTTAATATGAGTAATAAAACAAACGCCTTTGTCAAATACCACATGTATTTAAACGCTTACCCTTTTGTAATGATTAAAGGCGGTACAGTCACAGGAAGTATAGTTAGTGGTGGCTCTTTAGGATTAGCATTTACAGTTGCAGATTTACAAAGCACATCATGATAAAGAACATTTTAGAAATGCTAGAATTCGTAAAAGATGACACTAAGAATTTAGGAGAGTTATCTAGGATAGCATTAGGGAGAAACAAAATACCAGAATCAATGAATGAATTAATTCATTTAACACTATTAAGAAATGGCAGAAGAAGTTAAGGTTAATTTAAAAGCCGAGTTTGGCAGTCTTAGGAAAGACTTGCAAGATGTTACAACTGAATTAGTCGATATAAAAGACGAATCAAAAAAAGCTAGTAAAGGACTAGGGGGTATTAAAAAAGCAGTCACAGGAGTCGGTGCTGTTCTAACAGGTGGACTTTTTAAAGCAGGTGCTGTCATCTTTGAAAAACTCATGGAGCTATTCATGGGTAATCAGAGAGTGATGGATGCTATGGCTGTGGGAGCTAATTTCTTGCAGAAAGCTTTTAATGATTTAGTGGATTTAGTGACTAATGTAAGCATCCCAAGTTTTCGTGAATTAAAAGACGGAATCATGCAAGGCTTGATTGATAGATTTGAACAAGCAAAAGAAGTTGCAGGTCTTCTAGGACAAGCAGTTGTTAAATTGTTTAAGGGAGATTTTTCTGGTGCTGTTGATAGTTTAAAACAAGCAGGAAAAGAATCAGTTGATGTCTTTACAGGCGTAGACAAATCAGTTGAAAAAGTAACAAAAGCAGTTGGAGACTATGCAAAAGAAACTTTTGAAGCTGCTAAAAATCAAGTTGATTTAAATAAACAAGCACAATTAGCTGAAGCACAAAACGCTAAACTCTTATTGCAATTTAGTCAAGAAGCAGAACTTCAGAGACAGATTAGAGATGACACTTCACAGTCAATAGAAGATAGAATTGCAGCTAATGAAGAATTAGGTAATGTATTAGACAGACAAGCAGAAGTCATGATGGCTAATGCTCAAGATCAAATCGATGCTGCTCAAGCTGCTTTAGATTTAGATAAAGAAAATCTAGATTTACAGATTGCGCTTATAAATGCTCAGACAGCTCTTATTGATGTAGAAGAAACAGTTACAGGATTTAGATCAGAACAACTCACAAACACGAATTCTTTACTACAGGAACAAAAAGACCTGCAAGATGAACTGTTGCAAAATGAAAAAGATTTAGCTGCTGAATCTCAAAAAATAAAAGACGATGCACAAGCAGCAGATGACAAAATAAAATTAGATGCAGAAGCAGCAGCAATAGCTCAAGACAATGCAACATTAGGAAGACTAGCAAATCTCGCAGGAGAAGGCACTAAAATAGGTAAAGCAATGGCAGTTGCAGATGTGACTAGAGAGACTGTTAAAGGTGTTCAAAACGCCTTTACAACAGCACAATCTTCTCCAATTACAGCAATTCCATTTATTGGGCCTGCATATCCATTTATTCAAGCAGGAATAGCAGCAGCCTTTGGAGCAAAATCCATAAAAAGCATAGTAAGTGGATCAAAACCTTCTGTCTCTGGCGGTGGTGGTGGCGGTGGTGCTGCGATACCTTCTGCACCCCCAGACTTTAACATTGTAGGGGCATCGCCTGTTAATCAGTTAGCAGAAACCATAGGTGGAGAAAGTCAGAAACCAATTAAAGCTTTTGTCACATCTGGAGATGTATCAACAGCACAATCACTAGACAGAAATATAATAGAAAATGCATCAATAGGATAAACATGAAAATAATAGAATTAATACTAGACGAAGAAAACGAAGACAATGGTATCACAGCCATTTCAGTAGTTGAAAACCCTGCAATCGAAGAAGACTTTATTGCCCTAAAAAATCAAGAAGTCAAGTTTGCAGAACAGGACAAAGAAAAGCGAATCTTAATGGGTGCAGCTCTTATTCCTAATAAACCGATATTCCGTAAAAATGAAGAAGACGAATACTACATTTTCTTCTCAAAAGATACTGTCAGAAAAGCCTCTGAGTTGTTCTTTATAAAAGGCAATCAATCTCAATCTACCCTAGAGCATAAAGTAGCATTAGAAGGTCTTACTGTGGTTGAGAGTTGGATTGTAGAATCAGAACAAGATAAGTCTAGACATTATGGAATGGATGTTCCTATGGGAACTTGGATGGTTTCAATGAAAGTGAATTCTGATGAAGTTTGGAATGAATATGTCAAAAAAGGAAAGGTCAAAGGTTTTTCAATAGAAGCTTATTTCTCAGATAAAATGTCAAGACCAAAAGACAAAACTTTAAAAGAAGAAGCTGCTGCTCAAGAATCTATCGAACAGATCACAAAAATTTTAAAAGATGCCTAGAAAGAAACCAAAAACAGTAAGTCGCACATCTCCAAAAGGTGGAAAGCGTGGTTGTTTATGTAGAGACCGCAAAACTTATGATTCTAAGTGCTGTGATGGCTCTATGATAGCACAAGGAATAGGCAAGGTGTAAAAAAGGTCTTAAAATATGACCGATTTTTTAAACTCAAACGTATATATAGTATAGAAAATAATATAAATGAAAGCACTTGAAGTTATAGACCAAATTAAAGGCATTCTAGGAATAGAATTGTCTGAACAAACAGTACAGTTGGCAACTATGAAGTTGGACAATGGTACGGAGATCGAGGCTGAAGAATTTGTCAAAGACAAAGAAGTATTTATCGTAGGAGAAGAAGGCGAAAAAATTGCCCTTCCTGTAGGAGAATACACTATGGAAGATGGCAAAATCTTATCAGTTATTGAGGAAGGTTTAATTAATGAGATCAAAGAAGAGGCTGCTGAAGAAGAAGTTGTTGAAGAACAAGCTGAAGAAGAAGTGGAAGCTGAAGCAGAAGAGGCTAAAGTAAAATCAAAGACTGAATCTACACAGGTTGTTTATGCAACTAAAGAGGAAGTTGATGAAGTCAAATCTATGATCGCAGAGATTAAAACCCTTTTAGAAAAAGAAAAAGAAGTTGAAGAAGTAGAGATGTCAGCAGAAGTTGCAGAGCCTATTGCTCACAATCCAGAAGCTGTATCTGAGCCAAAAAGTAATTTGCCTCAACAAGAAAACAATCAACTGAGTCGAATTAGACAAATGATTTACAACAAATAAAATTTAAAAAATGTCAAATACAATTAATACAAGTAATGACGTACTAAGAGCTAGATCAAAGCAAACGACTTTGACAGTAACTCAAGACGTTAATGCAAATCAAGCAGGTGGCGAATTTAACATCGCAACAGATGCTAAAGTGATAACACTTCCAAAAATCGATGCTAATAACGTTGGTATGGAATTCAAATTTAGAAACACAGGAGCAGACGGAAACAATATTATTACAATTAGTCCTAATGCTGCAGATGCAATTCATGGAACTGTTGCTGCTATACAATCTGGCGGTGTTGCTAACAAAGATTGGATAAACACAAAAGCAACTGCAAACAAAGGCGATTGGTGTTCTCTAGTAGCTATAGAGGCAGGATCATGGTATTTAACAGGTGGTGATGGTGTTTGGGCATCTGAATCATAATATATAATAAATTAAAAAAAGAAAAAATGAAAGTAGAATTAGGAACTACCCAGAATATCACCACAAGTTACAGTGGGCGGGCAGCTAAAGGTTATTTAAGCGCAGCACTTTTGGGCGGAGATACACTTGCCTCTGGAACAATTGACATCAGAGACAATATACAATTTAAAGAAGTAATCCAGATTATAAGCTCGGATGCTAATTTAATTAAACCAGGTACTTGTGACTTCGATGCAACAGGTACTCTAACAACGAGTGAAGTCGTTATTGAACCAAAAGAAATTCAAGTAAATCTTGAAGTTTGTTCAAAAAATTTCCGCAATCAATGGCAAAGTTTAGAGCTAAACGGAATTAATTCTAAATTGCCACAAACATTCGGACAATTTATCCTTGAGCATGTTGTTTTAAAAACAGCAGCAGCAATGGAAACAGCAATTTGGTCTGGAACAACAGCAGGAGATATTCCTTTTGATGGATTTGAAGTTTTAGCTAATGCAAACGGAGATGTTGTTGATGTAGCAAAAGTAGGCGTGACCGCTGCTAATGTCACAAGCGAACTTTCTCGCGTTTTTGATGCAATTCCTACAACCATAAAAGGAAAATCAGATTTATATATATATACTCCTACTGACATATTTTTCAAGTACGTCCAAAGTTTAGGCGGTTTTGGCGCAGTAGGTGGATCTCCATCAACTACAGGTCTTGATGGTAAATATTCAACTTGGTATGGTGGTCAACAGGAACTTAATTTCTTAGGAGCAAAAGTAAGACATTGTCCAGGAATGACTTCAACTGATATGATTGCGACAACTAAATCAAATATGATTTTCGGAACTTCTTTATTTAGCGACATGAATAGATCAGAAATAATTGATCTTGGCCCTATTAATGGAAGTCAAAATTCAAGAGTTATTCTTAGAGGTTCAGCAGCAGTTGCACTTGGAATAGGTAGTGAGATAGTACTTTACTCTTAATATTAATCAATACAAAGGGGAGGCAACTCCCCTAGTATTTAAATCAAAGACTTATGGCTTGTTTAGTGACTAAAGGTAGAGCAATCAATTGTAATGATGTACAAGGTGGCATCTCTGCTCTTTTTATAACAAACGGAGTTGCGCCATACGGAACTGTAACTATTTCATCAGATGCTATTTCAAATATGAGTGGGACGTTCACAGCGTTTAAATACGATTTGAATGGTGCAGGAAATAGTTTTACAACCACAGCGACAACTTCAAAAGATACAGGCACTACTTTTTATAGTACTGTCTTATCTGTGACCTTACCAAAACTTTCAAAAGATGACTCGGCACAATTAAAATTATTGTCTTATGGGCGCAACTCAATAGTTGTCCAAGACAGGAACTTAAATGCTTTTTTACTTGGAAGAGAAAATGGTGTAACTGTGACAGCTACTACAATGACAAGTGGCGATGGCAGAGGAGATATGTCTGGATATACGATTGAGTTTCTTGCAGAAGAAGCTAGTCCACCAGACTTTATTAATGGAGCAACAGCAGCAACACCATTCGCAGGAATGAGTAGTGCTTCGCCAACAATTACTGTTGGAACTAACTCCTAAAAATGTGTTTTGTTTGGGGGTATGCTTATGGCTGCCCTCTTCAAAACAATTATAAAAGCAAAACATGAAGAAAAAAAACATAATATTCAAACCTTTCGATAGACTTGAGTGGCATGATGCTACTGAAGAACAAGCAAGAGAAGCTTTGACAGAAGATCAGTTCAAATCTTTAAAGAAAAACAAAATCTATAACATAGGGACAGGAACTTTTAAGATAGACTAATGATAGTAGTGGACAGAACACAAGCAAGCCACACATTAAACATAATTCCTAGAAGCTATGCGCCAACAGGTTCAAATATTTTTAAAGTAGTGATAACAAACGAAGAGCAAAACACAGAAGTACATAATGCAACAGTCAGTTCTTTGACTCCTGTAAAGTACTATTACTCATATACAGCAAATCTAGGTTTAGATGCTGCAAAAGACATTACATACATTTTAGAGGTTACAAATACAGCAACTTCAGAGGTTTTATATAGAGATAAGATTTTTGGAACAGATCAGACTGTAAGTACCTATTCTCCCAACACAGGCAAGTTCGTGCAAAATCCTACTGCTGCTAATGATTATTTAGTCTATGAATAGCGATTTTCACATACTTAATCTAGAGGCTTACAAAACTCCAGAGGTCTATGAAGACCCACACAGCGATTTTGTGGCTTTTGGAGACGACAATGACTTCTACACAGAGTTAATCGATGCCTACTTAAACTCCCCTACTACAAACAGCATCATTACAGGTGTTGTGGGTCAAATCTATGGGAAAGGTTTCGATGCATTAGATTCTAACAGAAGACCAGATGAATTCGCTGCCTTTAAAAAGCTATTTAAAGCTAAAGATTTAAAGCGTGTTTGTTTAGACTATAAGCTACTCGGAGAAGCAGCCTTTCAAGTGACGTATAATGGCTCAAAAGTCGATAAGGTAACCCATTTTAACAGAGAGACATTAAGAGCTGAGAAATGCGACCATAAAGGCGTTATAAACGCTTATTATTACTTCCCTAAGTGGGACGAATACCAAGAAGGCGATAAACTTACAAGAATTCCTGTCTTTGGCTCTGGAGCAAAGAATGAAATATACATTATAAGAAGGCATATTCCTTCAATGCACTACTATTCTCCACCAGATTATATTGGTGCGATAAATTACAGTAAACTAGAATGCGAAATTTCTGAGTATTTAGTCAATGAAGTGACCAATTCTTTTTCTGGAACTAAGCTAGTAAGCTTTACAAATGGCGTGCCTACAACTGAGAAGCAGCAAATGATTAAATCAGAGATCATGAACAAGCTCACAGGTGCTAATGGAGAGAAAGTAATTGTTTCTTTTAGTGATTCTCCAGAGAATAAAACAACAATTGAAGACATTTCAGTAAGTGATGCAGCAGAT
>Ga0208645_1002581_pt1 | contig 14305 bp, 17 predicted proteins | sample VirMetDEL_Sep_01_FD_184519 | JGI IMG/M metagenome (GOLD analysis project Ga0208645, IMG submission 184519) | Aqueous microbial communities from the Delaware River and Bay under freshwater to marine salinity gradient to study organic matter... | ecosystem: Environmental > Aquatic > Marine >... | reverse complement strand
AGTTACAGGTGAAGATGAACCTGCAGTTACCAATAAACTCCTCAGTAAACGCCCTAAGGCAGAGTTGTACATCTGGGGTTGTGTTATCTGCCTCATCAATGATGATGACTTTGTGTTTAGCAGTTGATGAAAGTGAGACGGTCGAAGCGAAGTTCTTCGCATTGTTTCTGACAGTATCAAGGAATCTACCTTCATCTGATCCATTGATGACATAGTAATCTGCTCCCAGTTCCTCACATAGTGCTTTTGCTACTGTGGTTTTACCACACCCAGGAGGTCCAGATAGGAGAAGATTAGGAACCTCTCCCCTCTCCAGGAAATCTTGAAATGTTTTCTTTGTGCCCTCTGGAAGGATACAATCTTCAATTGTCTTTGGGCGATATTTCTCTACCCAAATAAACTCATCACGACTCATTAATTTTCCTCAATTCAAAAGATCCGTCTCCACGGTCAATCCATTCTAACACATCATCATCTTTCCATCCAAGAGTTTCAATCATCTCTGGAGGAAATGTCAATATGCCATCATCACTAATAGTTAATGTTGTTCTCATACCCAGTCAGGTTTCCTATCAGGAATTCTAACATAGTTATCTTTGACCCAAGGTTTAGATGCAATATACATTTTGTAAGCATCAAAGGTTGAGATGTTTATATCTAACTTATATTCATCAGGCATTGCCCTTACAAAGGGTGTGGGGTGCTTACCAGACCTCCCTGTGGGGTCTCCAGAGGGGAAGATCTCCTTTGCTGCTAGAAGAGTTTGAAAACAGGTGTGATGCTTCCCATACCTCAATTTGTACTCATCACACAAAGCAATTCCATGTTGAATCAACCACTGCCAGTTCATTACAAACTCTGATGCCCATTTAGTACAGGGATGATTACGAAAAGCACCCTTCTCAGTGGCATAGGGAGCACCATCTGCCCTGGGAAGAGTGCCAAATCCATGACCCCACTTGTCAGATGCAACAATAGAGAGCATCTGACAGCATTCTAGAGGCATCTTGACAATATGTTTGTCAGGAAGCACTCTAGCAGATTTCCAAGGGTTAGGAGAAGTAACAAAGATGTTCATTCTAAAGGTCTTACAAATTCATTAGAAACAATGTCTTTAGCATGGAGAACCATGTGCATATAGTCTACTGCTTTTTGTGGTTCTGTGTGCTCTCCACAAGTGAAAACATCACAAACTGCCATACCCACCTCTGGCCATGTATGAATGCTGATGTGAGATTCAGCAAGCATAGCAACACAGGTTACACCTTGAGGTTGAAACTTGTGTGAATTTAGAGAAAGCAAAGTTGAGTTACACTGAACAGAAGCATGGTACAGAGTATCCCTAATGTAGTTCTCATCATCCAACAAGTCTGAATCACACCCCTTAAGGGTGAAGAGGATGTGTCTCATCATCCAAAAGAGGAATCAGGTTCCAGAGCAATGTAGTAAGTTACATCAATATTCTGGTTAGTAAATCGAGACAACAACTTGGAGGAGACTACAACATCATAGGTTCCAGGGACAATCTTCAGATTCTCTTCTTTGAAGTTAAAGACAAACTCAGAGTCAGTTTCACCAACAATGATGGAGAAGTCATTAGAAGTGTCATTCTTCTTATCACGAGCAACCAATTTGACAACACCATTTTCACCAATGGCAGAGATGTCAGGAAGTTGATAGACAGATGCTGCTTTCTTCAGTTTCTCCAGCTGTTGACTGGTGAGTACAAAACAAACATCTTCAGTAGGAAGAGAAATCTCCTTCTCAGGAGGAGCAACAATCACAGTTGGATCAGCAAAGAAATACTTGGAACGCATCTTGCCTTCCTTGATGACCACATACTGATCATTAGTGAAATCCAGGTCAGCACTTTGGTGAAGTGACAGACCATTGAGGAATTGGTTCAGATCATAGATACCAAAATCCTTGGGAAAATCTTCAGCAACATTTGCTTCAACCAGGATGTTCTTCATCACACTGATACTACGCAGTTTGCTACCCTGCTTGAACAGAATAGACTGGTTGATAGAGGAGAAGTTCTTAAGCAGATTGACAGTAGTTTCAGAAAGTTTCATAACCATTAGTATTATTAGTGTGAAGACCAGAGAAGTGGTAGAGAAGAACACAATAGTGAATTGCTTTCAAAATGTCAAGCTTAGACTTGCCATTCTTCTTACCAAAGCGAGAGAGGTATTTGATAGCGTTAGAGCGACAGAATGCTTCTGCATCACCAATACTTTCAATCAGATCAAGAGTCTGAGTTTTAGATTCTTGAGAGGTGTAATGTGCTTTGTAAGTTCCAGAAAGATAATCCTGAACTTCTTTCAGGGTCAGATCTTCTTCATACTTCCAGAACCCATTGTTTGATTCTCGAATTACGCTTTTAGGCAATTCATTATCCATATTTAAATCAAATGTAATAGTATCTTGTCCTGGGGCGCCATCGAACAAGGTAAATGGGACTGCTTGGGCAGCACCAAAACTGATGGCGTCAGTTCCTTCACCATCATAGATGATGTGATCACTACCAATGCCACTCCAAAAATCATTCCAGTCTTTATTGGTTCCTTCACTCATAGACATAGTGTTAGTCATAATAATCCTCCAATATTATATCAGTTAGATTGCTCAGGGTCAAGTTGAAAATTAGCATCAACCTTATCATAGAGTTCTAGAAAAGATGCCTTGGTCTCTTCATCAAAACGATTAATACAGACTTGAATTGCTTTTGCCTTATCATTAAAGATGCTGTAGGCATTCACAATGTGAACCAAGCGACGAGTGCTGATGATTTCCTCAATACCACCATCATAGAAGGTCTTGCGAATAATGTCTGCCCAGTCAACCAGGTACTTACAGAATTCTTGGTCATCACAGATACCAGAGAGAATCTTTTGCTCAACAGCAGGAGTGGGATACTCTTGCTCAAAGGTCACACAGAAACGTTCCAAGAATGCTTCATTAAGAACATTGGTGCCAATGAATCGTCCATCATCAGATCCTTTGCCCTTGGTATTAGCAGTGGCAATGATGTTGAATCCAGGAGCAGGTTGAATGAACTTACCAATCTTTTTCAAGAAGACACCCTTACCCTCAAGAATAGATTGGAGACACAGGATCTTATTGCTAGCGAGATCAACCTCGTCTAGAAGCAACACAGCTCCACGTTCCAGAGCTTCGATGACTGGACCATTATGCCAAACAGTTTCACCATTAACAAGACGAAAACCACCAATAAGATCATCTTCATCAGTTTCAATGGTGATGTTGACACGGATCAGTTCCTTTTTAAGTTGGGAACAAGCTTGCTCAACACAGAACGTCTTACCATTGCCAGAAAGTCCAGTAATGAACGTTGGATAGAAAAGATTGGACTTAAGAATCTTTTTGATATCACTGAAGTTACCAAAAGGGACAAAGGTATCATCTTTGCTGGGAATAAGGTTTTGTTCGATCGCAGGAATAGCAGATGGTGCTTGATATGTATGTTCCAGTTTTTCTTGAATGGTCAGATTCCACTTACCACGACCTGACTTATATTGATCAAGTTTTTTAGTAACAGTCTGATAGGTGGTGCCATTCATAGCACACCAAGCACGAACATCAGCAGATGTCACGTTGTCACCATAAAGTGCTTGAAGAGAAGAAATGACGTATTCAGTGGAGATTGCCATGAGTGGTTTGTTTCAACAGAATAATTATAAAGCATATGAGGGGCAGAAAAACTCCTCAGTGGACGGTTTACTGATTGGTCAGCAAACCAAATCCATAAACTGACTCAGAACTTTTTTATTTAGAGCTTTGCCTTTCAAATTTTTAGCAAAAGCAGATTTAATTTTTGCCTTGGATGCTCCTTCTTCAACATCAAAATCAGTTTCTGAGCTCAAAGATCCATTTGCCATTGCGAAGTAAGTTGTATAACCTGATTCTTTGATTGCATAGAATCTGTCTTTCTTAATGATCTTCATTTTTTTCTCATCAAGTATTTCATACTTTGAAATAAAGTAACGCATAGAACGCCCTTCAATCAACCTAATACCAATAAAGTTAGTATCAGTAAAAGTTTTTTTCAAATCTTCAAGAAGAACTTCAGTAAACTTATAATATTCTGGCAAGAGTTGATAGGTATGACCGTTCTTCCTATTGCGAAAATAACTATTCATCGCAGTAGGATGTCCCATAAAGACTTTCTCTTCTCCATTTTCCAAAGTCCTAATCTTAGCCACTGGAAGACGATTAGCTTCTCCATCAGTCAAAATAATACACTGAACTTTTTGAAGTTCATGTTTTGCTTTGAACTGTGGAATAATCTCATAGAGGCAGGCAATAGACTCATTCAGAGGAGTTCCAGAAAGACCATATCCCTCAGGACAACTATAGTTAACCCAATTCTTCATAGAAAAAGCAAGACGCCAGATAGAAATCATTTGCTCATCAAGAGTCTTTTTCTTCAATCCAGATGTAAGAAGATTTAGGAGATTGAAATCACGAATTACAAATTTGTTTGCATCAGAGTACTTGAGTTCTTTGTGCCTAAAGACCCCATAAGGATTGAAATCTTTATAAGAATTAGTGAAGCAATACAAATCAAATGGGATATTGACTTTACTACAGAACCAAATCAGATTGAAGATCTGCTTCATAGTATCAAGCATTTCATTCTGCATAGAACCTGACCAGTCAAGAATAAAAATCAAACCATGATTTTTACCATCAGGAAGAACAGTTACTTTCTTGAAGAGATCCTCATTAAACTTGTAGGTGTGAAGTTTAGAGCAGTCAAGAACACCAGTCTTAGAGACAGAGGCACGAGCATAAGCATCAGCAGATTTCTTACACTCAAATTCTTTTACAAGATAGTTAACTTCACGTTGTGCTGATTTTTTAAATTCTTGATACTTTTTATCAGCATATGAAAAGTCAGCAGCATAAGTTACTTCTTTACCATCATACTGACTGACAGTAGTGAGTGGAACGAGTTGTTGATCCCAAGAACTATTCAATTCTGAATGAACTTTCTCATTACTAATAATGATAGTACTCAAGTCAATTTTTGGCATCTCAAAATATCCACTTTCAGGTGAATCCATTTTGCCATTGAATTCTTGAGTGCGCTCATTGAAGATTTCATCAGTGCTAACTTCTGGTTCTCCAGATTCATTACTTTTTTCTTTCTGTTGATCAGAAGAAACAGTTTCTTCAGATTGCTGACTTTCACTGTCAGTTTCAGAGGATCCTTGTGATTCTGAACTCTGTTGTTTACCACCAGACTGACCAGATTTTTGAGGTTGCATATCAATATCAGAAACCTTTTCCTCAACATTTGGTTTTTTACAATATGCATAAACAATTTCAGCAGCAAGAACTGCATCTGCAAAAGTTTCAGATTCAGAAACCATATTTTTGATGCCTTCCTCCTCATCATTGAAAGGGACATCAATAAAGTTACCAATCTTGAAATAAAGATTGATACGATCAGCAAGATTCATCTTGGAAACATCTTCACCCTCAAGGCAGAAGAAGTCATTTTTGGATAGTTCCTGATAACCCCTGTAGAAACTCTTAGACAGACCAGGATAACGACGCTTCATCAGTTTCTCAATACGAGCATCCTCTGTCACATTTACAAACTGACGAGGAACCCTATCTTCAAAAGACCAATCATTGGGAGTATAAAGTGCATGTCCTACCTCATGCCCAACCAGCATATCAAAAATATCATTAGATGCACGTTTCCACATTGGAAGAGTCAGCACACGAGTTTCCACATTGAACTGTGCTGTCTCTACATTTTTATTTTCTACAACAATATCTTCAGTAGCAAGCAGTTTAGCAAGTTGGGACTTGATTTCGTAGTTGACAGGCATGTGTCTTTTGCTGATGGTATCATCCTAAAACAAAAGGGTCACCTTTTGAGTGACCCATGTGACGCTTTTTAAATTGGCGCAATGCTTCTTTTCTTGCCCTCAGTGCCTGAGGTTTAAGTTTTCTTTTTTGTTCTTTCTTAGAATGATGTTGCCAGTTCGGGATAGAGTTGGCCAATGTCCTGTTGATAGAGTTGTCTGATATTATCTATGAGAGCAGGTGTTTTGTCAAGCTTATTGTGTTCATCTGGATCTTTAATGTACTTCACATTCTGATCCATTGTAATCTCAACACCTACCAGATCACTCATCCATTTAGAAAACTCTCCACCAAAACCATTCTCAAACTTCCAAATATGACTTTTATCTGTAATGAAGTCAACCTGTGGTCTGTACCAATTTACTGACTCTGAGCAAGGGAAGTTACTCAACATACTATAAAAATAATTTTCATCTTCCATCAATTCTTGGATGTCATCACCATATACTCTTTTGAGATATATGGATGCTGAGATGAATCTGTCTATGGGATTTCTAACAATACAAATGTGAGGAATATCTTTTACATTCAAATGTTTTTCATAAAACTCTTTATGGAAATGTGCTACCTCAATTCCCTCTATACTTTTATATTTGCTACTAAGACCCAAGTTATCATCCCACACCCATCCCTGTGATTCTAGATTATGTTCTACAAATCTACCAGCAGTTCTTGGTATGTGGATGAATAGAAATCTCTTTCCTGTTTCTAAATGTCTGTATGTTGCCATCAGTTCATTCTACTAAATCCTTTCACTTTCTCAAACTTGATAAGTTTCTCAAACTTATCTTCCATTCCTGTCTTGTGAGAAATTACAAAGATGTTGGCATCTTTAATCACAAACCTAATAATTTTAAGAAACTCATCAGTTCCAAAACCATCAAGAGAAGAATCAAATACTTCATCCATAATCAGAAGATTTGTATTAACAGAATTCTTCATTCTGGCGATCTCCCTCCAAGTGAAAAGGAGGGAGAGGTCTATTCTCATTTTTTCACCCTCTGAAAAAGAGGAATATGTGAAGTCTTCATGGATGGGTGTTTCAATAGTTTCATTAAACTCTTCATCAAGTTTGAAGTTAATGTAGAAATCCATCATCTGGAGATACTTATTAACTTGCTGATTAATCAAAGGAAGATACTTCTTAATGATTTGAGATTTTACTCCACCATCTTTGAGAAGATTGTAAGTGAAATCGTAGTAAGAGATACTTTCTTTTTTATCAGCAAGCAACTGGTATGTATCTTGAAGACTTTCTCTAAACTGTTCTAGTTTCTCATGCTCAGTATTTCTGTTTTGGATCTGACTGGTAATAGTTTGAATTTCAGATTCAAGTCCTCTGATTTGTCTCTGAAACCCAGATATCTGAGCATTGTTTGTAGATACGTCATTAAGTAGTTTACTGATGTCTCCTGAAATTTGTTTGAAAGTGGACTCTCTCAACTCTTCCTCTTTAATTGCCTCCTGGAGTTGTTTAAATCCCTCTTGCAATTCTTGTGCTTTATCTTGAGAGTCCTTAATTCTATTTACGCGAAAGGTCTCCTCAATATCCTGATCACAGGTAGGGCAAACCCTATTATCAGAGAAAAATTTATGTTCCTTTACAATAGAAGTAATTTTTTGAGAGAGTTTTCCTTTGATATTGCCATACTCACGCAATTTGCTAGTGGCATTTTCAAATTCTTTTAACTTCTCTTGGAGTATTTTGACTTCAGCATTTGCCTTCTCATTACTATTCATCTTTTCATTTTCTTCAGTCAGAAGGGCATTAATCTTATTCTCCTTGTAACTGATATCCTTTTGACTTTTTGTTTCTACTTGCTCAATAAAGTCTTTCTGCATTTCAACTTTGTCTTTGAGTGATTCTTTTTTCAAATCCAAAGTTTTGACTTCATCCTTGATGACTCTAATCCTACTCTTCACAATTTCATTCATAGAAGAGAAGATCTTAATGTCAAGAAGATCTTCGACAACTTCCCTTCTGCTGTTGGCAGGAAGTTGCATAAAGGGAACAAATGAACTGCTACCCAAAATAACAATCTGGGTAAATGACTTGTAGTTCATCTTCAAGACATTCTGTTCCAACCACTTTTGCTGATCTACAGCAGAAGCACTTTGATCCAGAGGTTCACCATTCCTATAGATCTTAAAGATGTTTGGTTTGATGCCCCTCTCTACTTTCCAATCTACACCATTGACACTGAATTCAATTTCAACCAAGCAGTTCTTCTCGTTGGTGCTGTTAATGAGTTGTGCCTTATTGATTTTTCTGAATGACTTTCCATACAAAGAAAAAGTAAGAGCATCTAGGATGGTGCTCTTACCTGCTCCATTAGTTCCAACAATCAATGTAGTTTGATTGCTATCAAGTTCAACTTCAGTGAAGTGCTGACCTGTAGAAAGAAAGTTCTTCCATCTAATTTTTTCAAATAAAATCATGTGCTTTATCAGGCGGAATCACAATGTCATTTTTAGTTATTATAGCATACCTATGTCCATGTATCTCACAGGTTTTTATCATCACATCGTCTTCTATCTCCAAGACATGCATTTCTGGATACTCTTTATCTTCCAGATGCATAGCATATCTCATGGCGTCATCTTCTTCTTCAAAGATGTAGAGAACTTGTTCTCCATCCTCATCTTCAACAGAATATGCTCCTTCTCTTTCTTTACCTGCAACTGTGATGATAAACATTATACCAACTCACATGCCTCCTGATACACTTCTCTGATTACATTTTGAATAAGTGCTTTGTCTAGACTGACTTCTGCTTCTTCAATATATCTATTCAAGATAGAAAGTGTGTCTTCTGTTTGAATATCTTCATCAGAAGTATCATACCAACCACCAAAGTCAAAGTTTTCAACAATCTTCAACTCAGCAACATTGGAAGTATAAAGTTTATCAATAAACTTTTCAAACTGAGTAGCATTAGTTTTGTTCTTTACAACAACCTTAACAATTTTATTTTCATAAGGTCTTGTATCAAATACTTGATAATCATTGTCATCATAGTAGATGACTTTGAAGAGTTGATAAGGATTATCTACTGGAGTGTGTTCTAGAGTTTCTGTGTCAAAGAGTGTGAAACCTCTCTTGTCACCTACATCATTCCAGAACATCTCATATGGATTTCCTAGATAGAAGACTGTTCCGTTATTTGATCTTGTATGGTAATGACCTGAAAAGACCTTGTTGAACTTTTCAAATAGTTTGCTTTCCAGACCATGCTCCATGACGATCTGCTTATTAACTCTGAATCCTCTGAGCTCAAGGTGCCCCATCGCACAGTCGCAAGTTGTCTTTTCAACAAGTTGGAGAGTTTCTTTTTCATTTTCTTCGTTAATCCAAGGTATGAATAGGGTGTTTAAATTATCTAACTGAACTTCTGTAGCAGAAGAGTATACTTTGACATTATCATACTCTTTAAGAAGAAGATCAACAGCATTGATATCATTTGTGTTCTTATAGTATGCATCATGGTTACCAACCATCAAATGCATAGTGATACCCCTCTCCTTGAGAGGATCAAATACAACTCTCTTTGCCCACTTAAGGGACTTAAACTCAATGCCCTTTCTACTATCAAAAGCATCACCCATATGAACTACAGTGGTGATACCTTCTTTGTCTAGAGTTGGGAAGAAGACATCTTTGTAGAACTGCTCAAAGTAATCATGAAATAGTTTGGAACCCTTACGTGCTCCGTAATGTGTATCAGAGATGATAGCAATCTTCATTGGTATCTTAATTTAGAATGAACAGCATCTTTGATGCTATTGTAATCAGAGTAGTTACCACTGTCAAGGTCATTGGCATCAAAAACTTCATCAAAGTCAGTCCTTTCAAGAATCTTGTTTTTGATTTCAAGTTGTTTTTTCTCTTGAGAAATTCTTCTCAGGAAGGCATAGTAGATAATTTGAGTAAAGTAAGCAAATGGGTTCTTGGACTTCTCTGGATTAAAGTTGTGAATGTATCTTACACAGTTCTCAATGCCATCACAAATCATATCATCTTTGAACATATAGTTTACAAAGTTTGGTTTGTATGATAAGTGATTAGCAATCTTTAAGAAGCACTCACCAACATATCTGGGAATCTGTGGTTTTGTTTTTCCTTGCTCTTTGGCTCTTTCAACATCAATGGCATACTGTTCCAAAGCAGCAAGAAAATCTTTGTTATTAACATAGTGTTCTGACTTTTTTGGTCTTGGCATGACTGAATATGTTTTTGAGAAACCCATAATAATGCTTTATCTATAATGATATTATATCAGATAAAGAAAGAGTTGACAACCTAGTGAATTAGCAGTAGACTAGGTTTGTCCAGGATGAAAGATAAGTTCTAGCTCGATTTATAAAGCTTCTCTAGAACTTCCTTAGCATCATTTACAGATGAAAGATATCCCATCTTTCTATCTAGTTTAGAGTAATTAGTCTTGTTTGATTTACGAACATAATCTTGATAGTAAAGAATCATCTCTATATCTTCTGATTCAGACATAGTAAGAACATCTTCAAGGTTAACAACAAACATATCATCCTTAGTTGTCTTCAACCAAGGTTCAAACTTATAACCTGTTACTTGACCTCTGATGATTAACTCTTCAACCACAATGGGGTTAGAGATTAGAAGCATTGTTCTATCTTCTTCCTCTGATGCTGCTACTTTGGCAAATACTTCATCACCACATTTAAACTTGATAGTGCAATAGAAATCGTCTTCTATCATACACCTTCTCCTTTTCTATTCTTTTATGTTGATTGATATAATGTCATAGTTAAATTGCTCTGAGACATATATTTTCACTCTTTCAATAAAGTGATTCAATGTATAGTTTTTTCTAGATCCAATAGTTAGATCATCAGCAATATCATATAACTTTGCTTTCACTTTGGTTTTGCCTTTTCTGAGGACTCTACCAATACTCTGTAAGTTACGAATACGAGATTTGGATGGAGAGGCAAATATTACATTGTGAAGGTTCTTAATGTTGATGCCTGTACTGAATGTACCATAAGAAGCAACAATAATCGCATCTTCTTCTGATTCTGTGATAGCTCTTACTTGTTCTCTATCTTCAGCGTCTACACCACCATGAATAAAGAAGACTTTTCTGCCTTCCTTAACTTTTTTATTTAGCATTTCAAAAAGCACAGCACCGTGTGCTTCAACTCTACTGAACAAGATAAGAGTGTTTCCATTTAAGTCATCAGCAAGATTGACAATAAATTTATTTCTTTTTTCATTTCCAATCAAAAACTGAATCTCATCTTCATAAGTATCAAACTTTTGTGGTTTGTATTTAAGAATCAAACATTGAATATCAAGAGTAGCTAGGTGACCTTCATCAATAAGTTTTTTGGTTTGAGTGACTTTATATGATGGACCAAAGAGACCCTCTAACACCCATTTATGGGTCTGTGTGCCATCTAAAGTGCCTGTGAACCCATATCTATACTTGGCATGGTGTAACTTGTCCATAATACCAATAAGAGACTTGCTTTTAAAAAGGTGAGCCTCATCACCAATCACTACATCATATTCCTCAAAAAATGATCTTTCTAATTGATAGACAGACTGCCACGTAGTGATAGTAACATCACTGGTATTGACTCTCTCCCTACCAGCATAGATCCTGTGGCAGTGATTTTCAGCTTCCCACCCATAGTCCTGGAAGTCCTTAAACATCTGCTCTACAAGGGACGTAGTAGGCACTATAAGGAGGATCTTCTTGCCAGAATTTACAAAGTATCTGACAATGGTGTAAATCATAAATGACTTACCAGATGCTGTTGGTGAGATTAAAAGTTTTCTATTATATCTTAAAGCATCATAGACTGCTTCAATCTGATAATCTCTTGGTTGAAGATGAGTAATAGATGCCATAAAGTCTTTGACACCTTCCTCTGAAATCATCTCATTGACTTCAAAGGGAAGACCATAGAACTTGTTATTTTCAAACTTATATGAATATCCTGCTGACTCACAGAACGCAACAATCTTATCCAGAAGACCAACATAGATCCTCTTTGTTTTCATATTAAAGAGGTGAACATATCCATCCCAGTACTTGCTTCTGTACTGTGGCATGAACTTAGCTGAAGGAACTTCGAATGTAAATCTGTCCCTCAATTCATATTCAACATGAGGTTCAGTATCTATTTTTAAGTATACCTCATTTACCTTTTGAATAACAAGGTCTGCCATCAAAACATATCATCACTAGAAGATATTTATTATCCCAGTCCAGATGAAAATCTCATAAATTCGATGGCATTTTTAATTTGATATGTTCTATTGGATATTTGCTTCAGTATCTCTTCAAGATAATTTAACATAGTATCATAGTAATCAATCTTCAATGATGCTGTTGAGAGTTTTTGATCTGCATCAAGATACTTCTGCATAGTATCCTTGTCTCTGATCTTTTTAGGAAAAGGGTCCTTTATGTAAACATCAGGATCTGCTTTCCCTGAAAAGTATTCATATCTTTCGTGTCTGATGTTTTTTCTTTGCTGTTCTGCCTTTTTTCTCAGTAGAAAGATATTATTATACAGTTCATAATATTTTGAGTGAAGAACAGGAATATTCAAAGATTCTGTATGTAAATTATCAGGGTCAATCTTTGAATCATCCTGCCACATTTTTTGGATTGTCTCCAAATCAACCATTAGCAGCAACCAATATCACGAATATGGTATATAGTATACTTGAATGACACCTCTGCTGTAAAGTAATCCATATCTGCCACAGTGGCATCAAACTGAAGTGTACTCAAAGAATATGGAAACAAGTCTTCAAAGACAACTTTGAAGTTAGGATTGCTCTGAGCATCCAGTACAGTCAAAGTTCCATCTGAATAGATATTCATTCCAGTTTGTAAATCTGGATTAGAAACTCCAACTGTCTGCTTTTGTAAATCATAGATTTGATCCAAAGATTCAGGAAAACCAAGTCCTCTAATCCAGTTTTGAATCTCCATATAGTTTTCAAGATTTTGATCAACTAAGAATCTCAAAGTCAAATCTTCAAAATCAATGATTTCTCCTGGTTGAGGAATATCCTTTAAACCTGCTGTGGGTTGATTTGTTGTCCTCAATTCCATAGCAGGAATATTCACAGCATTGCCAAAGAAAGCAACACTTGGTGCTCTAGTGATATTAAATCTAAAACCTTGTGGTTGTAAGAAATTTCTATCAGCAATTTGATTTCTAGTCAGAACACCAGCAGTGGTTCTAGTTGGTTGCCTAGTTCTAACTTGTGCTGCTGTTGCTGTAGGTCTTATTTGTGGATTGCCAGCCATATCCTTTTTGACTATTTATTTAAAGTGCCTAATTCTGTGGCAGTTTGAACAAAGCAACTCACACTTGGATGCCTCATTGAGAATAGTTTCTAACTTCCTATTGTTTCTTATTAAGATAGAAACACAGTCATCTTTCTTATTGGGGTCTGTGTGGTGGAAGTCATAGCAGGCAGAGGGGTATTGCTTATCACAGTCAGCACACTTGTCTCCTAGGTGCTCAATTGCTTTCTGTCTCTTTTCTAACCTATATCTATTCATATACTGATAGTGGCACTTCATACAGAGGTTGCCTTTGAGTTTATTTTTATCCAATTTGGTAGCACATTCCTTGCAGTGTGTCAAGGAGGTCTGGTCCACTGCTGCTCTAGCCATAGTTGTATTAGAAAGGGTTGGTAAAAAAAGGAGGTCCTTGTGGACCCCCAGTATAACACAGATTGTGTAGCAAATCACATCAAATTTTTGACTGCCACTCTTCTGTAGTAACGGTTCTGGTTGACCGTGAGAGCACCCAGTCCCTGTCTTGTACCTTCTGCGAAAGGATTAGCAACAATGCCGTAGCGAGTTTTAAATCCGATTTTCGGCTGGAAGGAGTTCTCACCAACGGCACGAACCATTTGGAGAGGAACATAAGGACAATAGAACAGACCTGCGTCATAAGGTGAAGAACCCTTATAACCAACAACATAGTACTGGTTGCCACCATTGGTAGCAGAATTAGCAGCACTCAGGTTTGCAGCATATGGGTCAATGTAAACTCTGAACTTACCATTGATGGTTCCAGCAAAGGTGTTGCCAGTGTCATCAACATTCAGGTTTGCATTCAGTGCAGGGGTGTAGTCCAGGATGCCTGCCATGGTCAGTGCAGAAGCAACATCAGCAGAACAAAGGATGATGTTACCCTTTCCTCTACGAGTTCTCTGTGCAATAGCATTTGCATCTCTTTCGATCTGGAACAGAAGTCCTTTGAACTTCTCAACAGACCATCTACCATTGGAGTCAACATCCAGGTCGAATGTACCAGCGGTAGCAGTGTTTGAAACAGCACCTTGCTCAGCAACCTTATAGATGGTTCTGATGACTTCTCTGTTGAT
>Ga0208645_1002576_pt1 | contig 14331 bp, 14 predicted proteins | sample VirMetDEL_Sep_01_FD_184519 | JGI IMG/M metagenome (GOLD analysis project Ga0208645, IMG submission 184519) | Aqueous microbial communities from the Delaware River and Bay under freshwater to marine salinity gradient to study organic matter... | ecosystem: Environmental > Aquatic > Marine >... | reverse complement strand
ATATGGTTTTGAATATAGCTTCCCGAGCGTTTTCATTAACTGTTAGTTTTGGAGGACTTGATAATAAATTTCTGTATTGACTCATTTTAGTTTTTATTTATTTAGGATTAAAGTAAAGCGCCGGATTGGGTACCGGCGCCGAAAGGGTTAAAAAAGTGTTAACGCTGGCTTAGTTTCTGGTTCTGCTGAATAACTTTTTAGCAAAGATTCGTGAATGTTTTTACCCGCGTTAATTTTGTACCTGAGTACCCAGTGCGCATCAGAAATCTCATTGGAGAAGGGTATGTTTTTATATTGTAAAAATTCGGTCATACTTTTACACGCTTTGATTACATACTCGCCGCCGTAAAAAACAAAGATTCCGATTCCATACTCAGTGGCATAAAATCCGTACTTAGAAAATACTTTATCCATGCCGGGCGTGTTTGCATTTGCCTCTATTTGCTCAATAAGTTGCTTTTTGCTAAACATATTGGAAGCGTGATTGGAGTACGCGTACTCTCTTTGCTTTGGAGACTTTTGCTCCCATGATTCTCCGCCGTATTGTCCTTTATATGCTGCTGGGTTTGGCTCTCTGTATTTAGAAGCGTATGCAGTGATAAAAGAGCGTAAAAAAGATTCTGGTTTCTTTGGTGTCTTCCAGTAAAAAGATACGGTGCGCTCAGTTATGGGTAATTTCCTGTAAATATGGTACTCTTTTTCTGGTTGCAGTTCTGTATCATTAGAGTTAATAATAAAGTCTCTTTTTGTCAGAGAGTTAATAAGTGCTTGAAAGTTTAACCGGTTCATGGTTTAATTGTTTATAGGGTTGAAAATAAGCGCCGGATTGGGTACCGGCGCCGGAGGTTAATTTATGAGAAATACAATTTAGTGTTGCGGGTCTTAATGCGCCAATTGCGCTTAATCGCGGCGCGTATTTCGTTCCCATCTTTGTACACGTTGCTGCCATCGGCATACTTTTCTTTTATGTAGCTTTCCCAAATTACAGAAGCTAAAGCTCTGCAAGCCGCCGCCCTGTACTCGGTAGGAAAATACTGCCCAGTGATATACTGAAGCTTACCGCCCTCCAAAGATAGGCGCCCGGAGGTGCTTGTAAGGTGCTTACTTAACACTTCGTCAAGGTTTGCGCCGTACCGGTCTGCTGCGAGTTCTAATAGCTCATAAAAGCTATTACGGTCTTTTAACGCCTCGTTGTAGTCCTGCCGGTAGTACTTATTCCTTCCGCCATAGTTGCAAAGGTCGAAGCCGGGGCGTTGGTTGACAAAGTTTCTTAGCATTGAGGTTGTTTCTAGAGTGTTCATGGTTTAATGGTTTAAAGGGTTAATGATTAAAGGGTTTAAAAGTTATCGGGTTAATCAATCGCGCCGAAGGGCATTCCTTAAATTAGCAGCTAACAAGATACTCAGCAGGGCAAAACATCCGCTCATAAAGAGAAGGAAAAAGTCGTTCTTAATTACTGCCCAATATAGCACTTGCAAAAAGAAACCTAAAGTGCAAATAAAGGAAAGAATATAAGTCGCCTGCTGAACTTTGCGATTAAGGAAAGATAAAAGGATTAAAAGCATGGTAAAAGGGTTTAAAGGGTTAAACGTTGCGCGTTGACAGAGCCGCGCCCCTCTGGTATGAATTTAGATGTACTCAAAGTTAAAAGTCCGCACCGTTTTTGTCTGTTTGTCGGGACTCGTTGCGGTATCTTTTACAACTTTGTAACCGTAACAAGTGTACGCGCGCTGCTGAGAAACTGAGCCGCCTAGGCGTCTAAAGAACGAAGCGGAATCAATGATATTAATGTACTGCCTCTCGCTTATTTCTTTGGTCTCTGTTTCGCGTAAAATGTACGTCGTTTTTGTGTTCGGGTTTTTGTCGAAGCTTTGTGTTTTTAACGTGATTTTTAACATGGTGTAAAGGATTAAAGGGTTAAGGGTTAAAAGCGCCGGATTTGACGCCGGCGCCGAAAGATATAATAAGACTAAATATTAACAGCTTTAGAAAAGTCAGGCGCAACCCGCATATCTAATACAACGATACGTAAACGGTCAATATTATTTTTCTCAGCATAAGCAATGCCCGCCCGCTCAAGCTCATCTAAATTAGTATACCCGCGGCATTCAAATAGAATGTCTTCTTTGTAGTCAGGTTCACCCGCCTTAGTACCGTAAAGCAATGTAGTTGTTTGCGAATGTTGCGGTAAAGTTTGCCGCGTAATTTTGATTTGTGCGTTCATGGTATTTGATTTTGATTATTGAACAAGACAAATGTAAAAAGGATTTTTGAAAAAACAATACCATGCAAGAAAAAAAAGTAAAAAAAATATCACTTTTTTTCTAAGTGCTTGAATATCAGAGTAAAAAATTTAATGTAAAAGTAGATATTTTTTTAGGTTAACGGTGCGGAAAGGGTTGTAGGTGAGGAGGAGGATAAAAAAAGAGGGATGCAAAAATGCGACTCAGCACCCCCTAAAAACGCTTTTTTTTATACCAGGTCGCGTTCTCTGGTATATTTTTGCCCTGAGCTTTGCCGGTTAACGTTTGTGCATTGAACGTTCCACAAACGTACGTTCTATATAAAAATATCCCAAACCGCCAAACGTTTGGGCAATTTTAACATTTAGCCTTAACCCTTTGGTGGTGGTGGTATGGGATGCGATTCCTTTCTTTGAGGTGGTGGTATGCCCCCCATACCTTCGCCCTTCGCCCTTTGCCTTTGGTGGTGGTGGTGGGTTTAATACCCCGCCGTACTTTGGAGCAGCCGACACGCGACTGGCTTCTACGTATACACCGCTTACACCAACAGGTATGCGACTTACCGCTTACTCCTTACCGCCCAAGCACACCGCTTACACCAACAGGTATGCGATTTACCGCCCACGATTTACTTCTTACGGAAAGGGGTTGCGTTTACCGCCTACGCCGAAGCGCCTACGATTACCTCCTACGCAAAAACGGTTACGTTTATCTTCTATGTTTTATCTATTACCCTTAGGTGTTTCCTTGTTGGTGTTGTTTTGCCTATTGGGTTTAGTGTTATTATATCCTTCGGCGCGGTTGGGAAATCGGATTATTTCTTGGTACTTCGCCCACCTTTGCCGTTCCTCGCCCTATTCTTGCTTTGCGCTTCGTTTACGAGCTTTCCGGAGGTAGTGTGGGACTTGTCTATACCTTTGCCGTTTGGAGCGTCTCTATTGGCTTTATTTAAGGCCGCTCGGTACTTCCTACGTTCAGGGGTAGAATGGTACTTTTTATTGTACGCATTTTTCTTTTTGCGTGCTTCGGGGTTTTGCTTGAAGTATTCAGATGAGTTCATAGAAGTAGTCGTTGTCTGTTATAGTCCACTTTTCGCTTATTTCTACGCTTGGGCGGGTGGTTGTTGCTTGTATCTTTTCGGCGGGGAAGGCTTCTCCGGTAAAGCTCATGTCTTTAAACATCAACCGGTTATTAGGCTGCACCGCTATCTGGCCGTTGTCTAAGAGAATGATATGCCCTTCCTTAAACTGCGTGGGTTCATTCGTATAGCCATTGTCGTACCAGTATATCGTGCCGAAGTAATTACCCCACATCGTTGATTTGTCTTTGAATAACACCTTTACCCTACACTCGGCAAGGTATTGGTAGGTGATGAACGCTGCGTTGTTAGAGAAGCAATCCCACAACTGCAAGTAATCTAAGGCTTTCTGCTCTCCGGTAGGGGGTTTGTGGTATATGCTATCTAAGCATACTGTGCTGAAATTAGCGCCAAAGTTCGTGAGTACGTGGAAGTGTAAAGCCTTACCCCCAAACGATTGTAGAGCGTGTACTATGCAAGGGTAGGTTTTATCTACTCCGAAGCGCTTTAGGCTTACATTCCAATATACATGGGGGATATTTACATTAATCATAGGGGGGTGGGTTGCTTCGGCGGGGGTATTTTTTGGGATACTCCCGTTTTTTATTAAATCTCTAACGTATATATGTCAATTCGTAAAGTGGCATTTAATAGAAAAATTTCCGAGTGGAGACTTTTTTATTTTGTTTTTATATTAACTACGCCCATGAGCTGTTCCATAACCGCTTGGCTCTTTTCCGTCCACTTCATATCGCAGGTATCCCCCTTGCGAGGTGAAGGGTTGAAGTATTCTTCTGCCGTTTCCGAGTAGCGGAGGCACTTAAAGGGGCATTCTTTGTCTTTACACTTTATCATTAGTTTGGATTTATAGGGTATAACTCGAAGGGTTGTATGTTTAGTTCTTTGATTAGGAGCTTCATGGCTTCTATGATATTCTCTTCGGCGCAGTTCACGTCGTAGGTGATTTCTAACTTATCGCCGTTAAGCTCAAAGTGAAAGGCTAGGTATTGATGCTCAGGCATAGTGTTTCCGCTAAAAGGTAATCAGATTCCGTTTCGTAGATATGGCCGGGTGAAGGCTTCCCCCACACCTTCAACCACCGCTCCGATGGCTTGTCGCCTAAGTTCGTGTAGAACTCCACAATCGAAGTTCTACCATCGTGGCATATCTCTACCTCAGTTCCAAGGTAGGCGCCATCTAAGGGGAGTATTCTTGCTCTCATCGTACCTTGCGATTGTCAATTCGAAAATTCTCAACGCTAAACTCTCCATCCTCTTCAACTTCAACAATGGCCGCCCCGTGATTCCACTTGGTAAAAGCGAAGGGCCGATAAGCTGGGCGAAGGTCGCATAAGCAACCAGTTGAAAAGCAAGCAACTCCTTTGCCGTTCAGGTCGCTTTCGTGATGCTCCGATGTTTGATGGTTGTGGCCAGCCAAGGTCGAAGCCTTGCCACGTAAGAACAACCCACGTGCTGGGTTTACTGGGCTGAAGATGCTATCACCGAATTCGTGGCCGTGAATGACGTTTAGTTTGCCGAACTTCGCCACTTGTTTGCTGTCTATAAGTTCAATTTCAAAGTCATCCAAGCCAAGGGCTTTCTTTAATTGCAGTCCATCAAGGCCATGAAGTTCAGGTGCGTTCTGTAATATGTAACGTTCCCACCTATCTTCATGGTTGCCCAACTTGTAATATACATCAACGCCAAGGTTTGAAATGCCTTCAAAAAAGTTACGGGCCATGCCAACCTCAACAACGGCAGAAGTAATGGCAGGGTCTTTCTCCCAACGGCTAATCTTGGCGAAGTCGATTACGTCACCATTCAGGTATATGCCGTCAATGCCTGACTTAAACCCGTAATCAATAGCCGTTTCAAGGGCTTCTAATGAATGGTATGGGATATGAATGTCCGACAATACCAAAACCTTTTTGTGATGCTTCGGCAAATGCCAATCGGCCTTGCTTGTTGTTTCGCCACGTTGCATGAAATTTGCCATATATTCGCTAGGCTTCATCTCGTCGCGGACAAACTCGGTGCGAAGTGTTCCTGAGTTCTTTGCCAGCTTGCGATGATAATCTCCGACAGCACCAATGCGATACCTGATTGCTTTTCTAACGTAGTCAATCTCTTTGTTGGTTTGGTCAAATAAGCCTGGGTTTTCGGCTACGATTTTTCTTGCTAATGTTCTGGCAAAGAAACCCGGTTGTTGTTCATCGAGGTAGCCCTCAATGATTTCGATTTTTTGTTTGTTCATCCAGTTATGGTTTAGCCAAAAGTAAGCATTTATTATAAAATAGCCAACCCTCACGTTTTTAGGGTGAGGGCTGACAAAAGACGACAGAAGACACTACAAAGATACTTAATTTTTACTCTTCGGCGCGGTAGGGTATTCGCCCCATTTATTGTCAATATTTGGGACGATAATCGACATAAAACCGATTAACCTAACTTAACAACTTGTAATAAAAGGGACTAATAGGTAGAAGATTGTGCCGTATAAGGCACATTAGTAGGCCAGATGGGGGTCGAATCCGAATCTCCCAAGAAAAAATCGGGGTGTTACTAGTTACACTACCAAGCCACAAACCTTAAAAAGTGTTAAACTCTTTAACACTTGCGTAGTGGTTAAAGAAATGTTATTACATTTGACCCATGAAGTATGTAGCTTATGGTAGGACATCTACCGCAAAACAAGACAATGGCATTGAAGTACAAGTTCAAGCCTTAGAGCAGTATAACCCTGTTGCTTGGTTCATAGAGCAGGAGAGTGGTAAAAACAAGGAACGCCCTCAGCTTCTCGCGGCCTTAGAGTATTGTAAGGTTCACGATTGCACCTTGCTGTTCTATAAGATTGACCGATTAGCGAGGGACGCCGAATATGCACTTAAAATCAAGAACTCTGGCGTTCCACTGCACTGCCACACCATGCCGGAGATTAACACTATGGTATTTGGTATCTTTGCTATTATCGCCCAAGATGAAGCGGAGAACATATCAAGGAGGACTAAGGAGTCTTTGAATATCTTAAAGCAAAAGGGTGTGGCGTTAGGGTATTATTCCCATGAAGTACCTCTACCTCCTGAGCATTTTGAAAAGATGAGGGAGCGTAGTTTGGAGGTTCGGCGCCTTCGGGTAAAGGAAAAAATGGCACCTCAAATACGCCTCATAAAACGATTCAAAGAATCCGGAATGAGCCTAGTAGAAATCGCAGATGAACTCAATGCACTTGGCATGAAAACATCTAAAGGCAAAGAGTTTTTACCTATGACAGTTAAGCGTTTATGTTCCCTTGCATAGGTTGTGGTGCGTGTTGCCGAAGGGTGGGACAAGTACAAAAGTTCCCCGAAGACCACCCTCTACACTTTCCTTATTCCCACACGAATAACGTGTGCGAGAAACTCATAGACAATAAGTGTAGCGTGTATGAGAATCGGCCTCTTATCTGTAACGTTGAGAAGGTTGCAGAGTTCCTCGGAGTCGAAAAGCAATCCTTTTACGCTGAAAACGTTAAGTATTGTCGTATATTTGCCAAAGAAGACGGTATAGATTATGATAATCATAGACAAATCCCCTGAAAAGAAGAAAGCTCCCTACATCTGGCAAGACCCTGAAATAGACAAGATGACTAAGAAACAGGAAATTGCTTGGCGGGAGGAAGAGATACGCAGATGGAGAGAAGGGTACAACGGCATTATGCCCTCACACTACTTTGCTCTAAGCCAAGGATTCATTAAGCTCCCCTCAGGTAAAACAGTCCGCCCTTGGTGGAGGGATTGGGATGCTGCCTTGCATGAGCAATACGAGAGCGACAGGAAGAAGTATAACTCCCTGTACGTTTTTAAGCGCCGAAGGTATGCACTCACAACATACTTCGTAGGCTTTGAACCCCTACGCATAGCCCTTACCGATAAAGGTTCGGTGTGTGGGTTTACCTCTTGCGACGTACCTAGGGGAAATACCGCCTACCGCGAAAAGCTAATGGTGGCCTTTAGTAACTTTGATGCTAATTGGAACTACACTAACCTAGATGCTAAGGACTTAAAAGAACTGGAAAAGGATAATGGCTTGCCGGATTGGGAAGTGTTTCGTACTGCCCCCGGAACGAGGGACGGCACGAAGCTTAGGATTCAGTTCTTAAAGAAGGAAAAGGTAGGTACGCTAGAGAAGTTTCGGGAAACTACCGACATTAGCGAAATAACCTATGCGCAGACTTCAAGGAAGGAAAGCGATGCTGCTGCCTTTGAAGGTTTTACGATGAACTATTTGTTTGTGGATGAGTTTTTCCTTCATCCCTACGCAAACAAGGTATATGCTTCGGCGGAGGCTTCTCTTTCGGACGGCTTCGTAAGAACGGGTATGTTCGTAACTGGAGGTTCTTGTGGAGAAATGTCCCACCAAGGTATTGCCAATGCGCGTAGGGTGATTAAAGATAGCACAGAGGGAAGTAAGGAGAGCGTATTCTTCATACCCGGTTATGCGTGTGTGGATAAGGCACCGGAGTTTGATGAGCTTGGGAATGAAACCGGTAAGATTATTTCCTTTATGCATGGAGATTCCGGCCACCACTTCGTAGGTTCACGCAAAATACACCAGCCGGCATACTCAGACGAGAAAAGAGCGAGGGAGTATATCCTAAGCACTAGGGACAAGTTATCGAAAAGTAGCGACCCTAGCAAGTTTCGTCAGTTTATGAAGGCTTATCCTTTAACCCTAGACGAGTTATTGGAAGCGAGTGGTGAGAGTTTATTGTCTGATGATATTATGGAGTATGCACGTAGGCAGAAGAAGGCTATCCTCAATCAAAAGGACAAGGCGTTTATCGAGTATAAGTTCAAGCTTGTAGATGGAGATTTAAGAATTGTTCCGTTATGAAGACACTTAGTAGGTTAATGATATTAGAGCATCCTCAGGCGGATGGTATTTATTATATGGGTACTGACCCTATCCCATTTGGTGACCGCGCCGAAGCACACCTAGAGACTGAAGAACGAAGTAAGCAATGTTCTGTAATCATTAGGGAGAATCCGGAAAACGAAAAGGCTCCCTACCCAGTAGCGTTTTACCTTGCTAGGACGAATGATGTTGACTTTGTGTTTAATGAAACCTTTGCGTTACAAAAGGCGTATAACAACTGCAAGAATAACTTAGAGCGTAATGCTGGTAGTACCTTTATGCAGAGGTATGATGATTCGGGATTGAGTAGGTATCTAAGTCCTTATCCTTATTCGGCGCTTTTGGCGAATTGGCGGAATGCTAAACTCGCTAAAGAGAAAAAGAGATTGAGGGGTTGGAATAACGACAACAGCACCAAAGGGCCGGCAACGAAGGTACTCGTAGAGTGGATGATATATGGTATGGACTATTGTTGGAGTTACGAGATTATCGAGGATATTGAGAAGCTAGGAATAGAGAACACCGATATTGCGTGGGCGCTAATTGCTGCCCTCATAGATTGGAAGCACCACTATAACCTCCGCGAATCTAAATACAGGGAGCAGAAGCCGATATACAAAACGGTGTATGTGAGTGAGGGCGGCAAGCCGGTGGCCAAGAAAATAAAACTTCGGGGTATTAACGACCACGAGGGAATTGATATGGATTTGAAGCTCGGACATAACCCAAAACTTGATGGATTTTTTTAATATCTTTGTTGTAATTTTGTTTGAATGATTCTAACTTCACCTACATCGGGAGTTTACATTAGCAGCTTGCCTGAACAGGCTTTAAGCGATGAGCGGATTATTGAGAAGTATCATTCTATTGAGGAGTGGTATGCGCAGTGTGTTCGTTTTGTTGCTGGAATGTATAACCGCCCTGCATACAATACTGGCCGTCCAGATGGCAGTGTTGTTTCTTCGTTCACCAATAGCGCGTTGTTTCAGAATACGCCGGTGCAACAGATGATTAACAACTATATGTACTTTCATGGCGACCAGCCTAACGATAGGTTTTCGTACCTATTTGAAGACCCTTTGCAAAATAAGGTTCTCCCTGGCGGTGGAGGTTCACTCATTATCCCTACACCTTGGGAGCGAGGTAATCAGGTGTATAACCTCATTACCCACTTGATAGGTAGCTTTTCGGGGCGTATAGCCTACTCGAAGCTTTCTATTGAGAACAATAGCAAGGAAGGTAGGAGTAAGGCCGAAAGTGAAAGAATGCAAGCCTATATGTTTGCGTTAATGAAGAAAACGGGAATACTCGATGAGCTTGCAAATATGGGTGTGGAGTATAACCCTTTCCCTGCTGCTTCCGATGCAGAGTTTGAAGATTTGCTGGAGTACATAAACAACTTCCCACAAGAGATTGAAGCGTTGAAGTTAATGAAGGATATAATCTTTCGGAATAACACTCCAGCGCTTGTTGAGAAGATATTCTCAAATACGATTATCAACAGGATAGGGGCGATGTTTGTTGATACTGATGAGGAGGGTTATGTAAGACACCACGTTGTGCAACCGCAACAGGTGATTATTGACCAAGTTGGTGATGAGGATTTCTCTGATAGAGATAGGTTTGCCGGGTATATTGAGTTCTTATCTCCCGAAGAGATATTTTCTAAGTACAAGATAACTGACGAGGACGAGCGTAATACTATTTACTCTATGGCTGGTGGTACGGTACCTACGGCCAATGATTTCTATGGCTCAGCGCAAGGGTATTATTTCCCTTGGTGGTGGAGTGAAGGTGAAGGGCGTGTAGCGTGTGTTACTGCCTTTTGGAAGTCGTATAAGAACGTAGATGTTGGAGATTTGGTTGAAGGTAAAGGGCGCAAGAAGAGGGGAGATTTTATGTATCAAACTATTCGGCGCGGTACCCTAATCGGAAATCAAATACTCAAAAACTATGGTGAAGATAAAAATATTGTCCGCAATCCATTCCGTCCTAAGGAGGCTGTATTACCTATTCTCTCTGTAAGGCCATATACGCGCATAGGATACAACAAAAGCTTAGTAGATAGGCTGCGTGCTGCCCAAGACAAGATAGACGTAATGGAGGCCAAAATAACCGATGCTATTGCCCATGACTTAGGTAACGTGTATGTGTTTTATGGTGATGCCATTGAAACCGATGCGGATGAGTTTATGAGCGACATTAAGAAGAACAGGTTTACCTTTCTTCGTAGGTCAACAGGGGAGGAACTCGACCAATCCGACTTTCAGCGTGTAATGGAGAAGTTAGATATGGGTATTACCCAGAACATCATGCACTACATAAACCTGAAAAAGGAAAAGCAAGCGGAGATGGAGGCTATTGCCTCGGTGAGTAAGATTGCCCTTGGTCAGCAGCAAACATACGTTGGTATGAATACCCAAGTAAACACCATAGCGCAAAACGCGAAGGGTGTGGAGTATTACTTTGCCTCTGTGATTAAGTTATACGCTGACATTATGCAGTATAGCATAGAAAAGCAGAAACTTACCTTGCTGAACGATGGCGACAAAGAATTGGAAAGGGAGATACTTAGCGAGAGGGGTATGGAATACCTGAAGCTAAATAAGGATTTCTCGTTCACCAAGCTGAGCGTGAGGGTAGTGGTGGAGGACGTGATAAACTCTGAGAGTAAGGCACGTTTAATGCAAATGGCGGTAGCAATGGCGCAGAGTGGTCAGATGGATATGCTTGACTACTTGAAGATTGAAACTGCGAACACCTACAATGAGTTAATGAATTACTTTGAGGCCGCGATGCGCCGGAAGAAGAAGGAAGAGGCTCAGATGAAGGCTATGCAACAAATGCAGCAGATGGCCGCTATTGAAGCACAGGGTCAGCAGTTAGCGCAACTTGAAGCTATGAAGCAGGCTGGGCAGGATGCTCGCCATGCGGATAAGATGGAGCTTGATGCTACTAAGTTGGGGTTAGAAACTGGTGAAAAACTATTATCGAATAATTTGTAACTTTGTAATCTAAACTAAAGACGTATGACAGACACACAAGACGAAGAGGTATTAGTACCTCAAACAGAGACAAGTTCCGATGGTGCTTCGGCGCCGAAGGAAACTCCGGAAAGCGATTCATCGCCGAAGGAAACAACGGAAGAGGTAAAAACTGAGGAAGCTCAGGAAGAACCCTCCAGTTTTGAGGATGACCCCGACTATGCCGATTTCTACACCGGTACCAAACCAGTAGAAGGCGACAAAGTAAGCGTATCCTCAGACGAATATAGTTCTTTGAAGCAAGCCGCTACCGAATTGGAGCAGCTCAAAAACAATCCTACTGCCCTTGCGGTGCTTTCCCATTTCCAAAGTGGAGGTACTATTGAGCAGTTGGTATCTCGCTTTGACACTCGCGATTATTCCAAGATGAGTGAGGCCGACCTTTACCGGTTAGACCTTTCACAAGTTCCGGGAGTAACCCAAGATGAGATAGATGATGAGATGGAGCGTTTCGAGGATATGAGTGCCGTACAGCGCAAGCGTTTGGCAGCAGAGATTCGTGAACGTTTAGAGCGTAGCCGAAATAAGGGCGCCGATGAATTGGTAAGTTCTATTGAGCAATCCAAGACAAAGGAGCAGGAAGTGCTTGCAAACTTTAATAAAGACTTTGAAGCGGAAATCGAGAGGTGGGAGAAGAAAGGCAAATACTTTGGCTTAAACTATGACAAACAAATGGCAGACAAGGTTCGCCAGTTTGTTAAAGAAACCAATGGCCTGATTTTCATTAACTCCGATGGAAGCTTAAATGCCCGGAATTTCCACACTGCGGTTGTAGCTCTTTTAGACCTTCCTCGATTGGCAAGTGCCAAACTAAATGAGGGAGTACGAAAAGGGGTGAAGAACGTGGTTAAGGAAGTCCACAACGCCGGAGATAATAACGCCTCTCCTGGCGGCTCCGAGAATCCCTCAGCAACGAAAAGGGTTGAAGACCCATACGAGGCTTGGGTAAGGAGTAGAAAAGGTGTTAAATAATTAAAACCAAGAAAAAATGGCTTTTCAGTCGCTTGATTTATCAACAAACCTGACGCTTCGTGGTTTAAACGATGTAAATCGTCCACAGGCTGTCTATGACGTAAGCGGGGGGTATCGCTCTCTGTATTACGTGATGAGTATTATTTCCAATACTCAAAAAGGATTCCCCGGTTCTCCTGAGGTTCCCTACTCTGTAGGTTACAACTCTACTGACCGTCGTTTCCAAACCACTTATTTGGATGACCTCAGCATCATCGCCACCATTCAGAACCGCGTTGTAGTAGGTGCCAACTTGGTACTTACCATTACTGGTGTGAACAACGATGCTTTCCGTCGTGGTGACGTAGTGCTTGGAGGTATGGATTTCTCTCGCTTAGGCCAAGTAGTTACTGCTACTGCCGGAACTATTGAGATTACTCCCTTCCAGCCTTTGAATGCTTTCGCCGTTACCGACTTTGCGGTTGGTGCTTTCGTGCGTGTAGCGTTTGACTCTTCCAACGTAGTACGTTCTACCGGCAAGACTTCTCTTACCGTTACTCCTCGTACTGACTGGAACACTATCTCTACTGTTCGGGATTCTTTTGAATGGTCTTTGCAAAACACCAACGTAGCCTCTTTGATTTCCAAAGTTGGTGATGGTGGTTTGTGGCAGAACGCTCAAATCAATCTAACCTCTCAGCGTCTTCTTACTAGCATTGACAAAGCGATGTTGATTTCTCAACGTGCGCAAGGTAACAATTCCCTTGGTGAGCAAGATACTTTCGGTGGTTTGGATTGGACTTTGCGTAACCGTAATGGTTTTGTAGTTGACCTTCAAAACGCTATGACTCGTCAACAATTTGAAGATTGGTTAACTGAAGTTACTTTGCGTAAGAGCGGTAACAAAGACAACGTAGGTCTTCTTGTTATGGGTACCCAAGCGTACAACCGGATTGCTTCTTTCGGAAACGGAGATTTCATCCGCTATCAGCGTGACCTTACCGATGGAGATAAGACGTTAGGTGTGAACTTCCAGTATGTAGAGATTTCCGGACGCCGGTTCGCCCTTTACATTGCTGACGTTCTAGACAACCGTTTCTTCTTCCCAGAGGTATCTACCATTGCTGGTGTTCGTGGAACTATCAAGTCTAACGACATCTACTACATCGACACTGAGCCAATCAAAACTGACAATGGCATGGGCTTCAAGCCAGCCGTTGAGATGTTGCACTGGTCTCCCGATGGTACTCCTGGTGGTGGTCAGCCTTTCTACGCAGGTATGATTAATGGTATGAACAACGCTGTTGTTAGCTCTGCTGACATCATTTCTGCTTCTGCCAATAACGTAGTTACTCCTGTTGAAGGTTCTGCACTGCACTTGATGTACAAAGGCGGTATGAACATGATTACTGGTGAGTTCTCTGGTAAAATTGGTTACTTATTCTAATCTATTAAAAACAACTGAGATATGTCACTATTATCAAATCCCCGTCCCTTAGCGTTTGTAATGAACGCTCCCGTTGCCGCTAACTTTAGCGTTGCTAACGGCATTATCAACATCGCAGGTTTAACCGATGCGCTTCCTAAGTTCTCTAGCCTTCGTCTTTTGACTGATGGCTTGGAGGAAAGCCAAGTTGCTCAGCCTTCTGCTTTCAGCGTTGCTTTCACCGCTGCAAACAACACTACCTATGCCATTAACGTTACAGGTGTAAACACCTTAACTGGATTGGTTGAAACGCGTCCTGTGTCTTTCACTTCTGACGCTACCGGTACTGCTGGAGAGATTGCTGCTGGTTTGGTTGCTTTGGTAAACGCGTTGCCTTTTGGTGCTACTGCTACCGGTTCCGGTACTCCTGTAACAATTAGCGGCCCTGCTGGGTTGTTGGTTGTAAACGCAGGAAACACTACCGTTACTTCTGGTAATGCTACCTTCGCTCCCAATGGTACGCCTTCGATTGCTATCACTCAGAGCATTGCTCCGAATGGTACTCCTGCTACTGCTGTTGCTGGTACTACTACCGTAACTGTTACCACTGCTGCCGCTCATGGATTGCTTCCTGGCGACGTTGTAGATTTGGCTGGTGCTGCCACCTTCCTTTTCATCGACACTCGCCCTGGTTCAA
>Ga0208645_1002575_pt1 | contig 14336 bp, 20 predicted proteins | sample VirMetDEL_Sep_01_FD_184519 | JGI IMG/M metagenome (GOLD analysis project Ga0208645, IMG submission 184519) | Aqueous microbial communities from the Delaware River and Bay under freshwater to marine salinity gradient to study organic matter... | ecosystem: Environmental > Aquatic > Marine >... | reverse complement strand
GTGGTCTCGGTCGCCCCCAAAAAAACCCCGCGCCGCTTCGCTGCCTGGGCGCGCGCTTGGTAGTCGCGGCCCCTGGCGCTGTTGCAGGGCTTGCATGAGCCGACGAGGTTGGCGCGGTCGTATGGGTCCGCTCCATCATCTCGAGCGAGCTCGACGAGGTGGTCGGCTTCGGTGCTTGGCGCTCGTCGACACCAATGGCAGACGGGCTCTTCGGTGAGTACCTGGGCGCGCAGCTCTTTCCAGCGTTTGGTGTCGTAGACCTTGCGGCGTGTCACAGCTCGACGACCTTAGGGTTGCACGCGCAGCGCTCTACGTCGTCGCCCCATGCTGTCCAGCCTGCGCCCTTGCAGCTTGTGCACAGGGTGGGGCGCCTCTCTGTAACTATGTCTCTTTTTTCCCTAGTAGGTATTACTTCATAGGTACTTCTTAGAGGGCCGGATTCTCCGGCGTCGGGTAATCCGTCCTCGGCTGTGGATAACCCTGCATGGTTATCTACATACCTGTCCACAGGCTGATCGTGGACGATGGTGATGGTGCTCCAGCGGCCGGTGGTCTTGTCTTGTTGGCGTTGGCGCACGAGGTAGCCCGCGGTCTGGAGCTCGAGGAGGCCTGTGCGGACGGCGTCGCGGCCGTCTGGGCCGACGGTGGCGAGGTGTTTGGAGCTGCATGACCAGTTGTCGGGCATGCTGAGGAGGTAGGCGAGGATGCCGCGGGCCTTGAAGCTGAGGGCGTGGTTGCGGACGATGTCGTTGTCGAGGACGACGTACCTCTCGGGTCGTGGGCCTCGGACGATCATGGTGCGCCGTCGAGGTCGTCGCGAAGGGCGGAGAGGGTGGCGCGCCAGGCGTGGGCGGTGCCTGTTATGTCGTGGTAGGTCTGCTGAAGGACTTGCCAGCGGACGGCGTCGTCGTGCTCGTCAAGGTCGATGAGGGTAATGAAGCTGACGATCAAGCGCCAGATGTCCTCCTCGTTGCCGATGAGCTCTGCGGCGAGCTCCATAAGTTCGTCATTGTGCATTGTCGGGGTCTTTCTCTTGTTGGGCTTTCTCTCGGGCGTGTCGTTCGCACAGGCGGGCGTAGGGGGGCTTGCCGGACGCTGGCCGCCTGCAGAACGGTCTGGGGCACCAGCGGCTGTCAAACATCGTTGCCTCGGAGGCGGTCGACGATGAAGTCGAAGTCTTGTGGGCGCCACAGGTAGGTCTCTGCGTTGGCGTCCTCGAGGGCGTTGAGCCATTGTCGTTGTCCTGGGGTGGTCTTGCCTCGTTCGCTCTTGAGCTCGGCGAAGATGACGCCGCGGTCTCTGTGGACGAGGACGAGGTCGGGGAAGCCTGGGTGGCCGGTGAACGCGGTGCTCCAGCGGCCTCCTGTTTGGGCTGGGCGTGGGTGGAAGACGAGCCAGCCTGTCCAGTTGGCGGTGTCGATGACGGCCTGTTGGAACTCGGCTTCAGTCAATGGGCTGTGCCTTGAGGCGGTCGATGGCCACCTTGCAGGCCTCGAAGTCTTCCATGGTGGCTTCGTCGGGGAGGACGCCTCGTTCGGCGCACAGCTTGCGGTAGAACCCGATCATCTTGTCGGTGGGCTGTGAGCGTCTCTGTGTGGGTTCTGCGGTGGGTTGTACCGTGCGGAGGCGTTGCGGGGCTTGTGGAGCCTCTGAGGGGCCTCTGCGGGCCTCTACCTCGTCGCTGGTGGCGATGGCTCGGTCGATGCCGTAGCCGAGGTAGCCCAAGGCGCGCCCTAAGGCGCTCGTGAATCCTGTCATGAGCTCCGAATGTTTGAGGGGGTGCCGTTCGGGGCGGATGGGTTCGAGGACGCTGCCGCGGATGGGGCGCTCGTCGTCGGGGGTGAGGTACACCCAGACGGCGCAGGCTAGGTATGTCTGGCCGTCGATGGTTTGGACCTCGTGGGCCTCTTCGACGACTTTGAGGTCGGGGTGGTCTTTGAGGGCCATGAGGAGGCGCTCGTTGACGGTGACGTAGCCGTCGAGGTTCATGAGGTCACCTTTCTGCTCGCGGGGTCGAGAACGAGGCGGGCTCCGTGGCCTGTGACGTTGTAGAGGATCGCGGAGCGGCCGGAGGCGTTCACAGCGGTTGCGACCTCGGTGGCTGAGCCTGGGACGAGCTCGGGCCGGACTAGGCGGTGGTCGCGGAGGGTGCGGATGATGCGGCGGGCTTGTTCGTGCCGTTCGCACAGGTTCGCGTCGACCGCCCACAGGGCGAGCTGGTCGTCGGTGAAGGGCCCGTTGTAGACGTAGTGGGCGAGGAAGGCGAGGTGGATGCCTTTGATGTCGCGCTTGACTTGTTCGGCGGCCGCCCTCGAGGTCCAGGGGTCGTCGCGGCGGTACAGGTCGCGGTTGTCGTCGCTTGGGAACAGGGTGTCGCTCATGACAGCCCCCACGGTGACCAGCCGGAGGCTGAGTATGCGAGAAGGGCGACGCGGAGGTTGTAGGCGGGCTCGAAGAGCCGTTCGGCGTCGAGCTCGAGGCGGTACACCCAAAACCCGTTGATCTGCATCAGGCCTCTGGAGCCGTACTGGGTGGGGTCTGCGACGTTGTGGGCGTCGGGGAGGCAGCGGGACTCGCGCCACATGACATGGTCGAGGCGGTCGAGCTGGTCGATGGGCCAGCCTTGGGCGATGGCTTCGGCTTCCCATTGGGGGCAATGGTGCATGATGCCAGGGGTCGCGGGTGGCGGGATGGGTTGGCGTCGGTCGTCTGCCCAGATGACGGTGCTGGTGACGGCCACGGGCGCCTCTACGGGCTGTGCGGATACCGGAGGCGCTGCCGTGGTCGTCGAAGGTTGAGCGTACAGGGTGCTGTGGGGCGGGTCGTTGTAACGCTCGAGGAACTCGGGTTCGCTGCCGCCTAGAGCCAGGTAGCTCCAGATGAACGTGGCAGCCAGGATGATCGTGCGGATCATGCGGGTTTTCCTTTCGTCGGGGCCGAGGGCGTAGCGCCCTCTGCGACGATCTAAGCGGAATACCCGCACGATGTCAACTACCCGAACAGGGCCGCCCAGGTCTTCGGGCCGACGAGGCCGTCGACCTCGAGGACGCTGGCCGCTTGGAACGCTTTGACAGCGGCTTCGGTCTTGGGGCCGAACTTGCCGTCGAGCTTGAGGTTCGCGACGCCTTGCTCGTTGAGACGCTGCTGGATGGCGCGGACACGGCCGGACGCGGTCGAGCCTTTCTTGGTGACCTTGCCAGGGTAAGCGGCGGGGCCTGCGGGCTTCGGGGCGGGCTTGGCGGCGGGTGGGCCGTCTTTGAGGCGCTGCTCAATAGGCGTGTCCCAGCTCCAAGTCTCGGGCGTCACCTCGACATGAAGGTGATCATTCTTGGCGCCTGGGGGCCGTTCGATCCAGCCTCGGCCTGCCTGCCAGTAGCGGCGCGCCCAGTAGTCGTGCACGCGTTGGATGCCGAGCGCCTCAAAGTTGTCGATGAGGAACGGGATGACCTCGGCTTCGATGACGGAGCGGTCTGGACCGCCGCGGTAGCTGTAGTCATGGGCCGCACCGAACGCGTGAGAGCTCCAAGCGGTGCCGCCTCTGATCGGCCTGCGGCCGTAGCAGCCGAGGTTGGTGAGGCCCCAACGCTCGAGGAGGTACTTGCGGAGCTGCAACAAGTTTGGACTGCACGTTGTGAATGGTTCGCGCGGCTGGTCGCTCTGCCACGAATGGAACTTGACGCTCATGACTTGACCTTGGCTGCGGCGGCGGTGGTGCCGACGCCGACGAGGGCGCCGAAGATGGCCATGCCTGCCTCTGCGGGGATGGCGTCGGCGATCATGAGTACCGTGATGCAGATGGCTCCGACCGCGCTGTTGATGGGCTTGGCCAGCTTATTCATCGCTTCCATGTCTCTTCCCTTTCATTCCGTTCGAGGCCAAAACACCGCTGAGCGCTCCGGTGAGGAACAGGATCATCGGGGTAAGTAGTTCCCACGCGGCGGCATCGTTGGGTGCCTGGTTCTCCATTGGCTGTGTGACGAACAGTAGCCCGTACAGGATCGTCATGAGGGCGATCACGAAGCTGAGGGTGAGGCCGGTGCCTACGACAAAGACGAGGCGGGCTTTGAGCTCGTCGTTGGTGTAACGGTGGGCGGGTCTAAACATTGGCGCAGGTTCTCCCCATCATCTGGCCGCAGGATGGGACGAGCATGTCGGGGCAGGTGCCCCATACGGTGCACTTGGGTGGCTTGCAGTCCTCGTCGCCCCAGGCGTCGGGGTCTTGGCAGCCGTAACGGTAGTTGCCGTCGAACCCGCAGCTCGACAGGACAAAGACGAGGAGGCCTGCGGCTAGGCCTCGAATAACCCGATGAAGATGACGACGGCGAGCAGCCCGAGAACGAGCAGCCATGTCATGGCGCAGGCGGGTATGGGTGGGCGGCTTTGACGGCGGCGACGGCGTCGAGCCAGGCTTGTTCGGTTCCGTCGCCTCGTTGCCACTCGAAGAACAGCGGGTCGCTGGTCGCTTCATAGTCGGCGCGGCGTGCGTTCTCAACGGCGGCGACTTGGTTGTCATAGTCGACCTGCGGCCATGCGGCGTCGAGCTCGGCCTGCGACGGCTTCGGCGTGTCGTCTAGCCAGTCGAGCGTGTCGTAGTCGTTGCCCGAGAGTGACCATTGAGCGCCTGGATAGTTGGCGGTCAGTACGGCGGCGTAGTCGGTCACGCTGACACCTCCAAAGCGAAGAGTTGCCCGGTGTTTGTGCTGTTGTTGATGTTGGTTGTCATGCTCGCATCTACTGCTGCGAAGCGGCCTTTATACGTTGTCGCAGACGTTGTCGCGGGGCTGTCGTATCCGATCCCCACTAGATGTGATTGGTTGCGAATGGCCGTACCCTGGAGACCGAATCTAAACTCTTCCGCTCCGGAGATTGCGACGTTGCTGGTGTCGGTGATTTGGTATCGCGAGCGTGCGTTTGAGCCGGTAGCCGTACTGATGTAATGGAAGAACACCCAAACGAGCATGATGTCGCTTGTGGCCGAGGTCGGCGTGATCGTGACGCTGATGTTTGCGTCGACGAACGACGTGGAGGTTGTGGTTCGGTCAATTGAGTCCGTCGCACGGACAACCTGCAAAATGCGGAACGCGCCGCGCAGGTCGTTCATCTGTGCCGCGGTGAGGACGTTACCGGCGACGAACGTGGCGGGCAGGCTGGTCGGTGTAGCCATAGGTGACTCCTATCCTAGAACGTTGAGGGCGTCGAGGACGCCATAGGTCGGATCGTCGAGGATGAGCTCGAAGACGATGGTGGTCTGGCTGGTGTAGAGCTGCACGGTGTGGCCGGTGGCGTAGTTGATGCTGTGGCTGATGCCTTCGACGGCGAGCTCTTGGGCGAGGTTGGTGGTGACGCCGCCGTTGAGGAAGCTCTTCTCGATGGTGATGGTGTCGCCGATGTCGATGGCTGCGACCGTGTCACGTTGGCCGTCGGTGAGCTGCTCGAAGCCGACCTCGACGCGGGTGAAGCGTGCTTGGGGTTCGGGCTGGAGGAGGTAGTCGGCAAGATCGTCGACATCGGTCTGGGCGTCCAGGAGGCTGCCAGAGATCACGAGGGTTTGGATGAAGTAGTCGGCTTGGCTGGTGAGGTTTTCAGCGGTCGCGGTCTTGTTGTTGAGGGTGCTGATGACGACGCGGTTGATGACTTGGTCGGCGCCGAAGTCGATGTCGAGGCCGCGGTAGGGGAGATCAGTACCGTCGTCCTGGAAGTCGGCGACGCTGCCGGACAGGGTGGCGCCTATGCGCTCCTGGAAGGTGAGGACGCCGTCGTTGGTGATAAAGATGCGGCCCTGTTCGGCTTGGTTGATGAGCTCGAAGTATTGGATGGGGGTGACGCCGAGCTCGACGTTGTAGTCGCCGCCGCCGCCGATCTCGACGGTGCCGGTCGCGATGTTGCGGGCTGCGCCGGTCGGATAGTCCACCTCGGGCAGGTCGAGGATGGCTTCGATGCGGGCTCCCGACAACTCTTTCGAGGTGCTGACAGCGTCGACGGGAGTCTGGGCGAGGAGGTAAAGGTCGTCGGCGCAGGCGAGCGTGACGGTGTCTTGGCCGGAGATGTCGAAGGTGTAGTCGAAGTCGACGATGCGGCCGATAAAGAGGTATTGGTTCTCGCGTTTGAGCCGGATGAGGCGCATGGGGGCGATGCCTGGTAGCTCGTTGGTCGGGTCGTAGTAGGGGCCGTCGTTCGCGAAGGGGTTGAAGACGCCGCCTGCGGCGGTGTCGTTGAGGGTGACGGTCATGATGCCTGCGCCGAACTGGTCGGCTGTACGTTGGCGGCCGCGGTCGATGCTGACGTTGAGGGTGTAGGGGGTGATGTCGGCGAAGTCGGTGAGGCCGTCGAGGACGTAGGTGGTGCTATCGAGTACGCCGCGGACAGGGTCGTCGAGGCGGAACGCTTGGACGGGGGCGCCTGTGTCGACCTCGAGGGTGTAGTCGCCTGCGGCTACGACGGTGCTGCTCATGCGACGGAGATGCGGGCGGGCCCGCTGGTGCGGTTGTAGGCGCGGATGGCGTTGACGACGGCTTGGCCAATGTCGGCGCTGTTGGAGATGCCGCCGTTGACGGTGATGTTGTAGGTGTCGCCTAGCGCTCCGGCGCGGTTGAGCGGGATGACGGCCTCGGGGGTGCCTTTCTCGGCGAGGAGGCTGAGGGTGGGGCGGGTCACGATGCCGCCTTGGGCCATTCCGCCTGTCGGGATGTTGACGGTGGGGGCTTTGGGTTGGAAGGTGGTGGTGCCGACGAAGCCGGAGCCTTGGAGCGCGGCTTGGAGATCGGCGAAGCCTGGTATGCCGCCGCCGATGTCGACGCCTGGGGGCGGGGTTGCGAGCTCGAGGGCGTTTCGCAGCCTGTTCACTTTGTCGAGGGCGGTGTCGAGCTGGCCGGTGTTCACGAGGATCGCTAGGTCGGTCTGCACCTCTTGAGGGATGTTCCCCATCGTGTCGATGACATTCTCGAGCTCTTCCCAGACACGCTTGTTGGCCTCCTCCCATTCGTCGGAGCCCTCTTGGTTGCTCTTCGCGATCTCTTGAAACTCTTCGACGGCGGTGTTGAAGTCGCGGACAGCCTGTTCACGGTCGAGCTGGTCGAGATAATCTTCGATCTCGGGGTTCAGCTTGAACATTCCCTTATACAGCTCGTCGGTCGACGCCCACAGCCGGTCGACACGCTCGGTCAGTTTCTCGGTGGATTCGGCGGCCTTCTCGTTTGTGCGCTGGAACTCTTCCGTCGGCTTGATTGCGCGCTCGAACTGTTCGCGGGCCCCGCCTACGCCGTCGCCGAGCTCGCGGACGCTTTCATACATGTCGCCCGCCTGTTCGCGGGCGGTGTCGGTGGTGCGCTCAAAGTTGTCGACCTCGTCGGACACGAGGCCGAGCTTTTCGGCGAGCCAGCCGATGCCGTCGCGCACTTTGTCGAAGATGCCCATCAGCTTCTCGAGGGCGGCGGTGACGATGCCGAACTTGGCTTCGAGGATGATGAGGCCTGCGACGAGGGCGGCGATGGCGGCCACGATGAGGACGATGGGGTTGGCTGCGAGCGCTGCGTTGAACAGCCAGGTGGCCGCGGTCGCGATGGCTTGAGCTCCAGCCCAGAGCTTCATGGCGACGTTGGCGACGACGACAGCGGTGGCGAGGCCGCCGATGACGCCTGCCAAGATGAGGACGAGGTCGGTGTTTTCGCTGACAAAGTCGGCGAGGTCGGCAAAGACGGGGAGAATCTTGAGGACGATGGGCAGGAGGGCGGCGCCGAGCTCGGCGGTGACATCCTCAAACTGGGCTTTCATGATGCGCGACTGGTTCGCGAGCCCTTCGCTGGTGCGCTGGAAGTCGCCTTGGGCGTCGCCGGTCTGCTTGAAGATCGCTTCCTGGGCGGCCAGTATCTTCTGCTGGTCGGTGAGGGCGCCTGTGCCGTCGTAGATGCCGAGCGCCATGGCCTCCGCTTTGAGGGTGGCGTCGTTGAGCAGGACGCCGAAGCGGCGCAGCGGCTCGGATTCGCCGCGGAGGCCTGCCCCGATGGCTTCGATGACCTCCTCGGGTTCGGCGTTGTTGAAGCTGGCCATGTCGGAGGCGAGCGCTGTGAGGTCGTTAGAGAATACGGCGAGGTCTTCATTGGCGAGGCCTGCGGCCTTGCCGAACGTGCCGAACGTGCCAGCGGCGTCGAGGACGGCCTGTTTGGATTGGCCGAGCTCTTTGGCGGCGGTCTCGGCGAACGCTTCGATCTCGTCGGCGCCTTCGCCGAAGATCACGCCGACCTTCGACATGCTCTCCTCGAGGTCGGACGCGGCGTTGATGGCGGGCACAGCGGCCGCGGCGAGCCCGCCGAGGGCGGCGGTCGCGGGGACGAACGCTTTCTTGAGGGCGAGGCTGGCTTTCTGGCTGGTGGTGTCGAGGCGCTTGAAGTCCTCGATGGCGGCCTTGACGCCTTTCGGGTTGTATTCAGAGACCAGGGGGATGTTGATGGCCATTAGCGGAGCTCCTCGTTGAGGCGGACGGTGAGGTCGCGGATGGCTTTCTCGAGGCCTTCTCGGACATCGGGGATGGTGTGCAGCACAGCGGGCCACATGGCTCGTGACGGCCTGTGGAAGCCTTTGTGGCTGGAGCTGCCGCCTGTGCGGAGCTTGGTGAGAAACGCCTGGGGCTGGGTGGTGATGGCGTGAGTGGTGGTCTTATCGGAGGCGTACTTGCGGGAGCGGCCGGAGGTGCGGCCGTTCGGGTTGTCTTTGCCTGCCATCGCGAAGATGATGCCTGCGGCGTTGTCTTGGACGAGCGTGAACAGATCGATCTGATCGCTCCTCGAGCTCGTCCGTAGCTTGGTCTTGACGCCGCGCTGTGCGCGTTTCTGGTCGTAGCCGCCGCGCCACGAGCCCCAGGAGGCGAGGGCGCTGTTCGGCGGGTACAGGCTGCGGGCCTCGGCCACCATCGGTTTCGCAGCGCCGCGCATTTCGCGGATGACTTGTTTGCGGAGCTCGCGGTCGACTTTGGACAGGGTGCGGAGCGTGGGCGCGAGACCTCGAACCTCTTGGGTTAGTTCGATGATCTCGCTAGCCATGTCGCTTTGCCTGTCTGTTCTGGTCTTGGATTACCTCGACGACCGTGTCGAGGTCTCTGACCTCGAATGGTATGTCGGGGGGCCACCATCCAACGGCGACTAGCAGCTCGGCTAGTTGTCGTCTTCGGCTGCCCCTTTCGTAGGGCGGGCTTCGCTGCTCACGATCTCCGGCGGGGCGACACACTTGCGGAGGAAGTCGTCGAAGACGGCGGGCACGGTGCGCTTCTCGGCGCGCAGGCTTTCGTAGGCCAGGTAGGCCAAGTCCTCCATCGCGACGCCTTGGGCGAGCTGTGACGCTTTGGTCTTGAACTTGCGTTCCCAGGCGACGATGGCCCAGAGGGTGGTCGTGACCTCCTCTGGGCCGTTGCCGTAGTCGATGCGGAGCGTGAGTTGCATGTCGGGGCTCTCCTAGTTGTTGTCGGTCAGCTCGTCGCGCGGGTGAGCGCGCCGCCGCGGAAGGTGCAGTCGACGGTGGGGAGATCGCCGACGCTGCCATTGATCGGGGTGATGGTCTCGAGGTAGCACGCCGTGAGGGTGTACTCGGGGTTTGTGGCGCCCGGGCTGGTGCTCGCGGCGGCGTAGATTTCGACGTTGAACGTCGTGCCGACGAGGCTGTTGAGCTTCTCTTCGACCTCGCTGGTGTCGTAGGCGAGCATGAAGGTCGCGGTGACCTCATGGTTGCCGAGGCCGGAGGTGAACTTGCGGGCGGTGTCGCCGAAGGCGGTGCTCTCCAAGGCCTCGACCGTCTGGGTGACGGTGACCTGGGTGCATTGGTCGGTGAAGTCGACAGAGTCGACGAGGATGCTGGGATTCGAGAGGGACACGGTGGTGGCCATTAGTTTCTCCTGGTGCTGAGTCGGATGGTTAGGTCGTAGGCGGGAAGCTGTTGCTCGCCGATGAGAGCGATGCTAGGCGCTCCGGATACCACGGCGAGGGAACTGCCGTGGATGGTGTCGCAGATCGTGAGGATGTAGTCGGAGGCGTCTTGGTTGCCTGGGGGCGGGCCGAGTACGCGGAGGACACAGGTGATGTCTGCGATGTTGTTGTTGAAGCCGTCGAACGTGGGGAGCTCGACGAACACCGTGAGCGGGCGGGCGTTGCGCGGGTCTGTGACGGGCTTGAGGCCGAGGCCGGTGAGCGTGGTCTTGATCTCGGCGATGGTCGAGATGAAGATGCCGCTCGCGGCCATTAGGCGACCTGTGCGCGGCCGGTGCCGAGGAGCTGCATAATCTGGCCGAAGCTCGCGATGGGCTGCGCGCCGCCCATGGCGTCGAAGCTTTGGAAGCTGTCAATGCTGCCACGCTGGCGATACAGGCTCGCGGCGTACATGGTCGTCCCGAGCTTGACGCTGCCGTCTGGGACGGTGCCAAGGCTGTCGAAGTAGCCCGCGGCCTGTCGGCGACGGTAGGCGAACGCGTTGCCCGCGGCGACACAGGTCGTAATGAAGGCTGTGTCGTTCGCGGTCGCGGCGTCGATGCCAAGCCATTCGAGGACATCGTCGTTGTTGATCCAGGTGCAGGTGAGGCCGTAGGTGACGGTGCCGGTGGCGGTGTCGCGGGTTACGTCGTCGCCTGCGTCGATGAAGATGGCTTGGTTGCCGTGGTACTTGTCGTAGTCGAAGACGAGGTCGCCCTCGTCGGTGACGCGCTCCAGCTCGAAGGCTTCGATGCTGATGACGGTGTGGGCGCCGTCGAAGGTGTTGTCTGATGCGCCGCTGATCGTGATGCTTTGACCGACGGCGATGTCGGTGTCCTCGAGGGTCTGCACCACGGCGTAGCCCTGCACCCTCTGGAGGTGGGTGATGGTGAAGCTAGCCATGATGCAGACCTTCTCGGGCGCCTAGGGGGGTCAGACGAAGTTGGCCTTGACGTAGCGGGCGGCCTCGAGCATGACCGTGGCGAAATAACCCAGCCATGAGATGTCGGTGCCTCTGATCTGCCCGTTCTGCACGCGGAGAAAACCCTTCTGCTGCTCGAACACCTCGAAGCCGACGGTGTCGCCGATGATCATCGTGCCGTTGCCGGTGTTGTCGAAGTTGGTGTCGACGACGACCTGGAGGCCGAACGCGGTCATGTTGGTCGAGCCAGGCGTCATGGTGCCGAACGCGTTCATCGGGCCAACGGTCGGGAAGAGGGGACGGCCGGAGCTGTCCTCGAGCTTGCCGAGGGCCTCCCAGTTCTGCGCCGAGAGGAACAGGTGGGTCGGGAGGTGGCCACCGTTGCCAGCGTTGGCAAGGATCGAGGCAGCCTGGGCGTAGAGCCAGGTAAGCCATTCGGTGGGGTCATTCTTGTTGGCAGCGGTGAAGTTGCCGGTGCCGACCGCGGCGGCCACGAGGGCGTCCGCTGCGACGTTGTCGGTGGTCTGGCTGTAGACACGGCCCATGTCCTCGAGGATGAGGGAGATGATCTCGGGGCTCGACCAGTCGGCGATCTGCTCGGAGACGGTCACGTAGCCGCCGTAGCTGGATTTCGTTACCTGGTTCTCTTGGACCTGGAACTCGCCGGTCTGGAGCGTGGCGAGCTCGGAGCTCTGCGCAGCCATCGAGGTGTGCGTCGAGACCGATGGGCGAATAAACACCTTGCCCGATCCTGGCATGGCCTTCACGCCAAAGGCGTCGACACAAGGCCTCGCGGCGAGGTAGCTGTTGTAGACGGGGCCGACGATGGGCTCGGGCAGGACGCCGTCGTTGTTGGTCGTGGTGACATCGGGCGCGGCGGCGCGGATGTTCTCGTTCATCTGGTGCCAGCGGTGTCCGCCTTCGATGGCGGCGGCGATCCACTCGGAGGCTGACGGGAGCTTGAACTCGCGCTTGGCCTGGGCGTAGATGGGGGCGGTCGGCTGCGGCTCGGCGGCCTCAACGACCTCGGGGGTCTTCTCTTCGGGCATTTCGTTCTCCTGTTCGGGTTGGGGTTCGGGGTTGTCGGGGGTGACGTTCGCTTCGGCGGCGATCTTGGTGATCTGTGCGCCTGCGAACGCGGGCTTATAGACCACGCTCAGCTCTTCCCATTCGGCGGCTGTGACGACCATGACGCCGTCTTGGTGGTCGTATTCGGTGGCGTTGATACCGATGCTGACGCTGTCGAGGGCGCCCATCTTCAACAGCTCAACGAGATCATCTCCGGCGCGCGTCTTTGCGATCTCTGCGGAGAACAGCATGCCGTCGGGGGTGTCTTCGCGGCCGGTGACTTTGCCGACGATACGGCCGGTGTCGTGGTCCTCGAGGAGGCGAGGGGCGGGGCCGTCGGTCGGTAGGGCGCCCTGTTGGATGCGGACACGTTGGCCGCCGAGGACGGTGGCGTCGACGCCGTAGGGGACGGCGATGCCGGAGATGGTGCGGGTCTGCTCTTCGCCTTGGGCGGCGTCGAGCGTGACCTTGTCTGCGATCATTCTGATCATTCGGGCTGGCTCCCTTCGGGTAGGTTGGCGCCTGCGTCCCTTATCATGTCACGGGCCTCGTCGCGGGTCATGACATTGTTCGCGACAGCGAGGTAGACCTTCTGGGCGACCTCGGCGGCTGACAGGGTGCGGTCGTCGCGGCCTTGTTCGGTTTCGCGGAGGTAGGCCTCAACGTCGAGCTCGATGTGTTTGCCTTTCGCGACGACGTTGTCGCCCGAGAGCGTTTGTTCGATGGCGTCGACCAGGGGGCGGGCTCCGAACAGGTAGAGGTCTTGGCGGGCTTGCAGGGCGTTCTGGTAGGTCATGCCGCCGACCTCGACACCGACGAGGTAGGGCGGGATGTTTGCGACGCGGGCGAGCTCCATGGCTGCATGCTGGCGGCCTTCGACGAGCTGCAGCTTGTCGGGGGTTGAGGTGAACTCTTTCCACTCGACATGCTGGTTGAGGGCGCCGACGGCTTTGCTCTGGCGGGCCTCAGCCCAGGCGGCGGAGAGCTCTGACAGCTCGTCACCGCTGAGGGGTTCGCCGTCGACCTGTTGGAGGTAGCCCGCGGCGATCTCGTTGGAGGCGAAGCGTTTGGCGGCCTCGTCGAGGCGGTAGGCGATGTCGATGGCGCGGGCGCCTTGCCAGAGGAGGGCGTTGTTCGGTGAGAGGAACTGGACGACGTTGTTGGGGTCGAGCTCAACGCCGTTGAACTCGATGACATCGGAGGGCCCGTACCATTCGGGGCCTGCCTGGTTCGGGGTGTTGATGTTGTCGTGGGGGAGCCAGGTGAACGATGCGGGGAAGCCTGTGCGGTAGCGGCTGGTGACGTACCAGAACGCTCTGCCCGACAGGATCATGTCTTGGACGGTCATGCCCATGATGAAGCTGCGGGTGCAGTTCGGGTCTGGGCGGGTCATCCAGCTCTCGCCTGGGATGTACCGCTTGAGGTAGCGCTCCTCGTCTTCGGACCATTCGAGGCGGTAGGTGCGGAAGTCGAGGGCGCCGATGAGGCTAACGATGAGATCGCGGGCCCTGGAGATTGTCGGGATCGATAGTGCGCGCTGCGTCCTAGCCCCGACGACGTAAGACTGCAGCGCGCCAGGCCTGCCCGCGGCGCCTGCCGCAGCGGTCACGGTCGAAGCCCCGAACGCTGGGGGTGCCTTGGTGCGGAACAGACCCACGGCGCCAAGGCTAGCGCACCTGTGGACAACTAGCGTGGACTACTGACGCCGATCATGGGTTTGCGAACATTTGAGGAGGGGCGGGCTGCGGTGCCGACGCTCCAGACGAGGCATCGGGCCTGTTCGATGGGCCCTGGGCTTTTCTGGCTGGTCAGCGTGATCGTGGCGCCTGTGCGGCCTGCGACGGCCCTGTTGACATGCTCGGTGAGGGATAGTTGCCCGCTGTGGAGCACCATGCCCTCGAGGATGAGGTTGCGGACGACGCTGGTGAACGTGGACATCTCGCGCATGCCGACCATCTCCATCCTGTGTGTGAGCTCGGTGGGGCAGATCGCGGCGAGCTGCGGGGTGAGGTTGAGCCGGACGCTCTTGTCGGCCATGACGCGCTCGACCTCGCGCCAGAGCTCGGCGGTGGATTCTGCGAGGAACTCGGTGACGACTTGGAGGCGTTTGTCGTCGCGGGCGGCGGCTCTGACGCCGACGTAGCGGAGCTCGGTGAGGTCGGCGTCGACGGAGAGGACACCACCGTCGGGCATCGGGTCGTCGACCTCGAGCTGCTCGAACGTGCCAGGGGGAAGCCATGCGCCGACCGCGGAGGTCCACAGGTTTAGATCGGAGCGGAGCCAGGCGTCGCGGTTGGGGCTGTTGAAGCCGTCCTCGATGTCTTGCATGGTGAGCTCACCGAGGTCGAGGGCGGGGTTGGCGTAATGCCAGACGCTTCGGTCTGTCGGGTCGCTGT
>Ga0208645_1002573_pt1 | contig 14337 bp, 1 predicted proteins | sample VirMetDEL_Sep_01_FD_184519 | JGI IMG/M metagenome (GOLD analysis project Ga0208645, IMG submission 184519) | Aqueous microbial communities from the Delaware River and Bay under freshwater to marine salinity gradient to study organic matter... | ecosystem: Environmental > Aquatic > Marine >... | reverse complement strand
TACCTAATGCGATAATGAGTGGAGTTACTGTATTTAACAAACTTTGATTAAATGCTCTACCTGTAACAGTTCCAGTCAATTGATTAACTGTTACACCATCACCAATCTTGAAGTTACCTGCTTGGTCCGTACTTGTATATACGATCTCACCGCCATCAATCTTAACAACTTCATTCTCTTGAATAACAACACCGCCCAATGCTGGTTTTGCTCTATTGATGTCATTACCAGCACCAACCCATTCGAATGAGTGTGAAGATGCAATTTGAAGACTCAATCTGGAGAAATAAACCGTAGTTCCCACACTAACTGTATTATTTAGATTTGTGTTTAATATGATAGTTGAAATACCTGCAACTGGTTTTGTTGCACTCTCAATAGTATAATAAATTGGAGTCATAATTGAAGTTGCAGTAGCTCCAACACCTGGACCAGAGAAACTAATACTTGGTGGAGTTAAGTACTGTGTTCCAGTGCTAACTAGATCAACAGAAACAACTTTTCCATTTTCAACAGTGGCAATTGCTTCAGCAGTAATTCCATTCTGACCTATAGGATCAGTGAATGTAACCACTGGTGGATTATCTTCAACATATCCACTACCACCATCGGTAACTTCTACTCTTTGAACTGTTGAATAAAGTTCTCCGAAGTAAATTGCCTGACCATCATAAGGTCTGTATGAACCAATTCCAGAAACGGTAATTTCTGCCTGCTCTGCAGCAGGAACATTTCCATCACTATTCAGAATCGTCTTTCCAGTATATCTGTAAATTGATTTACTTGTGTTATCACCAACACCAACTGATACAAGACCTAATCTTCCAAATGAAGAGTTGGAGTTTGTAATATCGCACTGTCCACCAGTTGCAGTATAAATTGCAGTGTCATTACAAATGGTAAAGATAGAAACCAACTGGCAGTATGCACCATTGGTAATTGAAACTCCAATACCACCTTGATTATATTGAGTGTATGAGTCAACACTCATTGCACCGGTAACACCAATATCATCCTTATCTCCAGGTTCTGCATTCACACCGTCAACAAGCATTCCAATACTCTTTGGAATGAAGTTTGTGCAGTTTCTTACATATGGTCCTTGTGTGATTGGTCCAACACCCTTGGAATATGGTGGATAAATTACACCACCACTATCATAAGTATGTGGAATTGTTGATGTTCCAACTCTTACAGCAAATGTATCTGAACCATCAGCATCTCCACCAGTAATAGATTCAACTCTAAATATAAATCCTTCATTTCCAGATGGGAACTCTTGAGTTGAAGGTGCTCCTCCAGAAGAGCAAGAGAACGTTAAGTCTCTTAGAGTTACTAAATCACCAACCTTTACCTTAGCTCCAGGTGCAGTAATCGTTGTAATGCCAGTAGTTTCTTGATAAGATGCTGTTGAAACTCCAATTGATCTATCTACAACAAATCCGCCAGTAAAATACGTATGTTCTAAAGTAGAAACTCCAACATTAATTACAAATGTTCCATCTGGATTAATTTTATCAACATTAAAGTCATAACCAAATCTTCCTGATGGGAACTTTTGAGTTGAAGGTGCTCCTCCAGAAGAGCAAGAGAACGTTAAATCTCTTATTTCGATTAAATCTCCCTTCTTAACATTAAGACCTGGAGCACTAATTGTTGCCTTTCCACTCAAATTATCATATGATGCATCATCAACTAATGCAATTGTTGTGAAACCAAATCCTGCATTTCCTGGATAAGTTGTACTGAATCCAGAGAAAGCTGCAAATCCATTTTGAACAATTGATGTTACAACTCCAATACAGGAGTGAATTGCGGAAACTACATTTTGGCAAGAAGCAACACTTTCATTAAATCCTGTTGCTGGGTCTGGTTGAATTCCTAAATCTTTAACTTGACTGAATTCATTTTGGAAATTCTTAAGTTTTTGAATTGTTCCGCCACTATTATATACATGTGGAAGTGTTGATGCTACTCCAATAAATGTAAATGTATTAACACCAACTACAGATTGAACTTGATAAACGGTTCCATAATCGGATTCTCTTGGGAATACTACCGGAACAAGTGGACTATATGCACAAGTCCATGCCAATCCAACAATCTTTGTTGGATCATCCACTGACAATCCATGAGGTCCGTTAGTTGTAATTGTAGTAATTCCAGTTACATTATCATATTCTGCACCTAAAACATCAATTGGCAATTGAGTTGGATCTGCAGCAAATCCACCCCAAGTTACATTATTAATAACAGATCTTGCAATTTTAAATGAGTGCTGAAGAGTTGCGACAGTTTGTGCTTGTTCTTCTGGATTTTTGAGAATTCCTGGTAGTAAATTACCAGATTCATCATAATATGCTTTTCCTGAAGTAACAGATCTAGAATTTCCACCTCTTGTTATATCAAAACAAACACCTTTCCAAATATCTTTAATATCATCTGCACAATCCTTTGTATTTAAATTTACACCATAAATTGTGGTAATACCAGCAAGATTTGCATAATTATCGAGAATACTTGTGATAGTCGAAGCAAGACTTACTGTTTTGAGTCTTACATCTGTACATCCACCACCAACAATTATTGGTGAATAACTGAAATCTTGAGTAAAGGAACTATATGTAGTAATTCCAGGTAAAGATGCATAATCAACGTTATCAATAACATTGGTTGCAATTCCAACAGCATAGTTGATTGCATCAATTGTTGCAAATTTAATACTTACTGGAGTTGTGTATCCAGGAACTCCATTTCCGGCAGTTCCTGTAATATGAAGAAGATTTCCAGCATCATCATAATATGAAAGACCAGCACCAATAGAATTTCTATTACTTCCTGCCTTAAGATCGTTTGATAAAGATCTTACAATATCTTTAATATCATCCTTACAACTCTGTTTGACATAATCATTGATACTAACTCCTATTGGTGGAGAAATTGGTGGGATGAATCCGGCAGTTGTTAGTGCAAGACCAGTTGGATTTCCAAACTGATCTTTTGCATCATAATCTGGAGAATATAGATATCCAACAGTTTCTTCGGCAATGAAGTCTAGATTTAAATCTAAAGTTCTTGCAGCATCCTGTTCTCTATGAGTTCCAGCAAAACCACTATATCCACTAGTCAAGAATCCAACAGATTCTCTTGCAATATAATCTAAATTATATCTAATTAATCTCGCAGCATCAAAATATCTTCCAGTTGAAACACCCAAAAGACGCTCAAACGAAACAATAGCAGCACCATCAGTCATATCTGGACCAATGAAACTTAAGTCGGTAATATGGCATCCATTATTAACAAAGAATAAATCCTGATTTGGGAACTTTGGAGTTACGACACAGTTTCTTAATTCAGTACCTTCAACAGAAACAGTTTTCTTAAGAAGAATTGGATTTTCTTCAACATAAACACCAGGATAAACTTTAATTGTATCACCAAACAAAGCAGCTGCAGCAGCTGCTTTAATAGTTCTCTTTGGATAATTTTCTGCTAAACCAGTGTTATCATCATTACCAGTTTGTGCAACATAAATTGTTTTTCCAATTGGACGATATGCATCAATTTTAACAACACCTTTTCCTGGTCCACTTGTTAAATCTTGTGTTCCAAAAACATCAACTCCAATTCCAGGAACAATTTGAGTTACGATTCCTACAAGAGTATCACCATTTCCAAAGTAATCATTTTCTACTGTCAGAGAAGATCCAATCGTAATTCTATCAGTAGTTGCGGTAGATACCACTGACTGGGTGGGTCTTATCTTTGCTTCACCAGTTATTGTGTTGGTCTCTAAAGCTATATTACCAATCTTTGCATCAATAGCAGCGGTTAGATTATAATCTTCTAAAACAGTAACACCAATACCAAGTCTTGAACCTAGAGGATAGTAGATTAAAGGTGCGCCATCATTATCAACATAAGTTTTCTTGAAGGTGCTTATGCCGTCAGTCAAATCTGTTAGATTTAATGCGTAGAATGTATTAGCAACTGAAACTGGATTGATAAATGTTTTATCTGCAAAGGAACTAATTCCCAAAACACTAATGTCATAAGTTCCACTTAATGCAACACCAACTGTTGTAATTCCACCGCTTCCTTGACCAAGAACAAACATATTGTCCGTAAAGTCAATATAACTAGAAATACCAGGACTTGCACCCTTTTCACTAACAGTAATTGTTGCACCATCAATTAGAATTAAATCATCATCAAATGTTGCTGCAACTTCTACAATATCTCCACCAGCAGCTGGTGATGTTAATGTAAGTCCAACACCAACTCCAGAACCATTTGTTGCAATATAATCGCTACCTTCAATCAGTTTAATACCATTCAAGAAGACTTCTAGGTATAATGCAACTGGGTTTGTTCCAATACCTGCTCTTGGAGGGTCATTTAGAGTTTGTAAGTTATATCTGAATCCACCAAATTCGGTTTGTCCTGGAGTAGCAGTAAATACTTGCTTAGTCTTAAATACACCAAAGTCATACCATTCAACACCATTAGGTCCTTTGGATCTTAAATATTGACCAAAGTTTCCATATGATGGAACATCTAAAGGAGTTCCATCTCCAGTATCATATAACTTATTGACATATAATGAATCAGTAACCGTTGCTATACCAATATCAGCACGATTAATATTTGCATATCCAATAGTAGCAACACCAACATTAAGGTCATCGATGATTGCTTGTATATCGACGTTAATAGTATCAAATCTTGCATTTGTATAGGTAATTGCTGTACCAGCAATGTTTGTAACTATACCTGTTTGTGCATATAAGTTATCAAAATATCCTTCAACATAATCTAATTTTAAACCACTAAGATCGTCAATTGTTCCTTTTCCGCCACCAGTTGAAGTTGTGATTGATAGATTCTGCTCAACCGTTAAATTCGTAATAAAACCAGTAAAGGCTCTTAAATTTCCACCCTGACCTACAGTAAAATTGGTGGCAAGTCCAGAATTAATTGTTAAATTATCTATAAAACCACTATTATAATTTAATCCTTCTCCTCTAAGGTCATCAATTACTGCATAAGCATTTGTGTTAATTCCATTACTAATATCTAACCTATCACTTATTGTTACAATCCCGGCTTGAACTAGAGGGAATGAAGCAACTCCTGGACCTGCATTGATATTTTTAACAGTTAAAGTATCAATTCCAGCATTTATTGCAGTGAGATTAGTAATTGTACCAATATTATAACTTACAGATTCACCAATCAGTGTTGTTAAATCTGCAAAATTGACATTAATCTCATCATTTGCAACATCAAGATTGCCTTGAATTGTAACATTACCTCTGAAAAAAGCAACTGTTTGAGTTGAAACTCCTGTTGTTGCTGCAACTCCAGGTAGAGGAATTTCTCGAACATCTAAAAGATATTCTGGAATATCTGTTCCTATACCAATTTTGTTTGTTACTGGGTCAGCGTGTAACAGAATATCATTAACTTCAAGACCATTTTTAACGACGAAATTCTTATCGATGGCCATAGAAACTCCCTATCCCTAACATCAATCCTTATTATTTGTATTTATAAAACTATCAAATAGGATTATTGTCTAAATCGTTATTGCAATATTGCAACTATTATGTACCCTTCCTGTCTGAATTCCACCTGGTGGTATCAGTGAATTAAGACTTCTTACTGTCGCAGTTAGATTAGTGGGACGAGCTCCAGCATCTCCGTTGATGGTAGCATCTATAAGTTCTGTTATACTAGTAATTGGCGTTCCTGCCGCCTGCGCCGATGCCATGGTAAACCCAAAAGATTGCAAAATGTCTTCAAATTCAGGAAGAGTTGGATTTCTATAATATCCTGCAAGTGTAGTGATGGTATCTGTAGATACTCTCCAAAATTCTTGATTATAAATTTGAAATGCTGCATCTATTATGTCAGTCCAAGGGGTAGGGTTAGTACCGTCAAATGAGGGGATCACCGCTGGATTGCCAGGTCTCGTAACCCAATACTGTCCAAAAGATCCTGATACAGGTATTGGTTTTTCAAAAAGATAATTAGGTGAAGTACCATTACCCCAATCTACTGGGTTTACTGTTTGTCTATAACTAATCCTATTAGGATCAGTATCAGAAGGGAATAATATTGCGCCACTAACTGGAGAATCGCACACCTCTGCGATAACTGTAAAAGTTTTCGTTCCATTTCCATCACTAAAAGTGATGGAACCAGTATTAGTTTGTCTCTGTCCAGAGGCATCTAGATAATTATTATTATTTAAAATATCCATCGAAATAGTCGTATTATTGGATACAGTCTTATTACCAATGTTGCTATACCCTGCTCCACCAACATTGGTACGTGTATTTGCTTCATTAGGAGATACGGTTATATCAGCAGTAATACCAGAAGCTATAATTTCTTCAGATTCAACTCTAGTTGGACCTCCTATCAATACAATTGGCCGTACAAGATCACCAAAATCATTCGGCGTAAAAGTGGCAGTTAAATCATCAGTAACACTAACTGTTGCTGTATCTTGTATAAATCTTTCAGTTCCATCTAATGGTAAAGAATCGTAGTTAAGTGCATCTGGATTTGCCCAAAATGATAATGTAAATGTTACTTCCCCTGGTGGATTTGGAATAGGAACATTGGCAGGAAGTGTTACATTGTCAGTTCCATTATTTGGCAGCGGACTCAAAGTCCAATTAGCATCTCTAAATGGATTTGTGGGACGAAGATTTATACTATTCCAAGTAAGAGTTACATTAGTGTTTACTTCTCCAGTTGTTGGACTTGCAGTCAATGTTAACTCTGTGTTAGCAGTATTACCCGCATTTGTAATAGACCAAGTATCAGATACTAAAGTATTGTCTGGAGTTGCTGGGTTATCAATCTGCGCATTACTTATCGTGACACTTGCTGTTACTACATCCAAAAAATTTGGACCAGATCTAACAGTTATCTCAATTTGTTCTCCGGGTACAAGATTACTCAAAGTTTTAACTGGGGTAATTGGTACTATTGGATTACCTCTTCCTGTAAAATTATAATTTGTTCCTGTTCCAGTTGCACTTAAAGTTGCTCTCATCTCACAATCAATCTCGAATGAATCTGGAGTAATTATCTGTTTATAATCAACATTTCGAGTTGCTAAAGTTACGTCTGTAAATGAAGTTCCTCCACCATTATAATCGATAGTGATTGGGCAAGTTCTGGCAATTGTTGAAACATTCCAAGATGCCCCTATAATATCTGTAATTGTATCAAATCCTGTATTACCAGCACTATCTGGAGTTTCTATACCCTCAACGGCAAAATTTATAAAATAAGTGCCCTCACCATTTCCACCTTGTGGATTTGGTGTTGTCATCCTTAGAGTTATTTCATCCCCATTTTGAACAAACAAGAATGGTTCTGGTTCTGTATATGATTTAACAATAACTCCACCTCTAGAAACTTGGAATCTTGGGTCTATTCCTGGAGAGGCACTAGTAATAAGTGCTGATCCATTATCACCAGGATTCATTCCCGAAAGTGTAATAGGATCACTAAAAACATTAAATCCTCTATTCTGACCACTTTTTGCGATAAAGGTAAATATATCTGGAATAGAATCTATTGGTGTTGGTCTTGTCGAAACACTAAATGTATCAAGGGTTGAATTGATATCTAGAATTAGATCATTTTTTGAACTATAACTTGTAGGGGCATCAATTCTAACTTCAATTGTATCATTCAGATATGCATAATTTGTATTTGATATAGGTCCTCCTATAACATTATTTTGAAAATAATTAGGGTTGCCAGGGTCAATAGGATCTAGGTATCTTAAACTTCCATCCGATTTTCTAATCTCGTATCCACCATTAAATGAAACTGCCCCAAAATTAATTGCAACTGGAACTGCAGTATCATCTATTGCTGGATTTGGTGGGTCGAGAAGTGGACCTGAATCAATACCAGTAACTGTAATTCTATTTGATGTATAAGCAATACCCAATTGATTTGCATCTATTATATCAATAAATGTAAATGGATCAACAGCATTATCAACATTTCTTGTTGTTATGCTCCAAGTTGTATTAAAAGTTCCAACAGTAATAGTATAAGTTTCCGTGGTATTAAAAGTTGGACTAGTTGTTGCTGAAATTTGTAGAGTATCATTATTTGCAATTGTTGTAATTCCAGTAAAACTAACTCCATTCTTTAAGTAGTCTGTTCCTAAAACTTGAACATTAAAGACAAATCCACTTTCCAATCCAGAAATTGTTACTATGTTACTTAAAGTATTAGGTACATCAAGATCTTGATCAACTAAATTTGTAAAAGAAAATGCATCTGGAGTATCATCAATAGCTCGTGTTCCAATAATCCAAGCTGCAGATCTTTTACCAATATCAATAGGAATACCATATAAAGTTGAAAAGCTATTAACGTTTATTCTAGGTATTTCAAATATAACTGAAATAGAATCATTATCTCTAACAAATACTTCCGGGTCAGAAGGTCCTGCAACAACTGGAGTGTTACCGTTTACTGAAACAGTAGTGTTTGGGTGATCTACAGTTATTCTAGCCTTGTAATTAATTCCGGCAACAGTTAATGATGCAGTAACAGTGTCTCCAGGATTTGCATCTGTCAAATTTTGTGCTGTTATATCTGCATCAAAAGCAACTGGCCAATCATCCAATGTTCCTCTAAAAGCGTATTCGGAAGAACCCCCAGAAGAACCTAATAGTGGACTCATTTATAATCTCCTTATCTTGTATATTGTGATTGAGAATAAAGAACTGTAAACTGTTGATTAATAGCTCCGCCAGAAGAATTTCTTATGATAACATATGTATAAACATCGATAGATGGTTCAGAAACTGTTCCTGCATTTCCAGTATTAATATTCTCTCCACCATAATAGTATGGAGTAATAGTTTGACTATCAATATTAACAATATTATTATAGTATGCAGTTGCTCCTTGTTTGGTTATAATAGCAACAGTCATTGATTCTCCTACATTTAAGAATCCATTAGTTCCTCCAAGAAATAATCCATTCCCTGGACCTTTTGTGCTGTCACCTAAGAAATTCAAAGACCAATTTCCAGTAGCATTTTGAGTAAAGTAGTAAACATTATTGTCCGCAAGATAAATGGGTATTGCTGCTGGATCTGCGCCCAATACGCGAGGATCAATTTGTGCTTTTTCAATAATTTCAAAAACTCTCAAAGAACCATTGATATTTACAGAACCTTCAACATAAAGTCCATAATCTTCTCTAGGATTAGTTGTATTAATTCCAACCTTAGTAACAGTAGTAATACCAACTTCTCCTGGTACGAGAATGCCTGCGTTATCAACTACAGGGCTACTAACCCAAATATCAGAAACTCCAGTTAGTCCTGATCCATCACCAACAATCTTACCTCTAACAACTAATCCAACATCAGTATCTGTACTTGGATCCGTTCCGATTCCAGCTCTTCCATCATTTGTTACAGAAAATTGATTTGTTCCTTCTCCAATTACTAAAGGATTAGATCCTGTGTATCCTGGATTATTAACAATAACTTGATCAAAGAATTCTAGATCTGCATCGTCCGAAAGGCTAATTCCCCCAAATCTTGCCCAGTTCCCTGCAGAAGTGTAAACCCATCCAACATTACCACCAACATTTGGAAAAGCATCAAATACAACATCACCTGGATTTCCTGCAGATCTTGGTGTGGATAATCCAACAGTAACTTTTCTGGAAATTGTAGCATTACCTTGTAATAAGATATTATTTGCTTCAATACCATCGGAAGAATTTGATGTTATTTTTTGATTAAAGATTACTGGACCATTAAATTGGGAAATATTATCTGATTCTGCTCCACCTTCAACTGTAATTGATTTACTTACTGAAACTATATCTGGAGTAATATATTCAATTGCTTCATTCGAATTTGCTTCACCAGTAACTGATGGGATTGGAGTATCGAATGTTTCTCCTTTTCCAGTTGCTGAGATTTTTTTGTTTCCAATATAAAAATCTCCATCATTATTCATTCCAGTGTAGATAACTGCACCTGCTCCAAATTTTGAAGACTGTGAAAGAAGTTCTTCTTGTACAGAAAGTTCCCTATCTTGTCTTTCTGGGAATGCTGATGAATAATTTCCTGGTCCAAATCCCAGATATTCAAATGTATGTCCACCTGCCCTGATAATTGAATTTCTCCTAAATTCAATTGGGAAAATATTAATTTTTCTGATTAGATCATTGGAAGAATGATTTTGAGCAATTGTTCCAAGAAGTGCTCTATCAACTTCAATTGAAGTTGATGAAGTTATAGTAGATCTAACTCTCATAATCTCAGAGTTTATCAACAAGAAATCTCCAATTTGCAAATCATAAACATTAGTAACCGTCAATGTCGTTGAAGTAATTAAATCGTTAATACTAGAAGAAAGATATGTTGTTACGTTTCCATAATTAAATATCATTCTTCCAAAAACGTTTTCATTTTCAGATGATGTTGTTCCAGATCTTGAAGAAAGTCCATCATAATGCAATCTCTTTACACCTGTAGTAACTGCAGATGTTTTAATTCCAACATTAGTTGAAAATGTAGTTTTTAGTGGTGTTGTTAAAATAATTTTATCACCATTAAACAAATCATCATCTGCTCCAGAAATAACAACTTTATTGTTTCTATTAAGACCATGAGCTTGTGATGTTGCATAAGTGGCAATTCCAGAAGATGAATCATATGAAAGAGCAATAATTGACAATGATTTTCCAGTCATTGTTAATGATGCTGGTGCTGCTGAAGTTTCTCCGATACCAATACCAATTTGGGGATTTAAAATAGTTCCTACAGAATGTGCTTCAAATGTTTTAGATCCTGTAATAGAATTAATTTTATAGAGTCTATTGTATTTTGTATAATTTTCATTAACAATTCCTGAAATAAGGAAGTTATCATTAGCATTATTGTAAATATTGGAGACTTCAACAACTCCTGGAGTATGGGAAACTCCTGTAGTTGCAATGCCAACGACAGATAATCTTTCACCAACTTGATATCCACTTCCACCATCCATAATCTGAACGGAACTTAGTCTTCCAAAATCATCAACTATAACTTTTGCCGATGCCTCAGAACCAAACCCAGTTTGACTTATTAATTGTGCATTAAAAAATGTTTCAGAAACTCCTAATCCAGTTCCATAATTTGAACCAGGATTAAGTGAATCTACAGTAACACTAATTGCTCTGTTTAATCCATGTTCAAGTCTTGTATTAAATTGGTGATAAGTTCCTGCAATACCAATACTAATAATATTATCAATCTGTTTTGAATTTTTTCCAAAATCCAATAAAGATTTTTGAATGGTTTCTTTTGTAATACTATTTTCAGCTTCGTTGACAACAACCTTTCCGATTGGATTCGGAAGTGCAAAAGATTTTGCTGCTATCGGGTCTGCAGAAGGATTGTCTCTATTAGTTCTTGGATAGAGATTTAAAATAGGTTGACTAATATCTAATTCATTGAATGGTGTAGATGAAGGTGAATTTGAAGAATTTGTTACTGTTAAATGGTAAATACCATCTTGTTCACCTTTAATATATTGTTGTATTTCTTCGGAGTTATAAATTGAATAAATTTCATTATATCTTTTCTTAGAAAATCTTGGAAGATTTCTGTCTCTTCTAGAAACGTTATTTAAAAATGTTCCTGGATTGCTGCGTAGGTCATAAGTAAATGTTCTTCTCGATAAAACTTCTTTAACAACAAAATTTCCATTAAATCCAATTTTATCAGTTCCTTCAATATTTTCGGAACTTTCAATATTCTTTATTTCAACTCTACAACCAACAAATAAATCATGAGGAAGTTCTGTTCTAATAGTTACTTTTCCAAGATTCCAAGATGCTCCAGAAATAAATCTAAAGTTTCTTAGTTCCGATATATTCTGAATAGTTGTTGGATTTAGAGAATCTCTGAAATATTTTGTTACTTCCTCATCTGTTGAACCAGTAGTTTTATTTGATTCTTGAATAATGAATCCGTCTGTTGGTGGTCTTGAAGTGACATTGGATGATGATGGAATAACATATCTAAATCTATAAATTGTATCATCTAAAGTTCTTGGATCTAAAACTCTTCTGATAAAAGTTCTAGATGAAGCAGTTCCGGTTAATCTTGGCGTTATTGTATTATCTGTAGGATCTACTGTTAGATACCAATTCCTTTGGATGGAGTCATATTGAATTGGATGACGCTTATCTCCTGGTTTTTTATCGGAAACTCTACTTACAACTTTTAGGTTTCCACCTCTATTGTTTACATTTAAGAATCTATCATTGAGAGCATCATTAAAACTCTTTGCAAGTTTGAACTGATTACCTCCAGAAATCAAGCTACCAACTGTAATAGCATAATATACCGTATCACTTTCAACACCATCAGGTAAATATCCATTTTCACTAATGATTCTTATTTTCTCACCATTTTCTAGACCGTGTGGCGAATCACAAATAAATACGCTATCTGTAATATTGTTTAAATTTCCACTTTTTGAGATATTGGTACTTTTTTCTTTTGAAATGGAAGTTCCTGGAATTACAATTTTAGCAGAATAAGTTGTTCCATCAATAGTTAGGTTCAAATAATCATTTTCTTTTGCTCCTATTCTATATCCATCAATAATATAATTTGGAATAACTTCTTGTAAAGTTTTATCGTAAAGATAAAGCTTGGAAAAGTCTGTATTTAAAGATGCATCAATAGAATCGAATTCTAAAGACAATTCAGTACCTTCAATTTCTTTTGGTGGAATAATATGGGTAATATATCCAACGTCGTCTCTTAAAAATGCTTGATTTCTAAATGCAGATGCTGTTAGTGAGTTAGAACCAAAGTTTGAGTTTGAGTTGGTGATTGATAAATCTCCACCAGATTCTGCTAAGAAATGTCTTGTAAAACCAATCGCAAAAACAGAAACGACTTGAATGAAAGCATTATTACTACACTTAATATGAACACTTTCATACGAAGGTTTATGCTTTGCAAGAGAATCTGAATAAATGTTTTGGTCTCCAGTTGCTATTTGGTCAACATATTCTCCAGTATTCTTATTATACTTAACAAATGCTTTATTATCTTTTTGTAGACCAATTCCTGTAAATTGAGCAACAACCATACTCTTAAATCCACCTGCTTTATCTCCATCTGCATGAAGACCATTCATTCCATATACAGATCTTAATGAACAGTTAAAGATGTATGGAGATGCTGAATTTACAGTATCTAAAATAAGACTTACTGATGCACCTGATGGTTCTGGGACATTGGGAACAAGGGGTGGAATCTGAACAGTATATTGGATTTCCGTATCACTAATAACTTTACTTACAATTTGTTGTCCATTATATCCATTTTCAGAAACACCCTGAATTTGAATTGGTGAATTAATATCTAGATTTGGGAATGGATCTGAAAGTTGAACAGTAATGACATCGCTAGTTAAAACTCCGTCACCAGATCTAATACTTGTAATTCCAACTTCTTCTCCCCTAGATCCTACAATCTGGAATTCATCAATCTTGGGTTGGATGTCAATCTCCGAAGATGGATAATCTGGTTCAATACCTCTATCACTTGTTTCACCATAAGCAATACCAATCTTTTCGTAATAGATATCGAGATCAGTTCTATCAGTGGAGAAATTTTGAATAAATTCATCATTAATCGCTACTTTATTGACACCATCAGCATATTCAAAGCAAGTCAGTTTGTGGTGAGAAAATCTTGGGAAGAAAGTATTTGTTGTGTAATCAATATAACAAGGAGTTCCTGGGTCCGCGTCAAAGATTGTAAACTGCCACAAGTAACAAGCACCAGTTACTCTAAAAACAGCAGATCTTTCAATATTTGCACCATCAACATCATCTGGATTTGGAACATATCTTGGACGAACTTTAGTCTTACGAAGATCATATCCTACGATTGAAGTTCCTCTGGGGATAATAACTCCACCATAGATTGAATTTAATTTGTACAGTGCATTATTTTCGGAAGTAATATTAAAATCCGTATTGATATCAAATGGTGAGAAATCATCACTAGAAGTGCCGTTTCTTAAACGATATTGATTTATTCCCAAAGATGAATCTGGAATCCATCCTGGTCTATTATCAATAATATGCTCTCCGGGATAGAGGAGAATAGTTGTTTTTCCAAATCTATCATTATCCTTTCCTCTTTGATAAGAGAATCTCGCAGATTCAATTAATGCCCTTTGTATAGTTTTAAAGGGTCTAGTTAAAGAGTTGCCTTTGTTTTCTATACTATCCGTTGAATCGATACTTGA
>Ga0208645_1002570_pt1 | contig 14356 bp, 22 predicted proteins | sample VirMetDEL_Sep_01_FD_184519 | JGI IMG/M metagenome (GOLD analysis project Ga0208645, IMG submission 184519) | Aqueous microbial communities from the Delaware River and Bay under freshwater to marine salinity gradient to study organic matter... | ecosystem: Environmental > Aquatic > Marine >... | reverse complement strand
ATTACGGTATCATCATGCATCCCGGATGGGTGACCATATCGAATGCTCCTAGTCTTTGGAGAATACTCGTAGGTGAATATCTCTAACTCGTGTGTTAGTGCTGGGAATACTTGTGGGTTTGGTATCATAACTTCTGAATTATTGAAGTCTAATATCAGTCCTTCTATTATCTCGTTTTTACTCTTGGATGAGGTAACAAATGGATGGGTGTCTTGCCATTCTCTTTTGACTTGCTCAAAGATTACATCACCTATACTATTTACCTCTATCATTACAGTGGCATTCCACTTCTTGATTCTGGTTAGTATCTCTTGGGTCATGTTGGTCCACTGGGTTTTGTTATCTCTATAGATGTCGATTACTGTTCCTTTAGAATCCATAAAGGTGGCTACTGTGTAGTCTTCTTGTTTACCTAAATCGATACCACAATAGACCCGTCCAATTGGTTTGGGCCAGTCTCCAGGCCACTGATTCTGTTTGATGTTTTGGAATACTTCACCACCACCATCGATAAATTTAGCAAGGTATTCTTGTTGGAATACTTTTTCTGGTAGTACTAGTCTGGCTTCATCAATTTCCTCCTTTGAGATATATGGAGTATCGTAACTGGATCCTGTGTAGGCTTGATAATTAGGGTGATCTGCACTGGCTCCTAATTGGAATAGATCATAAAACCAGTTCTTGCCTTTAGGTGTAGAGATAAAGAGGGCTTTCTTTCCTTTTACTAATAGTGTAGGTTTGATAGCCTCTCTCCATGCATCGTCTTTCATGAACGCGGCTTCGTCCAATATGGCATAGTCGAGGGTTTCCCCACGTATATTATCATACCTTTCCGCAGAGCGGAAGATGATAGTGGAACCGTTGCGAAGGAGTAACTCACTAGATGAAAAGTTGTTTGTCTTCACTATTCCACTCTTTGCAATTGCAGAATAGAGTTCTTTGTGAACTTTGCTGGCTTGAGCATATACAGGGCTCACCCACATTATCTTGCATGGAGCGTGATTGATTGCCCAATAGAGGAGAAGGTTCTCTCCCATTAGCGACTTGCCAAACTGCCTTCCAATATTTGCGATATGATACTTGGCTTGGCTTTGGGTTATCTTTGATATAATCTCTCGCTGCTTTGGATGCGGTGTAAATCCAATAAATGTTCTCATTCATCGATACGGTTCTCTGGGTCATTTATATCTGGTCCAAATTCGAATTTGACATTCTTGAATAGGTCTTCGCCATCAGCACCAGTTACCTCTTGACGAGCCAGTTTTGGTATAACATATTCAGATAACTTTAGCATGATTTCCATAGCCTTTTCTTCATCTTCACTTGCTATACGTGTTAACCAAAGAGTCATATTCTCTAGATTATTCTCTACTAATCTTTGATATGCCTCTCTGATCTGTCTTGTATTCTTGTTTTGGGCTCCTTTTGGTCTGCCATTAGGATTACCACTCTGTCCTGGTTGAAACATTATTCTTCAGTTTTCTTTTTAGACTGCTTTTTAGGTTTGAGACTTCTTTTTAACTGTGCAATAGCCTTTTTTAGTCCCTCTTCTGTTGATGAACCTACTCTATAGGTTACACCATCAATTGTTACTTCTTTCTTTTTCATAATTAGAATATTTTTGTTTGCTTGTCAAGTTGTGCCTTTACGCGCTTCTTGACTCCTGCTACACATCTACCACATGAAGTTATTGGTTTGCTTTCACCAGTAATTTCATTATAGATTCTAAATAGCATTCCTAACTGGTATGGTGTTAGGCGTACATTTAGAAATATAGATTGATTCTCATCTAACCAGATAATGTCTTCTTCCTTTATCATAATCTATTTAGTATTTTATAAATTGCTTCAGAAGTAATGCCAGTTATTGCGGCTACTAATATACCTTTCAAACCATAAAGGGCAAGAAACGGTCCTATTGAATACCAAAAACCAGAACAAAGATTACATTTGAACGGTTTACTTGGTAACCACTCAAATTGTTCTAAAAAGTCTGCACCTAAATGTGCGAGTGCTGCAAATCCTAATATTTCTAGTATCATAATCTTTTTTTCAGTTCTTCCTTTATATATTTTCTACATTCTGTTACGGCCTGGCTAATACTGGTTCTTGGTATACCTGTTGTTCTACTCAGTTCTGAATAGTTTGGATTCTCTACATACATTAGGAAAAGAGTTGAACGATACCATGTGTCTATATTATCTGTTTGCATCTCTTCTATAATAGCAGTAGCAGCTGTATGCATAATATCTTCACTGGTATCATAGGGTACATCTTCTAGTGATTCAGTTGTTTTATCATATAGTTCATGCACACGGCCTTTTTGGCGATACAGGGTATGATATGGTGAAGTACTGGAATTGAATGACAGATACATCATTCCACTCATAAACTTCATAGCCTCATTCTTTTCTATTAACTCATCTCTTCTTGGGTGTTCAAGAAACTTTGAAAGTACATAGTGTCCTACATCTTCCCATTCATGGCTACCTTTACAAACCCTTTTAGCCATTATCATGATCTTGTCATAGTTATCTCCTATCCAATCCAAATTAGTATAAATCTATTTCATAAAGTTTAGCAGTATCTTTTATAATTTGACACATACCATACTCTTCTTTATTTTCCCAAATATGTAGTTGTTCACTCATTACATCTGTTAGACTCATCTCTAGTTCCATATCTACAAGATAGGTATGTCTAATCTCTTGTATTCTTTCAAATGTAACGTGTTGTAGGTATTGCTTTTCAACTTCGTCATATTCAAAATAATTTCGTGACCATTCTACTGGATTCCATCTAGTCTTCCTCATCATGACCTCCTCCTCTTTGATATGCAAATTGACCATAGTTACGTGGATGTATCTTTGCTCTTGGTGCTCGCTTTTTCCAACCTGTCCAGTCTGTTACAATATCTTCTTCTATATGTCTGCCCATTAGGTAACCCCATATTAGGTGACTCTTTTTATATTGAAACTCATACTCAACTATTATTGGTGGCTTTCTCAGAAAACGGAATACCCAAGTGTTTTTACCTACTGCACCAAAGTGTATGTAACGTGCCCAATCACCCCATCTGTGTACAGGTTCTAACATAAACCTTTGCATGATGGTTCTAGCATCTCTTGGATCTATTACATATTGATAACTAAAACCATGTTGCTCAGCTATCCAGTACATATATGCAATGAATAGTTTATCAAACTCAGAATCTAGGTCTAGGGCCCATTTAGGAATAATCAATTTCAGCATAAACATTTTTTAGGGGTGTACAAACTCGCTTTATACATCCTTTGTAGTTTATGTATTCGATTTTAATAGAACCTTCGCGCTCCATATCTCTCAATAACCTTTTGGCTTGTATGCCTTGTTCAGTCCATTGTTTGATATGTCTATCGTTCGGATCACTGTCTTTATGCAGGTTGAACCAAACCTTTTCTTTATAATGTTTCAGTGTCATTAGAATAAAGAGTTTTCAGATGTTGCTTTGGGTTCTTCTAAATTATAGTGGTATGTTAGACTCCATCCTGTCTTTGAATTAGGATCTTTAAATAACTTGATGTAACCTTTCTTGTGTAGACCTTGTAAATTATACTTGATGTCCTTTTCATGTGTATGTAGTATACTTGCTTGCATTTGAGTCAAGGCTTGTATAGGTTTAGCACCATTGTTAGTCATCTTTTTAAAGAGTGGTAACATCATCTTTTGAATACCATTGACAGACTTGTCATTCCAAATATGAGCTGGTATCGTTAGATCTTGGTTTGAATAGTTTTTGTCGTAAATCTTCTTCATAATTATTGTTCTTTATTTAATTCATATACGAAAGCTTCCATCTGTTTCAGATTAGGGCCTTTTGGGGTCTTGGAAGAAGAGCGCTCAAAAAGCGCTTCTTCTTCCCTAAAACTAGTTTTATTAGAACTAGTTTTATTATTAGTTTTATAGTGGACATCTGAGGTACTCTTTTTTGAAGATGAGAGACTCTGAGGTACCTTTGAATCAAGATGAGTACCTGACAGGTACCTATCTAAATGATATGCACTAACTTTATATTGATGAGATCTTTTATATTTGCCATCTTTATAAACAATACCATGTTTTTCAAGATCTGCAAATCTTCGATATATCGTTTTTTTATCACATACAAATTTACGAGCTAACTCTATCTTGCTCATAAAAAATGGTTGATCTTGCCTCTGATATGAAGCAATCCAAGAAATAATATTAATATGGTAAATATCGAGACTATTACAGTCGTATAGCCTTTGTTGGATTTGAATAAATGGTTCTTTCATCTTGTAGTGTTATATTTTTATTAGTAGCCATACTATTGTTTTTTTATATATCTACGAATTATATGGAATTTTCCAAAATTGTTTCAAAAAGAAAGGGACCCACACTACAGGGGTCCCTTTCAAGGCCTAATGGGCTAAAAGTATAAAAAGCCCGGTGATATATAATAGTTAGCGCGGAAAAACAATAATATATGATAAAGTTCGATGGCTGTAGAACTAAAAAAACCGCTAGATACTAACTACATATTATATAACCTCTTCATCTTGAGTTTCATCTACTTCTTGTAAACTCTCAATTATTTTTTCAGTATCGAAGATCTTTTGGTCAGGACCGAATGGACAAGCATCAGTACTATTCCATAGACCTTTGAACATGCTATCTAACCTGTCCATGTTCTTGAGCTCAGGCTCGTTACAAAGGATATTAGTATGCATTTCATAACCAAACTTCTCTACTTCTGTCATTACCCATAATACAGTACTTGGAAGATCTAGAGCTGCTGCTGCGTGGGCGTAAACTGAATCTATTAGTAGTCTCTTTTCTGACATCGCTAATACGACAAGACTTTGACGTAGATTTAGATCAGCTACATGTTTTACTCCTTCTATCTCTAATTGGTTTGGTCCTCTCAAGTGAATAATCTCATAGTCCTCTACAAATGGTTGTAGTATTTCTACCGCCTCTTCTAATGGTAGGTCTCTTGGCCAAGCATATCCTGCTTCGCTACCACCATTAGTTTGTACCACGAAGATAGGTTTTTCGATGTCTTTCAATAGAGCTTGTACATACATATGCTCAGCTTTATTCAGATATACCTCAGGTTTCACTGGTTCACATATTTTGTTTAGCATATAGTTATACGTACATGTGAGGTCGCAACCATCTAGAAGAAACTTGGTGTGTCTGTATGGATCGTCAAAGATTACACGATCATAGACTTTGATGGCTTCACCAAGATATTCTACTCTTTGCCAGTCCCATACTTTGTCGACATGTGGGTTACCTTCCCATACTGATGGATGTGCAGTCATTACATCTATTTCATGACCAGCTTCATGGGCTAATCTGACTGCTCCAGTGGCTGCGATTCCTTTCCCAATTCCACCTTCAATTCCTAATAATATTCTCATAATTGTAGTTATTTTCTGTATTTATCACAAAAAGAAAGGGACCACCAGGGTCCCTTTTATATCTTTATATGTAGGTTATTAGGTTATAACTAGAGCACCAGCATCAGATACTGTTAGTTTGTACTCAGTACCATTTGGCGACTTCATTGTGATACCTCCACCAGCTATGCAAGTTTCGAGTTCTTTTACTGTAACTGTACATGCTTTAGCGGCTGTAACTCCAACTCCAAGAGCAACTGCTCCTTCTGCATTTGCAATTGCATTTGCTCCAAGTGCTGTAGAACTTTGAGCACAAACTCTAGAACTAGATCCAAGTGCTACAGATGATGATACTCCATTGCAGCTGGAGGCTAATTTTCCTATTGCTATAGTATATAAACCACCTATACTTTTAGCGCAGCACCCAATTGCAATAGCTCCAGCATTACCAGTAGCACATGCATTTAGACCAATTGCCATAGCCTCATCAAAAGTACCTAACGCAGCTCCTGGACCAATTACAATACCTTGTGAAGATCCTGGATTTGTAGCTCCACATCCAATAGTAATACCGTTAGTAGAATTAGTTTCTGTAGCGCCATTACCTATAGTTATTGCATTAGCACTAGCAGCCGAAGCGCCATTACCAAGAGCAATAGAACAAGTACCGGCAGCACTTGCAGCTAAAGTTGTTAGACTTGCAGCACTCTGCATAGAATCAGTACCTGTACCACTTTCAAGACCAGCAGCACCTCCACCAACTGGATTACCTCCAATTAGAAGTTCGCTACTGTTATTTACTGTTAGTTTAGGTTGAGCTAAACCATCAGGAGTAGTTAGGTAAACACCACCACCAGCTACACAAGTTTCGAGTTCTTTTACTGTTACTGTACCTGCCTTGGCTCCAGTTACCGCATTTCCAAGTGCCACAGCATCAGCAACTGCTACATTAGAACCAGCACCGATAGCAATACCTCCAGTTTGAAATCCACCTGCTGTTGAACTTGCTGAATTTCCAATTGCAATAGAATGATAACCAGTTGCATTTGCTGAAGAACCTCCTGCAAATGAATATGTACCTGCTGCATTAGCTTGATAACCTATACCGACACTACAATCACATCCTTTTGCCTGTTGTCCAATTCCAACTCCTCTATCGTCTGAGAATGCTAGATAACCAATAGCAACACCAGCTCTTTCAGCCGTATTACTTCCAAGCGTACATGCTTCTCTACCAATAGCAACTCCATTTGAATCAACGGTTGAATCTGATCTACCAGAACTTGCTCCGTTACCAAGTGCAATATCATATTGGCTCAATGCACTTGCAGCTGTAGTAGTTAGACTTGCAGCACTCTGCATAGAATCAGCACCTGTACCGCTTTCAAGACCAGCTGATGCTGTAGGTAATCCTGATACTGTAGCACCTGTAAAATCTACAGTGCCTGAATCAAATGATGTACCACCAGTACCAATGGTCATATTTGTTGCGTTACCTAATCCATCGGTAACTCTTTTTTCTGTAGCGCCAATAATTGCGTTGTCATCAGTTTTTAGTAAACCACCACAACTCGCATTGATCGCATTTCCGACTAAACTTGCCATATTATCTTTTTATATAATTTATGTTGTTTCCCATACTCGGGTTTCAGCTTCCCAGTTATTTGTATTTCCTGACCAAGTAAATGGTACTCCTGGAGCACCTGCATCTGCGAGAGCCCACCACCATGTTCCATTCAAGGGTGCTGTAATACTATAGTAACCAGCAAGTGCGATAACCCAAGAGCCATCAACAGGTGCTGTGATACCAAAGTGATTACAAAGTGCTTGTAACCAGCTTGCATTAACAGGAGATGTTACTCCTAAATATTCACAGTAGGCTTGTAACCAAGAACCATTTACTGGTTCGGTCACAGCTCCACTACTTTGATTCAGAACGTACTGTTGTACTGCGCTTGTTATATCTGCTGAAATCATCTGTTATGAAATATAATTTTTAGAACTGTTGTCCAGTTTTACGTATTCTCTCTACAATATCTACAGCACCCTGAGTGCCAATATATGTAGTAGCAATAATTACCCAATCACTACTAGTCAAGTTACCCCAGAAGGCAAGACCTGTTGCGATTAGGAATACCATTAGTTTTCTACTAATCCACTTGTTTAGTACTGCGTCTAATATTGCTTTCATGTACGAATTTGTATAATTTTTTGATGTTCTTGTCTGTTGCTTTAGTTTTCGACGGCAGGGCCGTAGATATCGCAACCGTCACATTTTTCTTCATAGTATTTCTTTCCATATTTTGGTACTTGCGTTACTAATCCAGAGAAGTATGGTGTTTGTTTATTTGGGTACATTCCATCAGTTCCAGGTGTCTCATAGTCTGGGAACATTCCAGGATTATCTCTGAAGTACTCAATTACTCTCTCGTTATAGAACTGTGCAGTATTGAGTGTGCTTTCACGTAGATATTTGAGTTCATCTAGTGTTGTCGCCTGTGTCTCCTCACTTGTTCCATTTAGGATTCCTTTGTCTACAATTTTATACTTGATGTGTGGTAACATTAGGTACAGCGCATATTGCATTAGCATCGGTCCTACATAATCTTTTAGTAAAGTCTCTTCATCACTAGTTAAAGCATTATTGATGATATTACTTTTGATTGTATTGTAGAATTTTGTACCTAACGTATCTTGTACGTAGATGTCTTGTGCCTGAATAATATAGACACGTATATCTTCTGTGCGGACATTCTCATCGAGACCTGTCCATTGTTTCATTCTTTGTTCTGATACTAAAAGTGCTGTTCTAGCCATAATATTATACTATTCTAATTTTCAATATTCCATTTGTGTGGTAAATTCCACCAAGAGGTACTCCATTTACCTCTGCTGTATCATCATTTTCATAATTCATATCTACTGTATCGATCAATTGCAATTTACGAGTAGTTAGGTAGTTTACAAAACATGCATCTACATTGAATCCAATTGCAACAGAGTTCTGAGCATTTGCACATGTGCTATATCCAATAGCAATTCCTGCGTTTGCGTTTGCAACTGCTTGATTACCAATAGATATGGTATTTGAATTATCAGAACATGCAGTATTTCCAATAGCAATACTAGATGCTCCACCGATTGGTGAATTTGTAATAGTATTAGTACCAATACTAATAGAATCTTGACCAACTGAAACGGCTTCATTACCTATAGCCAATGAACGAACTCCTGTTGCGGATGCTGGATTAGTTACAAGAAAATCTGCGTTTTTCATTGAATCAGATCCAGTACTAGCTACAAGACCTGCTGTACCTCCACCTCCTGTATCTCCTTTGTCTCCTTTAGGACCAGTAGGACCGGTAGCACCAGTATCTCCTTTATCTCCTGGTTCTCCTTTTTGACCTGTTACTACTTCAGCAACATTACTAACATTTACATAGACGGATCCAGAATCTGGATGTCCAGTACCCGGTACTGCTTCTAATGATACAAGTGAAGTATCTGATTGCCAATAGATTTCTACATAGTCATTAGCATTTAGGCTTTCACCAACAAAACCAAATGTTGTAACTACTTCAAATGGTTCAGTAGAACTCTTTCTAGGTGCTAGTGATACGTAGTGTGCACTATTAGGATAGTCAACACCATTGAATCTCAACCATGCTTTTACCTGTGCAATAGAGTTATTAGGATTTGAAATCTGTAAAGTAACGCGCATGTCATAAACACCAGCGTTAGCAATTACAATTTTAGGACCTATCAAACTAACTCCATTAGAAAGAGTAGTATTTGCAATTTGTACTACTTGTGGTGTATCAATTGCTGAAATTACTTGATCTGTATTATCATAAAACGATGCGTAGTAACCATTACTTGCGATACCAGCATCTCCTTTGTCTCCTTTATCACCATTAGATCCAGCAGGTCCGGTAGGTCCGGTAGGTCCTGTTACTCCTTGAGAACCTTGGTCTCCTACAACTGATACTGTAATACTAAATAAATCTCCAGGTACAAATACTTCATCACCATCTACAAAGTTAGCTTCAAATTGTATTTTTGTATCAGGACCTGATGTACTCAATGTACCAGCATCTAATAATTCAAATACAGCAAACTCAGCAGGATTTACAGTACTTTTTACTGTAATATATGCTTTAGGTGTTCCTGTGCTGGTACCCCATGCTTGTAACCAAGTCGTTATATCATGATTATTATCTTCAATAACGTTGAAATTAATATGGGTTGTAGTAGTAAATGTACTTGATTGTGTTCTAACAATATTGAAATCACCAGAAGGTGGGTAAATATCAGTAGCACTTGAATTATAAATATATTCAGTACCAGCTGGAGTAGCAAGTAAACCAGTAATACTTGCATTAGTAAAATCAACAGTTTGTGAAAATATTGTACTATTTGTACCTACTTGAATTGGCAAGTTATTACCAAGACCGTCAGTTAGCTGTACAGGTGTTGATGTAATTGGATCATTATTAGAGGTCTTGATTAGACCATCATAACCATCACAAATTTTTACATTAGTTATCGATGCCATTCTCTTCTATGTTATTTTCAATTTGAGTTTCTTCATCAACTACTAGAATCTCGTTAGGTTGAACTTCTAGTTTGACGTTATATCCTGCAAGATTTAGCATATATCCAAAGCTCTTTAGAATCTTTTCGCGTTTAGGTTGTATTACGGTACCCTCAAAGTGTCCGTATGCAATCTTGATCTCATCTGCATTAGAACTAAAACCAGCAGAGTCTTTGATTCCTAGAAGCAACGGAGATGTTATTCTGTGTGCTGTCAAGATTCTACTAGAGATACGCTCTTCAAGAAGTAGGTAATAATCGTCGTTTGCGTTTTCGATTGGTGTAACTTGTAATTCTTTTCCTGGTTCACTAAATGCCAAGAAGAATCTACCTGCATTCTCTTCTCCACTAAAAGTCTCTTCAATCTCTCTATAAATATCTCTTCGTTCTTCAGGGCTAGGTATGCCGTTTCGGAATTGAACGAACATCGATGGTGCTAATCCGTTTGAAATATTCGCATTATGGAATTTTGATACTCTACCATCAAGTTCAATATCGTTCAAACCACCAACATAGGCTGGTAATGGGTAATAATCATTACCTGGTGTATAGTTTTTGCAAATATAGATTTGCGAAGCGTTTTCTTTCTTGTTATCAGTTGGATCAAATGCTCTATATGGAACCGGTTTGTATTTACGCGTATTTGACCAGTCTGAAGAATAGAAATACTCTACTATTTCGTCTTCCTCATCCATCTTTCCACTTCTCACATTAGCAAATGGAAGATGATAGATCTCTGCGATACGTGAACCCTCTTTGTTCCAGATAACATTCACTGCAAAACTGTTGTATAATGTATAATCTAGTGAAATCTTTTCAAAGATGTCATCGATAGTTTCACCGTGAGTGTTTATGTATTCGTCTCCATAGTCGATGATTCCTTCGCCAATAATACCATCTTTGATAGCTTGTACAGCAGTGTGATGCATAGCACTAGTATCATATAGTTGTATTAGTTTTTGTGGAAATAGGTTGTCTTCTCCATAGAATACCCACTCTTTACCACGCACTTCTTTAATTTTAGGTAGATCAAGTGCAGCAAATTTAGCACCTTTGACCGAATATAATCCTTCTGGTATTGTTCTCATGTTTATTATTAGTAATTTGGTGTGAAGTATGTATCTGCTTCTAAATTCTCATTGTTACTCACAAAAGCAGTATCTCCAGTAGTTCCTCCAGGATTTGTAACCACTTTGATTAGTCCAGAATCTAATACTGATTCGTCATCACAAAGTAACTCGTATTCATAGATACCATTATAGTGTTCTACAGAATTTTGAAAGGATGCATTTAGGGTTACTCTGAATTCACTATATCTATCATTTGTAGATAATAGTGTCGCTGTAAAATAACCACTACTAGAACCAACCCAGGTATCATCAGTTTGGTCCCATTGGCTTCTCATTCTAAATTTATATGCATCTCCCAATCCACAGTCAACATTTGCAACGTTGAATGATAAATCAAATTGAGATTCGTTGTTTACTACAATAATAGTCATACAAAATTATGTTTTTACAATAGGAAATATAGAAAATAGAATACCTGTAAACAAAAGAAAGGAGCCCCAATAGAGCTCCTTTCGCCACAAGTATATAGAATACGAATTACGCTTCTACAATCGTAGATGTAACTTCGTATGAAGGTGCGGCTTCTAATCCGCTAATAGTGATTTCATATCCTTGACGATCTGCGTATGCAGTTCCACTAGTAACTGTTGCTGCTGAAACGTATGCTCCACGCTCAAGACCTACTGAGAAATACTTTGGTGTTTCATCGTTAGTCTTGAATACTACAACCATATTAGTAGCTTCTGCCATTAGTAACAATTGGTTGCGTTTTGCAGCTTCCATTTTGTTGAATACTAATGTCAATGCTTGGTCATATGTTACTGTACCATTTTCTTGTGATACTGCTACAGTTTCAGTGTATGAACCAGTTTGACGTGGCATTTCGAAGATAAAGAAATCACTAGGAGTTAGGGCAGATCCGCCCACTGTAATAGCAGTTACAGTACCTGTAGATTCTGTGATGCCTTCAACGGGTCCGTTTGCGATAAAAACTTTATCAACGCCACCTTGTGCATCGTTACAATCTAGGGTAAATCCTGCTGAGATATTTGAACAACTCATAGTTTCTTTTCTTTGTTTAGTTTATAAAGAGAGGACCGAAATCCTCTCTTTGGTTATAGTGTGATTATGCTAATCCGTTAGTAGCAAATAGGTTTACTTGGTGTACTGCAACTCCAAGTCTCCATGCTGCTCTGAACTTCACTACGTCTTCTCCTTCATCGTAGAAGAATTTCATAGTTTCGAAGTCAGATTCTAGACCAGTTCCTGCAACGATAAATCCAGCAGGACCAGCTGCAACGTAATCAGATCCTACAAGACCTGAAGATTTTACGATTTTACAGTTAGTTCCGATTAGATCTAGAGTTCTACCATCTCCTTGGTCGTAGCTATAGTAGTTCAATGCTACTAATGCTCTACGTAGAGTTTGGAAGTTAGCTGGAGAAACGATCATGATTAGATCTTCTCTGTCTTTTACAGACTCGTCGATTGCATCGAATAGATCTAATGCTTGATCTACTGCGTTAGAAACTGTCCAAGCTGCTGGAGCTGCTGGTACGTTAGCACCGTTAGCTGCAGTAATTTGAGCTTTGATACCGTTTACAGTACCGTCTCCGTTGATTAGGAAACCTTCGTTGTATTTACGTACTCTTTCTACGTAGTAACCTGAAATTATTTCCTCGAATGGTACTGAGTCGTTAGCAGTTCCTGCGCTCATTCTCTGAGATAACCAGTACTGGCGTAGGTCTTCTGGACAAAGTTCCATTTTTACTTGTTTGTCTGCGATTGAGATGTCAACTTGAGAGAAGTTTACATCACCGCTTGGTGACCAACCACATGATAGATCAGCAACGTTTAGGTCACCGTCCATTAGGTTGATAGCTACAGTACCTGCTTGAAGACCAGAACGAACGTCAATGTCATTCATCAAGTCTGTAGTCAACACTGCCTTTGCGATCAAGTCTAATGAAAGCTCATCAGTGTATGCTGTTAGGGCTGTTAAATCAAATGCCATAATAATTGATGTTTGTTTAGTTTAGTTTATTTGTTCTTTCTGATTGATACAAGCTTTTCAAAACGCGCTTCTGCACGACCTTTGATTACCTTTGCTTCTTCAGAGAAGTTGTTTCTGATCTTTTTAGTAGCAGGCTGATCAGCGATTGCCTCAAAACGCTCAGTTAGAGTGTTTAGTTCTTCTTTTAGAGAGCTAATTTCTTCAGTATATGGTTTGATTAGACCTGCGATCTCTGTAATGAATTCATCAGCGTTGAATTGCATTTCAACTTCTTCTTTGATTTCTTCTTCAGCTTCGATATTCTCTTCAGCTTTTTCTTCGATCGAAGTAATTTCACCATTTTCACCTACTGTAATTAGCAAACCTTCTGTAGTTTCATGTTTCCCCATTGGAGCAAATGGATCTTCAGATGCACCTTCACCAGCTCTAACAAATAGGATTGCTCCTGGTTGTAGTTCGCCTTCAGTGTAGCATTCAGTTCCATCTACAAGAGTAACTTCAGCCATTTTGACTTCAGTTTCCTCTTCGATGTGCTCGTCGTTTTGGATCTCCACTACTTCTTCAGTTTCAGCTCCAAGTAATACTCGTAGCTTTGTGATTGCTTCGTTTACATTCATAATGAAATAGTTTGTTTAGGTTACGTAACATATAGAAATATATCTATATCATATTTGGACAAAAGTTGAAACAGGATTGCCTAAATTGCATATAATAACTAAAACAAGTTATATGTACTACATTTACCATATACCAGGAAAGAAAATAGGTTGTACTAGCAATATCGAACAAAGAATGAGACAACAAGGATTTACAGAATGGGAGATCCTTGAGACCCATGAAGATGGTTGGGTTGCAGGTGATCGTGAAAAAGAGTTGCAAAAAGAATATGGCTATCCTGTAGATCAAAACCACTATATGATTGCTAGACAAAATAGAAGAAAGTGGACTAAAGAAGATATGGCTAAAGGTGGCCGTAATTCAATACAACAAATGAGAAGTTATTTGACTAAAGAAATATTGTCAAATGCTGGTAAAAAAGGTAAAGGTAAACCTAAACCTAGAGTAAATTGTAAAGTATGTGGAAAATCAGTTACTCCTAATACTGTAAATAGGTTTCATAATGATAACTGCAAAATGAAACAAAACCACACAACTAGCATATAACTTTCAGGTTTATGCAGGAGAGAGAAGGATCTAGTTTTAGGACTGGTCCTTCTTCTTGCTTCTAATGGCATGTATTCTCACGATATTTAGAATAATACCTGAGACTATTAA
>Ga0208645_1002564_pt1 | contig 14367 bp, 28 predicted proteins | sample VirMetDEL_Sep_01_FD_184519 | JGI IMG/M metagenome (GOLD analysis project Ga0208645, IMG submission 184519) | Aqueous microbial communities from the Delaware River and Bay under freshwater to marine salinity gradient to study organic matter... | ecosystem: Environmental > Aquatic > Marine >... | reverse complement strand
GACGAATCAGAGATGAGTTTATTATCAAAGCCAATAACGATATAGATGACTTAAATACTTTACTTTCATCTTACGAAGCTCGTATGAAAAACATATTAGAGCCAGTAGAAGAAAAAAAGATTGAGGTGTCTAAATGAGTTTAGCTGATATACGAAAAAAGACTAAACAAAAGCCACCAAGAATTATTGTTCATGGTGAGGCTGCTGTTGGTAAAACTTATTTAGCATCACAAACTAGAAACCCAATTATGTTAGACGTTGAAGATGGTTTAGGTAAGATTGAAATGGACCATATACCATGTAAAACATATTCTGATGTTATGGCTAATTTAGATGAATTAGCAAATGAAAAACATGAATATAAAACTGTTTGTGTTGATTCATTAGATTGGTTTGAACGATTACTTTGGGATAAAGTTTGTGAAGATAATAGCTGGAAATCAATAGATCAACCTAGCTATGGTAAAGGTTATGCAGAGACACTTCGATATTGGGGTGAGTATGTAGAAAAACTTAATAGGCTAAGAGATAAAGGAATGATGATATTCCAGATATGTCATAGTGAAGTTAGAAAAGTGGAAGACCCACGAATCGAAGCTTACGATAGATATTCTCTTAAACTTCACAAGAAAGCTTCAGCATTATTGTTGGAACATTCTGATGCGTGCTTTTTTGCAGCTAAGAAGTTAGGAACTATTAAGGTGCAAGGTAAGAGTGGTATGACTACTAAAACTGTGTCTGGGGATAGAATCATCTATACCAATAACGACCCAGCTTTTCTTGCAAAGAACAGATATAACTTACCAGACGAATTACCAATGGATTGGAACGCAATCCGTGAGGAAATGTTGAAGTGAGTATCTTATCTGATATTGATGTGGTACAGCGAGACCTTGACAGGATAACTGCAAGACTTGATTCATTATTAATTAAAGTTGATTTTGAAAACGAGTCTTACCCAGTTGAAACCTACGATAGGCTTGCTGATTTAAAAAAGGATTGTGAAGATTTGAATGAGTATCTAAATACTTATTCATCTTACGATCCTGGTTAATTTAACAGAGGAATAATATGGATTTAAGTAAATATGATTTTGATAATTTAGACTCTGGTTCAGAGTCGCAAGCAAAGATTGAGCCTGGTGTTCATACTTTGAATTTTGATGGATATGAGGTTGTAACTGGTAGAAATAACTGGGAAGCAATTAAAGTATTCTTTACCGTTGGTGATTCTACTTTTAGAATCAACCATGCTTTTACAGTAGGACATGATAATCCAGATGTTGTAAGACGTGGTAAACATTCATTTAAAGCTATGGCTACTGCTATGGGTTTAGACTCATTAACAACCATGGATAAATTTATGGATAAAGCAGTCGTAGCTCCAATAAAAATGGATGATGATAATAAATATATGGTCATTGATGAAAACTTTGGCAAGAACTGGCAGCCAGTTAAAGAAACAACTGCGAAGCCAAAAGCAAAAGTTGAAGATGACAATATAAAAGTAAGTCCGTCTGAAGCAGACCTGGAGGCAATGGGTTCTACAGATTTAGATGATGACGCGCCATTTTAAATTTGATGGCAAAAAAAGGCCTACTTTATGTTCTTATTGCAAGAACCCAAGTGGGCCACTACTTTACAAAGATGGGGATTACTGGTTGGGAGCGTGCAGTATGGATCATTTAAAAAAGATTGGAGAGGGTAAACGATTACCAAACAAAGCACAATTAAATGACGAAGGTGTTGAATACTCTATTGCACAAACCAGGGAAACCTATCTGGAACTATCCAGGCAAGAAGGTAATAAGGCATTGCATAAATGGGATAGAGACAAAAGAAAAAAAGTCTTTACTTCTATAGTAAGGGAATATTTAAACTGGGCAAATGAAGTTGCCCGACAAGACGATGAAAGGGCAAAACATGGATCTGACGAAATACTTTCCAGAAGGAAATAATTTAGAACAAACTAAACCAAAAGATATAAGTGAATTAGTAACTGAAATGCAATCGCAAGGATTGCTGGTTAATCACTTAGAAATAACAGGGGAAATAGTAAGAGTACCAGTAGGTGAGTTAGCTGGTGTTAAAGCTGATACCAACCAGAAGTCTGGTTATTATGTAGTCAATGAAGTAAACGGCAATTACTTTGCAACCTTTGGCAATTGGAAAACAGGCTTTGAAGGTAAATGGTCAAGCGTGAATCATCAAGCTATGACACCTCAACAAAGAGATGATTTACAACGTCAACTGCAAGAGGCTAAGGAAAGGGCCGAAGAAACTAAAAAACAAAGGCACAATGAAGTGGCTAAAAAAGTAGAACGCTGGTTTGACTCTTACACGAATGTTATTGAACATGAATATCTCACAAATAAAAAGGTTAAAAATTATGGTTTAAAGCAATACCAGGATATGTTGGTTTGCGGTGTGTATTCTACAACAGGAGACATACGTTCTCTACAGTATATTAGTAAAAATGGTGAAAAAAGATTCGCTTCTGATTCAGAAATAAAAGGCAACATATTTCTCATTGGTGCTGATATAAAAGATATTCCAAAACTAGATAAAATTATATTAGCAGAGGGTTATTCAACTTCTGCAACTATTTATGAAGCAACACAAATTCCCGTAGCTTGCGTATTTTCTGCCAATTTCGTCATGGCAGTTGCCCTTCAAATACGCAGGCTTTCGGGTGCTAGAATCGTTGTTGCGTTAGACAATGATGAAAGCGGAGTCGGAGAGAAGAAAGCCCAAGAGTGTGTGCAGAGTGTGACGAATGCGTGCGTGCGTTTGCCGAGCGAACATGGGGATTATAACGATTTATATTTAAAACATGGTTTGGATAAAGTTAAACAAGAACTTACTGAATCTAAATTTAATATTAAAAAGTATGCAATTCGTAACTTAATTGAGAAACCAGAACCGCAAAAGTTTTTAGTTGATTCGTTTATACCATTAGCTAAACCAGGAATATTAGCTAGTAGTGGTGGTGTGGGTAAGTCCTTATCATTATTACAGTTAGCACTTGCTATCGCCAAAGGCTCTAGTTGGTGGGGTAAAGATGTAAAAGAGAATGGCTCTAGTGTAATCTTCTGTGCTGAAGATGATTTAGTTGAAGTACACCATAGGATTGATTTATTAGACCCTTTAGGAGAAAGGTTTAAACATAATAATGATGTATATGTTTATCCAATACCAGACCAAAAAGAGCCATTAATTTTATTACGAGAAGAAGGTATTACTGAACAAGCAAGAGAGATTGTAGAAGAATTAAAAGGTATAGATAATTTAAAGTTAGTTGCGTTCGACCCATTACAAGCCTTTACAACGGCTAGTGTGTCGCAAAGTAATGAAGCTGGACAACTCTGGGGAAGTTACTGTGCGATGATTAGTGCCAATATTGGTTGTACTACTTTAACAACGCATCATATTAATAAACAAAGTATTACCAATGATTCTGATGATCCTTATTCGCATAAGGCAGATATAAGAGGTGCATCATCAATCACAGACTCAGTTAGGTTTGCAATCAGTATGTGGATACCAAGCGAATCAGATGCAGAGGAATTATGTGAACAAGCGAATATACCATACGATAGGTTGAGCGTGGTCAAGGCGGCCTTAGTTAAATCTAACTCTGGTAATGTGGATTATGGAGTGCAAACTTTAATAAGAAAAGACGGCATATTAGAGCCAATAAACTCTATGCCAAAAACAGATTATGAAATGTATTTTTAGGAGGAAACTATGAATTGTTGGCATTGTGGAACAAAATTAATTTGGGGTGGAGACCATGACATTGGAGATGAGAACGAAGAATTTGACATCGTCACTAACTTATCTTGCCCAAAATGTGAGGCATTTGTTGAGGTTTATTTACCAAAAATAAAAGATGAATAAACCCCAACATGCGAAGAAAAGTGTATCTGCTTGCGAAAAAAAGTGTACCTGCTTGCGAAGAAACTTCGCATATATCCATACCATACCATGGTATAGGAGTCGGAAAAACGCTGGTGCGTTTTCCTCCTCCAGCCACGCAAGTTTGAACGCAAGCGTGCGAGACTTGAATGATTAGAAAGTTTGATAAAAAGAATAAAGAATTTTGGTGGGTGATACCTAGCGAAGTTCCACGCTTACACGCAAGTGCGTTAGTGCCGTTAGCCTGCGTGGGTGATAGCTATATGAAGATGCGTTCGTGCGTGTGGAAAATATTTAGGCGTGAATGCGGGCGTGAGGATTTAACGGCTAGTGCGAAGCTCGTTCTTTGGGCGGTGTGTGAGCGGTATCGGTTTGAGACGTTTAGTAGTCATGATGCGGTGAGTTATTATTGTAAGATGATTGGCGTTAGTAGGCGTACGACTGGTAAGGGAATGAAGGAGTTGATTGAGAAAGAAGTTCTCTGGTGCGTGCTTGAAGGCGTGGAGGGTAGGTTAAGGAAAAGTCAAGCGAGTGGTAGGAAGCATTATTTATTGGTTGGTTTAGCGAATGAGATTATTAAGGAGAGCTAAGACATACCTGGAGAGGAGTGAAAGGGGGATCGTGGTCTATAGATACGCCTAAGCTCTGTAGATTCATTATAAGGGTAAACTGGTCACTTACCTAGGGTTTTATAAAAGAATTGACTAGCGTGCGTGTGGAGGCGTGTGAAGTATAATAAAATTAAAGGAGTAGATTATGAATCCATATAAAATACCAGAGCCATCAATAATATCTTTTTCTGGTGGGAGAACGTCTGGGTATATGTTGTATAAAATATTAGAGGCATACAACGGAGTATTACCAAAGGATATATATGTGGCTTTTGCTAATACAGGAAAAGAAGCACCAGAAACTTTAGATTTCGTAAAAGATATATCTGATAAGTGGGATATAAAAATTCATTGGCTTGAACATTACTTTGGTAAAGAGAAACCCATTCATAGAACAAAAGAGGTTACTTATGAAACCGCATCGAGAAACGGAGAGCCTTTTGAAAGATTGTTAGAACAAAGAGGTAAATTACCAAATGCTGTAAATAGATTTTGTAGTTCTGAGTTAAAGATAAAAGTTCTTTATAGGTTTATGCAATCAAAGGGTTATAAAACGTGGGACAATATTTTAGGTCTTAGATATGACGAGCCTAGAAGGGCAATATCTGCCAGGAATGTTGATTATCAAAAATGGACTAATCTAGTACCTTTATATCAAGCCAAAGTTACTAAAGAAGATATATATAATTTTTGGAATAAACAAAACTTTGATTTAAACCTATCTAATTTGAATGGTAAAACTCCAGCTGGTAATTGTGATCTTTGTTTTTTAAAGGGAAAGAAAACTCTTACATCTTTATTAAAAGAACGACCAGAAATGGCCGATTGGTGGATAAAGCAAGAAGAAAAATTTAATTCAGAAAAGCATATAGAACATAAAACCAATAGATTTATTAAAGGTATGAGTTATATAGAATTAGTAGATTTATCAAAAACAAATAAAGATTTATTTGATGATGAACAAATGACTTGTTTTTGTCACGATTGAGAGTGACTAGCGAGAGACTTATAGGGGGGTTTGTATCTATGGAGAAGATACCTCTCGCTAGTCGAAACTTAGTGCTTGCGGTCGATTATTACTATTGCTAAAGACGTGAGTAGCATCATGAGTGCGAACACGCCAAATAGCGATAGTATTATTTTTATAATCAGTTCAAGCATTTATTCTTTTGGTTTAAAAATTTCATCAAAAGTATCGTTAGCTAACTCTTGATGTTTTGTTATGGTATCAAAATATATTTTATCTTCTTTGATAAGTTTCTCCAAATAGTTTTCCTTTAGAAGTTTAGAAAGATAATTAATCTTATCTTCAAAACTTGGATCGCCTTCCATTTCAAAAGGAATGTTAGCTGTTATCTTGGTTATTTGTTTAGTATTTTTCTTTTTACCAAAAGCTAATTCCCAATTATCTTGGTATGCGTTTGGTTTATCGTGTGCTGTTGGCCTCCTGCCACTTCCTTTACCTGTCAAGATGTACTCCCATTATGTAGTTATAAAAAATGCTTTCAGTTATAAATTCTAATATCTCTGGTTTATCTTTGTCTTGATCTAAACCATAGAGATAAGATATGCGTTCTATTTCATCGTCATAGATTCCTTTGTTAGAGTCCTCTATGACTTGATGATGTATGTTTTCTAATTGTTTCTGGTTATGTATGTTGCTCATGTTCTGGCCCTGAATAAATAAAACAATGCTCTTAATCTCCATTCTTCAAGATGTCGTAAGTGTTTTGGTATGTCCTCTCGCTTCATGTAAGCCTCACAGTTCCATTAGGAGAGACTGTCCCTAGCCTTCCCCCTTCTATTGTTAATAAAAGCCATGTGCCGTCTCTGTGTTGCTTAGACGCTTGTTCACTTGGATATAAGATTGGCCCAGATTCTTTTAATTCATCTCTTATATAACAAGCATATTTATATTCAGCCATTACATAAGTTATTGGTTTATTTTTTTTCATTGGTTATTTCTCCCTTTAATCAATATAAAAACTAATCCAAGACTCTTGCACAATTTCAACACAATGTCTTTCATTACCTATTGGTTTACTAAAATCTAAAATATTCTTACCATTTTTATCTTTTTTATGTTCATACATTTGAACTTCTAAAAGCGGTGGTAATTCTTGATTTTGTAAATTGACTTTTAAGTTATGATGCTTTTCAACATATTCCTCAATCGCCTTTTCTATTTCCCATGAATCTAATTCTATTTTCATACTTTCATTCTCCTCGCTCTCGCTAGTTTATTATTATGTTCTTTAACTATGTTTATATCTGGTTGTATATCTTCTAAAATTATTTTTTTAACCTCGCTTATTGTTAGGCCGTTTAGATCTTTAGTTATTATTTGAATATCCCTTAATTTAGGAATCCACGTTTTATGATATTGCTTGTCCTGGCAGTCTAAGTTATAGCACCAGTCAACAATATTGCCGTTTATGTTTATTGAAAATATCATTGATCCTTGTCCTTAATGATTAGCGCGACTGCATAAAGACATACAGCCATAAAAATTAATATTGGTAATAGTTGAATGTCCATTATTCTTGTTCCTCGTCATCTAATGGCTCTTGTATACACTCCCAGTTTCCACCGCTTGTATCTACCTCATCAGTAGTACCGCCACCACTAAGAAATATATCAACTGCTTCTTCGTAACTGTTGGCCAAAACCTCTGTTTCTTCTGTTACTGTAAACGTATTACTAAATATATATTCTTTTTTCTTACTCATCATTTCCCCCTTTTGGTTATTAGTTTATATAATTTTAAATCATCCTTGCTCAACATCTTTTCAATGCGTTCCCAATCTTTAGGACTTCCCACGACTGGCAAGCCTGGATATTTTCTTTTAAGTTTCTTTAATATGTTTTGATTTATTTCTGGCATTAGTTTATATCCTCTGGTGTTAGATAGTCGCTAAGTATTAGCCAATTTTTCTCAAAGCCTAGCATTAGTTCTACTAGGTTATATATAGATTCGTGATCCTCGTTTTGAATATCCTGGTCTATTGTCTTTACAATATCGGTTATAAAGTGTTTCTTGATTCTTGATTTGGTTATTTGCTCAACGCTCATTGTGTCACCTAATAAATATAAAAACTGATTTTTGAATCTTCGGTTATTTCCGCGTATTCGGTTTCATATTTAATTGTATTATCATCAATAATCTTATAGCCGTCTTTGTCTGTCTTATATTTGCCGTTTTTAAACTTCTTATAATCATATTTACGCACAGTATGTTCAAGGCATGGATACATTTCCAAGTCATTGGTTATATCAATATCAAGTTTATATTTCTTTTTTAAATAATCTTGTATTGCTTCGTTTATATCCCAAGTATTTAATTTGATTTCCATTAGATAGTTCCTCCCTCGTTTTGTCTGTGTATCTCAAAATCTATTACATTTTTTGCTTTTACGTCTTTAAAAAAATTAAGGTATGCGTCTTTTTTAAATAAACATTTAACCTCGTATTTTTTAATCTTTGCGTCTTTGGTTGTATATATAAATAAGTAGTTAGTTGTTTTCATTGTGTCACCGCCTCTAATTTATAAAACCCTAAAGACTTTGTGCAGTCTGTTTCTCCGCTTTCATCTACTGGATATATAGCTAAAAACTTTTCTCCAGTCATATCATCAGTAAATAGATTTATGTCTATCGTTTTATTTGGGTGTATGCCTTTAACGTCTTTATATTCGCTTTCAGCGTTAAAAATTCCCCATGAATCACTAGGATATATATTCTCCATTATTTCTCCCTTATAAGTTTTAGTTTATGCCCTTGTTGTTCTAGGCGTTTAAATTTATCTTGCATGGTTGCAAGACAAGAACCCTTAAAGGCTATAAAACCTTTAAGAGTTCCGTTGTTAATTATTATCTGGTATTTCATTGTTTATACCTCTAAGTCTAAAATCATCTGGCAAACATCAAAAGACAAAGTATCTTCAGACACAGGAATAGATGCACCGTCAAACCAATCCATATAATGATAATTAATACAATCAATATCTAACGTATCGCCTATGGTATAAATTCTGAACTCGTCACTTGGTCCACCCCATGAGAGCTGCAATCTATAATAACCAGGATTTTTTTCATCTTCAGCGTCAACCCAATCCCAAGATAAAGCATTGTTATTTACATAATCAAAGAAATCTTCGTATTCGTGAAAATAATTTCCTTTATGTTTATCAATAACCTCAAGGGCTATTTGTTCTCCCTCTGTAGCATTGTCATACTCGTTAAAGAAATTATTTGCTTCTTGGTATGTTTGCTCAACTTGGTTAAATTTGTCATGTATTAACTCTTTACAAGTTGGTTGTTCTTTTATATTTAACATAGTTTTTTTCTCCATAAATGCTAGATAATTAAATCTAGTAATAGGGATAGTAGCATTACGTATACGTAAATGCAACATATATAACTCTTTATTTATTAAATACTTATTTGAATGTGCAAAATAGCCTAGAATATGGCATGAGCAAGGAGAAACCAGGAAGGAAAAGAAAGTTGGCGAAACTAAATGAAGAAGATTATAACCAGATCTCAGCATGGTCTGGCGATGGTTTAAGTGAAACACAGATTGCAACATTACTTGGTGTAAATATCTCAACGATAACAAGAGAAAAGAAACGTAACGAGCAATTTGCACACGCTATAAAAAAGGGAAGATATAAAGCAGTTCAACTTGTAGCTAACAAAGTATTCCAGAACGCAATGGAAGGCAAAGAAACTTCCGCAATCTTTTTCTTAAAAAATAGAGATCCGGACAACTGGGCGGACAGACAAGAGAAGGTTATCAACGTAAATCTAAAAGACGCACTCACGCACGCAAGCAACAGAATAATAGAAGGCGAAACTCTGGAACAAGAAACCCTTAACTTAAAAGATGTTAAAGATTAACGCACATACGCATACACGCGTTCACGCGTTCACGCACAATAGCTGTGCGTTCTTGCGTATGCGTGCTAATAGAACAGTTAGCCCCTTTCATGCGTGTGCGTGTGCTGTTATATAAATATGCTAGTAAATAGATTTTACCCCCCCCTTTGCGTGTGCGTGGGTAGTACGTATATATATACATTGTGGAATAATTTTTTTTAGGTAATTTGAATGAAATATAAACCAGAAGAAGAAAAGCTATTAATGACCGAACTATGGTCACCTGTGGTTAAAGATAATCCATTAAACTTCGTCAAATTTGCCTTCCCATGGGGAATGAAGGACACCCCCCTCGAAGATTTTAAAGGACCAAGGAAGTGGCAGGAAAAAATTTTGCGAGAAATGACAATACACATTCAACGTAATGGTGTTAAAGATTTACCAGAGATGTTTAGAATGGCAGTTGCCTCAGGTCGTGGTATTGGTAAATCAGCTTTGGTTGCTTGGATTATTCTTTGGATGTTATCAACTAGGTTAGGATCAACAGTAATTGTTACTGCTAACACCGAACAACAGTTAAGAAGTAGAACATGGGCAGAGCTAGGTAAATGGCTCACGCTATCTATTAACTCTCATTGGTGGTCAAAGACTGCCACAACCATAAAACCAGCACCATGGTTTGATGAAGCATTAGAGCGAGACTTAAAAATAGATACTGGTTATTATTACGCCCAAGCACAGTTATGGAGTGAGGAAAATCCAGATGCGTTTGCAGGCATCCATTCATCTTATGGCGTATGCCTGATTATGGATGAAGCGTCTGGTATTCCTTCTCCTATTTATTCAGTCAGCGAAGGGTTCTTCTCCGAACCCACGCCTAACCGTTTTTGGTTTACGTTCTCCAACCCACGCAGGAATCAAGGCCCATTCTACGATTCTTTCCACAGCGCAAAATCCTTTTGGAAAAACGAGCAAATCGACTCACGCACGGTCGAAGGCACGGACAAGGAACTCTTCTCTAAGATGATTGAGCAGTACGGCGAAGATTCTACCGTTGCGCGCGTGGAGGTGATGGGCTTATTCCCCTCCGCGGATGACGATACGGTTATACCAATGGATTTAATTAAAAGCGCAATCGACAGAGATGTAGCCCTCGCAGCAAGCGAACCTATCATTTGGGGATTGGATGTCGCAAGATTTGGTGGCGATAACTCAGCCCTATGCGTGCGTCAGGGAAACCATGTACTTGAAATACAATCTTTTCCTTCAATGGACTTAATGCAATTATGTGGTGTGATAAAAAACAGATACGATGATTCTACTGCTATTGAAAAACCACAAGAAATATTAGTTGACGTTATTGGTTTGGGCGCAGGCGTAGTCGACAGACTAGCCGAGCAGAACTTGCCCGTGCGTGGCGTGAATGTTGCCGAAGCACCAGCGACTAAAAAAAATTATTTAAACTTGCGTGCGGAGCTGTGGTTTGCAATCAAAGATTGGTTGTCGCATAGAGATTGCAGATTACCAGTTGATGATGAATTAGAAGCCGAGTTAGCTTCCCCCTTATATAAATATACTTCTAGTGGTAAAATAAAAATAGAAAGTAAAGACGAGATGCGCAAGCGAGGCATCAAGTCACCAGATAAAGCAGATGCACTTGCATTGACAATGGCAAGTAGTGCTGCAAGTTTTAGTGGAAGTGGAAGTCAATTCGGCTATAATTTTAGACAACCACTTAAATCAAGAATAATTAGAGTTGGATAATGGATTATAAAGTTGAAGATTTGATAAAAATGATGAACATACAAAATATGGGAACACTGTATCAAAACAAAGACTTGCCTTTTGTAGACAGAATTATAAATCCACAAAATTATCCCACACCAAGTATTTTTGATGAAGGCGGTAGGATGCAAACTCACTTTATGTCTGCAACTCCAGACAAAAAAGGTAATTGGTATGCTTATCCTAATATAATTTTTGAAGATGGTGAGTATAAAAAATTAGACTTGAATGAAGATCAAGCTTTAGAATATGCAAAGAAATCTGGAAACGTAATATCTTTTGGTAAAAATAAAGATGCAGCTATAGATTTTTCAAAAAATTATAAACCAGAAGAGTTTAAAAAATATTACAAAGGATTGTTACAGGAATAAAGTATGGCAAAAAAAATCACAGAAGAAACAATGAAGGTTGAAGTGCAAGAAGCAACAGACATGGATAACCTTGTTGGTGTTATTAAATCAGAGATGGATGATGCAAAAGATTTCATTCATCAAGTCGGATCGGAAAGAGCTGAGTCAACTGAATATTATCTTGGTAATGAGCCAGAGGGTACTAGCTCGTTGCAATCAGAATTTGTATCTACCGATGTTAGAGAAAGTGTTTTGTTTATGCTTCCCTCAATCATGCGTACATTCTTTGGTACTAAGAAAATTGTAGAGTTTGTACCAAAAGGACCAGAGGATATTCAACTTGCAGAACAACAAACCGATTATATTAATTATTTAATCAGAGAAAAAAATCCAGGCTTCCAAGTTTTATACGATGTATTCAAAGATGCGTTAGTAAGAAAGACTGGTTTTGTAAAAGTATTTTGGGATGATTCAGTTACAGCTACCACGCACGAATACAGCAACATTGACCCACAATCTTATCAAGCATTAATACTAGATAAAAACGTAGAAGTCATAGAAGAGTCAGCCACGCAAGAAACTATTACTACTTTCGACCCAATCAGCGGTGAAGAAGTTACTCAAGAAATACCAGTAAGCTACGACCTTACAATCAGACGATTAAAACCAAAAGACCAAGTATGTATTGAGTCTGTACCACCAGAAGAAATACTTATATCAAGACACGCACGCAACATAGAAACTGCTTCTTACGTTGCACACAGAATGATTAAGTCTGTGTCTGAATTAGTTGCTATGGGTTACGACCTTGAAGAAATAGAAGAGTATGCAGGTTATGGCGGTAGCTCATTAGACCCAGAAAGCTACGAAGAAGAACAAGCAAGAAATCCGTTTGATAACATGGTATATCCAGACAGAAACGATGCTGGCGGTAAAGACGTTTACTATGTAGAACATTATCTATACTACGACTTTGACGGTGATGGTATTGATGAACGAATCAGAGTATGTACTGCTGGTGATGGACTTCATGTTTTAAATGTAGAACCATGGGATGAATTACCAATATGTATGTTCTGTCCAGACCCTGAACCACACACAGCGATTGGTTCATGTCCAGCAGATTATCTAAAACCAATTCAGGCTGCTAAATCACAAATTATGCGTGATACCTTAGATTCACTAGGTCATTCAATCTTCCCAAGAATGGGTATTGTTGAAGGTCAAGTAAACGTAGATGACGTATTAAATACTGATATCGGTCAGCCAATAAGAATGAGAGCGCCAGGAATGGTACAACCATTTGCAGTACCTTTTGTTGGTAAAGAAGCTTTCCCAGTTTTAGGATATTTAGACGAATCAAAAGAAAACAGAACTGGCGTATCTAAAGCAAGTGCAGGATTAAATGCAGAAGCTTTACAATCTACAACTTCCGCAGCTGTGACTGCTACTATGAGCGGTGCGCAAGGCAGAGTAGAATTAATATGCAGACATTTTGCTGAAGGCGGTCTAAAAGCCATGTTTAAAACAGTAAATAACTTGGTAATCAAACACCAAAATGCACAAGATGTATTTAGATTAAACGGTAAATTTATACCTGTAGATCCAAGATATTGGGATTCAGACAAAGATATGGTAGTCAATGTAGCTATATCTAAGTCATCTGACCAAGAAAAATTCCAAGTTTTAACACAATTAGCAGGTAAGCAAGAACAAATCATGCAAACACTAGGACCACAGAATCCATTGGTGTCAATGCAACAATATGCTAATACTTTGACTAGAATGATTGAGTTAGCTGGTTTCCAAGACGCGCAATCCTTTATAAATACAGAAGTTCCGCCTATGCCACCGATGCCACAAGAGCCACCACAGCCAGACCCAGCTGCCTTACTAGCACAGGCTGAAGCTCAAAAGGCTCAAGTGCAAGCACAAAAAGCTATTATTGATGCGGAAACCGATAGAATGAAAATCATCATGGATGATGATAGACAAAGAGATATCGAAGAAGCACAACTTAGAGTTAAAGCTTTAGAGTTACAAGCTAAATACGGTGCGCAAATAAACATTGCAGAAATAAATGCTATTATGGAGCGAGATAGAGAAAATATTAGACAAAATGCAAAAGCTCAAGCTCAAGGATTATTTACAGGCAATGTACCACCAACACAAAATATTTAATTTAGAAGTATTAGAAGGTGACATGGTTTACGTTGGTAAAGAAATAAAAGCAAAAACCAAAGATGATGCGTTAAGGATTATGTCGCTTATGTCTGGCGGTGAAGTTAATTCAGATTCAGAAATTATATTTATTGAAGAGAAGGAGTTACACTAATGAAATACATAAGAAAGTTTTGGGTATGGTTAAAAGAAACCATACATAAATTTTTAAACTGGTTTGATAATCTTATGACACCACAACCAGTTGTTAAAAAAAGAGGCAGACCAAGGAAGAAAAAATAATGGCAAGAGTAACACCAAGAAAAGGCAAAGCAAAGGTTAAGATAACCAAGTCTGGTAAAAAGGTAAGTTACGGACAAGCAGGAAAAGCCAAAGATGGTGGTAAAAGAGTTAGGCCAGGTACAAAAAAAGGTGACTCTTATTGTGCTAGAAGTCTTGGTATAAAGAAAAGATTGCCCAAGAAAAAACAAAACGACCCTAACACTCCTAACAATTTATCAAGAAAAAGATGGAAATGTTCAGGAGCTAAATCAAGAAGAAAATAAGGAAATAATTATGTCATTATATGAAAACATAAATAGAAGAAAAAAAGCTGGAACAAGCAGGTCAAAAAAGAAATCTACTATATCAGCAAAAGCTTATAAAGCT
>Ga0208645_1002561_pt1 | contig 14372 bp, 22 predicted proteins | sample VirMetDEL_Sep_01_FD_184519 | JGI IMG/M metagenome (GOLD analysis project Ga0208645, IMG submission 184519) | Aqueous microbial communities from the Delaware River and Bay under freshwater to marine salinity gradient to study organic matter... | ecosystem: Environmental > Aquatic > Marine >... | reverse complement strand
ATTTTTTGGGTTAATAACCAAGTTATCTTCTGTAATTAGATCTTTAAACTCATTAGATAGTTCTTTTGTTTTAGCAGTATTCTTTTGTAGGACTACCTCATTCAAAAATATAAGTTGTTTCCCCTCAACAATAGTTGAGTGTGTTCCGATCATTTGTGAAAACTTTACATTCGGACTTACATTTTTAGGACCAAATAAGCTCTGACAAATTAATGAAAATAATTTCTTTCCAACTCCCTCAACTACAGAATGGATAATTACATACCATTGAATTTTAATTCCATAATGCAATCTTTCTGTTTTGGCATTTAACATAAAGGCTAATACTTGTTTAATGATGTTCCAATTATCCTCACCAAGTAACCAACTGTAATATTCATTCAGTCTGTCAACATTACCTTGTATGGCCTCTACTTCTGGATCTTCATATATATTTAAGTAAGTTCCAGCAGGTAGACCTTTAATATCTCCATTATTGATGTGCGCTATACCAGGATCAAATCCAGCGTGTGTAAAATAACTTCTAAGCTTAGTTAATTTAGTGTCTTTTAATAACTGATCTGACATAGATCCTTTTTTAACTTCGTGTCTCCACCAGTCATTAATTTGTTCTTTAGACTTAAAGGTTTGTGTCTCTACTTCATAAAAATCTGTTCTTGATTGAACATAATAATGATTATTGAGTACACTATCTGTAATGGCGCTAAACCCTTTTGCGTCTAAACAGGGCTCAACCTGACAGATCTCTTTGATCCATTTTCTCTGTGCATTTAGATACCATTGTTCATCCATTTTGCCTTTGGCTACAGATTTCTCAACTCCTTTAATATAATTCTGCAACTGTTGCTGATCCAATGGTTCATCCAGTACCTTATTTAATTCCTCAAGTGTTACATCACAGTCATATAAAGTTTTATATAATTGGACTGTTAAAAAGGCTTTATTTCTACCCCCACCCTCTGCACCGGATAACGCTCCAACAGAAGCAACTACTGGAAGATGCTTTCTATATTTATGTCTAAAGAAAAATTGCTCTAAACTTAAAGGTCTTCCATCGGGTGTATAAAGTTTGTCATGTTCATAGTGATATGGAAGATATAACCATCTGCCGACCTTGCCGGGCTCATTAGGTACGGTTGGACAAGTTGCGTTAGTATCACACTTTATTAATAACTCTTTTTCTATTCTTGCCTCAAGCTCCTTAGCTCGTTCGTGAGCTTCTTCTATATCCATAGGCTCATCTAGAAATTCTATTACTCTCCATTTTTTATTGGGTGTTTGAAAACAAAAATATTGCCACCCTAATAATTTCCATATGGTAGGACAGAACACGCTAGGTTTTATTTTTTTATCAATATCAATTCCAATCCATTCAACTTCATTTGTATCCTCAATTAATGGAGATCTACCACAAAGTTTCTTTCCATTTAGATGGTCTTCTATAGGAATCATTCCAGTTTTTTCAGTTGTTAGCTTCTCTTCTGTAACTAGATTATGATGATAGCAATATCCGTATTTGGTTGTTGCACCATTAAATATTCTTAAAAAGGTTTCTGCATTATTCATTAGTGTCTCCATCTTGATCTCTCTTTTTGATTTTATAAATGTGTTTTACTTTTCCACTTTCCAACAATTTATGTTCTTGCTCGAATTCATACTCTTTGTTGTTTTCGGGAAGTCTGTCGTTATGTTTTTTAATATCTATACCAAGCTCTTGGGCAAACTTACCCATTGAGTGTAACCCGTTGTAAGCTCTAGTAAGCTCAATGTTAGCTTTGTGAAGCTCTTGATTTTTTTCAAGACAATCACCAAGACTTCCATAGTTTTCTGCAAGTCTCTCTCCAAGTTTATCTAGAGCTTTGTTTTGTTTTTTTATGTGGTTGTGTTGTTTGATGACCAGCCTATGTAGTTCCTTATAACCAACATAGTCGTGTTCACAGGTAGCAAATTTACGCTTTGTATCTTTTGTCATAGTTTTCTCCGTTAGTCTCTCCGGATTTAAAACTATGATCTATTAATCTCTCTACTGTTTTTGCATTAGATAATTTTTTGTCTTTAACTAAAGAAACAGAAAGTTTCGAAAGTTTATCCATAGTATCATTCCGTAAAGAGATCGATTTATAATTATATTTACAAGTCATTATTTTCTCCTCTTGGTTTATTTGGTTCATAACTTTCTACCTTTCTAATTTCTTCATTTTGAAGCTCTGTCAATCGCTCTTGCACTTTATCTAAAAGTTCTTGCAAAGAGTTTGAATTAAAGATCTGACCTCTGATCCCATACAAAGTTGACAATTCAACATTATGTGGGAAATAAAATTCAGCAATATTTCCGGTTTTAATTTTCAATTTGTCGCTCATTTGTAATCTAATTTTTTTCATCAAATAAAATTCTTATAGTAAAAATCAGCTATACCACCTGTGCCAACTGTTTTTCTTAAATTTGAAATTCTTGTTTGTTTTTCTGCATCAGCAAATTTTTTAATTTGTTCTTCTATTGGTACATCTGGTACCTTTGGTAATTCTAAAGGTTCTGGTAGTGGTGCAGTATATGTAGGCTTTGGGGGTTTCTGTTGGGACTTATGTTTGCCTATAAGTTTTAACTCATCATCCCCTAGCGTTGGTCTTACTTTTGGATCTTTATAATATTCTCTAAGTGTTTTTCTCATTTCTCCAGCCTGTAGACGATCATCTCTGTCTTTAGGGTTTTTTGCTAATTCCATCATTGCTTCCCAAGTACTCATAGTTTTTTTCTGGTTAGATGGATAAGAAGATGGATCTGTATTGTCGAATTTCTTAGGTCTCTTTATTTTTTCATCAAGCTTAGCTCTTTGTTCCATTGTGATAATATTCTTATCGTCATAGTGAGCTGGTTTTGGGCCATCATCATATTTGTGATGCAATCTTTCAATTCGTTCACTAAAATTTTCAGTACGAGGTTTAACAAACTTATTCATCAAAGGCTCCAAAAGGTATTCCATCAATATCTAAATTTTTTAAATACATCTTTACACCTCTGACTAATTCTTTTGCATTTTTGGGCTCTCTACCATTTTCACTAATAAAGATTGCTTTCATGGTACCTGGAGACATAGAAGAAAAATCTACTGATCCCCCATCTGCAAAACTTGCAATTTTCTTTAGCTCTTCAATAGGTGCTTTTTTTATATAGTCTGTAATGGTACCTTTAAATCCATTTTCTTTTGCTTCCTCGTAAGCTCTCTCAAGTGCATTTGAAAGTTCTAACTCTATATGGTGCATTGGATCTTTGGCTTCTGCTAACTTCATTATCTCTTTAGCAGTAGATCCATCACTTCGACCTTCCATAGCTTTTTCAACGTTATTTATTTTCATTATTTTTCTCTCCTTAAATTTAGTTATTAATAGTTCTCCGAAGGTTGTTCTGCTTCAACAGTAGAAAATCCTGTAGTACCTAATGATCCTTCTACAAGTTTCTTCACTTGAACGCCTACAAGTCTCAAGGTGCAACCTAAACCAGTTCCAGCTACATAGTAGCCAACAGGCTTATAGTTACATCTAATGATGCTTCCGCCCCAAATATCTTTATCTTTAATGTGTTCTAAATTGTGATCAACTAAAGCTGGTTTGAATTTAGTTTTAAAATTAAATTGAACTTTACCATCTTCAAGTATTTCATAGGGTAGGGGTGCTCTTTGGAAAGCATCAGTCTTATCAGGTTGTTTCTTACCTTGTATAACTAATTGTTCCTTAATGATTTCATCAATTATCTTGATGTCCTCTTGAGCTTCCTCTTTGTTAACTACAAGTTTAACTTGATAGATACCTTCTGCACTAAAAGCTGTATCTGGTTTGTTTAGATGAGGGTATTTTGCTTCCCCAAATGCACTAGTTTTAATTGCTGACATTTTTTCTCCTTTTGTTTGATATGTCGATTAGATTAGTTGTGAGGTCATTTTGCTCTTTAACCTCATAGTCATATTTGTAGATTTTATTAATTTTATTTTCGTATAACCATTTGATGAAAGTAGTGGGTTCCCATTGATTTTCTCTAACTCCATCAATACGGAACATACCCATTTCTCTAATATCTTTTCCAGCATCAAGCCAATTCTTCATAAAGCGCTTTAAGGCACTTTCTGACATTGACCCAAATAGCTCAACTAACTGTGTTTGAGATACAAAAGGTTTTTCGAATTTAAAATTTAACAAAACGTCCATAGCTATTAAAATAATAACTATTACGAGAATGTCAACGATAAATACGAGAAAATTATCGTATTTTATCTATATGTTCCTGGTGCATTTGTTGCTGAGTTCGCTCGTATTTGTAGAACCTTTTTTTGAAAAAAGGTCTCTGACGTACATCTCCAACCAGCTTATATAAATTATCTGCTTCTTTAGCTTCATTGATAGCTCTAGGGTTAAATGAGTAGGCTTTATAGATATCTTTAAACTTCTTTGAATTTACTACTTTTAAACAAGTATCTTTCTTTTTACCCATTTGACCTTTTTTAAATTCTCTATCTCTTTCCCAAAGATACAACGTAAATCTAAAGAGTTTCCATTCGGTACGGGGGTGAGTAGGGTCAATTTTTGAGGCGGTTATAACGTATTCCAAAGCTTCCTCTGGGGTAACTTCATGATCTCCCAAGTATCTCACAAGGTCATCTATAGTTACTTTAGATTTTCTTTTATATTTACTAGGTATTATATCTTTCTCATCACTCATACGTCCACATTTACGTATTTATTAATAGATTGCAAACTAATTTATTATTGTGATACTTTATTATTGTGATTTGGCTTTATTTTGGTTTTTTATTTTACCCTGGTGCAATCCTTGTTCTAAAACTAAAAGAAAAAGAATGGAAAAATGAAGACGATATCAAAACAATAGTCGGGTGCGTATTATTTATAATTGGGCTTTCAATTTTATTTTATTACCAGGACTGGTTCACATTTGATCATGATGGACCTTTATTTAATGAGATTATGATTTGGAAAAACTAAACAATAGGAGAAAGAAAAATGGATAAATATACAAAAGGAATATTAACAGTAATTGCAGTTGGAATAATTGGATTGAATGTTCAATGGATGAATGGTGGTGGGTTCATGACTAAGGCCCATGCTATTGGTGATGTTCAAAAAGTTGCTATTTGCAATTCTAGTGGAAATAGATGTGCATATGTAACAAGAAATCAAGCACTAGAAGTTGAAGCAAGATAAATCAATTTAACTTATGGCTTGGTATAACATTCAAAATGATAGCATTACTAAAGAGTGTGTTGAGAAATATGAGACTGGAAGATGTGGATTTTGTGGAACGCATGATATTAGGATCCGAACCAGAATGAAAATCTATATATCAGAACATGAAATAGAGGATACCAATTGTTGTCATTCTTGTTATCATCAAAACAGTAAGAAAGCGATTGCAACATGAATAAGATATTACTTATAATTTTAATCAGCTTTGTATGGTGTAATAGTTTACAGGCACAAGAATTTTACCCTAATAAAGAACTTGATATCGAAAAACTAATAAATTTTGATTTAAACAAATATAAATTTACTGACTATAAAAAAATAATAGGAAGAAATGTAAAGTCATGGAATGGTGATGCTCAACAATTAAGTAAAAACTCACAAGATTGGAAAGCTATAGATGTTAAAATTAATAATCAAAATTATGAACTTCGTCTTAATCACTTTAAAACTGGTGGTATAGGGTTATTTATTTTAATTCGAGGTTTATCTTGTAAGGAAGCTAAATCTATTATCCCAACAAAATATATAAAAAAAGAAAATACATTAAGTTACACTTCTAATTTCGATGAAGTTGGAAAGGTCTTTTTTGAAAAATTTAGTTTTGATACCAATAAGAATACTAGATTGTTCTCTGGATGTATTGCTTTGTTAGATGCAAATAATCAGGGAAGTGTTGAAGATGTTACATACACTATTAACATGTACTCACAAAATTCACCTGATGATACTAAAATTGTTCCATTAAAGATGATTAGGTGTGAGTTGTTACAATACAGAAATAAATATAAATTTGATCTCAATAACGAAAGAGTATTGAATGATACTTATAAAGATATGCCAGATGAGGTGTTTATCAATTATTATATCAACGATTCAGATAGTGAATTATTAAACAAAAAGTTTCGTAATGTTGCAAGTAAGACTATTAGATTTGATAGAGATATGATCCACACTGAACAAACATACAAACTTGATAAAACAAAATATAGTAAAATGGTTACTTACGAAGAATATAAGATTGATAGAATTTATGGTGAATTTTATATAGCTAAAAGAATGTACGATAAAGAAAAATACAATTCACTGCTAACACCTAATAATGAATTTGAAATGCAATATAGAGGTAAGTGTGTGAAAAAAGATATTGAAGAAAGAGCTTTCTAATGAAAAAGATTTTTTTAGTTTTACTTTTTAGCGTTTTATTTAGTGCAAATGCTTACGCAAAAGAGGATGTATTAAGATGTGCTCTAAAAAACAAGCTCAATGAACCCGATATAAGAACTGAAGTAGAGATTGATTTAGATAAAAAGATTCTATGGGCAGATGGTAGTAAATACAAAATTAACTTGATAGGTGAAAGGGCAATAAAAGCAGAGAATGAAAACGGTAACATTAGGATTTCAATAGATAGGTTTGATGGTTTTATGACATTGGAAGCTCTTAGTTCTAAGTTTGGAGGGTATTGTAAAAAATACAAAAAGATATTTTAATGAAAAAGATTATTTTACTTATAACTATTTGCTTATTGTTTAGTGGAAATGCTTACGCAGATAATCTACCTGAAAAATTATTTGGGATTAAACTTTATGACAATATTGAAAATTATATTGATAAAAATGTGGGTAAAAAAGATAAGCAAAGAAAAGGAATAATAAATTTTTCTCCTGAAGACAGAAATCAATTTAAAGGATTAGTAGCAAATGAGAACTTAGAGCGCTATTATGTTAGAACGAATTCTGAATATAAAATTCTTACCATAAGTGGTTTTGGGCGAATGGAAACAACACCTAGAGATGAGTTTAAAGATAATTGTAAAGAAACTGCAGATAATCTTAAAAACCTTTTATCTAATTATTACGATATAAATCCTAGAAAATTTAAAACCAAATACTACAAAAATGATTATGGTTATTTAGTTTTAAATAGAGCATACGAAACAATATATAGAAAAAAAGGAAATGAATATAATTTACAAATACTTTGCACTTATTCAAATAGAGAAAAAAAAATTTACCAGAACTTATTTGTTACATTAATGGATCAAAAATACTTTGAAGAAAACACACTGAAACTCTGGAAAAAAATGGATCCTTTTGATGATAAAATGATTACAACTAATCTTGAAGGATTTTAACAACAAAATTATATTAAAAAATGATTAGGAATTATTTAACACCAATAGCAATTCTGGCTTTTGTTTTTTTGTTTAGTGGAAATGCTTTTGCAGAAATAAAAGTTATGGATGAATTTATATACAATTCTAAACTAATAAAAGGAGTACGGAACCCTCAGTTTTCAATTCATACTATGTGTATTGATGGTTACAAATTTGTAACTACATATGAAAAAGCCAAAAGTGGTAAAATGGGAATGGGAATAGCTTCAGTATCAGTTAACACTATTCAATTTATGATAGCTGAAAATGGAAAAATGATTCCAGCGAAATGTGATTAGATATGAAAGCAGAATTAGTAGAAAAATATTACAAAGAATTTAAACTTAAATATCAAGACTCGGCGAAATTTGGTATTGAGTCAGAAATTCTTACTCCAGAACCAGACGAAAGACCAAACATGCCTCCGATTGAATTTATTCATAGAGATCCAAATGCTATGTGGTGGAATTTAGAAGAGCAGTATAAATTAAGCAAAGAGCAGATAGTTGATTTAATTATACAAGAAAAGATTCCCATTGATCATTTTGTCCATGAAAAATTATATTGTGGTCATGTCGTATTTTATAATAAAAAAGATATTGAATAATAAAATGTGATTAGATGAAAAAATTATTACTTATAACTTTAATCAGCTTTGTGTGGTGTAATGTTAGTTTATCAGAGTCTTTAGGTGTTGATAAAACTGTAAATGATTATTTAAAAGATGGATATACACTTCATTCAACAAATATTGCTTCAGAGGGTTACTACCTATATCATTTAGTTAGTAGAGGTGGGTCTAGTAGGGTACCTTTAATCTCTTGTGTTTATGCAATTAAAAATAACAACACTATTTGTTGGGCGCCATAATTATTATTTTTTCTTAAATGAGTACACTTTAGCTACGTCATCAGCATATTTGATGTGATCATCTATATCTGATTTATAGTAAAACTTTTCAAGTGTAGAAGGTGTTTTGTGACCAGTGATTGCTATAGCTTTATCGGTTGAGCCTAGTGTATCAGTTGCAATAGTAGATAAGGACTTTCTAAATAACTTCTTCTGTCCATCTATGCCAGTTTGTTTGACTATCTTCTTCCATACACTTTCAAGGTTTTTAGTTCTAGCATCATCACTCCTACAAAAATCTATATCTCCACATTTATGACTAGCAATAAGTCGTCTAGGAAATAACCATTTTATATGTGCATATTTTTTATACTCTGGTTTAGCTCTTTGGTAGCTCAAGCTATCTAAAACTTTCTGTATACCTTCAGTAATTACAACGTATTCTTCAGTTCTACTTTTGGTAATATTAGCTGGTAATGTAATTACTCTGTTATGAGGTTTACCCTTATGTTTTCTTAAATCATCTAAAGTCAACTTTAAGCTTTCTTCCTGTCTCCTTGAGGAATACAGAATAAACATAATAGCTTCAGCTTGAAAAGGGTGCTCATCACGTAAAGCTATTGCTGAGTCAATAATTTTACCAAGTTGCTCTTCCTTGAACTTCATGTCATTGTATTTATGATTTTTAGAAACTTTTTTTTTCGTATAAGTGATGACAACACCACCATGCTTAACTCTAGTTGGGTCAAGTTTATCATCTCCAGCTAAAAGGTTTAACTTGTTGCAAGCTCTATATAGATATTGAAAAGCTTTAAGTCTGTTCATTCTGGCACCATAAGTTTCGCCTTTGTTACACCAGTTCTGAACTATTCTAGGTGTCAATTCGTCAACACAAAGTCCACCTAGTTGACTATCATATAAACTTCTTTTTGTAGGATGATCACAGTCTTCATAGGGTTTATAGACCTTCCAAAGTCTGTCCCATGTCATTTTATCTTTAAGACCTAGCACTCCACAACCTTCTGCATCATCTGCAAAAGTTAGATGTAGTCTTCTTTTATTCCAACCAAATAAATATTGCGAATACTGTTGAATAGACTTCTTATCTATTGTTCCATCTTGTTTTATTCTTGGAAAGCTCTCTTGCGCAATCTTTTGTATAGCTTGTCTTATAGTATGTGATTGAGTTTGCTGGATTAGTTGTTTTGTAATTCTTTCTTCATTTGGTTTTTTAGTCCATTCTCCATCTCTATTTTTACATTTTTCATCAACTATTAATTTATTAACATATTCCTCAATTTCAAATGTACCAGTAATACCTAGTTGAAATTCTCCACACTTATGAAAAAAAGTTTTATTAGTACCTTTAACTTTACCTATTAAATAAAATACCTTCTTGCCTGTCCTGTAGCTGTATCGAAGGTGCATCCCCTTTAGATTACCAGAAGTATCAAAAGGTATATTTCTTCTGTTGTTGATGTCTTGACTTGATAGACCTTGAATGGCCTTATCATTCCACTTTAACTTGGCTAACTGGTGGCTAACTGAAGCCTTGATATTGTTCTTTGCGTCCATAATTCCAAAATATGTATGGATATAAAAACATCAATGTTTACTGGGATACTTGAACCGAGTGGAGCTAGTTAGGAATTACTTATAAACATTTGCAATCCTCTGCGTAACCATTCCGCCACGTTGCCCTAAATCAAGTTGTCCTTATATACCAAGCATTAATTTAATCACAAGTTATAATTATACACAATGATAGACTTGGGCTAACTGGTGGATAACTGGGGGTCCCATTATGATCACAAAATACCATTTAGTTAAAAAGGTCGATACCCGTTCTCACAGAAACACTTTAGATTATATTCGATAGTTTAGTTGGATCTACTCATAGAGAGCCATAAAATACTTTTTCAGCAACACCTTTAATTTTAAAAAAAGGTTAAGTACCTAAGTCCAAAAAATATTATAAAATTTTTATACTTTTTGAAAAAAATATTTTGCAAAAAATTTGATGGGGTTGGATCTAGAGCTTTTGAAGGTATGGACGCCTTGAAGATGCTCTAGATCCGAATACTTTACGATTTAGACAATGTAAAGGTATTACTAATGCAGTTCTAAATATAGGGCTTATCTATTTTTATTCAAAAGATATTTGTCCTTTAAATTTCGTAAGGACCTTTTTTATTAATTTTTCTTCCTCTGTTTGTGGCTCTGTACTTGCTAGGGTTGCTAAAATAATCTTGTCCATTGTGATAGTTCTGATCGTTATATCCTTTGTTGGACAAGTTGACTAAACCAGTTCCATAGTTCTTTATGTAACCCTGTGGTTTTCTTTTAGTCACCTCAAGGTTTTCCTGTAGCTGTTTCCGCCTCTCTTGTTTGACCAAATGTTCAACAGTAGGTACTAAAGCTAACTCTTCGGGGCTCAATTTGCCTCTTAAAGCTATCAACTTCTTCATATGGTTATGATTAGCAAACGCCAGGTTCGGATAGTTACCTTTTTTAACTGCTATCTCGTGGTTACCTCTGTTAACTTTAGGTTTCACTGGGGACAAATTGACAAGGGGACAATCCTGTTTTTCACGCATCCTCTCTTGGCTCTTAAAAAAATATTTTCCGTTTTTAAAAATATAGAGGTCTTTGTACTTACCTCTTCTCATGCCTATCTTGACTGCTTCCCTTGTTTTACCTATCTCTTTGGCAAATTCTGTTCTGCTTATCGTATATAAATGTTCGTCTGTTTTCATATTCAGGGTAACATTGTTACCTATGTGTTTGTACCCGTTGTATCCACAGGCTTTGCACCCAGTAATACTATGAGTGACGTGAGAGATAAAATGTTAATTATCCTTTAAAACACAATACATCTCTCAATCTCTCAAGTCTCTCAAGCAAATCTTATTACATTAAAAAGAGTAGTTCAGCGAAGCCCAAACCTTTAAAAGAAGTATATAAAAAAGGTTGAGAGAGTGAGTGATGAGAGTTACTTGATCAGTTCAAAAAAGTCATCCAAACTTATAACAACTAGTGGTTCCCTTGAGTTCATCTTACAGGCAACTGCGGGTAAAAGCTTTTGCTGACCTTTGGAAGCCTGTTTGTACCAGTCATATATTGTCTTCATCTTGCTCTGGTTCTTGCACTCAAAGTTAACTCCAACAAGCTTTCTGGCCACTTTAGATAACACTACGTCTGGTCCAGTTTGACCATGTTTAGCTGTTACAACATCTGCTGGTTTTAGATGCGGGAATGATTTTAATATCTTATCTCTTACAAGGTTTTGCAGTAGCGCTGACTTCCTTCTCTTACTCATTGGCGTCATTAGCAAATATCCTCTTTATTAAAGTGAGACGCCCACAGTTCAGTCTCTGAAAGATCGCTATTATATAATCCATCACGTACTTCTCTAATGTGCAACAAGTACAGCCTTTTCTTACGACCACCTTTGATGTCTTTAGCCTGTTTTGTTAACTCTCCATTTGGCCATTTGGTAGCTTTCTCTTTAAGAAAATTCTCAAGATCAGCCATAGTGAAATATACATTTTTGTATAATTCGGACTTTTTCATAGCTCTAAAGCAATCCACCTTGTGTATGGTGCCACTATATGGCCAGTTTAAAAAGTCATCTTTACCTATTGCTTCATTATGTGGTGCAAAAGGAAACTCCTCATTATCAAAAGCATCTTCCATCATTACATTGAAGTCATCTTTGTTAGCTTCAATCAATAGCTCTTTATCTGCAGTTGTTGGTGCATCATTAAAAAACATTTCTCTATCGTAAGTAACTTCATTTAAAAGATGCCATTTAAAGTGAGAAGGATTTTTTATAGTTGCAAGTATATCTGCTTTGAAATTTTCGTTTTGCAACATCTGCACCACTTGATCTTTTGTCCTTTTAATGTGTATTACAAACGATCTTCGGTCATATTCCCCAATGTGAATAGGTGTTTTACTATTAGAGAAAACAAAGAAGTTGCACAAATTAGGTATTTCTATTTGTGGCTTATTCTTTGGATTAATAAACAAGTTATCTTCTGTAATTAGGTCCTTAAATTCATTAGATAGCTCTTTAGTTTTAGCTGTATTCTTCTGAAGGACTACTTCATTCAAAAAGATAAGCTGTTTACCTTCAATAATGGTCGAGTGTGTTCCTATCATTTGTGAAAATTTCACATTAGGACTGACATTTTTAGGACCAAACAAGCTTTGGCAAATTAAAGAAAATAGTTTCTTACCAACACCTTCAACTACAGAGTGGATAATTACATACCATTGAATTTTAATTCCATAATGTAATCTTTCTTCTTTGGCATTTAGCATAAAAGCTAACACTTGTTTAACAATAGCCCAGTTCTCTTCGCCTAGTAACCAACTGTAGTATTCATTCAGTCTGTCAACATTACCTTGTATGGCTTCTATTTGTGGATCTTCGTATATATTTAAATAAGTTCCAGCTGGTAGACCTTTAATATCTCCATTATTAATTTGAGTTACACCAGGATCAAATCCAGCATGTGTAAAATAACTTCTTAACTTTGTAAGCTTACTCTCTTTTAATAGCTGATCTGTCATAGAGCCTTTTTTAACTTCATGTCTCCACCAGTCATTTATTTGCTCTTTAGATTTAAAAGTCTGTGTTTCTACTTCATAAAAATCTGTTCTTGATTGAACATAATAATGATTATTCAGTATACTATCTGTTATGGCGCTAAACCCTTTTGCGTCTATACAAGGTTCCACTCCACACATTTCTTTAATCCACTTTCGTCGAGCATTTAGATACCACTGTTTATCCATCTTATCTTTAGCAACTGATTTCTGAACACTTTTAATATAGTTAAGTAATTGGTCTTCCAACAAAGGTTTATCAAAAAATTTGTTAATCTCCTCTAACGATACATCAACGTTATAAAGTGTTCGGTATACCTCAACAGTCATTAAACCTTTATTTCTTCCACCACCTTCTGCACCTTCTAACATTCCAACTGAAGCAACTATAGGAAGATGCTTTCTATATTTATGCCTAAAGAAAAATTGCTCTAAACTTAATGGTCTTCCATCTGGTGTATAGAGTTTATCATGTTCGTAATGATAGGGTAGGTACAGCCATCTTCCAACTGCACCAGATTCATTAGGTATAGTTGGTACAGTTGCCTGCCCATCACACTTTATCAATAATTCTTTTTCTATTCTTGCCTCAAGCTCTTTAGCACGTTCATGAGCTTCTTCTACATGCAAGGGTTCATCTAGAAATTCTATTACTCTCCATTTTTTATTTGGTGTTTGAAAACAAAAATATTGCCACCCTAAATTTTTAAAAATATTTGGACAGAAATCTTTAGGTTTAATTCTTTTATCTATATCAATGCCTATCCAGCTAACTTCTTTTGTCTCTTCATCTACAGGCGATCTGCCACAAAGTTTTTTGCCATCTAAATGATCTTGAATAGGTATCAAACCAGTATTTTCTACTGTCAATTTTTTTTCTGTAATCGGATCGTGTTTCCAGCAATACCCGTACCTGGTTTTTGCTCCATTAAATATATTTAAAAAGGTTTCTGCATTAGTCATTTTTATCTCCATCTTGTTTAATTTTTTTCATTTTATAAATGTGTTGAACTCTTCCACTCTCAAGCAGTGTATGCTTCTGTTCAAACTGGTGGTATTCAGGAAGCTTCTCATTATGTTTCTTAATGTCTATTCCAAGCTCTTCTGCGTACTTACCCATCTCATGTAATCCGTTGTAAGCTCTAGTAATCTCTATGTGATCCTTTAGTAACTCCTGGTTTTTCTCCAAGCAGTCAGTGTGTTTCTCATGGTAATCTTCAAGTCTAGCTGAAAGTTTTTTAAGAGCTTTGTCTTGCTTCTTTATATAGGTGTGTTGTTTACTACATACTTTTAGTAGGTCTTTGTAGCTTATGTAGTCGTGTTCGCAGGCTAATATTTTATAGTTTATATCTTTTGTCATAGTTTTCTCCGTTGGTCTCTTCGGAATTAAAACTATGATCTATTAATCTCTCTACTGTTTTTGCATTAGATAATTTTTTGTCTTTAACTAAAGAAACTGAAAGTTTAGATAGTTTGTCCATAGTATCGTTCCGTAAAGAGA
>Ga0208645_1002558_pt1 | contig 14382 bp, 5 predicted proteins | sample VirMetDEL_Sep_01_FD_184519 | JGI IMG/M metagenome (GOLD analysis project Ga0208645, IMG submission 184519) | Aqueous microbial communities from the Delaware River and Bay under freshwater to marine salinity gradient to study organic matter... | ecosystem: Environmental > Aquatic > Marine >... | reverse complement strand
TGAGTGGTGTGAGGGTGAATACCAAAAGTACCTACAAGAAGAAGGCTTAGAGTCTATCAGTGTAGATAAGTTTACACTAGAGGATAGAGTGCGCTGGACTAATGACAACATGAATATCCTAATTGAAATGGGTAGAGAATCTATCATTGCTGATATTGCAGAGAAACCAGTATCGTTTCTTGCTTGCTGCTTTGAATGGTACGACTATCAAAAGGCAGTCAAAGATAATAGAATCTACATAAGCCACCTTCCAGTGCCCGTAGACGGGTCTAACAATGGTTGGCAGCATCTAGGTGCTATTTCTAAAGACAGCCACACAGGGAGGCTTGTAGGCCTTGTACCAGTAGATATACAATATGACTTCTATGTTCAGACTGCGAAGCAATTGTATAACCTTGTCACTGATGATCGTCTTAAAGGTATCTTAGATAAGATGCCAATGAAACACATCAGAAAAGGTATATCTAAACGTGGGAGTATGACAAGAGCATACTCTGCAGGTGCTAGGAAGATTGCTGAAAATATGTTCTTTGATTGTAAGACAGAAGACTTCCATCTTACTTATGGTATAACACAAGATGACTGTGATAAGTTATCTAAGTTACTAATCAAAGCAATCAACATGGTATGCCCAGGTCCTTTACACACTATGGCATTCTTACAAAAGATTGCACAGTATGAGATCGGTGAGTACAAAAAGTTCTGTCCCAATGGAGATGTTGCTGGACCTGAATACAAGCAACTAGTCAAGGATCAGAAAGAACTATATACTAAGAAAGATAAAACAGATGAAGAGATTGAAGAGTTAAACAATCTAACTGTCGAGTTAAAATCTTTCAAGAGTAAGCTCATCTATGGTAACGGTAGAGATAAACTTACATGGGTAACACCTTCAGGGTTTAAAGTAACCTATGAAAACTTTACAACAGCTACACGTAAATGTAGAGGTACCATAAGTGGATACAAGACTGACTCTAAGGGACACAAAGGAGTAAACCATGTGGCAAGAGTACCTACGAAGACCCCAGACATTCGCGGATTTATGTGCGGGGTCAGTCCTAACTACATTCACAGTCAAGATGCAAGCCATATGGCATTGGTTATTGAAGACTGGAATGGTGACTTCGGAGCAGTGCATGATTCCTTTAGTACTCATGCATGTGATGTCGAAGAGTTACTAACAAAGACAAAGAAAACATTTATCGATATGTACGATAAAAGAAATTACTATGACTTAATTCAAGACAACATCATCACTGATGCTACTAACCTTGACGTTGAGCAACCACAACTAGGTGATCTAGATGTAACACAGATCTATGAGTCTGATTACTTCTTTGCCTAAGGAGATAACAATGAGCGATAAGAAATCGTATAACTACTTGGCTCTGCGTGGAGCACCAGTAGATGACATGGAATATGTAGAACAGTTTGGTTTATCACCAGACTCTGCATACTCAAATAAGATTAACGAAGACATGCTACAGTATAACTATGATAAAGCAGTTCAACGAGGTATGGAACCTAAAGAAGCTGAACAAATAAAGAAAGATGCTGAGCGTGATATCAGAGAGCTGCTGGCTAAAAACGGTATGCTTAAATAAAAAAGCCCCTACTAGTTTCCTTAATTGGATTCTAGTAGGGGTATTTTTTTTTATTCTAGTGAGAGTAGTACTGAAGTACTGCTAAGTCTGGATCATTACTATTAACGTTAGCCATAATCTTTGACTTTAGTTTAGATCTTAATGCTTCAGTCTTAGATATGAATTGATCTAACTTATTAAGACCTATGCTTTTTTCAAGAGCTTCTATAAATATTTGAAGATCCTTTACTGTTAAAGTTGTAGAGGGTTCAATAATGTTAATACCTTTTGGTCCACTTGAAAAACCTCTAAACCCTTTATTTGTCATAGCAGATTGTAAAGATTTAACCTCTTTAAAAATATCATCAGGTACCGGATACATAACCTGTCCCAGTTTATTGTTGATATTTAACACAGGGTTACCCTCTTTACTTATGTAAGTTGAAAAGAGGTAATCCATCATAGCTCTTTCATTACCTAACAGTACTTGATTCGGATTCTTAAACCTTTCATTTAACGACTGCTTTAGTTTGTTTAAAGAGTTTTGTGTTTGCTTTAAGTAAGACCACTGAAAATTAATATCTACCCATGCCTTGTTAACGTCTTTAAGAACAGCGTCATACGAAGCAGCATCCATTTTAAATGCATCATAGATAGGGAACACATATGGTTGTTGCTTAGGATTCTGTGATCTTTGTCTAATATCTTTCCAATAACCACCCTTGTCAGATGCTAACCTTGCTACTGTTGCAGCATCGATTGACTGTACAGGGATAGGTATTGCAGCACCCCAAGATGATCCACCTACTTCAGTAGATTGTTCACCTGTTATAGGATCAGTTCTAAATTTAGGAGCAGCAGATGTAGCTTCTTCACCGTACACTTGGGACTTTGGTGTTGTTAGTTTTCCATCAACAAAAATCTTTATAGGAGTAGCTTCACCTTTCTTAGCACCAGTGGTCATCATACCACCCATATTAAGCTTGGAACCTGTTGGTCCATTAATAGTGAACAACTCATTTGCTATAGAGTGTAAAAACGCAGCACCTCTCATAATATTACGAGACTGCATCGTCTCTTCACCAAGTACTTCTTTTAATGCAGAATCATAATGTGAATGTATAGCGTCAATTAATTGTTGCTTAGGGTTAAACTGATCCGATGCTGTTTGAGAAGACTTACTGTTATAAATTGACATCAAGTCATTAAGACGTTGAGACTCAGGAGTACCCTGACCTTGCATTACTAACATAAATTCTTCAATGTCGGATTTAAAACCAGCAGCATTCTTTCCATAACCGAATGTCATGGATGTGGTTTTATTCAAACCCCTATTACCATAGACAATCTGAGCTATCTCGTACACTTCAGGCCACTCATCTCTTGGGAACGCTTCATACTCACTATTTACTGATAGGTCTATGAGAGTATTCTCAAGTACATCTCGTATGTCTTGATCATCGTCAAGAAAGAAAGGGCTAGTTCCACTACGGATTACACCAGTTCTTCTAGCAGTTTCCATGTTACCAAGCTGCATACCATTACCAGCAATACCATTAGTCTTACCATCTATGTATGCATTAAAGTATGTATGATATGGTTTACCAGCATCCATAGCTTCTTTATAATTAGCAAAGTCTATAAGCCCATCGATATAGGCTTGACCATCTTCACCTTTCTTTTGAATCTCTGCCATAAGTATTGCATCTGATTCGTTATTAGGATCAAGTTGTAATGCTGGCATCTGTGGAAAGTTAGGATCACTCAAAGGCATACCTGCAGCAATAGCATCAGCTACTTTTTCAACTTGACTATCAGAGATTGCAGCTAAAGCAGTACGAAGTCTAACACCTTTATTATATAAAGACCCTTCTGCATCTGTAAGAGCTTTTTCTCTAGCCGAAGGAACCAAGGCATCTGCACCTTTGACTAAAGCCATAGCATACATTTGTCTAAGAGCCTTATCAAACCTAGATCCTTTATTAATCATTGTTGGTACAGCACTACGAGTAACAAACCGAACAGATTTTTTAGTTGTTGGATCAAAGTTTGTTTGTTGTACAGCAATACGACCTGTTGCACCTTGTAGATAAAACGTAAGATAGTTTGCACCCTTTCGATCAAGAGCTATACCATACAATGCTTGAGCTAAATCATTCTCGATTGCTCTCATACTATCATTTGGATCAGGGATAATCCTTCGTCCTTGAGACTGAGCAATCTTTTGTCTAGCTACAAACTCATTCATCTTATCTTCACCAATATGATTAATGGATCTATAAGGGTTGTTTGGGGAACTCAATGCTGGCAAAGCAGTGGCTAACAAAATCTTTAAACGTTGTGGGTCAACGACATGAGCCACCTGAGAATAGTTTCTCATAGCTTCATTAAGTTCTGCAGCAGCTACAGCATCTCCAGGAACAAAGACTCTTTGAGTAACACTTCTTGTTATTCTACCTAGCTCACCACCTAACATACCGTCTACTGGTGGTGTCTTTAATGGACGAACATGGTCTTTGGGTAGTAGTTTCTTACGAAGGGTATTACCTTGTCTTAGAAGAGAAGAGCCAGTATCAGTTACTTCAAACATAACCTGCTCACCCTGAACATTAGCGTCTGGTGTTTGTCTATTAAGAAAAACATTTTTACCATACTGCCTATTCATCCCTTGGTAATATAGTTCTTTTGCTATATCACCTAGTAAGAAAGCATCATCAGGAGACAGATCAGTATAAGCATCAGTGGGTTTCTGTTGCTGCTCATTAATAATCCTTTGGTGTGCTCTGTGTATTTCTTGACCAAGCCTACGGTTACCATCAGCCTTAGAGAAAGCACCAGTACCCATGAGTTGATCATCGGTAACCTGATCCATCGGATCAAACTGACCCTCTTCATTCTTACCAAAAGAAGTTTGAGACAGAGCGTCTTCAGTAACATACGTCAATACCTTAGCAAACAATGGGGTCATTCTTGGTTTCCCAGAATCATTATTACCACCATCAAGAGCATTGGTATTGTTTAACAAAGAGTTAAGTTTATTGTCTTGATCTGCAGCAGCTGTAGTACCACCGAGATATATAGCACCTGATGCAACATCTTCAGCTAACCTTGCTGCTCTTCCTTCAATGTCACCGTTAGGCATAGCGTTAGAGGAACCAACAGCATCGGGGTCTGGTTGTGTTTCAAACGCTGACCAGTATGTAGATGCTTGTGGTTGGGTTCCCCTTGCTGCTTGAGTCATAGGTACTGCTGTTCTTGCAGGGTCTGGAGGACCAAACACTTCAGGCTCATCTTCAGTCACCTCTTCCACAACCCCTGCTGTTTCGGCAACCGTACTAGGCAAGGCTTCTGGAGAGGTCTCCACAGGAGCTTCTGTGACAGGCACTACAGGTTCTACTGGTGGGGTAGTAACCTCAGGGGCTTCAGGGGATGCTGGCGGGGTTGTATCCCCCGCTAACACCTCTTCAAATCCTAAAGCTAACTCTAATTGTTCTGAAGGTAGTACTGCACCAGTGTCTAGACCTGATACATTAGATTTACCTGCCATATTATTCTCCTTTAAAATTCCATGAGTCTGGTGCAAAGTCTCCAATTCTTGAGAATCCACCAGTGACACCAACGGCAGGTATTAACCTACTACCTTCTTGTGCACCACCAGCAAAGTCCCCTGTTGCTACCTTACCAACTGCTCTACCAATACGTTTTAATGTACCAGTAGCAGGTGCTTCACCTGTTGTTGTATTCCACAACCACTCTCCAGCATTACCAGAACGTTGTTCGTATATGGGGAAGAACTGATCAAGCACACGCTCACCAACACCAAGTAGACCTGATGAACGGATACCACGTTGGATATACTCTTCAGTCTCTAGGTGAGGGTTCTTACCTGTCTTGTATTCGTCTTCATCCAAACCGCCATACTTAATGAGGTCCTTTAGATACTGAGAGGCAAAGCCCATCATAATCATAGTAGCCATGATAGCAAATGCATTGTACTTCATTGCTGGAGTACCACGTTTTACATACTCACCCCACAGTTTAGGGATATGGTTTGCTGTAAATGTAGCAATGAATCCCTGGAACTGTGTAAACAAAAAGAACCTTGGGTCTTGATAGATCAATGGTCTGTTAGCTACCCCTGGGAGTGCTATAGCATCATCGATAAAGTTCATAGATCCAATTCTTATATTGTCATTCATAAGTTTATCATCAGATTCTATTTCTTGATTTGTTCTGTTATCAATACCAGTGGCATCTCTTTTTCTTGATTCGATAAACAACGTAACCATGTCATCAACATTGATACCAATATTCCTTAAAGCTTCTTCTGACTGTTGAACCTCATTGGTTTTTACTTCACCGCTTGTTCTTTGATCAACAACAATATTTACATGATCAAAAATATAATCAGCAGATATAGCTGCTCTCATAGAACGAGTCATGTTAGTAAAACCAGTAAGACCAGTAGCCTTGAAGAAGATTTCATAGAACCTTTGATGTGATGGATTCATTTCTGAAACACCAGTCACTGTAGCTGCACCAAGTTCCCACGCATCATAACCTAGTTCTCTGCGTAAAGCTTGACCCCTAGATCTACTAGCAAAAGGAACACCTGTAGTTGGGTCAATGTTTCCTAACGCTTGTTCTCTACGTGTTATAACAGAGCCTGTTTGTTTTACAGCAGCACCTAAAGCAGAAGCCAGTTCTTTACCAAAGTTCTGTAAGCTTGTATCATTTGAAGATGAACCTTTTCTTTTAAAGATCTGTTCAGCTGTTAAAGCACGAGAGGACAGTGCAAGTTCTGGAAGAGATGACACAGCAGCCATACCTAGTGTTCCAATAGTTGTAAGGAACATAAGGTTTTTCTGGATACCAATAAGCATTTTACCCATGTCTGATGTCGGACGTTTGTAGTTCCCTGACTCAGCGTTTAGATAGTCTTTCATAAGCTTAGCTATACGATTAACTTCTGCAGCGGGAACACCCTCTGCTTGCATCTTATCTAAAAGGAAAGCAATCTTCTCACCATTCTTACCAATATAATCTCTATGTGCTGTAAATCTAGCAGCAGACTTAATAGAGTGCTGAATGTTCTTATAGATATCTTGTTCCATAAAGTCTTTAAACACAAGATTACCATCAGCATCCATCTTATCAGACATGCCAAGGGTATTACTTCTGTGTGACCCAGGAACGATACCACCTTTAGTAACATCAAAACCTTTTACAAATTCAATACCTGCAACAGCACCAGCTTCATCAATGTCAGTGATAGTATCAGAGTTAAGTATCTCATCTACTAAAACCTTAGCATCTCCTGGACTAATTTGCGGATATGTCTGTACTAGTAAAGCCTCAAATGCATTACGGTTCTTTTGAACAGCAACCTTATTTAAAGTTTTGTATCTATGTAAATAGTTTTTACGTTGACCAAGATCACCACCTGCTGCTATCTGATCATTATACATAGCATCTGCTGTCATGTTCATTTGTTTAGCAAGTGTATCAATTGCAGCCGCTTGTTGTGGGTTAAGTCCAGCAGTGTTTAAAAGATTAGAATCGTAATTCCCATCACTATCTACTGCTGCTTGTAGTCTTTTATAAATATCATCACTAAGAGTATCTATTTCTTTTTGACTTAAAACTTTTCCATTACCCATAACATTCCAAAAGTCATCAGGATTCTGTAACATATTTCTGTATATAGAAACACGATTACGTTTAGCCATTTCAAAATCAGCACCACTGAATACCTTTTGAAGTCCACCACCAAACTGTGCAGCTAACTCTCTAGCTGAAGCAGATACTCTTTTTACTTCAGCAGGTATAATATAATCAATAGACCTTCTCCAAAGTGCAGGAGCCGAGGCAAACATTTCACCAATGGTTTCCCCAAGAGTTCTTTCAGATTTTGTTTTACGATGGGCTTCTGTTCGATCATCTAAATCTACAGGTTTATAATTAGAGTCAGCTTCTTTACGTTCAGCTAGTTCTTTATTACGTTCCTGTTGTTTTTCTTCAATAGACTTAACACGACTACCAGCTATACGGGCTTGCTCTGCAAACTCTTCAACTTGAATCATGTTTACAGTTTGACCTGCATCTAATTGTCGTTGTGTTTCTGCAGCCTTAGCTTCTTGATAAGCAATTTCACCATTAGCTTTACGCTCTGCTTCAGCCTGTGCTCCCTCTTCAGAAAGTCGTTTGGCTTCTGCAGGTAACTGACGTACTGCTACATCAGCCCAAGCACCAGCATTAACTGCGGCCCCAGGAACTGCAAAGGCTGTACCTAAAGAAGTACCAGCTATTGAAGCAGCAATCATCCGATCAGTAAGTTCATTGTAATCAAAGACCTTATCAGAACCAAGGGTTGCTCCAAGGTAAGCAGTAGCTTCTTGCATAGCTTCAGTTGCACCTTCACCAGTGCCACCAATTAACCCACGTGTTGCAAGGTCTTTGAAAATAGCCTTACCTGTGATCTGTTGACGAGCTACCTTAGCTGCATCTCCAGCAAACCCTGCGAGTTCCTTACGTGTTGCTGTAAGAAGTAATCTTTGAGCATCTCCTAGATCCATACCTCTAGATGTTAACGCAGTTAAAGCATCCTTATACATAGCTTTAGGTGTAATGCCTTGTTTAAATATAAGATTAATACCAATCTTATCTAATGCAGCTTGAAGAACACCTGCACCAATTGCAACAGTAGCACTTTTATTATCACCCTCCATCTCTGACCATGTGTTACCAGTATATAAAGACACTGGTGCTAAGTAACTCAATCCCCCAGTTACTGGTGCAAGTAAAGCAGCACCACCAGATGCAGCCATATAGGGTAAAGACATTGCAGCATTGGTTCCTAAGAACTCAACGGCTGTCAGGAATCCATCCACATCCTTGTAGTCTGTAATGATTTTACCGTTCTCACCCATACGGGTACGAGCACGTTCCATTCCTGCTTCACCAAAGTTTTCTGCAGCTTCCCAATCTATTTTTTCTCCAAGCATATCTGCAAGAGCATAAGCAGATTGAGCTACACTGTTCCATCCGGTTTCCCAAGCAACAGTCATAGGGTTGTTTGCACGACCAGTTACATCATCTCTATCGAAATAATCAATGTCGGGTTTAGCACTTTCATTTATAGCAGCCCTTTGCTTTTTAAGCATCTGGAGTCCTACAAGGTCTTGGTCTGTAGGTTGTTCTCCGCTTTTCCGCATTTCAGATAGTCCATCTTCAACCATCTTGATCTGCTCATCAAGCATACCAATCTCACCAGAAAACTTCTGTGCTCTTTTAAACTGTTGAGCAAACCTACGCTCTTCATCAACCCCTTCTTGTATCATCATCCGAGCTTTGTCAAACTCATTTGGTTGATATTCAGCAGAGGTTTGATCTGCTCTAGGTCCTTTTAGAAAATCTTGATAAGTTCTAGAACTACGTAGTATATTTCCTGGGTCAAAACCACTAGCAATATCTACGACACCATTGATAGCAAGCTCACGAGAAAAAGATTTACCAGTTTCTGGATGAACAAGATCACCCATTTGACGACTCCCAGTGGCATCCATTTCTGGAGTACCATCTGGGTTAAATCGTCTACGTACTTCTGTATAACCAAGTTGATTAGCTAAAGATTGTACTTGTTCAGCTGTTTGCACAGCCCCAACTTCTTGTGAAGCACTTAAACCTTGCCATTCTTTGTACGTTTCAGGAGCATCTATACCACCGAAACGTACATCTAGATCGTTGCCTTCTTCACGGATAGTGTCTGCGTCTAAGAATGTAGTTTTATTCTTTGCACCCACTAGTTGGTTTGCATCACCACTAAGGATGTTAGCATAATCCGATACATCAAGCATAGCAATACTCCTTATTGTTTAGGTTTGTTAAGTTCAGCATGTAATGCCTGGGCTGTGTCCATCATGTACTTATAAAAGCCAGATTCACCAGCACTCTTTTCAGCACTGTCATTATATTTCTTTCTTAAAGTACGACCATCTTCAGTGGAATCTAACTTGTTCCATTTTTGAATAGCAATATTTATAATATCTCCACGATCAGTACTAGAGTTTGGAATACCTGAGATAACAGTATCAAGGTTTTGATAAAGCAAACTCATTTTATCTGCTTGTACATATTTTGGAGTTGCCTTTTTGTTCATTACAGCATCTTCATTAATGATAAACAACTCTGGAGCACCTGTGGTTTCTCTTAGCTGTTGATCTTCTAAAAACCTAGTAAAGTCATTAGGTGTATACTTAATGTCTTTACCTGCAGCTTCTGCAACCATAGTTTCATATGCTTGAGTCATAACCTTACGACCAGCTGTAGAGTCTGGGTCAACCCCTTGCTTTTTGGCCCAATCATAATACGCTAATGCTGCTTCCTTAGGGCCAACACTAACAATGTACTCTTTATCTTTACCTTCACCTTTAAAGTTTCCAGGTTTATCTCTAATTTCTGAGAAGTAACCTTCCATGTCACCAAGGATTCTACTACGTCTTTGCTTATAAGCTTCAGTATTAGCATCAAGTTCTTCACGATAATCATTAAGACTTGAAACCTGTGCAGGATGCATTACAGCACCACTACGTGATTGGTAATGTGTGCCACCTGTAATACTATTCTTTACAGGAACTAAAGTTGCTTTCTTATAACCTGTAACTTGACCCTCTTTATTAAACTGAGGAACCATTTTAGTTATAGGGGCACCACCAGTTGGTGCATAAGTAGCACCTTTCTTTTCAAGGTCTGATATGTTTTTAGTTTTGTTATATAAGGCAATAGATTTTGGCGTGTATGTTCCATCCTTTGTTAACTCTTGAACATACTTTTTATGTGCAGAAACTTTAGAGTCAACACGTTTAACATATTGTTTAGCAGCAAAGTTAAGAGAACCACTGTGAGAACCACCTAACATACGACCACCAACATACATAATAGCCATGCGTTTAAGCTCATCAGAATCAAACAAGTCACCAAAGATACCTGATAAGAAAGACTCTGCTTTGTTTATCTGTTCTGGTGGTGCTGTTTTACCTGCATCAGCTGCATCTTTTGGTTTTGTGCCTGGAGGAATAGTACCATCATCTTTAGTTTCCTTAACAATATCTTCAGCAGTTTTTGTACTAGTAGAAGAATCTTTAGGAGGTACACCTTCAATAGTAGGTACAGCTGGATCTAATGCTTCAGTCTGATCATCCTTAACAAGCTCTTGGCTTTTACCTTCTAATCTTTTCTTTTTATCTTTAAGATCATCAGCATCTTTCTGAACCTTCTCAGCTTCTTTAGTTAATCCAAGTTTAACCAGTTCATCAGCTTGCTTTTGTTTCTTTTCAGCTTCTGCTTCTGTAACTTTTAGCTCACCTTCTGTAAATACTTTTGTAGTTTTATCTGTAAGGGTATCAACTTTTTCTTTAACACCAGCAGTTTCTTTTTCAAGTTTTTCAATATAAGCTTGCTCTTGATCAAAGATAGGATCTCCTGGACCTCCACCATTATCTATAATGGATTGTCTTCTTTGTTTTGCTGACTCTAACTGAGTAAGTCTTGCTTGAAGATTATCTTTAAGAATAGGAGTAGCTGGTGCAAGATTTGAAAGAGCACGTTCTACCTTACCTGTTTCTGTATTAAGAATAAACCCAGGAGGTAAATCATTTTTATCAAAAGATGTAGATACCTTAGGAGGTTCTTCAAGATCAGGGACTGCGCCAGCATTAGCCATAGCATCCCCTTGACCAAAGTCACCATCACCATAGTCTGATAATAAAGATCTAAAAGTTTCATTTTGTTCTATGTTTTCTTTTTGAAACTTTTCCTTTATGTCATTCAGGCTATCAGTGCCACGGGATAATGCACCCATTAAACCACCTGCATCTCCAAATTTACGAAGCGCATTACGTGTATCTTCAGGGACACCACCAGCATTAGAGCTAATATCATCTTGACCAAAGTCACCATCGCCATAACCTTCAGGGGGTACGGCTTCAATACGAGGAGGGATAACTTGTTGCCTACGCCGTTGATCTTCTAAGATTTGAGCTTGGTCAATACCAGCTTGAATAGCTTCCATGTTACCATCAGGATCATACATACCCTGTTCAAGTGTGGCTTTTTGTGCTGCAAGCATCTCTGCGTCAGGTCCAGGAAGTGGTGGCTCAGGTGCAAACGGATCACTAAGATCACCAGTTGGTGTAAAAGGATCAGCTTTTTGTGCTGCTTTAACATCTCTTTGAAAAGCATCCTGTTCTTCTCCAGGAATCATAGCAGTTTTTGAATCAGAAGTTTCAGGTCTATTTGCTTTATAAGGTTTAAAGAATAACTCTAACTCTTCTCGCCTACGATTTTCCAATCCTGGAATCACTTTACCATTAGCCATACGAAACTCTGCAGCTTCTTTCTTAAAAGACTCAAAGTCACCTGCGTTAAGTGCAGCACGTGCCTTACTATTAGCAAACTGTGGTCCACCAATGTTATACAGAAGTGACTTAACAGCAGCTTGTTGATTAGGGTTAAGATCAGCAGTTACTAATTTGTTATAGTCTTGATCAGTTTTTGCCATCTCTTTAAGAAGTCTTTCATTAGCAGTCTTCTCATCAATAGTGTCTCCCATTTGTACGCCTTCAGTAAACCCATAACCAATTGTTGGAACACCTGCAGAATCAAGGTAAGCTTCATTACGAAACCCTTCTTTGTTCTTAAGGAAATCCATATACATCTTATTAGATATGGTTGGGTCTGGTCTAGTTGGACCATCTGTTTTTGAAGCTTCAATTAAAGCAGCAACACGATCAGCGCGACTAGAATCTGGTGGAGGTACTACAGCTTGAGTTGCATCCGGTACTTTTGGAGTATCATCATCAGAAAACATATTTAACAGTTTATCAAAGAACCCACCACTGCCTTCTGCAAGATACACAGGTGGCACACTTCCACCATTACTTTTAAATGGATTCCATTCTTCCCAGCCTTCTTTAGCTGCTTCAGAAATATCTCCAAGAAAAGAGGGACCTTCCTCATGTATACCTAAATAAGTGTTACCTTGCCATAGCCCAATTTTTCCATTAGGCATTTTACGCTTTGTAATCTTTTTACCACTAGCAGCATACTCTGGGATTGTACCACCTTGTTGTGCTTGTACAGCACGACCAGCGTTGTTCATCTGTTCAATCTGAGGTTCAAACATACGAGTAGCTTCTGCATTCATCACAAACTCCCCAGGAGTTAGCCATGCAGGAACTGTGTCAGTTCCCTTAGGACTTCCAGGATGCTGAGGAATACCCTGCATTTCTGGGACACCCATGTTATCATCTGACTCATAGAAATCATAGGATATCATGTTCCCATGTCTGTCCTTCTGAGTAAAGTTTTTGAGTTTCATTAAGCTCTCCTTAGTTACTCGCTAATGGACCACGATAACTTACTTCAATTTTTTCATCTACTGGTCCACCTGATTGAGCATATTTTACTTTTGATACAGGCCCACCTTGAGAAAATAAAGAAGCCAACCCCATTGGAATACCTTTTTCTTTTGCCTTATCCATAAGCATAGGCATTAAGCCACCCATGTTAGCATAAGATGGTTCAACAGGTCCACCTTTGTTAAACAAACCAAACGCTTTACCAGCAAGTGCACCAATCGCTAAAGGTGCTAAGGGGCTTGCCATCATAGCCGCCATTGGGCCTGCACCAGCAACTGCGGGGGCTACTGTGCCAGCAACTGCGGGGGCTACTGTAGATGTAACTGCAGGTGCTATTGTAGATGCAACAGGTGCTGCTGCTGCAGGGGCTAGAGATCCAGCACCAGCCATTGCTTCTGCACCTGTCATACCTGAAGATAATAAAGCATCAGCAGTAGCAGTTTGAGAACCAGACATCATCGGGCCTGTAAGTTCAGCCGGTAAAGCTGAGGGCATAAATGAAGATGCCGGTGCGGTAGCAGGAGCAGAAAACCCTGTCCATATTTCTTTTGCTTTAGCCTTTAAAGGATCTACAATGTATTCTGTTCCTGCTTCTTGAGCAGCTTCAGCCCCTGCTTCCATAGCCATACTAGAGGCTTGCTCTTTAATCATATCTGCAGCAGACTTTTCTTCTGGGGTCATTTGTGGTGTAGGTGCTTTATATCGTGGTGATCCATTCATCCCTGGATGATTTCCAAGAGGACCTGCTAATGTTATAGGCATTACTTACCACCTCCGCTTTGAGTAGCTGTTTGTTGTTGTGGTGCATTACCAAGATATCCGAAGTAACGAGATGCTGAAGTATGCGGCGCATCTAATCTTTGTTGATTGTAAGCTTGTTTAGCTGAACCTACTTCACCAAGGTTTTTAACACCCATTTCTGCAACACGCTGTCGTTCCTGATCAAGTGCTAATGAACGATCTGCCACTGCACCTAACATAGCTTTTTCACCACGAGCAGAACCAAGTCCACCAGCAGAAGCGGCTTGGCCTACTGAACTACCCATAAGGTTTTCAATATCCCGTCTACGACCTGCAGTTGTATCGTACATTCCAGTACCTGCCATTGCGTCTTCAGCTTGTTGTTTCTGTGCTGCTAATGCTTGCTCTTGCTCTGGTGTCATCTTAGCTACAATGGAGTCTGGACCACCTGCAATCTCTTTGTCGTATCGATCAGTTACATCAGAAAGGACTCTTGTAAGATATGGCTTAAATTCTGGGTCAATACCGCTAGTTGTTGTTGTAGTTTTAGAACCGCCTTTATTACAAATATGATTATTGAAATGCCTATGTAGAAACTTTGGAGCGTCCTCCGGTACTTCTACTCGCATATCAAAGATTCC
>Ga0208645_1002557_pt1 | contig 14382 bp, 10 predicted proteins | sample VirMetDEL_Sep_01_FD_184519 | JGI IMG/M metagenome (GOLD analysis project Ga0208645, IMG submission 184519) | Aqueous microbial communities from the Delaware River and Bay under freshwater to marine salinity gradient to study organic matter... | ecosystem: Environmental > Aquatic > Marine >... | reverse complement strand
TTCTTCGAAGCTGCTTCTATTCTCGATGAGAAGAACCTGCCTAAGCAAGGTCGTACCGCTGTGCTGTCCCCGCGTCAGTACTACGCTCTGATCTCTCAGGTTGATTCTAACATCCTGAACCGTGACTTTGGTAACAGCCAAGGTAATCTGACTTCCGGTGAAGGTCTCTATGAAATTGCTGGTATCTCCATCAAGCGTTCCAACAACCTGCCTTTCCTGGCTGGTAACGTGGCTGCTGTTAATGGTGAGAACAACGATTACTCTGGTAACTTCACTAACCACTGTGGCCTTATCTACTATAAGGATGCTGCTGGTGTTGTGGAAGCTATGGCTCCTTCCGTGCAGACCACCTCTGGTGATGTGTCTGTAATGTATCAAGGTGACCTGATCGTGGGTCGTCTGGCCATGGGTTGTGGTACTCTGAATCCTGCTGCTGCTATTGAGCTGCAAAATCTTTGATAAAGGAGTTATCTAATTATGGCTAACCTTTCTGTTGCCGCTGGTAATGGCGGTGTGAGTGGTGCTACTACTGGTGTGTCTGGTGGTAACACTGCTCTTCGTAACTCCGTAGCTAAGACTCGTCAGGGCTTTGGCTCTGCTGTGTCTGCGTCTACGGTTTATTCTGAAACCAAGAACCTTCGTTTTGCTTATGCTGGTGTGGAGTGCGATGCTCCTGCCCGTAGCCGTGCTTGATTTCTAACTATATGGGGAGTCCTTCGGGTCTCCCCTTTTTTTATTCCTTTAATAACACTATTGTTATGCCGTTCACCAATAACGCTCAGGCTACATTACAAGCTGTTAATGAAATTTTATCGTGTATTGGTCAGGCGCCTGTAACCACCATTGAGGCACAGACCATCGAGTATGAAGATGGGACAACTGTCGAGGCTGTAATCAACCCGGAAGTTGCAATTGCATACGAGACACTTCTACAAGTCTCAAGGGAGGTGCAAGCTGAAGGTTGGACATTCAATCGAGAAGTTGAATATCCAATGACACCAGATACTAATGGGTACCTCTCTATTACCAATGGTATGCTACAGCTTGACCTAAGTGATACTGTAGCTAATACTAATTACGATACCGTTATTCGTAATGGTAGGTTGTATGATAAAATTGCTCATACAGATGTATGGGATACTACTAAGACATACTCAGTTGATGTGTTGTGGTATCAAGAATTCCCAGATCTCCCCCAAGTATTCCGTGATTACATAACAGCACGAACCGCTACACGATGTGCTATTCGTCTTGTTGGTGATGTAAATCTTACCCAATCATTGGCAGCTTTTGAGACATGGCGTAGAGCCAACTGTATGGAATACGAGTGTAATGAGGGGGATTACACTATGTTTGGGTTTAAGAAAGGCACTGATTTCTACAGCAGCTATCAACCATTTAAGGCTCTTTCACGATGACAGCAGTATCTCAACGCATCCCTTCCTACACTGGTGGTGTATCACAACAAGCCGATGAAAAAATGGCTTTGGGTCAAGTAAAGGAGGCTTTGAACTGCTACCCTGATGTTACTCTAGGAATGATCAAACGTCCTGGTAGTAAGTTTACCTCTCTTCTGAATGGACTTACAGCTGCCACTGCTGATAATCAAGCGTGGTTTAGTATGTTCAGGGATAATGATGAAAAGTATATTGCTACTATTTCAGCTAGTGGTGTGCCTAGAGTTTGGAATCTACTGACAGGTAATGAAGCTACTATTAACTACCCAACTGGTAAACAAGCAGCTATCAATGCTTACCTAACTGCTGCTGATTCACGTAATATTAAAACACTTACTATTAACGACTTCACCTATATTGTTAATAGTGAGAAGGTTATAAGAGCTAAACCTAATCCAACCTTTTATCCTAATAGACAAGCTACTCTTATTGTTACTGCTGTAGATCATGATATTACTTACAGAGTAACAATTGGATCACAAACATTTACATATACCACACCATCATCTAATTCTGGTAAGTTAACATTAAGTCAGGTGATGACCGGTCTGAGTGCTGCTATCGTCTCTGGGTTCTCTTCAAAGGTTATTATTGACAACACCATTTACCTGAAATTCAATACCAGCACTAATGTGTCTGGAGAAGGTGGGCCTTCAGGTAAAGATCTACGTGTCTTCCAGGACTCAGTAAGTACGCTTGCTGCACTACCTGAGCAAGCAAAGCATGATCAATTGGTAAAGATCAATAATACTACAGCTAATCAAGATGATTACTATCTGAAGTTTGTTGCGGATAACGGTAACAATAATACTGGTTTTGGTAGTGGTAAGGGTTACTGGGAAGAGACCGTATCACCTTCTGTAAGTCGTGGTATTGACGAACAAACAATGCCTATTGTTTTGATTAGAGATACAGTATCTCCCCTTGTTTTTACAGCTACCTTTCTAGATAGTTCTGTAACTGTCAACACCTTACCACTTCAATGGGAGCCAAGATTGGTGGGTGATGAAGATTCTAACAGTCATCCTTCCTTTGTTGACAATACTATTCAAGATATATTCCTATTCCAGAATAGACTTGGATTCTTAACAGAGGATAATGTGTCTATGTCCCAAGCTGGGGATTACTATAACTTCTACCATAAATCTGCTACTACTTTAGGTATTGCTGATCCTGTTGATCTAAGCTGTGCGAGTATTAAGCCAGCAACACTTCGATCAGTTACTCCTATTACTCAAGGTTTGCTCTTGTTTAGTGATAATCAACAATTCCTTATGGAATCGGAAAATGGTCCGTGGACTGCTACTGATGTAACAATCAGAACTATTGCTAACTACGAATGTGATAGATACCTCAAGCCAGTTGACCTGGGATCTACTGTACTTTATACAAGTAGAAACCAAAGTTGGACACGAGCCTTTGAGATCTTTACACGAGGACAAAGAGAGAGCCCTTCGGTTAATGAATCTAGTAAAGTTGTGCCTGAGTGGATTCCTAAAACAATCAACCACACAACAGGTAGTGCTCAGAATGGTCTTTGGTTAGGATCCGATAATACCTCTAAATACCTCTATTTGTTTAGGTTCTTTGAACAGGGAGATGAGAGAATTTTATCTTCTTGGGTTAAATGGTTACTTCCTGCTAATATTATCCATACAGATATCCAAAATGATATCCTTTATACCGTAAGTAGTGATGCCTCTGGATACATTATTAGTCAACATAACCTAGTGTTATCACCTACTACTGGTGGTCTTATCAACAACCTAGGTAATACTGTAGACCCTCATCTTGATTTCTGGTGTGAAGTAACTGATGCATCCATCATTAACCCAGCACCACCTACTGCACCTACATATAATACTACTTTAGGGATTACAAAAGTCTACTTACCTACTTATTTTGATACAACAAAGAAAATCGACTTTGTAGTGGGTCTACAGAAGACTGGAATTCCCGGTACTGCATCTGGTTATACAGGAGCAGTAAGTGTTCAAGTAGATGGTGGTGGTAAGTATTTTATTATTTCAGGTAATGTATCTAATAACTACATCTATGTAGGGTATCAGTATAACATGGAAATTACTCTACCTCGTTATTACTACTTACTAGGTCAAGCTGGTGTCGATTTTACTGCTGTGACTACTACCTCTCGTATGGCATTCTATACAGGGTTAGGTGGGGATATCTACTTCAACATCCTAGATCGTAGTAGAGCTACTTGGAGGAGTATCGATGGTGCAAGGATTGCTGATTTCTATATCGCCGATACTTCACCTTTTAGAGGGTCATATGTCTATAAAGTACCTATTTACCAGAGGCCAGATAACTACACAATGAAAGTTACTTCAAATACACCATTCCCTGTTAGTCTGGTAGCTATGCAATGGGAAGGACAATATTCACCTGGATTCTTTAGGAGGGCTTAAATATGGCCTTACCATATATAGCTACCTTTGGTATTTCAGCTGTATCATCACTTCTAGGTGGCATAGCTGGTCAGTCTGAGACTGATGCTGCCAATAGAGCAGCAAAAGCTGAACACGAGCAGAATGTCCTTAATTGGAAGTACGGTAAGAAAAGTACTAAGCTTGATTACCGTCACGAAAAAGAACAATGGCGGATGAATATACGCAACGATGAAAGAATCGCTGCGTGGAGGGATGAGACCAATTTACAAGATTGGCTTTATAACCTAAAAATTCAAGACTTTGAGTTTGCCTCTCAGATGAGGTTATACAATAAGTCAAATGAGATTGCTGATCAACAGCTTACCTTTAATGCTATGGCACAGAGGGCAGCTAATGAAGCAGAATATCGTAAATTAGAAGATGCAACAAAAGAGATTGCATTCCAAAACCAAGACCTTATTATTAAAGCTGTGCAATCCGAAGGTGCTGCTGCTGTTAAAGGTCAACAAGGGCGGAGTGCTGAGAAGGCAGGACAGGCTGAACTTGCATCCCTCGGTCGTAACCAAGCTATCCTTGCTGAGTCTTTGTTAAGTGCTAGAGCAGATACAGAAGCTTCTCTACGTAAGATTGCTACTGATAAGTTCGGTGCTGATCTTGCTGCTAATGCTTCACGTATGTTGAAGCCAGAACGTCTACCCACTCCACCTCGGCCAATCGCTACACCACGTACTGAGTACCTTGAACCACGTAAACCAACCAAGTATGACTTCGGTCCTAAGCCACAGATGGGTATTACGGCATCTTCGAGTGGGGCTTGGTTGAATGCAGCTGGTGGTATTGCTAAGTCTGCTGTTGGTGGTATTGGCGTAGATTGGTTTAGTACATAAAAATAACTAAAAATGGAGCAAGTTAATTACAGAGGGTACGCCCGTAGTGTAGGTTTCGATCCTGTTAAAGCTCCTTCGGAAGGGTTAAGCCAAATGGCAGCTCGTGACGAACGTATCATACGTGGTATGGATAAGAACCGTCAGGAGATTAAACAGGTAAGAGATCAATATGGTTCAGCTTTAGAGCGTAAGCTTGATAGAGAGCAACAGGACCGTGACAAGAATTATCGTTGGAAGCAACAACTAAGAGCGACTAGGTTTAAAGCTCAAGAGGCTAACGCTAGGATTCAAATTCAAAATGAAATCATACGTAGCAAGAATGCAGTATCAACTTTAGAAAGCCTTGCTAATTTTAGCACCACTATTGCTGAAACTATTACTGAAATTAAAAAGCGTCAGGATGAGCAAGCTACCCTTGACGGCTACATGGAGGTTATGGAGAATGGTGGTATCTCTCCACAACAACAAACTAACATAGATAACACCCGAACACTACTTAACCAAGCTGGTGAAGCTAGTGATAAGATTGCTGAGGGTCTACAGCAGCGTGGTGTGGATCCTAGTGTTGTTACCAAGCTATTGACTGGTAATAAGGCTAGGGATGTAGGACGTGTTAGGGCTCACATGGAGATCATCACTGCTGAGTTCCCTGCATATATCCAGGATCAATATGAGCAACAGGGTCTCCATACAGCTGCTGAGAGAGCTGCTGCTACACCTGAACTACTGGAGGCATACCTTAAACAGAATCAAGTCTTTGGTCTTAGGTATGACTTCATGGGGGAGTACCTCGTTAAGATGCGTGGTGCTATTAACGCACAAGTTGAATCAGCACGTAGGTCTGATGTAGCGAATAAATCATCCATGATGAGAGATGATGCTACAAGTGAACTTATCCGCACAAAGAGTGGAGAGTCATTGACTGCAGCATTTAATACTATCTCCCGTACCTACGGTTCTGATGGTAGGACTCCAATGGGTAGAGCTGCTGCTAAGAATGAGATCTATAAGCTTCTTAGTGACACTACTCTATTCTCTAATGCTGATGTAGATCGTATCCTTGATGAAGCAAAAACAGATCAAGGTAGCTGGAGGGAGAGGTTTCCTCGTGACTACGATGAGCTAATCTCCCAACGTAAGGCTGATACAGAACGTGAGTATCAAGCAAAGGATACAGAGGAGCGTCGTGCTGGTAAGGAAGCAGAGAAACAACTCCTACAGTGGGTAAAGGATGAGTGGGATGGTAGTGAAGAAACCCTCCAATCTATCATTCAAAAAGCTAAAGAAGAGGGTATCCCAACCGAACGTCTTCAAGCCTATCTTGCTACCACTAATGAGCAACAGAATGAAGACTACTGGAATGATACATTCAAGGAAGCTTATGAGAATGGTACCCTAGATGTAGAAGATGTAGATGCTCCTGGTGTTCCATTTGAAGCACGTCGTAAGTGGAAGCCACTAGCTAAAGAGTTGTCTGATGTTCGTAACGATACTGGTGTTACAACTGCTGAAATCAAGGAAGAGTTTAAGGGAGCCTTGAGATCTAACTTGGTTGGTGATAGTACTGATCGTACACCTCACGAAAGCCTTGTACCTGCCACTAGCTTTGCTCTTAAGGAATACCATAGGCGTCTTAAGTCCTACTCTAAGAGTGGCGCTATGTCTCCCTCTGAGGCTGCTCAAAAGGCACGACTTGATGTGTTGAATATGATCAACAATAAGTCTGGTCCTTTTGGTATGACGGCTTCATCAGAAGCTGAGGGTAATCAAGCATTCTACAATAAGTTTACTCCCGGTAACCACCCTGGTGCTCCCACTGGTCTAAGGGCTATCAATGCTGAATCAGCTGCTGCTGCATTTGCTAAGGATCCTAGTGTGATGAATAGTGCTAATCTTGTTAGTACTGGTGTCATTACTGGGTTGGCTAAGCGATTAGAAGCTGGTCAAAAGGTATCTCTTCCTCCCATATTCCATGAGTATGCAAAAGCTAGTAAGGGACAATATACTGCTGAAGATATCGCTAATGCTCAGCTTAAGAAGCATGGTTTTACTCAACAGATCCAACCCGGTGCTGTACAAACAGTTAAGCAATCCATCAGTGACCCCCGACTGCAACGTATCTTTGAGAACAACCGTGTAACTCAAGATAACCTGAACACTGCTATTATTGGTAGTGGTAATGCTCCTGCTACTGTACGAGTTGGTACAGCTGGCTTCCAAGATGTTATTGCACTTGGTCAAGCTTCTGGCTTCCAGTTCCCACAAGTGATGGCTGGTATGTGGGCTCTTGAAAGTGGATGGGGTAAGTACCACTCTGGTAAGAATAATGTATTCAACATCAAGGATTACAGTGGTGGTGGTACATTGAAGAATGGTAGTCGTTGGCGTGACTATGGTTCTGTGTTGGAATCAGCTCAGGACTTCACTGAACTAATGAAGGATAAGCGTTACGCTCCTGGTCTAGCCAAAGCACGTACACCACGGGAAGCAGTAGAAGCTATTGCAGCTGCTGGTTATGCAGGTGGTGAACCTACCTATGTAGACAAAGTAATCCGTGTGATGAAAGGTCAAGGTGTTAACGTTGATCAACCCTTCTCTGCCTCTAGTTCTCCTACACGTAACCAAGGTCATATGACACCAACACTTGCTTATATCTCAGGTAACATCGGTCCTACTTCTACTGGACAACACCTAGATGTAAAACAAGTTGGTGGTGGGGAGTTTGCTACTAATGCCTTGGATCAATATGTTGTAGTGGATGATCCAGAACTTGGTAGAGTACCTCTTGGTAAAACACCTATTACTGGTACATTCGCTAGCCATACTGCTAGGGGTTCCCATGGTATTGACTATGGTCTTTACTCTGGTACTAAAGTATATGTCCGAAATGGAGCAAGGGTTGTTTCTAAAACATCCACTGTTCATGGTGACAAAGTTATTATTCAATTGCCTGATGGTAGGCGTTTCAGTTTCTTACATGGTAAAGCTACATGACACAAACACCCTTTTATACTGATGAAGAACTGGAAGCCTATGAGCAACAGGTAACACCAGTTGAAGCTAATACTCAAACTCCTGAGACTGTATTCCGTGAGAAGACACCTGAGGAGAATAAAGCTGCTGGTAATGTACAACCAGTTAAAGGTCCTGAAGCACAAGCTAAAGCTACACCTCAACCTAAACAACAATTTAACCGGGGTTCTGGATTCATCTACGGTAGTGGTGATCCTAATGCTACCCTTGGTGAGGATGTAGGAGCGTATGCTACCCGTACTATTGAGCGTATGGGTGCTCTTGGTATGGGTCTTATTGACTTTGGTATGGACGCTGTTGGTCGTATCAAAGGTGCTCAAGGTATTGATGATGCTTGGGATAAGTACACTAAATTTAGTAACCCTGCTATTCAAAAGGTAAGGGAAGCTGCTTCTATTGTTCTTCCTTCCATTATTGCAGGTCAAGGTGCTGTAGCTGGTGCTAGTAAGCTAGTTGGTTCTGGTGGTCTTGCACGAGGTCTTACTGCACTTGGTCTTACTACTACAGCTGATGTAGGTATCAACCTTATTAGCGACCAAGCTGAGCGTGATGAAACCTTGACTACCTTTATCCATAAGACTGCACCTTGGATTCCTGTTGTTCCTGGTCTCATCAATAAAGATGGTGAGTCAGTTGAAGTACGTCGTCAACGTAACATTTATGAATCAGGAGCGTTGAGTGTTGTAGGTGATCTACTTGGTTATACTATTGACGCTGTTAAAGCTGGTAAGCGTGGTATCATGCATTGGTTTGAACCTAATGATGCTACTGCTAAGGCGTATAAGGCTGAAGAGATTACCAACAATGCTGATCCTGCAACAGCTGTACGTCTTTCTGAGATTGAGGGTGAAAAGGAAGTTATTCAACAACAAGCTGCTGAGTTAGGTCAACAAGCATTGGTAGACCCTATCAATGGCCCTGCTTTGACCATCCAAATGGATGACGCTATGAGGGCCGCTAAGGCGCTTGAAAACGAGAGCATAGAGCTTACTGCGGAATACACCTCTAAGGGCTATTCTAGGCTCACAGAGGACCCTCTGGGGAGCTATGTGGAGCGTATGCAGACTAGCCGTGATGTTCAAATTGATGACATCGGTAAGGGTCGTTACTTTGATGCACCTGAAGGTGAGGCTGATGCGTTCATTACACGTAACATGTTCCCCGAAGGTTCTAGTGCTGTATTGAGTCAATCTCCTGGTAATGTAGCACGCAACATGGTTGACACTACCCACATCAAAGAAGTGTCGTATGGTAATGGTAGTCCTGCTCCTATTATGTCGGAGCGTGCCTACTATGACATTGCTAAAGGTAATGCTACCACCCGTGATATCATCCTAGATATTGCTGAGAACGCTCGTAAAGCTGGTAACTTCGATGCTATCGTAGATGGTTTCCGTTACACCAAACAGCATATGTCTGAAGGTGCATGGAAGATCTACCGGGATATTGTTATCCCTGATGCAAACCTTGAAGATATTAAAAAAGTCTTTATGGATAACCGTAGTGTTCAAGGGATGCTTGATGGTCGTAGGATTTCCTATGTTAACGAAGCACAAGCTGAGGCTATTGCTCTTGCTCTTCGTGATCTCACTGATAAGTACATCGGTCGTCTATCTGCTGAAACCTCTGCTCGTGCTATGGATACTGTAGCACGTGAAGCTACTGACTTTGCAGAAGGCTACAAGGCATTCCCTGAGACTGCTGATTATGATCGTGTTACTGAAGCCCTTGCTGACCGTATGGGTTTCTTGATGACTGAATTTGGTCTCAATAAGTTCATTGCTGGTTGGGCACTTAAGAACCACGATCGGTGGCAGAAGATGGTACAAAAGGCACCTGATCCTGCTGCTGCTCTAAAGGGGTACTCTAAGGAGTTGGATGAAGCTCTGGCTATGATGAAAACTCGTGGTGATCAGTATCGCAACATGATTGTGACTACAGCACGAGAACATCCTGAAGCTATGCAAGCTTTGATGAATGCCTTCTCAGTTACCAAGGGTGATGTAGACACCTATGACAAACTGTTGAAGTACACTGCACAACAAGTAAGCCCGATGGGTATCTTGTTTAGTGGTGGTGAAGGTATGAACGCCTTTGCTCAAGGCACATGGAGTGTTGTCTATAACAACATCCTATCTGGTATCTCTGCTGTTCGTGCTATTGGTAACAACATCAATATGCTAGCCCTCAAGCCTATCACCGCCTATATGGGTACTGGTATGGGTTACATGATGGGTACTCACTCTAAGAAGGACTTTGCTCGTCTTGGTTATATCCATGCTAACACTTGGGAAGTATCCCGTAAGGCTCTTGGGTCTATGTGGGATACATACCAAAAGGCATGGAATAATGGTAAGTGGGGTAATGATGCTACCTGGGATCCTAGGGAGCTTGTACGTGATGATCTAATGGATCCTAATCCTACGGTGTGGGATACATTGGGTGAAATGGAAGCTGTATGGGAGCAGAATGGTGATATTGGTAAGTTGTATCAATATCGTGTAGCACGGTTCCTCCATGACCTTGGTAACTGGCGTTGGGCTAAGTATGGTACCAATGGTCTTGTATCTGCTGATGCTTTCGTTACTACTACCTTGGCTCACCAAACAGCACGACTGCATGGTTTTGAAGAGGTATGGGACATTGGATTCAAAGGTGAGGATATGTCTAAACTCCTTGAGAAGTCTACTAAACTTGCCTATGATGAGATGTTTGATTCTACAGGTATGTTGACTGATCAAGCTGCTAGGTATGCTGGTGGTGAGATTGCAATGAACCTGGAGGATGCAACAGCTAACTGGATCACAATGGGTGTAAACAAAGTACCTGCTGCTAAGCCTTTGTTTATGTTTCCTAAGACTGGTATGAATGCTGCTAAAGTGATGGCTTCGTACACACCACTAGCTACAATTCCTGGGTCTTCTAGGTACTCTAAGGTCCTGATGGCTGGTAATGACATTGATAAGATTACCAAAGCATTACAGGAGCATGGTATTGACTTTGCTACTCAACCTAATGCTATGGCGATCTATAAAGGTCTACAAGCTGAATACATGGGTCGTGTTGCCTTTGGTTCGGGTTTGGCAGTTAGTCTTTATGGTTATGCTCTTGGTGGTAATGTTCGAGGTAATGGTCCTCAGAACCCAGCAGAACGTCAAAAGCTCCGGGATAACTTTAACTGGCAACCTAAAACAATTAAGATCGGTGGTAAATGGGTTAGCTATGCTGGTCTCCCTCCGTTTGATCCTGTACTTACAATGCTTGGTGATCTAGCTTATTACCAACGTGATATTGGATCTACTGTTACTGAAGATTTCATTGGTAAACTTGGTTATACTTTCTCCATGACATTTGCTAACCAAACATGGTTGGCTGGTCTGGAACCCCTTGTTGCTATTATGAACCAAGAGACAGGGGCAGCTGAACGTATGCTTGCTAATCAAGTACGTTCGTTTATTCCTCAATCTGGTACACTTGGTGTTGTAGCTAAAGCTATTGATAATTCCCAGAAAGATATCTACAAAGATTTCATGGGATACATTAAGAATCGACTTCCTGGGATTAATACAACCCTACCTCAACAAATTGATATCTACACCGGTAAAGCCGTTAACGATATTGATAACCCAATGCTACGTGCTCTTAATGCAGTATCACCTGTTCAATTCAGTGATGATGCTGAACCTTGGAGGCAGTGGCTTGTTGATACAGGTTGGGATGGAATACAGAGGATTCGTAAAGACTCTACTGGTAATCATGAATACACACCAGCTGAACGTGAAATACTGTATAAGTACATCGGTGAGCAGCAGATCTGGAAGGAGTTTGATAAACTAAGGAAGAACAAGAAGTACAACGATCAATTAGATCGTGTACGTGCTATGCGAGTTGAAGGTGTGGACTCTGACAAGATCGATACAGCCCAACTTGAGGTATATTCAGTCCTTGATAAGATCATGCTTACAGCACAAAAGGCAGCTGAGAAACGGCTACAGAATGATAACCCGAATATGTGGGAAATCATCAACCTCAGTATTCGTAATAAGAACCTCTTGAAGCAGGGTCGTGTGGATGATGCACGGCGAGCTGCTGATCGTAGGGAACAGATACAACAGATTAGCAACATGTACCGATAAAGGTCAATGGCAATTACACAGAATACATACACAGGGGACGGGTCGACTGTCCTCTTTTCTTTTACCTTCCCATATCTTGAAGCTACCGATATCAAGGTAAGTCTTGACGGTACTGATACAACCGCATATACTCTGACCAACGCTACGACAATTCAATTCAACACTGCTCCTAATAGCGGTGTTGCTATTAGAATTTATCGGGTAACTGATGACGAAGCCTTGGCTGCTCAGTTCTACCCTGGCTCTGCTATCCGTTCACAGGATCTCAATGATAACTTCACTCAGAACCTGTATTCCACCCAAGAGGCTAACCGCAATGCTTCTGAATCTCTTACTAAGGTCAACATTGCAAACCAAACCTCTGATGCTGCTGTAGCTACTGCTAACGCTGCCACAGCTACCGCTAACCAAGCTGCTGCTGATGCTGCCACTGCTGGATCTACAGCCAACACCGCTAACACTACTGCGGTTAATGCATTGACTGCAGCTAACAGTGCTGCTGGTGACGCTGCTAATGCGGTTACAGCTGCTAACTCAGCTTTGGCTGCAGTATCTAATGTACTGAACTATATCACAGTCACTAACGTAGCTAACATTCCAAGCAGTCCTAATACTGGTGACGGTGTTCGTGTTTTTAATTCTACCGGCATTGAAAGTTTTACCCCTTTGAGTGGCCTACCGGTTGGCTTTGTTGGTGACTCTGGTCTTACAGTTGAACTGATCTACCAAAGCCCTAGCTGGGTCTGGGCAAGGTACTACCCAATTGATCCAGAGAATCGATATGGTAATAAGGCAGTCCTAACACAAGTTGAGTCTGACCTTAACCAGGCTCAATCTGATATCCTTGGTAAGCTTGATGTAACAACTGCAGCTAGCACATACCTCACTCAGACAAACGCAGCTTCAACCTATCGAGCCAAATATACCTACACCACAACAGCAGTCAATAAGAATCTGATCAACGGTGAACTATGTACTGTCACAGCTGCTGGTATTACTGTCACACTTCCGGCTTCTCCAAGTCAAGGAAATGAAGTGGTAGTCGTTGTTGGTGGTGCGTTCACCGATACTATTGTTGCTAGAAACGGATCAAACATCATGTCACTTGCTGAAAACCTGACGATTGACAGGGGAAACGTATCAATCACTTTGCTGTACGTTGATGCCACTCGTGGCTGGAGGATTATCTGATGAGCACACTAAGTCAGTTTGCTGCAGGTGGGGTTAAGAGTGTGCAGCGAGGTGTTATTCAACTTGCAACAAACGTTTCCACTAATACGGCTACAATTTCTAGCGTCAACACCAACAAGTCATTTATCAGCTTTTTGGGTCAATCTACATCATCACTCGCCAATTATGACGCTTATCCAACACACCTTGAACTAACCAGTAGCACAGAAATCACAGCCACAAGAAACTTTACAAACGGCGCAGTGACCGTGTCCTACGAAGTCATTGAGTTTTATTGATTATGTCTAATTACTACGCACAAATTAATAGTAACTCTATCTGCTTCGCTATCACACAAACTTCTAGCCTCATTGACCAACCCAACATGATTGCTATCGATAGTTACGACATCAGCCTGCTTGGTAAGGTATGGAGTGATGGGCAATGGATTGAATAACCTACAACCTAATACTTATCATGCTTACCATTCTTGGCATCAAAGTGTCCTATGAGACACTTGCATTTTTTGCATTGTTTATCGTTTCCGAAATTATCGGTAACAGCAAACTAAAAGAAAACAGCATTGTTCAAGTCATCCTTCGTGGTATTGAAGTAACCAAACCTCACCGCACTGAAGATGATAAGATCCAATCCATTAAAGATACCTTTAAAAGCTAATGCCTGCTACTACTTACACAATTAAATCTGGTGCTTACTCCGCTGAACAGGTAGAACCCCTTGGTGTTCCTGGAGTAGCACGTCAACTTAATGCAGGTTCTGCATCTGCTAACACTGCACTTACTGCAACCATTAGTCGTATTTCTATGCGTGCTGTGGGTGCTGATATACGCTATCGCATCGGTGCTACTACCCAAACTGCAACTGCTACCAGTCATTTTATTGCTAATGGTGAGCGTCTTGATGTTGCGGTTCCTCTTAATGCAAACATTGCCGTCATTCGCAACGGCGCTAACAACGGTACTCTTGAAGTTACGGAGCTGATCTGATGAGGTTGAGTGGGACACTAGCCCGGTCCATTAGTACATCTCGTGGTCTGGGAAATACGCTGTGGGACTTGGCTGGAACCCGCCCCAGTCTCGATCTGCAGTTTTCAGAGTCAAAATCATTAAACGATGCTGCGACCGGACAGAACCTTGTTAACCACACCCGCGCCAGTAGCGGCACGTATGTCGGCAGCGACGGGCTGATTAAAACGGCGACGACGAATTTGCTGTTGAGGAGTGAGGAGTTTGATACTACGTGGTCATTGAGCAATATAAACGCATTC
>Ga0208645_1002556_pt1 | contig 14388 bp, 22 predicted proteins | sample VirMetDEL_Sep_01_FD_184519 | JGI IMG/M metagenome (GOLD analysis project Ga0208645, IMG submission 184519) | Aqueous microbial communities from the Delaware River and Bay under freshwater to marine salinity gradient to study organic matter... | ecosystem: Environmental > Aquatic > Marine >... | reverse complement strand
TGGTTCAAAACATCGGCGCGAACACCATTTACTTGACGTTCGACGGCGACACGGCGTCCTCGACGACCGGGTTCAAGTTGACCGCCGGCAACGCTTTGGAGTTCGACACGTCGATCCCTTCGGGTCAGATTCGCGGCATCGCCGAAACGGCGACGACGAATCTCGTCATCTTGCAAGGTTGAGGGGGTCGTTATGGGTTTGCTTGATTTCGGCTCGACGCCCGAAGGGGGCGTAAAGGGGCCGTATACGGATTACGACACGGCGTTGACCGCGCTTCGCGCCGATGCGACGGCGAGCGACGGCGACGCTTATCAACTCGACAGTGGTCAACTCTTCGCGGCCTACACAAGCGAAGGGCCGGGCATCTTGATCCCGTCGGATCTCTATCCTCAAATCGACGCCTATGTGAGCAACGCGACGGGCATCGCGCATCAAACCATTGATGATACGCAAGCCGACCTGGTCGCGCGCGGCTGGACTACGACAACAAGCGGTAGCGGCACGATCACCGGCGGCGACGGATCGGCTTTCCGGCTTGATACCGTGACGGGTAGCAGCACAAGCGCCGAGATTCAATTCGCATCCTCGACGAATACGCCGCGCGTCTTGATGCTCACAAAGATTCAACCGATCGTCGGCACGACCTTATCAGTGTCGCGGCACCGTGTTTTCAGCGGCGCGCGCTATCTGCAAATGTCGAGCACTGACGGCGTACTAGGTCAATTCGATACATACGACTTTGGAGGTAACGCGCGCGTATCGGGCACAATCGGGCAATTTACCGACACGACCGCGCAGTGGTATCTGATGGTGTACAACGAAGATAGCACAAACAATGTGGCATACTGGACGCGCATCGACGGGCCACCAGAGGAGCGAGTCTCTGTCCAGATCGGCGCGCTACCTACAAACACCGGTTTACTTTTGAGTCATGCCGCCGCGCGGGGTTCGGTGGGTTCTCAATGCTCTTTCGACGTGTACGAAACACACGCTCTGGAGTTGACATGAACATTTATCGTCATCTTGATCTCGACGGCGTCGCCCCGTCAAATATCCAAATTCGCGCCGCCGCCGGCTATCTCATTTCCGAAGGCTCGCCGCGCCTCGCGCTCTATTGCGCCAGCGCCCAGAATGTCGCATTGACGGCGACGACGATCGATTCAATCGACGCCGGGTTGACGCTCGACGAAGCCTTCGACGACCTGACGAACGGTCTAACTAAAGCCGACCTGGTCGCGCTGGGCGACGACTTCGGGTTGACGCTTTCCGATTCGTCGCTCAAGTCCGAATTGCTCGACGCGATTCGCGCACACCTTGAAGGGCTTGCAACATGACGAAAACCATTCAAGTCGGCGCATGGATCGACGGTCCTCACCCGGGCATGGGCGCGACGGCGCTTGATTCCTGGGCGTCGCTCATCGTGCGCGATTGCGGCATCACCGCGCCGGTCATCGTCTCGAACGCCGGCGTTCAGCCGATTCATATTTCGCGCTGGCCCGTCGAGCATCTTCGAAACGCGATCGTCGCGCTTCGCAACGCCGGGGCCGAAGAGGTCGGCGTTATGGTGTGGCCGGTCGCGACCTCGAAGGCGGTCGGCGAGCTGGTCGAAAACGTCGGCGAAATCTACGGCGCGAACTCGCGCGACGTACCGTCGCGCGAACGTGTGCCCGACTTCATTTGCATCGACGCCGAAGGCAACCATAACGGTTCGGGATGGGGCCCGGCCGGCGCGGTCCTCGCCGATGATTTGTGCGACGGGCTCGAAGAGGCGCAAGCCGCGCACGGCGCGACGTACCTATCGGTTACGGCGATTCCGCCGCGTCGAGGTCTTCGCCTTCAAGATGCGTCGCTCATTCGCCACGAAGCCGTTAGGGTCGCGACGCCGCAAGCCTACAGCCAATATCAGGGGCCGAATCACTGGTCGGCGAATCCGTATTTCAGGGTCGGGCCGATTCAACGCGGCACTTGGGAAACGTGGTCGCCCTTGCTCGAAGACGGGCACGTTGACGCGATCAAGATGGGTTGTGCGATCTACGCCCAAAACCACCCGACCGGCCCGACGGGCGTCGAAGCCTTGCGGCAAGCCGCCGACATCTGCATCGACCTGGGCGCGCGTCGCTTGTGCTATTGGAGTTTTAAGCACTTCCGAAGCGCCTCGAAGGTCCATTCGGAGCGCCGCGCGTTTCTTCGCGAGTTGAGTCAAACGCTATGCCCCGACGCGCCCGAAGGGTTCAGCTTCGCCGATGCGCTTGATCAACTTGTCTTCGGCGACGGCGAATATCAAGCGATCGCCCGACCGCACGGTCAACGCATCTTGACCGCCGAAGACACGACCGCCGACGACTGGCGCTTGATTAAGGTCGAGGGGCCGTCATCATGACTTGCACGAACGGCCTGATCGTCTTCGTCTTTCTCGCCGCGCTTGCGGCGCTGGTCGAGCGTCGGGCTATTCGGGGTTGTTGCTCGACCATGCTTTCGGGCTGGTCAAGGGGAGATCATGAACGGAAAGGTTAAGCGAGATTGTACGATCGTCGTCTTGCTAGTGCTCGCGCTGGCGTTGACGGCTTGCGCATCGAAGAGGCCGTCGGGGGCCGGCGTAGACTGGTCAGACCTCGCGCGCTCGGCGGCGACGCCGGAGTTCGGCGAGGACGCTTGCGGTCAAACACTGGTCTGGTCGTATGAACTCGGTCGATGGGAGATCAAAGACGGTCGCGAGGTCGTCGCCGAAAACCGCACGGTCGTTCGGGTCGATTGCGAAGAGGCCGGCGAGCCGAAGCCGGTCGCGCGCTGAAATGTGGCGAAGGGGTCAACAATGGATCAAGATAAAAAGAAAGCCGGCGGCCCGCTCGACCTGGACGGCGACGGCAAACAGTCGTCGCAAGAAACGGCGATCGGCGTCGCGCTGGTCATCGTCGGCGGCGCGCTCGCCGGATACTTGATGTATTTGACGACGACCGGGCAAGTCACCGAAGAGACGATCAAGCCGTTGATCGTTATCCTCGCATGGATTACCGGGCGCGAAGGCGTTAAACGATTGACGGGGGTTTGAAGATGAGCGACGAAACGACGAACCCTTCGGCGGCGATGCCGTCGAAGTATGCAGCCGCCGCGCTCATCATAGCGGCGCTAACCGGCGGCGGTGTCGGATCAACCGTTAGCCTTGTTTCAGCGCCCGACCTCGAACTCGCGAAGCGCGACGCGGTCGACACTGCGCTAGAGCGAATGCGCGCCGAAGTTGATCGCGAGATCGCGCCGATGCGCGGTCGCCTCGAACGCATCGAAGAAAAGCTCGACCGGCTCATCGAACGGGCCGATTGATGAGTTGGGTTAGCGCTAGCGAAGCGGCCCGACATTGGGGCCTGGGCCACTATCAAGCGGTTCATAAACGCGCGCGCCGACATCCTGACAAATACCCGTCAAGACCTCATCCGACGCGCAAGGGCTGGCGTCAATATTGGATCGGCGACGAACCGCCGCCGGGCGCTCATCGCGAGGACCTGGGCGACCAGCTCGCCGCGCCGCCGGCGCTTAAGCATTCGCCCGTCGAAGGTTGGGTCGAGCGCGAAGGCTATGTATACGACGGTCGGCGCGATGTGTACGTCTTGACGCTTCCAAGTCATCGCCGGCCCTTCGTCTTAGACGGCGCGCGGCTTCGTCAGATATGGCGACGATATGCCGGCGATAAAGCAAACATCGACGAAATTTGTCGCGACTTCGGCTTCGACCGTCAAACCTTTATCGACATCAAGCGCGCCCTTCGATTGACGAAGACGCGCGCGCCCTTTACCGACGAAGAGCTCGACGCGCTGGGCGAAGAGGACCTGGTCGCCGATGTCTTGCGCGCGAAAGAACAACGGGTCATGGCTCGCGCGCAAGCCTCAAACTGGCGACGGATCGAACGCATCGCGCACAACCGGCAATGGTTGCGCGAAACGGTCCGCGCGGCGTTGACCGACCTGGTCGGCCCCGTCGAGCTGCCGCCGCCGATCGGCGAACCCGAAGAGGTCGCCGTCGTCGTCGGCTGGTCAGACTTGCACGTCGGCAAGCGCGAGGCCGGGTCGAGCGTCGGGCTCGACGTTCAGCTCGCGCGGCTTCGGGCGCTCGCCGCCGATGTCGTCGCAAGGGTCGCCGCGCTAAGCCCTTCGCGCGTCATCGTCGCTTGCACGGGCGACCTGGTTCATTCGGACACACAAAACCAAACGACGACGAAGGGGACACCGCAAGGGCCACAAAGCGAAGGCTCGACTTCAATGGCGCTTCGCGGCGCTTGCGAGCTAACCGCCGGGCTCATCCTCAAATTGACCGAAGTCGCGCCGACGGTCGAGGTCGTCGTCGTGCCCGGCAACCATGATGAACTCTTGTCGCGCGCGGTCGGGTTCTACCTCGAAGCGGCGTTCGACGGGTCCTCGCGCGTCATCATCGACGCCGACGAACGACGCCGGCGTAAATGGTCGCGCTGGCGCGAAGTGCCGATCTGTTTTTTTCATGGGGACAAGTTGAAGGGCGACCGGCTCGCCGCGTTGCCGGGTCGCGAGTGCCCGGTCGGGGCCGATCCTCGAAGGGCGGTCTTGTTTCACGGGCATTATCACAAGCGCGCCCTTCGTCAAGACGTCGTCGGCGGCTTCGATGTCGTGTGTTTAGCGTCGCCAGCCGGGCCGGACGACTGGCATCACGAACACGGCTTCGAGGGGGGCGCGAAGGCTATCACGCTCGCCGTCATCGCGCCGTCGGGGTTGACGGCGCTCGAATGGGTTCGAGCCTAGTGAAGGGCGCGACCTGGACGCCGCGCCGGGTTGAATCAGTAGAAACGCGCGCCGGTCGTGTCGGCGTTGGTCAAGAACGCGCCGCGCAAGTCCGCGCCGCGCAAGTCGGCGTCGCGCAAGTTCGCGCCGACGAGGCTCGCGCCGCGCAAGTCCGCGCCGCGCAAGTCCGCGCCGCGCAAGTCCGCGCCGCGCAAGTCGGCGTCGCGCAAGTTCGCGCCGGCGAGGTTCGCACTGAGATCGGCGTCGCGCGCGTCCGCGCCGCGCAAGTCCGCGTCGCGCAAGTCGGCACAGCGCATATCAGCGTCGCGCAAGTCCGCGTCGGCGAGGACCGCGCCGAAAAGACCGGCGCGCCAGAAAGACGCGCCGCGCAAGTCCGCGCCGCGCAAGTTCACACCGGCGAGGTCGGCGTCGAGATTCGCGCCGCGCAAGTCCGCGCCTTCAAAGTTCGCGCCGGGTTTGATGTCGATGGTGTTCATTGTTTGTCCTTTGGTTCGAGGGGGCTTCATTGCCCCGTCCATGAATCCAATATAGACGCGCTAACCCTTGCGGTCAACACTTTTCCTTAAAATAATTTAACAGGGCAAGGTTAGAGGGTGCTACCTCGACCGGGTCAACCTCGACCAGCTCGACGACTGGCCAGCCGATACGGGCGACGGGCGACCAGCCGGCGATACCATCTTCGCCGTTTCGAGCTTCGCGAAGTAGGCTCGCGAGGTCTTGATAGGGCTTCGCCGCCCATGCATACGCGAAGTCGCCGCGCGGTTCGACGATGAATAGCGCGCCGCTGGCGTGTTTCATCAAGCGCGCTCGACCTGGACGGTCGGGGCCGGCGGCGGTCCTCGCGCCGGGCGCGGCGAATAGGTCGAGCTGGGTCATAGCTCGACTTCCCAAACTTCGATGATCATCGACGGGCCTTCGCCTTCGGCGGCGTACCATTTTCGCGCGACCAGCTCGACGACCGAACGGTCGTCATGAATCACGACCGGGCGTCGCTTCGCCGGGTCGCCTTGAAGCGCATCAAGCGCCGCCTTCGCAAAGTTGTCGATGTCGGGCGTCGTCGGTCGAGCGACCCGGCCCGGCGTCGCTCGCCAGCGCGCCGCCGACCAGCCGCAAGATTTGAGCGCCGCCGGCAAGTTCTTAGGTCGAGCTGTTACGGCATCGACGGCGATACGAAGAGGGCCGCTTAAAGGCGTTGACTTAGACCATAGAGGCCAGATCGCCAGCGCGGCGGCGTCGTACCAGACTTCGAGGCTCGAAGGGCTGTAGACCCGTCTTGAGCGCCCGGCGAAGCGGGGTCGTTGCCAGCTTTGCGGCGGGCCCGGAATGACGACCCGGAATGTCGATTCATCGCTCATCTTCAAAGCCTCGCGCGATTGCGTCGAGCGCCGCTTCGCGCGTCGAATACGCGGCGAAGTCCTCGCCCGGTTCGAGGACAATATAACGACCGTCTTCGACTTCGTCGCCGCGATCGGTCAACCGGGCGATCTTGCCGGTCGCGATATGCGACCATGCTTCGTCGTCGTCTTCGCGGTCGAGCAAGCGCCAGCGCCCGACGATCGGCCCCTGGGCGAAGACCGACGCGCCGCCGCCGCGCCCTCTAATCTCGACGCCCTCTTCGAGCAAGACGCGCCGAACAGAGTTCGCGCCGATGCGCTCGCGCTTCATAATCTTATTGATCGGCTCGCCGGCTTCGTAGGCTTCGGCGATGCGACGTCGCATCGCGTTCGGTAGCTTGTGAACTTTGCGGGGCTTCGCGGCTTTCGAGCGCCGCCGCCCAGCTCGCCGGAGCAAGGCATAGACCGACGATAAGGGATAGCCGGTTTTCGCGGCGATTTGAGGACCTGTTAGGCCGGCGTCGAATAGCGCGGCGACCTCTTCGACCTGGACGGTCGTATAATTTGAATGCGCCTTCTTTTTCAACGCCGGCCCCAATGGAAAGCGACGCCGGTCATAAAGGCCGAAAGGACAAACAAGAAACCCTCTTATACGACCGGCGTCGAAGTCGAGGTCGGGATTTGAACCCGAAAGCCGCCGACCGGCCCCGACAAAGCCCGTGTGTTTTGCTCCATACTTGGACAAGTATGTTTGAATCGCAAGCCCGACACGGGCGAACGCGCTTGCGACATGAACGTTACGCGCGCAACCATGCCCGAAGTTCGCCCTTCGTCAGTCGCGTACCATCGACCCAACAAGCGCACGACGGTTCGTCGTCATCGTCGCGCCGACCGACCTCTTCGCCCATTGTCGCAATTTCGGCGGCGACGTTTCGCGAGCCGACCGCACCGTTGAATTGCCAGAGGTAATCTTCGAAGAAAAGCTCGACGCCGAAGATCCGAAGATGGTCGAGGCGCTGGTCGGCTTTGAAGCCCAAAACGCGAAGCCACGTCGCCAGCTCGGCGAGCGCTCGCCGCTGGCCCTTCGGGTCGTCGGTCAATCCCATAGTGCGCGCCGACGCGCCCAGCGCCGCGCAAAGTCGTCGAACGGTATCGGTATAAGTGCTCATCGTTTGTCCTTACATTTATGGGGTTTGTATCCGATGCGCGCGTTTCGAGGCGCGCTTCGGAGGTCAATGACGCGGCCCGTCAAAACTTCGCCGCGCCGCGTTATAAATCGGTCCTCGCCGTCGCCGACGACGCAAGCCCAGAGCGACGCGCCGACCAGCTCGCCGCCCGGCAAGCGAACGCAAGCCGCGCCGCAAGCCGGGCAATATTGCGACCTGGTCGGCGAAGGGCTCATCAGTACATTTCACACTTAGTCTTGCGCGCGATAAAGCCGGCGGCGTCGCCGATGTAGGTTCGCATCGCTTCGGGCACGTCGTGCAAACCCCGAAGCGTCTTCGGCGTCCTCATAAACGCCGACGCCCAGCTCGCGACGATGAACGCGCCGATCTGGTCGGGCCGCGCCGAACCGCGCGTCGCGAGGACGCTGTAGAGGTCGCGCGTAACTTGCTCCCAAACGCCGGCGAGGTCAACGGCTTCGGTGTGCCAGCACTTGCGACCGCGTCGCGCCGCCGGGCAGTTGCACTTACGAACGCGCTCGCCGCCGAGCACTTGATAAGCATGAAGGTGTTCGCCGGGCTGGCGCTTCGCTTCGGGCGTCCTCGACTTGACGAAGACGCCCGGCAAGCCGTCTTGTTCGAAGACGGGCGCGACGTCGGCGATCATTGCCTCGACCGCCGCCGGCATTTCGACGAACGGGAAGACCTCTTCGACGACCTCTTCGACATCGGCGCGAAGTTTCATCCCGTGCTTTTCGACGAAGTCGAAGATCATGTCGGTCGCGTCGGGATGCCAGTCGTAAGTAATATCATGCCAGCCGCGCGCCGGGCTGAACGTCGCGACCGACCCGTTAGAGGCGAACATGATGCGTTCGTCGAGGGTCAGCTCGGCGACCGTGCCGCAAAAAGAGACCTTCGCGAAGCCGGGCCCGGGCAACAACGAATTGACGCGCGCGACGTCTTCAAACGTCGGCTTGTTGCCTTGCCAGAGGCCGGCGATGATTCGGTCGAGCAGGTTGATCGCGGTTTGAATTGCTTTTGGAACGTTCATGGTTTGTCCTTTGCTTGCGGCTCATCGCCGCGTCCATGCTCTATTTATAAGGGCGTACGCCGTTTAGGTCAATAACTTTCGCAAAATAATTTAACAGAAATGCCTTGCATATGAATCGGCAAGGGTCTATTTATTGGATTGCGCTATATGGAGGGCGCTAGAAATGGCTGAACGTATCGACTTGACCGAACGCAACGCGCGACAGATTCGCGCCTGGTTGACCTTGCACGGGTTGAAGGTCGCCGACCTCGCCGCCGCGCTGGGCGCGACCGAAACCACCATTTACAACTATTTGTCGGGCCGGCAAGCATGGCCGGCGATCCGCGCGCGCTTCGTGTCGCTCGCGATGGGGGTTCCTCTTCGCGCGTTGCTCGACCCGAAGGGCGAAGGGGCCGCCGCCGCCGCGCGTTGGGTTCGCGACATTGAAGCGACCGAAGACCAGCTCGCCGCCGAAGAGGTCTAGTCGCATCGACGAAGACCTCGACCGATACCATCAACCGCAAACCTTAAGAGGACAAACAAATGAAACTGACAACCATTCGCCCGATCGTCGGCTCGACGATGAGCCTTTACATCTTCGACGACGGCGTCGAATACATTCATGCCGGCGAGCTCCAAATCGAAATCGGCTACTCTCCGAAGTCGTCGGCGCTTCGCACCCTAGATCGCTTCGGGCTCGAAAAGACCGAAGTCGATTACGCATCGGCGGCGGCGATCAAGTCGTACAACCCGGCGACCATGGCGCGCGTTTACCGCGCGGTACCGCTTGTTCCGGCGCGCTTCGCGCTCGACAACCGCCGCGCCTTCGCCGCTAAGTGGGCGTCGGGCTACGCGCGGCGCATTGATCGCGCCTTCGACCAGCTCGAAGCGTCGCTCGACCCGAAGCCGCTTCAAGGCGATCTCATCGACATCGGGCCGCGCCTCGAAGCGAAGACCGGGTCGAGGACCTCTTCGACGACGACGACCCCTTCAACGACGACGACCCCTTCGACGCCAGCGCCAGCGCCCGACGACCTGGACGTCGAGGTCCTCTTCGACGAACCCGAAGCCGCGCCCGTGCAAGCGACATCGTCGTCGGTCGCCGACCCCATGGCGCTCATCCGGTCGGGTATGGAGATCCTTAGCGCGCTGGGCGGTCTTGAAGCGCGCGACAAGTTGATGCTACGCGACGCGACGCGAAACATTATCGCGCGACATGCCGGCATCGCGCTCAACTCGAACCCTTCGGTCGGCGCGACCGGTTACGGTGTGGGTAACCGGCTTGTCGAGTTGGGTTATCGGTACTCGCTCGACGTCGTCAAAACCATCGGTCGACGCGTCGCCGCGCGCTATCGTCGCGCCTTCAACGCCGAACCCCAAACGTGTAAGCGTTGGGTTGACGGCGAAGAGCGCGACGTCAACTTCTACGTTAAACCCGAAGCCGTCGCGATGCTCGACGATGAGATTCACGCCTACTTCCGCGAGGTCGGGTCTTGAATACCTTCGAGCTACAGCGCGCGATTAGAGACGATGAGGACCTGAACGGCGGCGAGGTCGCCGTCTTGCTCATCCTCACGACCTATCTACCGAACGTCGCGCCCAGCGTCGAGACGATCGCGCGCGGTTGCCGGATGAACGCGAAGTCGGTTCGACGCATCTTGAAGCGCCTCGAAGGGCGTTGGTTGCGTCGAACCCTTCGACCGGGCAAGCCGACGCTTTATACGCTCGACCCTGGTATCGAAAGACCCTACCATCGAAAGACCCTACCATCGAAAGACCAGGGGTCTCTCGATACCAGACACCCTACCATCGAGAGACCCCCCGAAGAGACAATAAGAGATCTAGTATCTACGACCTACGAAGATACGAAGACCAGCGCGCGCGATCGGCTCGCCCGTTGGTCTGGTGTTTGGGATCAAGTCGTCGGCGTCGGGCCGCTGCCGTCGCTCGACGAACTTCGCCGCTGGCGACCGAAGGTTACAGAGGCGCATCTGTCGGCGACCCTGGGCGAGGTTGCCGGCGCGGTCGCCGCTGGCGTCGCGAAGTCGCCGCGCGCCTTGTTCTTTGCAAGGCTCAAAGCGACGATCGGCAAGCCGGCCCCGACGACCTGGTCGCAAGAGCAAGTCTTAAACGCCCTTCGCCCGGCGTCCTCGACCGCGCCGCCCGACCTTCGACGACCCGACCTTCGACCGCCGGTCATCGCGCCGCCGCTTGTTGAAACGCCCGACCAGCGCCTCGCGCGCCGGTCAACCGCCGCCGCCGGGCTCGACCAGCTCGCCGAAGCATTAAAGGACAAACCATGACACAACGAACAATCGCCGCTTTATACGTCGAGACTGACGGTTGTTACTTCGGCTTAGACGGCGTCGAGCCCTATGATGAACGGCGCGACGCTCGAACGTACGACGGTCCTCATCCGGTCGTCGCTCATCCCCCTTGTAAGCGTTGGGGCCGCTATTGGTACGGGGGACCGTCGATAAGCGTTCGTTATGAGCGTCCAGGTATGGACGGGGGTTTATTCGCCGACGCGCTGGCGAAGGTTCGCCGCTTCGGCGGCGTCATCGAACACCCCGAAGGGTCGCACGCATGGCCGCATTTTGGCCTAACGAAGCCGCCGAAGTCGGGCGGTTGGGTTCGTGCCGACTGGCCCCTCTTCGACGGCTGGACTTGTTGCGTCGAGCAAGGTCACTACGGCCATAAAGCGCGCAAGGCAACATGGTTGTATGCGATCGGTTGCAAGTTGCCGTCGCTTATTTGGGGCGCGGCGGCTGGAAAAATTCGGCTTGACGAAGGGTTCGCGACCTCATCGGATCGGGCTTCAGCTCGAGCGCAAGGCATAAAGCCCATGAAGAGGCTTTCGAGCGCCGAAAACCTCGCGACGCCCGAACCGTTTCGCGACATCCTGATCAAAATGGCGCGAAGCGCCGAAGTTAAAATCTAGTTCAAATCAAAGGACAAACAATGACAGACCTTCACAAGATAGCCGCGCCCGACGCCGAAGCGGCGTTCCTGGGCGCTATGCTCGCCGACCCCGACCAGATTGACGCTATGGTCGCCGAAGGGCTGGTCGCGCACGACTTCGCCGTACACTTTCATCGTCGGGCCTGGACGGCGCTTGTCGCCCTTCGGGCAAGCGATACGCCCGTCGATGAGGTCACGCTCTGGCAAGAAATGAGCGCGACCGGCGCGACGCGGCCCGAATGGCTTCGCGACCTCGCCGGCTGGTCGTCGCTCGCCGGCGCGATGCCGACCCATGCCGCGTATCATGCCGGCGTCATCAAGACGAAGCGGCGGCTTCGCGAACTTCACCTCGCCGCGCTCGACCTCGCGCAAGGTTGCGCCTCGCCCGGCGCGGATCCGGCGACGCTGGGCGAAAAGCTATCAGCCGCGCTTGAAGAGGCGACGCCGCCGCGCCGAAGCGAACAAGACTTCAAGTCGGTCTTGCGCGAGGTCTTCGAGCGCATTCAACGCCGTAGCTTGCTCGAAGCCGCCGAAGGTATCCCGACGGGGCTTCGCGAGGTCGACGCGCTCATCGGCGGTCTAGAGGCGACGCGGCTTTACATCTTGTCGGCGCGGCCCGGCATGGGAAAGACCGCGCTAATGCTTCAACTGGTCCTCGCCGCCGCTCGACGGGGGCCGGTCTACGTCGCGAGCCTTGAAATGACCTCGACCGATCTCGGCGAACGGGCGCTCGCGCTCGAAGCGCGCGTCGATGCCGGCAAGGTGCGCGAGTCTTGGACACTCGACCAGCGCGGCTTTTCAGCCCTTCAACAAGCGTTGATCCGAATGAAGGGGCTACCAATTTTCATCGACGACGCCTCGAACGTGACGCCGGCGGAGCTCCGGGCGCGCGTTCGGGCGTTCAGCCGCAAACACGGCGCGCCGGCGCTGGTCGCCGTTGATTACCTTCAACGCCTCGCGTCGCCCGACGTCGGCACGGCGAACCGCGCCGAACGGGTCGGCGCTGGTAGCTGGGCCTGTAAAGCCATTGCGAAAAATCACAATTGCCCGGTCTTGCTGTTGTGTCAGTTGAACCGCGATTGCGAAAAGAGGACCGATAAGCGCCCGGTCTTGTCGGACATGAAAGAGTCGGGCGACATCGAACAAGACGCCGACGTCGTCTTCGGGCTGTATCGCGAAGGCTATTACGACGCCGAAGCCGAAGACGACCTCGCCGAAGTCATCGTATTGAAGAACCGACACGGGCGACCAGGTCGCGCGCGCGCCCGGTGGATCGGAAGTCAAACGCGCTTCGAAGATCTAGGAGACATGTACCAATGAAGAAATGGACGAAAGAGGCCGGCACGTTCGTTGCCGGCCCCGACGACCTGGGCACTTGGAATCAATCTGGTATTGACGTCGGCGGCTTCGCATCGGTCGGCGTTTGGGCCGATGATGAAGGCTGGCCGCGCGTCTTCGTCAACTCGACCGCGCTACTGACGCCAGCGCAAGCGCGCCGGCTCGCGAAAGTCCTCGCCGACGCCGCCGACCGCGCCGAAGAGGAGTCGAAATGAGCAAGCCGCCGACGACCGAAGATCTTCGCCTCGCCTTTATGGTCGAGGTCGCCGCCGCTCGACGACGAATCAACGCCGTTGATCGGCTTTGGGCGAAGGGCGCGACGACGCCCGCCCAGCTCGCCGACGCGCGCGAAGCCGCTTATCTGTCAATGGCGATGCTTCGCAAGCTCGGCGCGGCGACGATCGAACTTGACGCGGCGATTCGTCGTCGCGAACTCACATCAACGACTGAGGACAAACGATGACCGATTTCAGCATCAAAGCGCCCTTCCCTTACTTTGGCGGCAAGTCGCGCGCCGCGTCGGCGGTCTGGTCGGCGCTGGGCGACGTCGAACACTACGTCGAGCCCTTCGCCGGGTCGCTCGCCGTCTTGCTTCGACGACCTCATCTCGCGAACCGCACTTACTATTCCGAAACGGTCAACGACCTGGACGGCTTGTTGGTCAATTTCTGGCGCGCCGTTCAGGCTGAACCCGACGCCGTCGCGCACTTCGCGTCGTGGCCCGTCGCCGAAGCCGACCAGCACGCCCGACATCTTGCGATCCTGAAATGGCGAAGCGACGAAATGTTGTTGAGGTTGTGCGGCGACGCCGACTTCTACGACGCGAAGATCGCCGGCTATTGGGTTTGGGGATTGTGTTGTTGGGTCGGGTCGGGGTGGTGTAGCGGGGTCGGGCCATGGGTCGCCGACGCCGACGGGCGCTTCGTAAAACAGCCGAAGACGGGTCGAGGGGTCAAGCGCCAAAGGCCGCACATTGGCAACGACGGGCAAGGCGTCAACAAGCCGCAACTTCGCGAGCCGGGCGTGCATCGCAAAAGACCGCACATTAGCGACAACGGGCGCGGCGTCAACAAGCCGCAACTTCGCGAGCCGGGCGTCGGCGAACCTCATCCGATGACCTTGCCGAAGCTGCTTCAATGGATGCGCACGCTCGCCGCGCGATTGCGGCACGTGCGCATTTTAAACGGCGACTGGTCGAGGGCCGTTACGAAGGGCGCGACGCACAATTTAAGCGTTCGTGAAGGCGGCGTCGCCGGCGTCTTCCTCGATCCTCCATACAAAATGAATGTGCGAGATCCGAAGCTTTACAGCACTGACGCGCCTGGCATCGCTTCAGCTGTGGCTGACTGGTGCCTTGAAAACCAGAACGACCCCAAGCTCAGGATTGTGCTAGCAGGTTATGACACTGAGCATGATGGCATCTTTGAAAAAAATGGTTGGCGGGCTGTTGAGTGGCATGGCGTGGGGTGGCTTGTGGGTGGCATGGCGAACACGGGCGGCAAGGACAGCCAAGGCCACAGAGAGCGCCTGTGGCTCTCGCCGTCGTGTCTCAGCGGCAAGGGGTCGCAAACAAGTCTTTTCTGATTATGTTATGAAGCGAAGAGGAGGTCTTCGATATGGCGCGACCGTCAAAACTCAACGCCGAACGAACGGCGATCATTTGCGACGCCTTGCGCGAGTGTATGCCCTACGAACAAGCGGCGCGACTCGCCGACATCGACGTCGCGACGTTTCGACGCTGGCGACGGCGCGGCGAAAACCCGAAGACGGCGCGCGACAAGCCCTTCGAGGCGTTTAGC